>Ga0182021_10012527_pt1 | contig 10078 bp, 8 predicted proteins | sample 612E3MmetaG_FD_120493 | JGI IMG/M metagenome (GOLD analysis project Ga0182021, IMG submission 120493) | Permafrost microbial communities from Stordalen Mire, Sweden - 612E3M metaG (Illumina Assembly) | ecosystem: Environmental > Terrestrial > Soil > Wetlands > Permafrost | place: Sweden... | reverse complement strand
GGCGGAGTAGGGCACGGAACCGGGCCGCTCCGGTTCAGCGCCTTCCCGACGTTGGCGATTCAACTCCGCCATGGCTCACCTCGACTTCCCGAGTATAACAGGCCGATCGACTTCTGAGCGCGTGAAAGCTGGCGGATCAAAGTGCGGGGCGGTTCATGGAGTTGAAGAATACCGCGAGCTTCCCTCGCGCAATCCGAAAGTCAGGCAGCGCCTTCTTCTCGGCGATGTCCCGAAAGACCCGTGCGATGAGGTCCACTACTGCCTCGGGACTTCCGCAGGCCTGCCGGGACTCGGCCTCCGCCCGTCGGTCCATACGAATCACGGATCGTTGCGGGATGACGCGTTGTGATCATTAGCGGGCTATGGCGGCGCGCCGGGTCCAAGCACCACCACACGAAGACGAGGTCTAAAAGGCGGTTTGGACCCGATGTGGACCTGGTCAGATTCGAACCCACGATCTGTTTCATGCCATGGTCCCGAAATGCATCGCTTGTGAGCCGGGGCACCGCAAAACGCGAGTTGCAGGGGGGCGGTTTGGACCGGGTTTGGACCGGGTGACCTCTTCTGCGTTTGTCTGGGCCTGGTGGTTTGGCAACGGGCCTGCTTCGCGCGCGGGACTAACCGAAATTCGGCCAAACCCATCTTGAGAGAACTGGGGGACTCGTCCCGATTCTCGGCGAGGGGAGGACAGGCGACACGGTCTACGGCGGAGCCGGGTTCGGCGATGAGATACTCTGGGTAGGTTGAATCCCGCAGCGATGAACCTGGCGGTGGCTCGGCGGGGCCGGCGCATCGAGATCCGTCCTTTTGTGCGCAGGCACCTGGAGCGGGTGCTGGCGATCGAGGAGGCTTGCTTCGCCCGCGAGGCGTATCCCCGCGAGCTGTTTCTCGAGCTATACCAGGGCTGCGGGCGGTGGTTCTTCGTGGCGCGCAGGGCGGGCCGCATAGCGGGGTACTCGGTCGCCTCGACCGAGGAAGCGGAAGCCGAGATCGTGTCGATCGCGGTGGCGCCGGAGCACCGCAGGGCGGGTGTCGCCACGGCCCTGCTGAAGCACACCCTGGCGAGTCTCCGCCGGGCGCGTGTGGGGAGCGTGACGCTCATGGTCAGGCCCGACAATCCGGGGGCGATTCGCTTCTACCGCGGCGCCGGGTTCCGGGCCGCCGGCAGAATTGCGCGCTATTATGAAGACCGGTCGGACGGGCTGCTCATGCGCAAACGCCTGGGTCGGTGACGCGGCTGCGCGCCCGATACGGTGCCGTATCCGTGTTCGGCCGAGATGCTTGATGGAACGGTGGTCACCCGCGTGCGAGTTTTGGGAAGTCTCACGTTCGGAGCCATCGGAATTGGGAGGCACGGAATGTTCAGTTGCACCAGCGTCATGAAGAGAGCGCTCGAGCTGGGAGCGCTGGCCGCGTTGATTGCGGCAGGAGTGGGAGCGCAATCCCCCGGCAGCCCGTTTGCGGGGATGGATCCGTTTGCGCAGATCGCCAGGATGGGCCGCGGCGTCAACATCACCGGCTATGACCCGCTCTGGAACGACTTCGAGAAGGCGCGTTTCAAGGAGCGGCATTTTCAGCGCATCCACGAGGGCGGGTTCCAGACCGTTCGCGTGAACCTTCAGGCGTTCGGCCACATGAACGCGGAGAACCAGCTCGATCCCGCGTGGCTCAAGACGCTGGATTGGGTGGTGAAGAACGCTCTGGCCAACAACCTGACTGTCATCCTGGATGAACACGACTACGAGCTGTGTGCAGAGGACACCGCCCGCTGTAGCAGCAGGCTCCTGGCTTTCTGGCAACAGGTAGCGCCTCGCTATCAGGATGCGCCGGCCAGCGTTCTGTTCGAGATTCTGAACGAGCCGAACGGCAAACTGACTCCGCCCGTTTGGAACGCCCTGCTCAGCCAATGCCTGGCCGTCATTCGCCAGACGAATCCCACGCGCAACGTCGTCATCGGGCCGGCGTTCTGGAACGGTTTGCAGGCGCTCGGCAGTCTGGAACTGCCGGCCGAAGACCGGCACATCATCGTGACCGTGCACTACTATCTGCCGATGCAGTTCACGCACCAGGGCGCATCCTGGAGTCCCCTGACCGCCAAGCTGTCGGGCGTCACCTGGGGCACCGACTCCGAGAAGCGCAGGGTGGAGGCGGAGTTCGCGCGCGGCGAAGAATGGTCGAAAACCGCCAACCGGCCGATCCTGTTGGGCGAGTTTGGCGCATACGAAACAGGCGACATGGAATCGCGCGTCCGCTACACGGCGCACGTCGCTCGCACGGCCGAGGCTATGGGATGGGCATGGACGTATTGGCAGTTCGATGGCAACTTCGTCGTCTATGACATGGACAAGGACGATTGGGTGCAGCCGATCTGGAAAGCGCTGGTTCCGGACGGCCGGGTCGGGACTGCTCCTTAGGGCTCGTCAGTAAACAATCGCTCCAATCTTCGGAGAGCGCAAGGACGTACGAAAACATCTTGCCGAGTGCAAGAAGGCGCCCAGGAGAATTGGCAAAGGCGCTTCCTGCCGCCGATTAACGCAGATTAACGCGGATAACCGAATCGTGTTCTCCCTTTTTTATCGGCGTTCATCTGGGTTCATCGGCGGCAAGTATTGGATTTGTTATTTCCTGACAGGCCCTTAGGCTCGCGGCAGGCGGCATTCGTTTCCAGGCGGGCCGCCGCGCTGTCGTGCCGGCGGTGGCTGCGGGCTTTGTCCTCCTCTCCCGCCGGGGTGGTAAAATGGCCTCTGCAACTGACATGGAACGGGCTGGGAACGTGATGCGCGCGCTGAACCTCCAGGGTGGCGTGTCCCCGGAGGATTTGGCCCGCGCCGCGTGGCCGCAGGCCGTGGGCAAGCGGATTGCCGCCCACACGCGCGCCGTCCAATTCCGCGACGGCTGTTTGGTGGTCGAAGTCGAGGACTCCGTCTGGCTCCAGCACTTGCGGACGCTGGCCGGCCATATTCTGGGGAGCCTCCAGCGGATCGCAGGCCGCGAAACGGTCGCCCGGATCGAGTTTCGTCCCGGCGTGCCGCGCCGGGAGCCACAGCGCGCCGGCCACGTACGCGCCGCCCAGGATGAAGCGGACGGCATCCAGGACCCGGTTCTCAGAAGGCTCTACAAAGCCTCGCGCGCCCGCTCGGCGTAATGGAGATCCCTTGAAGCTGACGGAACAGCAAGTCCGCTACGTGGCCGCTCTGGCCAACCTGAACCTCACCGATCAGGAAGTGGCGAAGATGTCGGAAGACCTGGGCGAAGTGCTCACCCATATGGAGAAGCTCAACGAGCTGGATACCACGGGCGTCGAGCCGATGGCGCAGGTTCTCTACGAGGCCGGCGAAACGGCGACCCTGGGCGAGGACATCGAGCGCCCCGGAATCGGCCCGGAAGCCGCGCTGGCGAACGCACCGCTCGCCGGCGGCGGGTTCTTCAAGGTCCCCAGGGTGATCGAACGCTCATGACTCCTTCCGAGATCCCAACTCTCACCGTTGCCCGAGTGCGCCAGGGTCTGGCCGAGCGTGAATTCAGCGCCGTGGAACTGGCCCAGGAGGCGCTGCGCTTCGCCCAGGCCGAGAACCCGAAGACCAACGCCTACCTTCATTTCTGTCCCGAGCGCGCCATGGCCTCCGCCCGCCGGGTAGATGAGAAGCTGGCGCGCGGCGAGGACGCAGGCGCGCTGGCCGGCGTCCCGATCGCCGTCAAGGACGTGATCCTCACCCAGGGTGTGCGCACCACCTGCGGCTCGAAACTGCTGGCGAACTACATCGCCCCCTACGATGCCACTGCCATCATGCGTCTGGAGGCCGCCGGAGGCGTGATCCTCGGCAAGACGAACTGCGACGAATTCGCCATGGGCTCCTCGACCGAGAATTCGGCTTTTGGCCCCGTGCGCAACCCGGTGGCGCCGGACCGCGTTCCGGGTGGTTCGAGCGGCGGCTCCGGGGCCGTCACGGCGCAGGGAACGGCCGTCGTTGCGCTGGGCTCCGACACCGGCGGCTCCATCCGCCAGCCGGCTTCGTTCTGCGGTGTAGTGGGCGTGACTCCCACCTACGGCCGGGTCTCGCGTTACGGCCTGACCGCGTTCGCCAGCTCGCTCGACCACATCGGCCCGTTTGCGCGTAACGTTCACGACGCCGCCCTGCTGCTCCAGGTAATTGCGGGCCGCGATCCGGCCGACGCCACCTCGGCGTTCGCGCCCGTTCCGGCCTACACCGCCGCGCTCGACGGCCAGGTCCGGGGCGTCAGGATCGGGCTTCCGCGCGTGTACTTCCAGGGCCTGGCGAGCGAAACCGCCGATCTCATCATGGCGGGCGTCGAGACCCTGCGGGGGCTGGGCTGCGAAGTGCGGGAAATCAGCCTGCCTCACACCGAGTACGCCATCGGCTGCTATTACATCATTTGCACCGCCGAGGCCAGCTCGAACCTGGCGCGCTATGATGGCGTCAGGTACACGTCCCGTTCCCAGCAGTCCGCAACGCTCGGCGACATGTACCGGAACACGCGCGGCGAAGGCTTCGGCGCGGAGTGCAAGCGCCGCATCATGCTCGGAACTTACGTTTTGAGCGCCGGCTACTACGATGCCTACTACCTGAAGGCGCAGAAGGTCCGCACCCTGATTGCGCGGGATTTCTCGCGGGCTTTCGAAGAGGTGGATGCCATCGTCACGCCCGTCTCTCCTTTTCCGGCCTTCAAATTGGGGGAGAAGCTGGACGATCCGCTCGAAATGTACCTCTCCGACATCTACACGATCACCGGCGATCTGGCGGGGATTCCGTGCATGAGCGTTCCCTGCGGCCGCACTGCGGCGGGCCTGCCGGTGGGGATGCAGATCCTGGCCAGCCACTTCAACGAGGCGGGAATGTTCCGGCTGGCCGCCGCGTTCGAAGGGGCGGGGGGCGCGGCTCGCCTCGCGTAGCCGGTACCGGTACCGGGATCTTCCCGATTCTGCTTGCGTTTTTCAACCGCTGGCGCCTACACTCCAGTAGCACCGATCCCCGACACGCAGGGGATCTTCCGGTTCGGGTGATCGCACATGAATACGGTCGGAAGCACCGCAGCCCAACCCCGACGATCATCGGATCCGCTTCTGTGGGGCCTGGCAGCGGTCCTCACTCTCGGGTCGTTGGCGCTTCCGAAGTTTCTCCAGCTCCAAGGGGACCAAACCACCGAACTGCTGGTGGTCGAATCGGCGCTGGCCCTCACGGGAGCGGCGCTCGGGTGTCTGCGCCGCGAGCGGCCGTGGAGGTGGGCGGTAGCGAGTTTCATGGTTATCGCCCTGCGCGACGCGGCCCTGATCGCCGGCAGCGCCGGGTTGGCGCGGGGCGGATACCTGGCGGTGGTGACCTACCTGATCGGCCATTCCGGGGCCTACTTCCTCCAGGTCCTGCCCGTGTTGGGGGGTGCCATCCTGGGATCGGCGATGATGGGAACCAGCCGGGATTAGAGTTCGCCTGCACGTAGGCGTCGAGCCGCGAGTGGGCCACGAGACTGTCCGCTGGGGCGTCATCGCGACCATCCGGTGCGATGGTGGAGTGAGATACCGGAGGGATCCCCTCTGGAATGATTTGGATTGAGACAGAAGCTCGGGCAGCCATCGTGGGGCGCGCGAGGCGGGGCCGCGCGGAGGGCTCCTCCCTGTCGGTCTCGGCCGCCATGGCCCTCGACAACGCCTACCACGGTTCGCGGAAAAACCGCCACGAAACCCGGCCCGCGGATCTGGTCGAGGCCGACAGGCGGGCGCGCGGCGCTGGGCTGGCGCTCCCACCCCGAGTGCGACGCGCATTTCTCGAAGACCGGCATCGAGAACTCCTGCCCGTGATACTCGTTCGTCGTCCTTTCGATTCGTGACGGGCGGTTCTATCGCGCCACGAGCTGGCGGCCCAATCAGGACCAGACCGCCGCCGATCCGGAGAACCTCTCCTATCCGGACCTGGAGGAGGGCGCATGCCAAAGATCCCGATTCCCACGCCGTGGCGGCCAGGTGCCGCGAACCAGAGCGAGATCGAGCTGGCCGGGAACACCGTGGGAGAGCTGCTCGGCGCGTTGACCGAGGCACACGCGGAGCTGCGGCGCCATCTCTATACCAACCAGGGCAAACTGGGCAGCTTTGTGAACGTCTACGTCAACGGCGAGAACATACGGCACCTGGACAGGGAAGCGGCCGGCGTCCGCAGACGACTCCCCGGCCGGCTTTTCGCGCCTGGCGGGCACTCGATGCTTCGATCTGAGCCGGGCCTTCCGTGGTATTTTTGTAGACCGTGCCGCGATCGGTCGCGGCACCCACTCTCCGGAGGAGGTTACGGAACATGCCCGACCAGGAACAATCGCCGTTTGTTCGAGCCTTGACCCGGCTCCTGGTGGTCACTTGTTTTTGTAGTTGTCTTGTGCCCTGGGTTCTCAGCTTTGCAGGCAAATCGCAAGCGGAGCTCGCGGAGCCCGGCTCCTTGGTCAAGACGCTGCTCCTGACCGCCGAGATCGCGATTGTGGTGGCAGTCTTCCGCTTCGTGCTCAAGGGCCTGGGGCGGGTCATCGATGCCGGTGCGCTCGAACAGGCGCGATTCCTGGACGGATTCGACTCGAAGTACGTGGATGCGGCCATCCTGGGTTCCGCGGCCTTGAGCCTGTTCCTCGAACTTGCCATGATTCGGTGGCATTCGAGCGTGCTGGAATTCCTGGCGTTCTACAAAAACTTCAGTCTCCTGGCGTGCTTCCTGGGCCTGGGTCTGGGCTACGCGCTCGCGAAGCGCGACCACATTCCGCTGTTGATCGCGATCCCGCTGATGGCCTGGCAGTTCGTCCTCCTGATAGCCGTGCGGTTTGGATTGCCGCAAGGAGAAGCTCTGCGGGCGGTGCCTTTCCGCGAGCAGTTCAGCATGGGGATTCACGCCGCCGCGCTCAGCCAGATCGTGGCTGTGTATGTCCTGCTGACAGCCGTTTTTCTGACCACCGCGCTGACTTTCGTGCCCATCGGGCAGTTGTGCGGGCGGCTCATGGAACGCCAGGAAAGAAAGCTGCGGGCCTACGGGTTGAACCTGCTCGGCAGCCTGCTCGGCGTCATGGCGACGTTTCTCGCGAGCGCGCTGTGGACCCCTCCGCTGGTATGGTTCGTGCCCTGCTTCGCGGCGGTGCTGCTATTCCACTCGCGGAAGCCGGCGTACCTGATGGCTGGGTTCGCCGCGGCGGGCGTGTGCGCGATCGTCCTGGCCTGGCCGGTGCGTCCCCTGTGGGACCGCGTGTATTCGCCCTACCAACTGCTCGAAATCGGCCGCAGCGAGGACACCGGCCTCACCCTGATCCGCGCGGCCGGCCACTACTACCAGCGCATTCACGACTTCTCCTCCCCCAAGGCGAACGCGAGCGGCGGAGGGGTGCGGGAATACTATGACTTCCCCTATCGCGCCGCCTCGGGCCCGCGCGACGTCGCGGTGGTCGGCGCCGGCACGGGCAACGATGTTGCCGCGGCGCTGCGGGCCGGAGCGCGCTCGGTGGACGCAATTGAAATCGATCCCGCCATCCTGCTCGTCGGCAAGACCAGTCACCCCGAGAAGCCTTACGACAGTCCCAAAGTCCGCGCCACGGTGAACGACGCCCGCTCGTTCCTGCGGACGACGGACCATACCTACGATCTGATCGTCTACGGATTGCTCGATTCCCACACTTTGCTGAGCCAGGGATCGAGCGTCCGTCTCGATTCCTTCGTGTATACCGTGGAAGGATTGCGCGAGGCCCGCAACAGGCTCAAACCCGGAGGCATGATTTCGTTGTCGTTCTCGGTCATGTCGGATCAGATGGCCCGAAAGATCTATCTGATGATGCAGCAGGCGTTCGACGGGCGGCCGCCGACCTGCATCATGGCCGGATACGACTACTCGACCATCTTCCTGGAGTCGAACGACGAGAAGTGGACCCTTCCGGGCAGCGTCCTGGAAGGCACAGGGTTTATCGACCAGTCGGCTGCGCTCGCCAATCCCTCGCTTCACGCGGACGTCTCGACGGACGATTGGCCGTTCTTCTATATGCCCAGGCGGGTTTACCCCACTTCTTACCTGGTGATGGTTTTCCAGATACTGCTTCTCTCGCTTTTCGTCACGGGAAGTTTCATCGCCGAGCGACCGAGGTTCAGCCACGTTTCGTTCTTTTTTCTGGGAGCGGGCTTCATGTTAGTCGAGACCAAGGGTATTACGGAGATGGGCCTTACGTTCGGCAATACCTGGCAGGTGGTCGGCGTCGTGATCGCGAGCATCCTCGCGATGGCCTGGGTGGGCAACTCCGTGGTCGGGTGGCTGAAGATCGAACGCCCGCTGGTTCCGTATCTGCTCCTGTGGGCGGCTCTGGCGTTCGGATGGTTCGCCGCGCGCTCGGGCGGTTTCGCCTCGACTCCCATCGGGAGAATCGAGACCGCGATTGTGCTGACGTGTCCGTTGCTGTTCTCGGGGATTGTCTTCTCGACTCTGCTATCGGGGCAGGGAGGGGTCTCCGGCATGATGGCCATGAACCTCCTGGGCGCCATATGCGGCGGCTTGTTGGAGTACAATTCCATGTACTTCGGTTTCCAATCGCTGTATGTGTTGGCCATGGGCTGCTATCTTCTTGCCTTTGTTTCGGACCTGGTCTTCATGCGCCGGGCCCGTGCCGGCGCCCTGTAGCGGCGCTGCCCCGGGGTCGGACGGTCCGGCGAACCTGCGGCTGGCGGCCCGTGCCGGCGCCCTGTAGCCGCGCTGCCGCCGGGCCGGACGGTCCTGCGAACTTGCGGCTGGCAGCCCGTGCCGGCGCCCTGTAGCCGCGCTGCCCCCGGGCCGGACGGTCCGGCGAACCTGCGGCTGGCGGCCCGTGCCGGCGCCCTGAGGATGGCAACCCGCCGGCCCTCCGCTTCCGAGATAATTGACCCATGCGGACACGGTTTCTGGCGTTTGCACTTGCGCTCATGGCCGCGGGTTGCAGCCGCGCGCCTCAGCTCCCCCAGCCCGTCACCGAATGGTGGCAGCAGGCGATCATCTACGAGATCTACCCACGCAGCTTCGCCGACACGAACGGCGACGGCGTCGGCGATCTCAACGGCATCACGGCCCATCTGGATTACCTCCGGGATCTGGGAATCGACGCCATCTGGATCACGCCGTTCTACCCGTCTCCCCAGGTCGATTTCGGCTACGACATCTCGGACTACCGCGCTATCGACTCCCAGTACGGCACGATGGCGGATTTCGACCGCCTGGTGGCGGAGGCGGGGAAGCGCAACATCCGCGTGATTGCCGACCTGGTCCTGAATCACACCTCGGACCGGCACGCCTGGTTCGCCGAATCGCGTTCTTCGCGCACGAACCCGAAGGCGGATTGGTACGTCTGGCGCGACGGCAAGCCCAACCATCAGCCGCCCAACAACTGGCAGTCGCTGTTCGGCCACTCGGCCTGGCAACTCGACCCGCGGCGCGGCCAGTACTACTATCACGCGTTTTACAAGGAGCAGCCCGATCTCAACTGGAGCAATCCCGAGGTGCGAAAAGCCATGTACGATGCCGCGCGGTTCTGGATGCAGCATGGGGTCGCGGGCTTCCGGCTGGATGCGATTTCGAGGCTGTTCGAGGACCCCGAGCTGAGAGACGAGACTGTCCTGCCGGGCAAGAATGCGTACGGCGAGCCGAACCTGACGCAAAAATACACGGACAATCTACCGGAGCTCCACGACGTGCTGAGGGAGCTGCGCAAGGTCGCGAACGAGTTCCCGGACCGCGTCCTGATTGGCGAAACCTATCTGCCCAGCGCGGAGGAACTGGCGAAGATGTATGGCCACGGCGATGAGCTGCAGCTTCCCATGGACATGCAGTTCGGAATCGTGAATCGCCTGTCTGCCGCCGACTTCCGGGCCCGGCTGCGCGATGCCGAGACCGCGCTGGGCGGCAATACGCCGCTGTTGGTCTTCGATAATCACGACAACCCGCGCAGTTGGAACCGTTATGGCGACGGGGCGCACGACGCGGCCATCGCCAGGCTGCTGGCGGTGCTGCAACTGACGCCGCGTGACACCGCCCTGCTCTACTACGGGCAGGAACTGGGGATGGTGAACAACGATCCCAAGCGCAAG
>Ga0182021_10012526_pt1 | contig 10078 bp, 11 predicted proteins | sample 612E3MmetaG_FD_120493 | JGI IMG/M metagenome (GOLD analysis project Ga0182021, IMG submission 120493) | Permafrost microbial communities from Stordalen Mire, Sweden - 612E3M metaG (Illumina Assembly) | ecosystem: Environmental > Terrestrial > Soil > Wetlands > Permafrost | place: Sweden... | reverse complement strand
GCCCCATGTTGCAGCTCGGCTTCTTTCGCAACCCCACTTTCCTTGGCGCCAACCTGGTGGGCGTGATCATCAGCTTCGGCTTCTTCGGCGTGATCTTCTTTCTTTCGCTCTTCATGCAGGAGGTGCAGGGCTACTCGCCCCTGCGCGCCGGCCTGTTGCAGCTGCCGTGCACTCTGGCGATCGCCGTCACGGCCGTCGCCTCGGGAGGTATCGTGGGACGCGTCGGCTCACGTCTGCCCATGACGCTCGGGCTCGGCCTGCTGGGTGCGGGGCTCCTCTTTCTGACGGCCCTGGAGCCCACCTCTCCGTACACGTCGTGGTGGTACTGGATGGTGCTCATCGGCCTCGGCATGGGGCTGATCATGAGCCCCATGACGAGCGCCATCATGAGCACCGTGCCCGCGGCCCGGGCCGGCATGGCGTCCGCCACCTCGAACACGCTGCGTCAGGTGGGCAGCGTCTTCGGCATCGCGGTGTTGGGAGACATCGTGACGCACCGCTTCACCGGTCAGCTGAGCAGCGCGCTGAGCGCCTACCATCTGCCGCCAAGCGCGGTCGGCAAGATCATGGCCGTCGCCTCGCAGGGACGCCAGGCGATGCCCAAGATGCCGGCCGGGGTAGACGCCGCCGCCATCGGCCGCACTATCGGCTTGTCCTTCACCTCGGGCATCCACCTCGCCCTCTGGGTGAGCGGCTTCCTGCTGCTCGCCGGAGTTCCCATCGCGCTGTTCATGGTGCGGGGCACCACGCCGCAAGCCGCCCCGGGTCTCGTTGAGGCAGTCACCGAATAGTCCCGCTCAGGCCGAGTCGCGAAAGGAGCAGACCATGAGCGATCCCGTCGCCCGGACCGACAGAGTATGTCCGGCCGCCCACGCGGGCTGGCTCTCCACACCGCTGCGGCGGCTCGGGCAAGATCCACGCCGCATTCTGCACGGCCTGGTGACCGAGGGTGACACTGCCGTCGACCTGGGCTGCGGGCCCGGCTTCTTCACCCTGCCCATGGCCTCCATGGTCGGGCACGGCGGCACCGTGATCGCCGTGGACCTGCAGCAGGAGATGCTCGACAGGCTTCGCCTGCGGGCCGAGCGGGCCGGGCTGGCTGCCCGCATCCGCCTCCACCGATGCCGGCAGGATCAACTCGACCTGGACTGCCGGGCGGACTTTGCCCTGGCTTTCTACATGCTGCACGAGGTGCCCGATGCGGAAGCATTCCTCGAGCAGGTCTGCCGTGCGCTGAGGCCCAAAGGCAGGTTCCTGTTGGTCGAGCCGCGGGGGCACGTGCCGGCCTCCGGCTTCCAGCGGTCGATCGATCTGGCGGGGAAGGCCGGCATGAACGCGGTCTCACAGCCACGGTTGGCGTTCAGCAGGGCGGTTCTGTTGGAGCGGGTGTAGCTGCCGTTGCGCTTCGCCTCGGCAGGACCCGACTGATCGATCCCGTTCGCGAGCCGCAGACTCCCAAGTCTCGAAAGGGACCATCTGGATAACGGCGCCTCCATGCTGCACGGCTCGCCTCAGCGAGTCGAACGAAGGTAGTCTGTCGGTGCGCGCACGCTACACGGCGGCCGGCAGCCCACCAAAGCGGAGGACGAGATGAAGTTCGTACACGTGGCGACCCGGACCAGCGACCTGGACCGGGCGCTCGCCTTTTACGAGATCCTTGGTCTGAGACTGATCGAAAAGACCGAGCTGCAGAAGGGCAAGGCGACGCTGGCGTTCGTCGAGCCCCCCGAGGGTGGTTTCGGCATCGAGCTCGTCTACAATTGGGGCATGGACGATGCCTACGATGGCGGCGAGCGCTTCGGCCACTTTGCCTTCGAGGTCGACGACATCGATAGTCTGCTGCCGCGGCTCGTCGCCGGCGGCGGCGCCGTGCAGCGCGAGCCGTTCCTGCTGGAAGGCGCGGAGCCCAGGCTGGCCTTCGTGGCCGATCCCGACGGCAACTCCATAGAGCTCATAGAGCACTGACGGCGGCCATAGTACCGGGCGCGGCCTGAGGTCTGCGCGTGAGGTCGTGATGCCCGCACACTCAGGCGCGAGACGCAATCATCTGGACTCGGCAAGGACGACGGTGCACGCATGAACGTTCTCATCATCAACTGCGGCAGCTCGTCGCAGGCCTTCAGCGTCTACCGCGTCGCGGCGGGTCACGAGCCGGTTGTGGTGGTCTCGGGCAAGGCGCGCAACGTCGCCACCGCGACCCGGCAGGCACCCTACGTCGAGTGGACCTGCGCCGGCCACACCGAGAGGCGCGAGTGCGATCTCTCCACCCATGCGCGTGCCGCCGAGACGATTCTCGCCATCGTTCGAGAGCGCTCGCTGTCCATAGATGCGGTAGGCCATCGCTTCGTGCACGGTGGCGGCGAGTTCAGCTGCACCGCACACATCGATGACACGACCTTGCCAGCCCTGCGGCGGACCGCACCGCTGGCGCCCATCCATAATCCCAACTCGCTCAGCGTTATAGACGTCTGCCTGGACCGCTTGCCGGGAGTCCCGCAGTACGCCGTCTTCGATACGGCCTTTCATGCCGACATGCCCGCCGCATCCCGCACGTATGCGCTGCCGGCCGAGCTGGCACAGGAGCTCGGCCTGCGCAAGTTCGGCTTCCACGGGCTGTCCTACCAGTACGTCAGTCGGCGTGCCGCCGAGCTGCTGGCCAGACCCCCGGCCCATGTGCGCCTCATCATCTGCCATCTGGGCACCGGCGGTTCCAGCGTCGCGGCCGTTCGGGGTGGCTGCTCCATCGACACATCGATGGGGTACTCGCCGCTGTCGGGGCTGGTGATGTCTACGCGCTGCGGCGACCTCGACGCAGGCGTCGTGTTGCGCCTGATGCGCAGCGGCTACAGCGCCGATGAGATCGAAGACATACTCAACAACCGGTCGGGCCTGCTCGGACTCTCCGGCTTCTCCTCCAACCTGGCCGAGATCATGGCCGCAGCGGAAGCGGGCGACGACGCTTGCCGGCTAGCGTACGGCGTATACGCAGCCCGCCTGAGTCACTACCTCGGCGCCTACACCTGGTTACTCAACGGGGCAGATGCCATCGTCTTCACCGACGATATCGGCGTGAATGCCTGGCAGTTGCGAGAGCGGGTCTGCGCCAACGCCGATTCCCTGGGCGTCATCCTCGACCCCGTCGCCAACCGATCGGCGGTCGGGGGCAAGACCGCATTCGTTCATAGCCCCGACTCGCGCACCGCCATCCTGGTCCTTCCCACGGACGAAGAACAGGTGATCCTGGGCGAGGTGATCGAGCAGCTGCGCGACTGATCGGCCTGGCGTCGCGACAAGGTGGTTGCCTGGCGGACCGGGAAGCCTGTTTGCCCGTCGCCGGCTAGACCGGCCGGCAACGGTCCACGATGGGCTTCGTTGCCCCCCTGTGGGGAGAGTGAGTCGTCCGGCATCAGCTTCAGGAGGCATCCATGCCCGAGGTAAGTATCATGCTCGCATCCGTGCGGATCGACGGGCTGCCTTTGGGCTTCTCACACGCCGTCCTGGTGGCCTCAGCGCACGAGTGGAGCGTGGCGCTCTTTGAGACACGGCCCGTGCAGATGGCCCGCGAGCTCTGCCGCGTGACTCTGGAGACGGCGGACGGCGAGTCCTTGCACGGCATGGCACGGGCCGAGCGCACGGTGGCGGACGGACGTTTCCTCTTGCTGGCGGGGTGGGGAACACTCGAAGCTGTCGAGGCCGGCGTCGTCGCAGCCTAGGGCCGGGCGCCGGACCGCAGCGTCGGCGCACGACTCGTCGGAGGCAGGCATCCCTTCCTCTCAGCAGAGAGCCATAGCTCCGCGCGCGGCACGAAGCCAGGTGCAGCGTTACCGCCACGGCGGCGGCCGGGCACGAAGCTGGCTGGCCGCCGTCTTCGTCGTCCTGGCCTGCCTCGGCATCGCGTCGAGCGTCGCCGCCGTCTGGGCTCGCGAGACGCTCCTGAACACAGATCGCTACGTCGCCACGGTCGCACCTCTCATCAAGGATCCCAGCGTCACGCGGTCGCTGGGTGATTTCACCTCGGCCAAGGTCCTCCAGGCTGTTCCCGTCCAGGGGCGGCTCACCCAACAGTTGGCCAGTCAGCTGAGCCGCAAGATCGGCAGCCTGCTGCGAACCGGTGCGGCTTCGGCGGCCTGGATTTCCGTCAATCGCGCTGCCCATCGACAGCTCATGGCGGCCCTGCGCGGCGGCTCCGGCCCCGCCGCATGCCAGGGGGCCGTCGCCTTGGACCTCATGCCGTTCGTCTCGTTCGGCGTGTCGGGGCTCGTCGACATCCTCCCGGGCTCCGTGGCCGGCCGCCTGAACCTGCCGCGCATCGACACATCCGCCTTACCCGATCAGCAGCGGGCCCAGCTTGCGGCCGCCCTCGGCCGGCCGCTGCCGCAGTCCTTCGGCCGCGTGACTCTGCTGCGCAGCGCCAGACTCGCCAGAGCTCAGCGGGCGCTGCGCCTTTTCGACCTGCTGACCTGGGTGCTGGTCGGCGTTACGGCGGTAATCACCTGTCTGGCGATAGCCGTCTCTCCACGGCGGCGGCGCACCTTCGTCTACCTCGGTGCCGGCGTGGCCGTCCTGTCGCTGATCGTCCATCTGTTCGTCGGCCGGCTGGACGGACCGATCGTGCACCGCTTCAACGCGGGAGACCTGGCTCCGGCCCTGAAAGCGGGCGTCGCCGCCTTCCTCGGCAGCCTGGCCGCGTTCACCCTGTGGCCACTCATCGCCGGCGTGGCGGTCGCCGCGGTCGCCTGCCTCGCCGGTCTGCTCGCCCGGGGCTCCAGAGGGTCCGGAGGCAAACGGACCACAGGCGGCGGCCGCTTCTGACGCGGTCTGGGCCGTGAGCACGGCCGGCGGCCCTCGGCGCCTGCCGATCAGAGGCTGTGGCGGCAGACGGCTGGTTGGTAGGCTTCGGCGTGGGAATTAGTCCGGGGGGAACGGATGCACGTCGTTGCTTATGCGCTTGATGCGGCGCTCCTGGCGGGATGCGTCGTGTGGATGGTCGGGCTCATGAGCGCCGCCGGGTGGCGCCACCGCGTCCGCGCCACCGGCGCCCGGCGCGTGGCATTCGAGGCGCTGGGGATGCCGCTCTCGCCGGCCAACGGCGACGACGCGACAGAAGGGATCTGGGACGAGTTCACCGACGCTCTCAGCGGTCGCGGCGAGGCGCCACTCAAGATCCCGCGGCTCTGAGGGCAACATAGGAAAGGCCGGCGGGCGAACGGACGGAGAGCCATGAGCTACCTGAGTCACAATCGTCTCGCCTGGAACAGGCAATCCGCGGCCGGCGGTGTCTGGTCCACGCCGGTCGACTCAGACACGGTCGCCAAGGCCAGGGCGGGTGAGTGGCAGATCGTCCTCACGCCCAAGCTGCCGGTACCTCACGACTGGTTCGGTGATATCGCCGGCAAGCGCGTGCTCTGTCTTGCCTCCGGGGGTGGCCAGCAGGTGCCGGTGCTGGCCGCCGCCGGCGCAGAGGCGGTCAGCTTCGACCTGTCCGACGAGCAGCTCGCCAAGGACCGTCTGGTGGCTGAGCGCGACGGACTCTCGCTGCGCTGCGAGCAGGGGGACATGGCCGACCTCACACGATTCGCCGCCGGGAGCTTCGACCTCGTCGTTCATCCGGTGTCGAACATCTTCGTACCGGACGTGAAGGTCGTCTGGCGCGAATGTCATCGCGTGCTGCGCCCGGGAGGCGAGCTTCTGGCAGGCTTCATGAATCCCGCCACCTACCTGTTCAATGATGACGAAACCGAGAAGACCGGGGTGCTGATCGTGAGGTACGACTTGCCGTATTCCGACCTGTCGAGCCTGCCACCCGCGGAACTCCAGGCCAAGATAGAGCGCGGCGAGCCGCTGGAGTTCAGCCATTCACTCGACGACCAGATCGGCGGCCAGATCGAGGCAGGGTTCGTGATCACGGGGTTCTACGAAGATCGCTGGCTCGACGACACCTGGCTGCTTAGCACTCGCTCCCCGGTGGCAATGGCCACGAGGGCCCTGAGGACACCATGAGTCGCAGCAGGGGAGCGGCAGCGGGCAACACGGTAGCGCCTGCCCTGCACCGCGCCGAGCGGTCACTGCCCTAAATCCAGCCCTTCTCCTCCGCCATCCGCACGGCTTCGGCGCGGTTGCGGGCGCCGAGCTTCTGCATGATGGTCGACAGATGATTGCGCGTAGTGCCCGGTGAGAGGTACAGAGCCGCAGCCATCTCGGCGATCGTGGCGCTGCGGCGCGCGCATTCCAGGACCTCCTGCTCGCGCGGCGTGAGGGGGCTGTCGGCCTCGCTCAACGCTGCCGCCGCCAGCCCTGGGTCCACCGTACGTTCGCCGGCTACTGCGCGGCGAATGGCCGCGGCCAGCTCACGGATAGGTGCGTCCTTCAGCAGAAAGCCGGTGGCGCCACCGGCCATGGCGCGCCGGAGATAGCCGACCCGGCCGAAGGTGGTGACGATGAGCACCCGACAGTCGGGCAGGCCGGCGCGCAGTTCGGCCAATGCCTCCAGCCCATTCATGCCGGGCATCTCTATGTCCAACAGTGCGACATCTGGGTTCAGACGCTGGGCCGCGCCCAGGACTTCGTCGCCGCGGCCCATGGCTGCGACCACCTCGATGTCGTCCTCCAGGCTCAGCAGACTCGCTATCGCCTCCCGGAACATGGCCTGATCCTCGGCGAGCAGGACGCGGATCACGGGCAGTCCTCTGAAGGCCGCGTACTCACGCGGAGCTATCGCTGGTCGAGGCCGCGCTCACGGGGACGCTCACGTGTAGGCGAAAGCCGCCACCCTCTCCCGGCCCCGCGCTCATGCTGCCCGCCGCCGCCGTGACCCGCTCGCCCAGGCCCACGAGGCCGTGTCCGCCGGGGCCGGGGCTGCCGCCGCGGCCGTTGTCGACGATCTCGACGGAGGCGGCCGCCAGACCGGCGCGGATGCGGAAGCTGCAGGTGGTGGCGCCGCTGTGACGCAGCACGTTGGTGGCGCCCTCTCGCACCGTCCACGCCAGCGCCGCCTCCACGTCCGGCGCAAGGGTCGCAGGTGAGTCATCGAGGCGCACCTCTATGCCTGCCGCCGTCAACGCCAGCCGGGCTCCCGCGAGCTCGGCCGCCAGCCGTGGCTCACGGTAGCCGCTGACGGCTTGGCGCACTTCGGAGAGCGCCGAGCGAGCGACGTCCTTGCATTCGCCGATGTGCTGCGCGGCCTTCTGAGGGTCGGCCGGGACTAGCTTTTCGGCCAGCTCGGCTTTCACGGCGATGACGGACAGACTGTGGCCGAGCAGGTCGTGCAGGTCGCGAGCGAACCGGAGCCGCTCTTGCGCGACGGCCACCTGTGCGAGCTCCTCGCGGGCAGCACGCAGCTCGGCGTTCACTCTTATCAACCGTGCGAACGCCAGCATCATCACGCCGACGGCCGCGGTGGTAGCTGTCGTGGCCACGGTGTCGCTGACGCCGCCGCCGGCGATCGCCGTTGTGGCTGCCGTGAGCCCGGCCAGCACGCCTACAGCCCGTGCGTTCCAGGGAGGCGACAGCCAGTAGCCCGCAGCCGCGGCCGCGTACACGAACAGCGATGCCCAACCGGTGCGGTCGGCGAGCGTCAGCGTGGCGGCGAGCCCTGCAAGGAGGCAGACGCATATCGGCATGGCGAACGGAGTGCGCCGAACTCCGGCCAGGCTGCAGCTAAGGTACAAGCACACGAAGATGGCGACGGCCGGTCCGACCAGCGCCAGGCGTGGCGGCGAGGGATGCGCGTTGAGGAAGTCGATCACGGAGAAGACCAGGAAGATCAGCGAGATCGCGAAGCCACGCAGGTGATGTGCCGGGCGCGCTGCGGTCGCGCCTGCGGCCGCCAACGGAGGGCCAAGCGCGACGTCGGGCTGGACGTGCCACGACGGCCGATGCTGGGGCTCAGTCATCGGCCGTCGTGCCGTACTGTCGGTGTTGCCACTTCGTGGAACCTGTCTCGCAGAGCTTCCCGTGCGTCCTTGTCGACCCGTCACCTAGGCACGTTGGTTGGTCGACCGCATGTACTGCAGCATACTCACGCACCCCACGACGGTCCAGATGATGAGGGTGCGTGTGTCGTGCCACACGATGCCGGCGCCCTGCGTGCGCGGATCGAAGGCGACCTGCAGGCCGTCGGCCAGCGGACGTACCGGGAAGACCCCGGCGACGCTCTGCAGCCAACTTGGCGCGTTGTCCAGGGGGAAGAAGATGTTCGAGATGAACATCAGCGGCAGGGTGACGATCATCAGGATGCCCATGCCGTTCTCCGGCCTGGCGATGTGGCGGGCCGCCCCGATGCCCAGGGTCGTGAAGCAGGCGCACCCGAGCAGCAGCGTAACGACGAGGCCGGGCACCGTGGCCGCTCGGAAGGTCGCCCCGAGTGCCGACACGCCGACGGCCAGCATGATCACGACGGAGATGGTCATGACGAGCAGGGTCGAACCGACTGTTCCGAGCACGTAGACGCTCCAGGGCAACGGAGTGACGCGGATGCGCTTGACCGTGCCGTTGGTGCGCAGTGCGGCGAAGTTCATCGCCGTGGTGTTGAACCCGATCAGGACGACGGCATAAGCGATGATGCCCGGCACGCAGAAATCGATGTAGGAGAGGCCGCCCCGGGAAGTCAGGCTCTGCCCGTGGTTGAGCGAGCCGAAGACCACCAGGAACATGAGAGGGAAGATGATGCTGGCGACGGCGGCGCGCCGGTTTCTCCAGAAAGCGCGCTGCTGGTAGAAGACCTGCCGCCCGGCAAGGCCTATGTCCTGCTGCAGGGTGAACGTGGTGGTGGTCATGCCAATGCCTCCTGTCGGGTCTCGGCGGTAAGGGCGAGGTAGACGTCTTCCAGCGTGGGCTGTGACACGCTGAGGTCGGCCAGCGGCAGACCCCGTGCCAGCGCCCAGCTGCTGATGATGTGGACGGCGGTGAGCCCTTCGGTCGAAGTGACCAGGACTCCGCTGCCGTCCACACTGATGGAGCCGGGCAGCGTCGGCAGGTCACTCAGGCCCGCGCTCGCGGGGAGTTCGAAGCGGATCTCCGTCGGCAGTTCGTCGCGGCCGCCCAGCTCGTCGGGTGTCCCGTCGGCGACGACCTCACCCTTCACCATGACGGCCACGCGGTCGGCCAGCTGCTGCGCCTCGTCCATGTAGTGCGTGGTCAGCACGACGGTCATGCCGTCCCCGCACAGGGAACGGATGGTCGACCAAGCATGCCGACGAGCCTGCGGGTCGAAGCCCGTCGTGGGTTCGTCGAGAAAGAGCAGGTCGGGACTGCCGACCAGGGCCAGCGCCAGGTCGAGCCGGCGGCGCTGGCCGCCCGATAGCTGGCCCACTCGGGTGCCTCGCTTGGCGTCCAGTTCCACCAGTTCGATGACCTCGGCCGCCGGCCGCGGCCGCGAGTACCAGGCGCCGTACATCGCGAGGAGCTCGCCCACGGTGAGCTCCTCCTGGATGGCCGTCTCCTGCAGAACCACCCCGATGCGGTCGCGCAGAGCCCTGTCACCTTTGCCGGGGTCTTCACCGAGCAGCGAGATGCTGCCGGAGCTTGGCAGGCGATGGCCTTCCATCATCTCGACCAGCGTCGTCTTGCCCGCGCCGTTAGGGCCGAGCAGGCAGAACAGTTCGCCGGCGGCGATCCGCAGATCGACGCCGCGGACGGCTTCCAGCTCCCCATAGACCTTGTGGACGTCACGCACCTCGATAGCAGCCATCTGGCACCTCCGTTTCCTCAAGCGCAAGCGCTTATCGATCATGAGGTGAGGCTACTTGGGCGTGCGTGCGCTGGTAAGTGCCCTTCGTCCTGTCTTGGGTATGACAGATGTCACGAGTGAGTGATCGGGAGGAGGCGCGCCACTCTTGCGGCCCGCGAGGTCTCGGGGAACAAAATCGCATTCGGCGGCACCGAGCCCTACGCCTTCAGCTGCGCTTGCAGGAGCAACGGCCGTGCGACGTGATAGCGTCCCCAGTCATGAAGATCGCACTGTTACAGACGAACCCGACGGTCGGAGACCTGGAGGGAAACGCCGACCTGTTGCTGGAGGCTGCCCGGGCAGCCAAACAGGCCGGCGCGGATCTCGCGGTCGCCGCGGAGCTTTCGCTGC
>Ga0182021_10012525_pt1 | contig 10078 bp, 8 predicted proteins | sample 612E3MmetaG_FD_120493 | JGI IMG/M metagenome (GOLD analysis project Ga0182021, IMG submission 120493) | Permafrost microbial communities from Stordalen Mire, Sweden - 612E3M metaG (Illumina Assembly) | ecosystem: Environmental > Terrestrial > Soil > Wetlands > Permafrost | place: Sweden... | reverse complement strand
GCATCTCGGACGGATTCTTCCGCAAATTTCGCATAATCTTTCTTGCTGCGAAATTGTTCCAATATTATTTTTTTGTCGCATACATCTTCTCTGCAAAGCCCCATATATTCCGGATAACTACACCATTTATATTTCAGAGCCTTTGAAATTCCATGCACTTCACTGTTGCAATTTACATACGAAACTAGATACAAGAGCCTGCTGTCGTTTTTGATATGGATAGATTTGAAGCGACCCTGACATAAAGCGCCCGACCGGTCATATTTTGCGTTAAAAAAGTTGGTATAGCTTGTTCCTATTTTATGCATAAACTTCTTTATGCCATGCTCTTTCTGCTGCTTGAGAATAAAATGAAAATGATTTTGGTTCAAGCAATAGGCAACAATTTTCACCAAAGCCTCACGACAAGAGCTCAACTCTTGTCGTATGAATGTGTCCATGTCCAACTCAGGCTTAAATCTCTTCTGATTCCTCCAATTCAACATCAAACCATCTTTCTCGTCATTTAATAAAATCATTGACAGCCAAAATCTTCGGAAATCGCTTTCGTCCTGAAATATTTTTCTTTTGTCCACTCCCCGGTTAAAAATGTGATAATACTCTCCGTTTGCAAATTCTGTTTTTCTCATACTTAAATTTTACGACAAGAGTTGAGCTCTTGTCAATATGGATTTCCAGCTGGCTTTGAAGGGTTTCCCCATTATTTTCGGATCATAGGCCAAAGCGTGGCTGCACCAAAATTGTAGAGCTTCTTTGTATGCATCGCCAGTCTTGTCTGAAATATGATATGGGCTATCAGGACAAGGAAATCCTATGTATGCGGTATTAAGAAAATATTTTTTTGATTTTTGATCAAAAATTATCTCTATTGTCACTGAGTCACAAGGCTCACCTTCAGATTCCAAGAACACCCTGACTGGCCATTCGCGTTCCACCCTCAAAGCAAAATCTGTTTCATCATCAGGATTAATCGGCTTTGTTTGAACAAGAAGAGTCATCCCGATAGTTCTTTTGAGACTGATTGCCTCTTCGAAACGACTCAAACCATCCGGAATGCGAACTTTTGAAATAGCCTCTTCTATAAATTCTAAAACATCCGGATGAGCCTGTAAGTGCTTCCTCTTTTCTTGAGTAAAAACAATTTCTTTTCCGTCGGCAGTTAAAAATTTGTTGTCTTCAGCACTCATATATTAAATTTTATAAATTTCCCCGTATTTTTCTTTCAAATAATCTATGAAAAATTGGCTCGTGAGCGGCTCCCCTGTCACTTCGCGCACTAGGCTGTCCGCGGAAAACATTTTTCCGTGGATGTGGATCTTCTGGCGGAGCCATTCCCGCAGATGAGAAAATTCGCCGGCGGCGATTTCTTCTTCCAAATTTAGTATATCTTTTTTCGCCGTATTATAAAATTGCGCCGCGTAGAGGTTGCCGAGCGTATAGCTTGGAAAATAGCCAATTCCCCCGCCAGACCAATGAACGTCCTGCAGAACGCCACTCGCGTCATTCGGGACTTTTATGCCGAGATACTCTTCGATCTTGGCATTCCATATTTTCGGAAGATCTTCCACCTCTATCGACCCTTCAATCAATTCTTTTTCAATTTCAAAACGCAAAATGATGTGCAGGCTATAGGTCACCTCGTCCGCTTCCACCCGGATCAAAGATGGCTCGACAAAATTGATCGCCCGATAGAAATCATCAAATTTCACCTTCCCAAATGGATCCGGAAATTGTTTTTGCAGCTTTGGGAAAAAATATTTCCAGAAGCTCTTGCTTCTCGCCACCGTGTTCTCCCACATTCTTGATTGTGATTCATGAATTCCGTGCGAAATGGACTCCCCGAGCGGCGTGCCAAAATGTTTCGCCTCCAATCCTTGTTCGTAGAGTCCGTGTCCGGTTTCGTGGATCACGCCGAAAAAAGAATCAAACAGGTCATGTTTCCGATATCGCGTTGTGATCCGCACGTCATTGGGATGAAATCCGGTGGAAAAGGGATGAACACTTGTGTCGAGCCTTCCTGCTTCAAAATCAAACCCGATTTTTTTTGCGACTTCCTCGTCAAATTTTTTCTGTTGTTCAACTGGAAAACTGCCTTTGAGAATAGTCGAACTTATCCTGTTTTTTGAATCTTTAATTTTTTTGAGAAACGGAACCAGAAAATTTTTGAGCTCTTCGAAAGTCATCGAGATTTCTTCTGACGTCGCGTACGGCTCATATGTGTCGAGGAGCGCGTCATAGGGCGATTTTTTGTATCCCACCAATTCCGCTTCTTTTCTTTTGAGCGCAACTATTTTTTTGAGTTGCGGGAGAAACAGCTTGAAATCCGATTTTTCTCGCGCCTTGATCCAGACATTGTGCCCTTCAGAGCAAACTTGCGCCATTTCTTTGACAAACGACATCGGCAATTTTTTCTGCCGCTCGAATTCGCGCCAGAGCTCGCGCACAATGGCCGACTCAACGCCCCCCAATTTTCCGGCCTCAAGTTTTGTTTTCGCACTTTTCAAGAGAGACGCGAATTCTTTGGAAACAAATTTTTCATGCAAAATTCCGGACAGATTCGCGATCGTTTTCGCCCGGCTCTCCGCGCCCTTGAGCGGCATGAAAACCTCCATGTCCCAATGCAAAACTTGCAGAGCCGATCCCAAGTGATATATCTCCTGAAGTTTTTCTCGAAGTTCTGAAATGTTTTCTTTTCTCGTCATTAAGCTATTTTTATAAATACTTATATTATCTAACTATTAGAAAATCTAATCATTAATTCATCAAGCGCTTTTAGGGATGGGAGACGATGTTCCGTCCCCCGAAAAGTTGAATTTTTACGGAGAATATATCCCGGCCGTGAGCTTGGCATCCCTAAAGATAGGCTGGCTACATCCCCGCCTAGTTATCTCGATGCTGGGAGTTCCCTCTCCTGCTCCAGATCTGCTCCAATTAATCCGAACGAGATCTCTTTTTGCTGGATAAGCAGGGTGAAGGCCAGACTTGAACACCAATCTGAAGCCACCCGACAGATAGATAACCTTTAGGCTGCCGTTTACGCTTACTTTCACCTTTTTAATTCTCCGTGCTATCGTAGCCATTTGGCCGCCTCCTTGTTTTTTAATTCCTAAAAACGCTCGATGAATTTTCAAAGTTCTGTATTCTTCTATTTTTCAAGTTTTTCTTTTATATATTCCACCAGCTCCTCGATCTTCACCCGCTCCTGCTTCATTGAATCACGGTCTCGGACGGTGACAGCTTTGTCCTCAAGAGTTTCAAAGTCAATCGTCACGCAATATGGCGTGCCAATCTCATCCTGGCGGCGATAGCGCTTTCCGATGGACTGTGTTTCATCATATTCCGCCATGAAGTGCAATTTCAAGGTATTCCAGATATCCTTGGCCGGTTTTGTCAGTTCATCTTTTTTTGAAAGCGGCAAAACCGCCACTTTGACCGGAGAGAGTCTTTTGTCAAATTTCAGCACCACTCTCGTTTCGTCCCCGACTTTTTCTTCTGTATAGGCCTGATCGATAAACATCAAAACATGCCGATTGAGTCCGGCTGAAGTTTCCATGATGTGCGGAATGAATTTTTCTCCCGTCTTCTCGTCGAAATAATCAAGCTCCACTCCCGAAAACTTGGAGTGCTGCGACAAATCCCAATTTCCCCGGGCATGAATCCCTTCAACTTCCTTGAAGCTTCCCAGAGATTTGAAATTGTATTCGACGTCATAGGCTTCCGACGCGTAATGTGCCAATTTTTCGTGCTTATACCAGCGAATCTCATCCGCTTTTATCCCGTATTCCAGATACCAATCCCAACGGACTTGTTTCCACATGTCATATTTTTCCTTCATAACGCTGGGATGCAAAAAATATTGCATTTCCATCTGTTCGAATTCGCGGGTCCGGAATATGAATTGCCGCGCAACAATCTCGTTCCGGAAAGCTTTCCCGACTTGGGCGATTCCAAATGGCAATTTCACGTGCAAAGAGTCTACGGTATTTTTGTATTCCAAATAGATTCCCCCGCACGTTTCCGGCCGCAAATAGACCGTGTTTTCTTCGCTCAATTCTTCGGTCGGCGAACCGATGTTTGATTTCACCATCAAAGAAAAAATCTTGGCCGGCGTGAGGTCGTCCGATCCGCAATTGGCGCATTTGAGCTTTCCCTCTTTTCTCAACTCGTCCAATTCCGCGTTGAGCTCATCAAGAGGAGCTTTATCCGCGTTGATCCCGAACTGTTCCAATATATGGTCGGCTCTGAAACGCGACTTGCATTTTTTGCAATCCACTTGAGGATCATTGAATCCGTCGACATGCCCGGAGGCCACCCAGGTTTTCGGATGCATGAAAATCGCGCTGTCGAGCCCGACAACATCATCGCGAAACTGAACCATATGCTTCCACCATTCGTCGCGAATATTGTTTTTCAGCAGCGTTCCATAGTGCCCATAATCATAAATGGCCTGCATCCCCCCATAAATTTCCGATGACGGAAAAACAAATCCCCGCCGTTTGCACAACGACACGATTGTCTCCATCATGTTTTCTTTTTTATCGCTCATAATATTTCTTAAATTATTATATTAAATTAAACAAAAAACCCGTCCTAAATATCCAAAAAACAAACTTCAGATATTCGGGACGAGCCTTCTTTCGAATTCCCGCGGTTCCACCCGAGTTCCCCATCGCTGGATGCAATGAGGCTCTTTGATTTATTGAGTTGTCACCACTTGAGGTTGCCATTCCTCACAGATTATATACTAATCAATTTCAGTCTTTCTGTCAACAACAAAAACACAAAACTTATCTTTTCTCCTTGAAATCAAACATAGTAAGCAGCACTTCGCATTGATTGGCCGCCGCCCGCAAAAAACCTTCGATATCCTGATCCATTTTTTCTCCATTTAGGAACACCAGAAAAACCTTGAAGGGCGAAAGTTTTGATCCTGCGGAGGCATAAACACAATATCCTTTTCTGTCGCATTTATCCCCTTCCTTCCCCCAAGAAGAAACGTCCTTGTTGCTGATCTTAATGCCGCCGGTATCGATCTCCGGGTTGGTTTTCGCCCAATATTCTTTGACCGTTTGGAGCGATTTGGCATCAATCGCCCGGAGTGTCGCCCATTTTTTCCCACTGAGGGTCAGGGCGATGCTCAAAATCTCGTTTATATAGCTCTCGGCCTCCTTGCGGCTCGAGGGGGCTTTGATCTTTTGGAGAAACGACCGGATAAGCGAAATTTGGACATTCACTTTTCCGAGATAGGCAAACGCTTCCAACAATTCTTTTTCTCTTTTTTGGTATTCCCCTTCCAGCTTTTTTATTTCTTTTTCGCGGTGGCTCACGGATTGTTCATAAAGCCGGAATACCTGCCAACCGATGAAGACCTGGAAAAAAAGCAAAACTGACTCCAGGCTTTCCTCGGGAAAAATCGAAAAGCCCCTTTGCACCAAAAGCGGAGTGAAAATTATCGAAATAACCAGCAGAAAAAATACGAACAAAAACAAATTTCTCAGCTTTTCTATTCTTGAACTCATAGTTTGTGCCCTACACCCCCGAATTTATGTTCCCTATTAATTACGATTTTTTTCGATATATATTTCATCTTTCAAAAAAGGCCCCCCATCGGGAGGCCCCTTGATTATTTCAGGTTGAAACTTTCAATTATTTTGTCCGTGAGATTGCATTTGGCCACGATGCTTTTCGGACAATCCACTGGTTTCGTGTAAGCGTAGGCCTCTTTGTCACTTTTGACTATCAGTGTTCCCGCCGCATCGCAAATATCGCTTTTGTTTTTCTGGCAACTTTTTTCAACAGCGGACCATTCATCGGCGCTGAATTTTCTGATCGTCAGAATGTCTTTGTTTTGCTCGTCAAAATTGTTTGATTTCACTCCCGAGAGCGGAACGAATATCCGGAAGTATTGGTCTGAAAGCGAATCATCCGTCAGGCTTTTCACTCCGCCGATCTTATAGAACCAAGCGCCGAGTTCGGCCGGAATCGTGAGTTTGAAATCAAGCGCGCTATCATTGAGCATCTGGCTGCTTGATTTTTGGATGCCGGAAACAGGCCTCAACGGCGGAGCTGTGGTTGTCCCTATTTCCGCATTCACCACCGAAGATTTGTTCAAGGAAAGAAGCAGCAGCATTGCGGAAAAAGTCAGCATCCCGATGAGAATCACGAGGGAAACTTTGAAACGCATATCTTTCCGGTGGTGTTTCATCCCAACCGGGGTAACTTTTGTTTTTCGCGCAATTGTTTTTTTTGTTTGTTTCCTCCTGGGCATATATTTAGTTTTATTTTTTATTTCAAGATTATCTCCGTCTTTATTATACCAAATAATAAAATTGCAAGCAACAGTCTTATTTCCTCAGACTTTTCATCAGATCCTGATAGAATTTCAGATTGTGAATGGTCGCCAGGCGCCCCGCCAGCGGCTCTCCGACCGCGAAAAGATGGCGAAGATAGGCTCGCGTATAGTTTCGACAAGTGTAGCAATCACAATTTGGATCGATAGTCTTGAAATCTTTTTTGAATTTTGCGTTGGTAATGTTGATATTATCGTAAAAATTTAAGGCTAAACCTTTCGATTTTTTAAGGTTTAGCCTTAAATTTTTGGTTTTTCTCCAAATGAACAACGACCCATGCCGCGCGTTGCGGGTCGGGATGACGCAATCAAACATATCAATGCCGTGATTCACCGCAAAAACTATTTCTTCGGGACGGCCAAGCCCCATCAAATATCTCGACTTGTCCTCTGGCAACATCGGCAAAACCCATTCCAAAATTTTCTTCATCTTTTCGCGCGGCTCCCCGACCGCCACCCCGCCGATGGCATAGCCGTCGAAGCCAAGCTCCAGCAGCTGCTTCGCAGATTCTTTTCTCAAATCCTTATATACACTGCCTTGTACAATGCCAAACAGTAAGGGCCTTTTTGTATCTTGTATTTGGTATTTTGTATTTGGTATTTTTTTATTATTTTTTAATTTTAAATTGTCATTTTGCATTTTGATTTTTCCATTTTGCATTCGTTGTTTGAAATATTTCAAACAACGTTCCGCCCATCTGGTAGTTCTCTCCAGTGATTTAAGCGCATATTCACGCGAACATGGATAAGGCGGGCATTCGTCGAGAACCATGATAATGTCGCTTCCGAGCGCCAGCTGGATCTCGATCGATTTTTCCGGTGTCATGAAATATTTTTTTCCGTCGGACGGATCGCGAAACTCCACGCCTTTTTCGGACAGTTTGACACTGCCCTTGTCACCTCTTCTTCCCGCCAGGGAAAAAACTTGGTATCCGCCCGAATCCGTCAGCATCGGGCCGTTCCAATTCATGAATTTTTGCAAACCCCCCGCCTTTTTGACCAGTTTTTCGCCGGGCCGGAGCCAAAGATGATACGTGTTGCCCAGAATAGCCTCCGCGCCGAGCTCTCTCAGTTCTTCCGAACTCAGTTGCTTCACCGCCCCTTTCGTCGCAATCGGCAAAAAAAAGGGAGTGTTGATAACCCCGTGCGCTGTTGATAATTTTCCAACCCTTTTGTTATTTTTATTATCAGTTAATTTAAGCATACATAAATTTTTTAATTTCAGAATTTTCAATTTTCAAACAATGACTGAATTTCTAAATTTTAAAATTGTTTGAAAATTTTGGAATTTTGACATTGAAAATTTACGGCGTCACTTTCCCCATATCTCCCACTCCCAAATCTTCCGGTAAATTTGTATTTTTTGCGCCGATCTTCAGCTCAAGCGGCTGGTTGGTGAAAGAATCTTTGGCGGAAAATACCGTTTGTGAAACAAGCGGAGCAAAATCACTGACTTGGTTCAGCGTCGGAGTGACACCGAGTTGGAAAATAACTTCTTTCGGATCAGTGGTCACACCCGTTCCGGCGGCAAGACTGCCTACGTTCCAGTCCAATTCGTTCGTCCGGTCGTTGTAGCTCATTGACGCGTCCTTGGGAAGAAAATTGTTTTTCCATTTTACCCCCGGCGCGAGCGTCATAGCCACTTTCGCATCCGTCACGTCGTTTGAAACGTTGGCTATTTTGAGATGCAGCGTGAAAGTCGTCTCCTGGCCGACTTTGGGAGGGATTGGGCCGGAGTTCACGATATCGGCATCGTTGAAAAATCCCTGAAGGCTGGCCAGCAATTTCGAGTTCAATTTCACGTTGACCGAATTGCTTGCCACAACCTTGTTTGATCCCTCGGGCGTGGGAATATCCGGACTGTCCATCCGGGCAACCGCCGAAAAGGAGAAATTTTTGTCTTTCGGCCCGGAAACAGGAATGACATCCTTCACGGGAATGGAGAAATCTATTTCCCCCTGCGCGCCCGGAGAGAGCATCTTGAAATCCGGAATTTCGGAAGACTTCCAAGTGATGATTTTTTTATCCCCGTCAAATTCTCCTTTTGCACCCTGCTCATTGATCCGCGAATAGTCAAGGATGGGGCTGTTCGCCTCAACCGAAAAAACAACATCCCGAAGGCCGATGGAGCCAGTATTTTGGTAGCCGATCTTGAAGGACACGGATTCTCCGGCACTGACCGAGACATCTTCACTTTTGCCATTGATTGTCTCTTTCAAAACGATCGGCGACCCGATGATCTTCACGGTGCTGGCCGCTTCTCCGTATGAAATGAATGCGTTGTCTGACCCGATTTCTCCAATGGAAAACTTTGTCGTTTTTTGCTCATCTCTCGCTCCGGCAACCGTCCCATTGACCTTCACTTGGCCTGATTGTCCCGCCGCCAAAGTCCCGATATACCAAATATTGTTTCCTTGGGCCGCCAAAGGGTCAGAGCTTGAAAAAGAAAACCCGTCCGGAAAATCGGCTTTGAGCTTGAGGTCGTTGAAATCTTCCTGTCCCGTATTTTGATATTTCACTGTGTAGGAAACGGCATTTCCCGACGCCTCGTTCAGCGGTCCGCTCACCTCGATCGTCAGCGGGCTTGAGGATATGAAAACGCTCGAATTCGCCTTGGCTTCGAAAGTCGAATTGAATGTCGACGGTTTGTAATCAAGTTTAACCTCGAAATATACCAGCGCATCGCTGGCTCCGAAAAACTTTCCCTGGATAGTGACCTTTCCGTTGGTTTTTCCCGCGATGTTCCCGATGTTGAATTTGCTCGTGCTCGGCCCTTCGCTTTCAAATTGCAAATTGCCCGATGGTTTGAAATTTTCGGAATAGTTTATATACAGCACGGCGCCGGTGAGAGCCGCCCGGTTGAGATTTTGATAGTCGATGTCGAAACTGACGCTCTCACCGCTTTTCACCTTTTCCGGTCCGGAAATGGAAACTTTCACCTGCTGTTCGGTAAAAGCGCTTTTGCGGATATACAAGGCCAGTGAGATGATTCCCGCCACAAGCGCAAGCGCGCCCAGGACGATCAAAGCTTTTTTGAGTATTTTTTTTCTCTTTTCTTTTTTTTCTTCCTGCTCCTTTATCCAGACCTCTTTTTTCTGCTCCAGGCTCTGCGTCTCCAAAGAAGCCGCGGCAAAAGGAACCTCCTCCGCCGTGTGGGGATTCAAGGCCCTTCTTTGCTCCAAATTCAAACTTGGATCTTCCTCTCTTTGGTATATTTTTCTTTCTGTTTCCTCGAGAGACATCTTACTGAATATTATACACTAAATATCGCTTTTTCGTAAACGACTCTTCTATTAATTAAAATGTCTTATTTATACTATCAATTTTCAATTTCAAATTTTCAATTTTCAAACAATGTCTAAATGACTAAATGAAAAAACAGAAAACTATGGTTTAGAAAAAATATAATTTAAAATTTTGTCATTTTTGATTTCATTTCAAATTTAAAATTTAGCCTTTAAAATTATTAGAAATTATAACGTTCAAAATCCTGCCTTATTTTCCCAAGCCCCGCAAGTTCCACTTTTCCCACGTTCACTTTCAAAATTTTCTCAAGCGGGTTGGCGAGGAATATCCGGAGGAGTTTGATCTGATCGGATGATATTTTCGAAAGATCCTGTTCGCCGGAAAAACATTTTCCGCAAACAATTCCACCTCTCGTTGCGGAAAAGAAATTTTCCGTGCTTTCTTCCAGGCGCGCGCCGCATTTCGCGCATTTCATTGTTTCGG
>Ga0182021_10012524_pt1 | contig 10079 bp, 7 predicted proteins | sample 612E3MmetaG_FD_120493 | JGI IMG/M metagenome (GOLD analysis project Ga0182021, IMG submission 120493) | Permafrost microbial communities from Stordalen Mire, Sweden - 612E3M metaG (Illumina Assembly) | ecosystem: Environmental > Terrestrial > Soil > Wetlands > Permafrost | place: Sweden... | reverse complement strand
TCCAACTTCCACTGGCCGCACCATTCCTCGAGGATGATCACGATGATGTCCTCGATCAGGGCGATCTCGATCTCGGTCAGGTAGCGCTCGGCCTTCACCGAGTGGCCGCGGCCGCCGAGCATGCGGTCGGCGATGGTCAGGGCGAGGCGCGGATTGATGTCGAGAATCCCGATGCCGAACAGCGGGTCGGCCTTGAAGAGGCACAGGTGCGTGGGGCTCGGCAACGACTCGGCGAACTTCAGATAGGTCAGCGTCGTGAGCTTCGCCATCTTCAGCGTAAACTCCATGCGCAGGAACAGCGACAGCCGGGCCGAAAGATAGCGGATGAAATCCTCGTGCAGGATGCGCAGCCGGCGCAACTCGACCTCGGTGAGAAAGACCGGATTGCGGAAATCGTAGGTCTCGATCTTGGGCCCCTTGCCGCCATCGAGGCGCCGGCCGTCCGCGCGGAAGACCGTTTGCTTCGCCTGGACGTCGGTCGCCGCGAGCAGGCGATCGATCTCGGATTGATCGAGGATGTCCGAACCGGTGGATTTGAGGGGATCGTTGGCCATGTTATTGGACTACGAAGTCGGAAAAATAGATTTGCTCCACGACCTTGTGGCCGAGGGCCCCGTTGTAGGCGTTGACGAGCTTCTCGCGGATGATGTTTTTCGCCCCGGCCTCCTCGGTCTCAGCCAGCGTGAGCGAAGACAGGACGTTGAGCGTGATGTCGACGAGCTTGGCCTCGTTGGTGACGAAAGTCTCGTTCAGCCTTTGATCGCTCCCGGTCACCAGAAAAGTGGTCTTCAGATAGCGCGTCCCCATCGTGCCGGCGAGATTCACGATCACGTTGCTGAATTTGTAGGCGTTGGCCGCGACCGGCGTGGCTGACTCGCCTTTCTTGCCTTTCCCCTTCTCGGCCGCGGGTGCGGGCGCGGGCGCGGCCGGCGCCGACGCGGTAGTGCCGCCGGCAGCCGCCAGCTTTTTCTCCAGCTGCGGCAGCATCACGAACTGCATGACGAGCCACGAGACAACGGGCGCGAGCACGACGACCAACACCACCGGCAGCAACGTGCCGAGCAGCGATTTGCCGGCCGGGGCGGCCGGCGCAGGCGCGGCGGCGGCGGCGGTCGCAGCGGCGGGCGTGCTTTCGTTTTTCGGAGGTGTGGCCATGGGAAATTCGGGCGTCGGGAGTCGAAAGGGAAGAGTGGTCTGGCTCTCGGGTCTGGTTTCGCGGCGGTCAGGTGAGGCTTACGATCGCTTCAAGTTGACGATGTCGTCGAGCAGGGAGTCGGACACGGTGACCACGCGGGCGTTGGCCTGGAAGCTGCGCTGCGCAGTGATCATGCTGGCGAATTCCGAAGTGAGATCGACGTTGGATTGTTCGAGCATGCCCGATTCGATCGTGCCGTAGCCGGAGCTGCCGGGAGTGCCCAAGGCCGGGAGCGTCGAATTGATGCCCGCCACATCGAAGTTATAAAGGCCGTCGCCCGCACTCATGAGCCCGCCCTTTTGCTTGAAGGTCGCCATGCCGACCGTTTGCGGCGCGCCGGCGGAATTATTGGTGCCGTCGGAGTAATACTCGATCACCTGGCCCGAGCGATTGATGCTGACCGATTGGAGCGAAGCGCCGGCCGGCGGCGTGCCCAGTTTGACGTCGGCGCCGGTGATGTCCTGCACCCGCATGCCTTTCTGACTGACGAGGTAGCCGTTGTCGTCCCACCGGAAGTTGCCGACGCGCGTGGCGTAAAGCGTGTTGTCGGTCGGGCTCTCCACGACAAAATAGCCCTCGCCGGAGATGCCGAGGTCGGTGGCCTGGCCCGTCGCGGCCAGGGCGCCCTGGTTGAAATTCGTGTTGACGCCGCTGAACTGCACTCCGGTGCCGACTTGGGCCGCCAGCACACCGCTGTCAGATCCGCTGGATGGTTGCGCGGCGCGGAGCGTGTTGCTGAAACTTTCCGCGAAGGTCAGATTGCCTGACTTGAAGGCCGTCGTGTTGACGTTGGCGATGTTGTTGCCGATGATTTCGAGGTCCTTGCTGAACATTTGCAGACCGCTGACGCCAGAGGAAAGGGAGCCGATGAGTGCCATGGTCGATGGAGGGATTGAGTACTAGTGGTCGAGGCGGATTGTATCCAAAAAATCTGGCGGCGAGTTTTTCAGTCGGGCGTCGAGAGCCGGGTTGGACGTGGCTCTCGACGCTTAGCCCTCAGCTAGGTGCGATCAGATGAGGCTTATGACCGCTTGAGGTTGACGATGTCGTCGAGCACGCTGTCGGACACCGTGACCACGCGGGCGTTGGCCTGGAAGCTGCGCTGCGCGGTGATCATGTTCGCGAATTGCGAGGTAAGATCGACGTTGGATTGCTCCAGCGTACCCGCCTCGATGGTGCCGTAGCCGGGGCTGCCGGGGGTGCCCAAGGCCGGGAGCACGGTATTGATGCCGGCCACGTCGAAGGAGAAGAGGCCATTGCCCTTGTTCATCAACGCACCCTGCTGCTTGAAGGTCGCCAGCCCGACCGTTTGCAGACCAGCGCCGCCGGTGTTGTTGGTGCCGTCAGTAAAATACTCGATCACGTCGCCCGAGCGGTTGACGCTGACCGATTGGAGCGAAGCGAGGGCCGGCGGTGGGGTCAGTTTGACGTCGGCGCCGGTGATGTCCTGCACCCGCATGCCTTGTTGGGAGACGAGGTAGCCGTTGTCGTCCCAACGGAAATTGCCGACGCGCGTGGCGTAGGAGTTGCCGTCGGTCGCACTCTTCACAATGAAATAGCCTTCGCCGGAAATACCGAGGTCGGTTGACTGGCCCGTCGAGGCCAGGGCGCCCTGGTTGTAATCCGTGTTCACGCCGCTGAACTGCACGCCGGTGCCGATCTGGGCAGCCAGCACGTTGCTCGTATTGGCCGTCGCCGGTTGCGAGGCCCGCAGCGTATTGCTGAAATTTTCCGTGAAGGCCAGCTGGCTCGACTTGAAGGCCGTCGTGTTGACGTTGGCGATGTTGTTGCCGATGACTTCGAGATCCTTGCTGAACGTTTGCAGACCAGTGACGCCGGAGGAGAGAGAGCCGATGAGTGACATGATTGATGGAGGGTTGAGTTTGGAGAGGTTGGATTAGTTGGGTTCGTAGAAATCAGGAGGCCGGCGTGGTCGGGGGGAGCTCGACCTTGGTGACCGACGAAAGCAGATAGAAATTCCCGTTGATCTCGAGCTGGGGCGTGTCGGCGGACGTGTCCACGGCGGAAACGGTACCGGTGATCGAGCCGGTGGAGCTGGTCGAGTCGGTTACCGTCACCTGCTTGCCGATATATGAGGCGGCGGTGTACTTGGTCTGGTCAGCGCGCATCAGGTTGAAGTTCTGCGAAAGTTGGTTCATCTGATCGAGCGAGCTGAACTGCGCCAGCTGGGCCATGGAGGCGGTGTTATCCATGGGCTGGAGCGGATCCTGGTTGCTCATCTCCGTGGTCAGCAGCTGCAGGAAATCCGAGGTGGTCAGAACCTTTTTCTGAAGTGGCACGCTGTATCCCGCCGGATTGGCGGCGATGTCGGTGCCCACCCTGGGGGTGGTTGACGTGGCGGAAGTGACAGAGGACATGGAGCGGGTTGGGTTAAGCGAAGGCGTGAAGATGCTTGGCGGTGTCGGGCCTCAAGGCGGACGCGGCGGGCGTGTCGGCCGCCGGGGCCGGGGCGGCGGGGCGGCGGGCAGTCGCTTCGCGCGCGGACGCAAATTCGGAACCGAAGGCCGCCTTTTCCTGCGATTGCGGCGTGTTCTGCTGCTGTTGCCGCGGAGTTTGCCCGCCCAGGTCGAAAGCCTGGCTCTCGCCTCTCGGAGCGGATGCCGGGGTGAAAGTCGGCTCGGCGAGGCGCACGGACCGCTCACCAGCCACCACGGAGGGCATCGCGGACTGCCATTCGCGGGCGAGCGTTTCGCGCAGATCGGTCGAATCGGTCCGGAAGGTCGTGTGGACCACGCCGCCACGATATTCCAAACGCACCGTAAGCTGGGTGCCGGGCTGGGAAATTACATCGAACTCGACCACCCGGTTGGCGGTGGTCTGCATGCGCTCGGCCACGTCGCGTACGATCGCGAGCGTCCGGCCGGCGGGTTGCACCCATTCCGTCCGGCTCGCCTCGGGTTTCGGCGCCGTGATCGTCGCCACTCCGACCCTGGCCGCGGTGTCGGCAGCCGGCGTGGGCGACTTCGAAATCGGAGCAGCGCTCGAGGTTTGAGGTTGGTCGGTAAGCATCGTGCCGGACTTTTTAGCAGTGTTGATGCCAGCGTGAGTGGGTGGTATTACTTCTTGTTGCCTGTCAACTTTTAGGGTGTTTTTTACTGAAACTCCCTCTGAAATCCCCTCCAGGTCGACTCCTCCCATCGCAACCTGCACGGCAAATTTTTCCGGTACCGCGCCAGCCAGGGGAATTTCTGCCGTCAATGACATGTCGGCGCCGGCCGCAACGCTGGCCGGCTGACCACGCTGTTCTCCCGAATTCGATACGGGCAATGGCGTGGCGGCCGTGTCGCTGGCCGGCGCCACCGGCGAAAATGACTCCGGCTTGACGTCCGGGCCCTCAACGGGCGCGGCTGGCGCGGTGTTTGCGCCCGACGTCTCCGAAGGTGTTCCCGCCGGCGGGGCAAACCTCTGCAAGGGCTCGGCCGGCATCGCCGCTTCGCCGCTGCCAGCCATACGCGCCGGAACCGGAAGGCCAGGCGAGATCGCCGGGGCCGGATTATCGGATGGCGCGGCCGGTTTGGTGGCGACCGCCGCCCGACTGCGCGGGATGGGGGCCGTCGCGATTCCGCCACTCGCCGCCACCAGACTTGCCGCAATGGCTTCAGCGGTTGGGCGCATGCGGATAGTTTCTCTGGGTGAAAAATCCATCGCGGATGTGACCGGATCCGCATCTTCTGGCGACGGCATTACAGCCCGGGCATCGCCCGCCGGCACGGTGACCGGCGCGCGGGAGGCCGCATGAAACTGCGCGGAGAACGCGGCGGCGGGCGCGGTGGTGGGAAGCTCATTGCCGACGGACCTGCCGGGAGCGCTGACCGCTGACGAAACCTCGGAAAGCCCGGTGGGCGCAACCGCGACCGTCGGGGTAATATTCGCAGGATTTCCTCTGAGGTCCGCCGGCGCGACCGGAGGAATTGCTGCCGCCGGAGCGTGGCGTGACATGGTAACTGGCGTGCTTCGGCTTTCCCAGCGGACGCTCGCGTCGGTTTCCCAGGTCGGCGCGCTGCCCGGCTCCGGGACAGCCGGCGTCGGAGTGTCCGGGAGCGACGCAACCGGCACCGGGGCCAAATCGTCCCGCGGAATCGCGGTCGCCGGGCGGGGAAGCTGGGGCGAGGGAGGCACACCGTCACTGATGGGCACCGCGGCTTCCACCGCGGGTAGAACCGCAGGCGGCATCACCGGACGGACTACCGCGTTCTGCACGGGTGATACCGGCGGTGTGTTCGTGACCGGAGCCAAGGGTGAAGTTGTCGTTGGTATCCCCGGGTTGGTGACCGCTGTCGGGGCGACCGCGACGGACATAAGGGGGGATGTGCTTGCCAGCGCCGGTGTCGCGACAGGCGTGGCCGTAGCCTCCAACGCCAACGGACGCCTGCCTTTTCGGATCGTACGCGAGCCTGGGCCGACGGCCGGTTTGGTCTCGTTGGCCCTGGCCGGCGAAATTTCGGGTGCAACCACAGCAGCCGGCGCGATCGCGGAGATCGGCTTGGCCACCGACGCGAGCGGCACTGTGACCCGGGCAGACTGGCTGATATCGGCAACGGGCTGTGCGGCGGGCGGCACCGGCGCGTTTAGCCCAGACAAAACGGGCGGCGCGGTCACGTTCGGTTCCGCTGCGTTGGGAGTGGCGGCGATCGAACCGGAATCGACCACAGCCGGCGTTGCCAGAGGCACCGGCAAAGGCGCTTCGCTCTCAGGCACGGGGAGCGCGGGGACCGGCACGGCCGCGAGCGTCGCCAAGTTGGCGAGCGGAACCACCTTCACATCGCCTGAAATCAAATCGTTCAGTTGCAGGAGCGAGCTCTGATCCCGCCAACTTGTCCGGCCGACTTGTCCCGCCGAAGCCGGGCGAAGGCGGAAGCCCGGCGAAGGCGGAAGCCCTGGCGACGGCGGATGCTCGCGAGTCGGAGTGGCAATCGCCTGCCCAGCCACCGGCGCCGCGCCTTGAGTCTGCAGCCACGGAAAGCCGGCTCCCCCCGCAGTCACCGGCGGCGGCAGCGGTCTCGACGAGCCGGTGGAAATCGACGTCTTCGTTTCGGTTGCAGGAGCTGGCGCAACTTCAACGACCGGGATCTCGACCGGCGAGAGGGTGGCTTCCGGCAACTGGGGAATCTGCTCTTCGTCAGCCGTCGATGACAGCACGGTGGCGTCGAACGCAGGAACAATCGCCGCGGGTTTGGGCAGGACGATGACCGGCTGGGACGGCGCGGGAATCGTGAAAGTGCCGATCGCGGGCGTCGGGAGATCTTGGATTTCTGGGCCGACCGCGCCGGTCGTTTGATCTTCCGCGGACATGGGCGGGACGCCCAGGCCACGCTTGCCCGCCGGGGCGGGTAGCGCGGGTGTCTCGCCCGTGGGATTGCCGTCATTTCCTGTCTGAATTTCCGGGGCGACAGTGAGCGGAACGATCGGCGGCGAGAACTCCGACCGGGCAGGTACCGACAGCACGAGTGACGGCATCGGCTCGTTTTGCCCCGCTAGAATTTGCTGCTCGTAAATTTTTGGTTGGGCGACGGCGGCGGCGTCCGGTCCGGCTTCCGGAGTAGCGGGCAACGCCGGCAGTGCGTCGGGCGGCACGACCGGATTGGCCATCCCGACGAGCAACGACACGGGGGTCTGCGGTATCCCCTGCCCTGCAGAAATCGGGTTCGCGACCGCCACGGGGACCATGACGGCGGGCGCAACCACGGCAACCACGGATGCGGCGGCGGGCAGCGGCAGCGGCGTTGGCATGACCGTCGCGGCGATCGGAGCAGCGGGCATGGTCGCAGGCGTGACGACAGTTGGCGTCCTGGGCCCAGCCGGCAGATCCGCGCGTTGATCGACGCCTGGCAACTCAACCTGAAATTTCGGTGCGCCCGCGCGGGAAATCACGGGCCGGGTGGTAGTCGGGATTGGTATGACGGCGTCGTTGGCCGCGACCATCGCGGGCTGGGCCACGGGCATCGCCGACTGTGACGGAGCGCTGATGGCTCCGATCGGCGCGCCAGCGACCAAGACTACCGGCTGTGACGGAGCGATATTGGCGGCGACGGGCGCAACCGCATCCGTTGCCCTCGGTGGTAACGACGCGACGATCTCGGTGACCGGCAGAACGGTGGCCGGCGCGACGGCCGCCCGTGCGACGGCGACGGTTGCCATGGGCTGCGCGGAGGGCGTCGGTTGGGCAGCGACCGGAATGGTCGAGCGGTGACCGCTGGCAGGATTCTCGCCCGAAAACGCCCGTATTTCGACGACAGGTGAACTCGGCTGTTCGGTTCCGGTGGACGGCGAATTGGTGGCCACAGACACCGGCGCAACCGCCACGGCTTGATCGACGGGTATCGTCGGCTGCGACGGCGCGACAATCGTGGCTGCCGGTGCGCTGGGCACCGCGGCGGGAGCAACCGGGAGAACGGGACTGACTACTTCCGGCGTGGAGAGGACCGTTGCGATTGAATCGTCCGCAATCGTCACGGCCGCGACCGGAGCAGACTTCACGACCGGCCCGGCAGGATTTCGCCAGCCGCCGGTCAGCGGTGTTGCCATGGTACTCGCACCGGTCTTTGTCGTCGAAATTTCCCGACGGCCGGTGCAGCTCACGGAGGCGGCAGACGTGGAAAATGCCACTGCGGGAGTGGCTCTCACCGTCGGTCGAGTCGCATTCGGCACCGTCAGGCTCCGCGGGCGGGATTGCGTCCGAGCCGGCCCCACCGGCACTTCTTGCCCGGTCAAATCGGTTCGTTCGATCGTCGTCGGAGGCAAAGTCGTGGGCGCCTCGGGTTGGCGTGGGGCGACGGTCGGTTGGACATCCACACCAACCGTGGCCACGCCGATGGGTTCGTCGAGGGGCATTGGTGCGCTGGCATTCGTCGTTGCCGGCTCCGCAGTGGTCGGAGGCATGCCACCGCGATCCGCGCTGGCGTTCATTTCCAAATCGACCGCCAACTCTTCGTTCGTCGCAAAATCCGGAGTCATCTGCGCCGGCGTTTCCTCGGCCGGGCTCCAATGGAAAGGAACCGGCATCGCAGCCTGGCCGGCCTGGGCCGTTGGACAAGTCGACACGGGCACAGCGGCCGGTGTCGCCAGCATCGGGGGGTTCCCCACCCCGTCCTGTGTCGCTGCCGTCGCCAGCCCAGGCTCGGCGGGTGCGGCGGTCGCGGCGGCGAGCATCGAGCCAAACGCCGGCGCGGCGTCCGGGTTGGCCGACAGGGCGCCGAACGCAGCCAGCCCTTCCGCGCCCGGAGCGAGCGGTGTACCGGCGGGAGCGCCGGGGAAAATTGCCATGGAAGGGAGAGAAATGGACATAAAGCGGATTTCCCTCCGTGGAGATGGTCGCCTGCCTCGTCCCTGAAGCAGTCGTTGCCGGCCTGGTGGCCGCCGGCGGGCCGATGGCTAGGGCCCGGTCGCCGGCTTGCTGGCGTTTTTGATCATGCGCAGCCGCTCCGAAAGCAGGGCGGCGCGCTTGGCCATGTTGGCATCGGTGGCGGACTGCTTGCCCATCTCCTCGAAAATCGGCCCGACGGTATCGGGTTTCATCAACGAGAACAGCTTGACCAGCGTGGTGTCGTCCATCTCGCGAAAGATGGCGACGGCGGATTTCGGCGTGAGCGCACCGTAGGTCAGCGCAAGTTTTTTAAGGTTGGCGGCTTCGCCGTCGGTCACCTCGATGAGCCGCTCATCGATCGCCGCGCGGAGTTCCTCGATCTGCTTGCGGGTCTTCTCGAGTTCCTGCTGCTCGGCGTTCAACCGGGCCTCACGTTGCGCGAGCTGGTCATCGCGCTGCTTGATGCGAACGCGTTCGTCGCGCAGATCGTTGGCGAGGCTTTCCATCTCGATCGTCCAGAAATCCCAGGGTTTCGGCGGCAGTTTGGCGGCCTCGGCGTCCGCGTGGGCCGCGGCGACGTTGGCCACAAAGCGCGACGAAGCCGACCAGAATATGGCCAGCGAGGTGCCGACCCCGAGCACGAGCCCGAGCAGAACCAGCAAAGCGGAGAAGGCATGTTTCTTCATGACATAAGCAGCGGGGCGCGGCCCGCGGTGGCGTTGGTGCGGTCGTCGAGCAGCTTCTGCTCCTCGTACTCAAGTTCGCGGCGGTAAACCTGGCGGGCCTTGACCTCGAGGTTTTCGATCACGCGCAAATCGCGGCGCGCGTTGACCCACAACTCGCGGCGTTGGTCCAGCTCGGCTTTGGCCGCGGCGCTTTCCTGGGCGGCCTGGCGTTCGCGCGTCAGCTCGTCGTGGTAGGCATTGAGATAGGTCACCTGGTCCGGCGGGCGCAAGGTCGCGCCGCGCGAGGCCACCAGGATGTCCTCGAGTTTCCGCCTTTGCTCGCGGGCCCGCCCGAGGCGTTCCTCGGCCGCGAGGTAGGCATGCAGCGCCTCCGTGAAGGCTTCGCGCGCACGCAGCTCGCGCATCGCCCGTACCGTGCCGACCGAACGCAGGGGAAAGTTGAATTTTTTCATGACGACAGCACCCGCTTGAGGGCGGCGAAACTCTGCTCGCGCGGCACCTGCTCGTAGATGCCCTGGCGCAGAAAGGCGCGCAAAGGATCGTAGAGCGTGACCGCCCGATCGAGGGCGGTGCTATTGCCCTTTTGATAGGCGCCGATGGTGATCAGATCCTCGTTTTTCCGGTAAAGCGCCAGATGCTCGCGCGCCTGGCCGGCCAGCTCGACCTCTTCCGGCGTGCAAATGTCGCGGATGAGACGGCTCACGCTCTCCAGCACGTCGATGGCGGGATAGTGATTCTGGTGGGCGAGTGCGCGGGAAAGCACCAGGTGCCCGTCGAGAATGCCGCGCACGGCGTCGGCGATCGGCTCGTTCATGTCGTCGCCCTCGACGAGCACGGTGTACAGGGCCGTGATGGCGCCGCGTTCGCCGGCGCC
>Ga0182021_10012523_pt1 | contig 10079 bp, 9 predicted proteins | sample 612E3MmetaG_FD_120493 | JGI IMG/M metagenome (GOLD analysis project Ga0182021, IMG submission 120493) | Permafrost microbial communities from Stordalen Mire, Sweden - 612E3M metaG (Illumina Assembly) | ecosystem: Environmental > Terrestrial > Soil > Wetlands > Permafrost | place: Sweden... | reverse complement strand
CGAAAGGATCTCGCCGGGGGTGGGCAAGACCACCGCCAGGAGCTTGGCGCCGCCCTCGCGCCGGCGCACCCCGTCGAGATCGCGGATGTGGGCGGCGCGGAGGATGTCGAAGTAGCCGGTCACCATGGCCAGCGGCCCGGCCAGCGACGCGGCTTCGGCGAGGGTCAGGATTTTGCTTCGGGTGTCCATGCGGATGCCTGCTCCTCTAGAAGTCGCCGCGCCTCGGTCACCACGCGGGCGGACGAGACGCGCGTCATGCAACGGTGGTCGATGGGGCATTCCCGCAACAGGCACGGGCTGCACTCGGCGTGTTCGCGGACCACGCGCGCCAGCGGTCCCGCCGGGCCGGTGGTGGTGTCGTCGGTGGCGCCGAAGACGGCGACGGTGGGGACGCCCAGCGCCGAGGCCATGTGCATGGCGCCCGAGTCGTTGGTCAGGAACAGCTTGCAGGCGGCGGCCATGTCGGCGAATTGCCGCAGCGTGGTCTCGCCTGCCAGGTTGAAAACCTCGATCCGCGACCGGCGCACGAGGGCGGCCACGGATTCGGCGAGGCCGCGCTCGGCGGGGGAGCCGAACACCAGCACGGCGAATCCGCCGGCGCGGGCGAGTTGCACGGCGGCCTCGGCGAAGCGCTCTGGAAGCCAGCGCTTGGCGTTGCCATAGGCGGCGCCGGGGCTGACGCCGATGGCGGGGCCGGAAACGCCCAGCGCCTGCAAGTGCGAGGCGCCGGTTTCGCGGGCCTGCGCGATGCCCTCGAGCTGTATGGGCGCGGGCGTGGGGAAGCGTTCGATGAGGCCGGCGCGGCGCAGCAGTTCCAGGTAGTAGTAGCGCTGGTGGCGCGGGATGTCGCCCGGCTCGGGAGGGGCGATGGCGCGCGTGAGCAGCAGACCGCGGCCGTCGCGGCTATAGCCGATGCGTTGCGGAATGCGGGCGAGCCAGGCCATGAGCGCGGCGTCGAAGGCGTTCTGCAGCAGGATGGCGGCGTCGAAGGCGTGGGCGCGCAGGCCGCGGGCGAAGCGGACGCGGGCTCGCCAGCCGCGCCCGGCGGGATAGGGGATCACGGTGTCGATGGCCGATTCGCGGGCGTAGAGATCGGCCACCCAGGGCCGCGCCACGAGCGAAATGTGGGCCTTGGGATACACGCCGCGGATGGCGCGCAGGGCGGGCAGCGACGTGACGGCATCGCCCAGCCAGTTGGTCGATCGCACCATGAGACGCGAGATGGCCGCGGGGTTATCGGACACTGTTTCTAGTGTAGCCGCCAAGCCCCGGCGCGCGGACAGACCGGCAGCGGCCAGATGATTGCGGCTCGGATTTGTCGCACAATGGAGACATGGTCACCCTGGACACATTGCGGGCGGAACGGCGGGATGAGATCCTCCGTCTTGCCGGGCGGCGTGGCGCGCACAGCCTGCGTGTGTTTGGGTCCGTGGCGCGCGGCGAAGCCAATGAGAACAGCGACCTCGATCTGCTGGTCGCCTGGGAACCGGGGCGGAGCCTGATGGACCACGCGGGGCTGGTTCAGGACCTCCAGGAGTTGCTCGGGATGAAGGTCCATGTCGGGACCGAGAAGTCGCTGCATTGGTACGTGCGCGACCGGATTCTCGGCGAGGCGACGCCGCTGTGAAGGATGATCGGACTACCTGCACCACATGCTGGAGCGCTGCCACCGCATCACCCGCTTCGTCGGGCCCGGCAGGGAGGCGTTCATGGCATCTGACGAGTTGCAGGACGCCGTGATACGGAACGTCGAAGTGATCGGCGAGGCGGCCAAGCGGGTTTCCACAGAGGCGCGAGGCCGCTTGGCGGTACTCGACTGGAAGGCGATCTGCGGGATGCGCGACGTCCTGATCCACGATTACATTGGGGTGGATCTCGACGAAGTCTGGAACGTGGCGTCCTTCAGAATTCCTGAACTCCAGGCCGTACTGGAGCAGTTCCTCGCGGGCGGGGAGTCCGCCTCGCCCGCCGGTTCCATGACATCCGCACCGGCCACCACCTGCCAATAGGCCGACAAACGCCTTCGACTCCCGTCTGGCCCACAGCGGCGGCCATGAGCCGTAGTCATGGGCTTTCGTCTGGCGGTGAACTACCAGCCGCGCGGGGATCGGGAGCCTGCCGTCGCCGTCAAAACGAGAGCGCTTCGATCGCCTTGCTCAGTTCGCTTTCGAGCGTGGATCTCTTCTGTTGCAGCTCCACCTGCCGGTCGCGAAGGGCGGCCAGCCGCTGCTCGGCTGCGTCGAGCTGCCGCGCGTAACTCTGCACCAGTTGCTGCTGCCCGGTCACGGCGTTCAGGCTGTCGATGTTCTTTCGCAGCCGGTCCTCGTCGGCCGTGAGGCTGGCGGTCTGGTTCGCGTTGTCCCGGAAGGCCCGTTCGTTTTCGGCGATCCGCGCTTTCAGCTCGGAGATTTGCTGAAGCTGTTTGTGCCCGGAGCCGAACACCAACGGGTTGCTCAGGAAGTAGACCATCAGCTCCGGCCCGAGGTTGGTGGCCGTGTAAGTCTGTTCGTAAACGACTTCCTCGGCCACCGGGAACGCCTGGGTCGCGCCGGCCGCCAGTTCGATCTCGAACCGGTACGCCGTGGCGGTCTTGGCAACGGGCTTCCGGTCAAGCAGCGTGTAATTCTCGCGCAGGGGATGCTCGATGACGAGGGTCTTGCCCTTCCGGTCGAGGTTGCGCACGGTGTAGGTGCGGGTCTCCTGGGACGCGGTCTTGGTGCAAAGAACACCGCGGGTGGCGCGGATTTCGCGCACCACCGCGGCGGCCGAGTCGAAAGCTTCCGTGATGCGCGTGCCTAGATCGACGGCGTAGCCGATCAGCCGCTTGTCGCCGCTCTTGAGCGTCTCCATCAGCGCCTCGCCGCCATACGCCCCGCCGTCGTAGATCGTGATGGGGCCGCCATCGAGAGTTTTGCCGGTGGAGTTGTCGAGTTCGGCGGCGTTGGTGGGGTGCTCGGAGCCGGCGCCCTGCGAGTAGATCAGCAGCTTGCGGACCTCGATCTTCTGCTGCAGGAATGGCAGCATGGCGGATTCGTCCTTGCGGATGGTGACCGGCCCGGGGATGCGGTACTCGAAGAGTTCGCCCACCTCCCGAGCCGAGGCCTCGGCGGCGATGGAACTCGGGAAGGCCCCGGGAGCCGCGACCGTGTTCCGCGCCATCGGCATGGCGCGCGAGGACTGGGTCGCCGACATCGGAACCGGCTCCTGCGGCTTTCCAAGTGGAGCGGCGCCGGCGGCCGGGGCGAACACTTCGTCGTAGGCACCGGCGTACATCACGGGCCTCGCCGCGCGGTCGTCCGGCAACTCGGCTTCGGGCCGCTGGACGTACCGTGGCGCGTAGAGCTGGCTCACGAAGGAAATCGGCCGGCCGGAGACGAGCGAGAGATCGACGCCCACCCAATCGTCTCCGGTGGTGTTGTCCACCATGGCCCAGCCCTCGATGGTGGGCGCGCCGGTCTCGCCGAAAATCAGCCGGTAACTGGACTTCCACACCGCCGCCGGCACGATGTAGCTGGCGGAAAGTTCGCGCTCTCCGGCGCCGGCCGCATCGATGTAGACGCTGCGTTTTTCCTTCGAACGCGCGGCGGCGAGCGCCGCCAGGTACTCCTTGAACTGCGTCTGCAACTTCGGATCGGCGAAGCGGACCACGGCGGCCGCGCTCAGGTCGACGTTGCGCAGATCGCCCGCGGCGGTCAGCAGCGTGAGTTGCTCGCGCTCCGGCTGCTTCTCGCTGGCGGCGATGAGCCTGCCGTTGACCACCTGGCCCGCCATCCAATCGTTGCCGAACTGCAGCTCGATCTGGGCGCCTTTGAGCCGGTCCAGGATCGCGCTGAGCGGTTGCGCCTCGCCCATCTGAAACGGGAAGTCCTCGAGTCTGTGGCTGAGCGGGTCGGCCGAGTCGTAGCGCAGCCCCGGAATCTTGCCGCCGCCGAGCTCCGAGATGGTGAGCGACTTCAAGACGTCGTTCATCTCCGAGGCGCGGAAATCCAGGCGCGCCGCCTCGCCCGCGGCCAGTTTCCCGCTCCGCTCGAAGAATCCCACCCCGTGCTTGTAGAGCACCACCTGCCGGACCGGCAGTCCGGCCGCCTGCGCCGGAGCGCCAGGCGAGGACGATGAAGCCAATGTGGAGGTCATAAGGGGCCAGCAGGTGCGGCCGGAGATCATGATAGCACTTGCCGGCGGGCGTGGCCTTAAGCTCGTGCGTGGCCTTAAGCTATAGCTATGGGCTTTCGTCTCGCCGTCAACTACCAGCCGCGCGGGGATCAGGAGACCGCCATCGCGGAGTTGATTCGCGGGGTGCGCGACGGCGAGCCGCACCAGGTGCTGCTGGGCGTCACGGGATCGGGGAAGACCTTCACCATGGCCAAGGTCATAGAAGCCATGGGCCGGCCGACTCTGGTGCTGGCGCACAACAAGACGCTGGCGGCGCAACTCTACCACGAGTTCAGATCGTTCTTCCCGGACAGCGCGGTCGAGTATTTCGTCAGCTACTACGATTACTACCAGCCGGAAGCCTACATTCCGTCGAGCGACGTCTACATCGAAAAGGAAGCCACCGTCAACAAGGAGCTGGACAAACTGCGCCTGGCGGCCACCAAGTCGCTGTTCGAGCGGCGCGACTGCGTGATCGTGGCCAGCGTGAGCTGCATCTACGGGCTGGGGTCGCCGGAGGCCTATTACGGCATGCTGCTGATGCTGGAGAAGGGGCAGACCATTTCGCGGAACCAGATCGTTTCGCGCCTGGTCGAGATCCTCTACGAGCGCAACGACACGGCCTTCGAGCGCGGTAACTTCCGCGTGCGCGGCGACGTGATCGAACTCTACCCGACTTACGACGACGACGCCTACCGCATCGAGCTATGGGGCGACGAAATCGAAAGCCTGTCGCGCATCGACCCGCTGCTCGGCCAGGTGAAGCAGACCTACGCGCGGCTGCCCATCTATCCCAAAACGCACTACGTGATGAGCGAGGAGACGCGCGAGCAAGCTATGGCCAGCATCCGCGTGGAGCTGGAGTGGTGGCACAAGGAGCTGGAAAAGCAGGGCAAGGCGATCGAGGCGCAGCGGCTGTGGCAGCGCACCATGTTCGACCTGGAGATGATGCGGGAGATCGGCTACTGCCACGGCATCGAAAACTACTCGCGCCACTTCTCGGGGCGGCTGCCGGGCGAAGCGCCGCCCACGCTGCTGGACTACCTGCCGGCGGACTCGCTGCTTATGATCGACGAGAGCCACCAGACCGTTCCGCAATTGCACGGCATGTACCACGGCGACCGGTCGCGCAAGGAGACGCTGGTGGGCCACGGCTTCCGCCTGCCGAGCGCGCTCGACAACCGGCCGCTGACCTTCGAGGAATTCGAGCACCGCGTCAACCAGGTGATTTACGTTTCGGCCACGCCCGGCCCGTATGAACTTACTAAGTCGGCAGGCGAGGTGGTGGAGCAGATCATCCGCCCCACCGGGTTGGTGGACCCCAGCGTGGAGATTCGGCCGGTGAAGGGCCAGGTGGACAACCTGCTGGGCGAGATCCGCAAGCGCACGGCGGCGGGCCAGCGCGTGCTGGTGACCACGCTGACCAAGCGCATGGCCGAGGACCTGTCGAGTTACTACTCCGAGGTGGGCGTGAAGTGCAGTTACCTGCACTCGGAGGTGACCACCTTCGACCGCATCAAGATCCTGCGCGATTTGCGGCGCGGGGTGTACGACGTGCTGGTGGGCATCAACCTGCTGCGCGAGGGCCTGGACCTTCCGGAGGTGTCGCTGGTGGCGATTCTGGACGCCGACAAGGAGGGCTTTCTGCGCTCGGCGGGGAGTTTGATTCAGACCATCGGACGCGCGGCGCGGCACGTGGAAGGCCACGCCATCCTGTACGCCGACGTCATGACCGACAGCATGCGGCGGGCGCTGGACGAGACCGGCCGGCGGCGCCGCACGCAAGTGGAGTACAACGAGCGCAACGGGATCGTGCCGCAATCCATCGTGAAGCCCATCGACATGAGCCTGGTGGCCGTGGCGGAGGGCGACTACGTAACGGTGCCGCTCGAAGAAGACGAGGAAGTGGACAACCTGACGCCCGAGGAGCGCGCGCGGTTCATCGCCGAGTTGGAAGAGAAGATGCGCGAGGCGGCCAGGAAGTTCGAGTTCGAAAAGGCGGCGCAATTGCGGGATAGGGTGAAGGCGCTGCGGGAGCCGTGAGGGGCGCGGGGCAGGGCGGAATCCGGTAGAATGTGGATGTCTCCAATGCGGCTCCTGCTCCATCATTTATGCTCGGTACACCCGAAATTGCGAGCGTATCGGGCCGACCTTGCCAGGTACGGAGGGTTGGCGTTGCAGCGGGCGGGCCACGAGTCTCCGGCAACAGCGGCGGTCTGCCATGATGGGCTGGAGACCTCCGCCGCGATCGAATGGCCGCCGGAGGATCTGGGCGCCCTTGAGGTGCTCGACTACAACCGGGTAACCGAGGATGGAGCGGAGGCGGTGGCGCTCACCTATGTGAACGTCAAAGCAGGCTGGGTAGTGAAACGCCGCTTGCAGCGGGGCGATCACGCAGATTGGCTGATGGAGAACGGGGCCGGTTCGATGGCGGTTGAGGTGAGTGGCACAATCGCTGGCGACCCTTTGGGGCGACTGGGAGAGAAGAAGCGGCAAGTCGCCGAATGCTCGCTGCCCATTTACCGTCTCGCGGTTGTAGTGGGGTTCGAAAGACCATCCATTCTGGCTGGTAGCGTATGACAGATACCACTGCATTTGCAGTCACCGAGGACGAGCTAGATACGCTGGTGTCGATCGCCATTCGCCGGGCGGAAATCCTCGACGACGAGCGGTCTCCCGCGGCGGATGAGGCGTGGCACGAGGTTGCGACGTACGAACGGCGACTTGCCGCGATCACCGCGCCGTCGGATATCGCGGGTGGTGTGGCCCGTGTTGGGGCCGTTAGGGCAACTCTAACGGCGGGGCACCGAGCGGAAGCCGAGCGCCTCGCATCCGTGTATCTCGCAGAACCCGAACTGCCGGCTGAGCGGCGGGCAGCCATGGAGCGGGTGTTCCAGGAAGACCGGGATCGCGTCGCACAGCATTTTCCGACCCTCGCCAAGAGCGGCCGGTTGGCGGAGGTGGCGGCGTGGAAAGCCTCCGCCGCGGCCCAAGAGTCTCGTGTGTTTCCGATCAGGGAAGCGGCGTGAACATGGAAACGGTCGCCTTCTACTCGTACAAAGGCGGCGTCGGGCGAACGCTGCTGGTCGCGAACACGGCGCAGTTTCTGGCGCTCTCGGGGCGCAGCGTGGTGGCGCTCGATCTCGATCTCGAAGCGCCCGGTCTCCATCACAAGCTCGGGAAACCGACCGCGGGAACGACAAGGGGAGCGGTCGACGAACTGCTCGCTGCGCTGGAGGGTGAGCGGCGTGACCACAGCCTGCGCGATGCGGCCATCGAAGTACAATTACCTTCCGGTTCCGGCGGCTCGCTATTCCTGATCCCGGCTGGGTCGGCGCCGTCGCCCGCTTACTGGGCAGTGCTCGAGCGGCTGAACCACGTCTTGCGTGCCCATCGGCGAAACGGCGGCCTGCCGGAAGCCGTACTCGAACTTCAGGCCCGCATCGCCGAGGAGTTCGACCCCGAGTTCCTGCTCATCGATTCGCGAACGGGGATTACCGAACTCGGCGGCCTTGCTACTTCCTTGCTGGCCGACCGCGTAGTTTGCTTGACCACTACATCCCCGGAGTCGGTGGAAGGAATTCGGGTGGTGGCCGAAGCGTTGCGCGTTGCCCCGAGGCTGGCATCGCAGAAGCCCCTGCAACTCGATGTTCTGGTTACGCGCGTCGAGGGTCGACTGACACGGGTCCTCAACGTCCTCGATGATCTCGACTGCGGCAGAGTGACTCTGCTGCGGCACGACTCAGGAATTGCGAGCGCAGAGCAGGTGTGGCAGAGGTCCCAACCGCCGCGGTCGATTGGCATCGAAGACCCTGGAATGATCCTGTTTGAAGATACGCTCAGTTGGATTGGCATGTCCTTCCCCGGACACGAGCACCAAGTCGAGCGGGCGCGCCGGCGCATGCGGGCGGTGTATTGGACCTGGCAGTATCTCACGAGGGGGCCTGGCCCCCACCTGGGCCTATTCCCAGACCGGGTCAATTGGTCCCCGAACCAACTGCGCGAACGGTTTCGTCTCGGCGGCGTTGACAACTCTCGACAAGCGGACATCGTCGCCGACGATCTAACCGGGAAGCCAATCATGGTCCTGGAGTACGTGGATAGTGACGAAGATCCTGAGGCCGCAGCCCGATGGTGGCTTTCGGAGACCGAAGTGCCGGTTGTGACTGTTCTTGGAGACGATCCGTCTCCGAGGCTATATTCTCGCAGGGGCGTGCCGGATTCAAACGTTCGCCTGTCGGCCAGGCGTGATCTCCCGCTGCCCCGTGATTTCGATGCTCTTCCAGACCCGACCGACGTGTCTGTCGAGGCCTTACTGGATGCCGCCAGGCGCGGTTACCCGGACTATATCCGCCGGATCGTAGATGAATGGCTCATGGGCAACGAGGATGCAGACGAAATTGTGGGTGGTCTTGCCCGCTTGGATAACATCGAGCTTGCCCGGCAGGCACTGGAGTATTCCGCTTTCGGTGTGGTTGGACAGGGAGTTAACGGACTCTTCCCGCAACTGTTTTGGCGGCTCCCACCGGAGGCATCCGTTCAGGTGGCTCAGCAACTGGGGCATTGCGGAACAGCCGTTGCAGGGACGCTCGCGCTACTGGCTCAAGAAACGCTCGGGCTTCACTACCAACCTGGCGCGATGGTCGCTGTTGGTGCGGAAGTCCAAGATCCGAGCACGCGGTCCATCTCTTTCGAGATCTCGACAGCCTCGCCTGAGATCGCTGTTGCATCGGGGGGCATGCTGGGAGAGTATCGGCCCGGCACCAATGAGGTGGTCCTCTACAGCGAGGCGATCGCGCAACGCGCCGGCCAACTCGCGCTCCGCGCGCGCCACGTCGGAAGCGTGACTCTGATCCACGAGACGCTTCGCGCGCTCGCGCATGTGGGCCGCGACCTCGATGGCCGCAACTGGCCGGAATCTGGGTTGCCGTTCAAAAGCGCTCTGCTGTTCGAGGCGTTGATCCAGTACTTCACTCACCGGCACATCGTCCGGCTTCGCGATCCCGAACTTCTGCGCACCTGGGAAACAATGACCGGCAAACAGACGCCGGACCACCGGACGTGGAAGCCTATCCGAGATCTTTCCGCTGAGGACGCACGAAGCCTGTTCATGGGGCTTCGCCGCGGAGCGGAGCTGGCTCCGGAATGGCAAGCGTGGTACGACGCCCTGCCGCACGGAGCCTGATTCCGTCCTTGTGCTCTCCGTTCGCGCGCGATTCATCGCCGAGCTGGAAGAGAAGATGCGCGAGGCGGCCAGGAAGTTCGAGTTCGAAAAGGCGGCGCAATTGCGGGATAGGGTGAAGGCGCTGCGGGAGCCGTGAGGGGGGCGCTACGGGAGTTCCAGTCCACGTCCCACGAAGTTGCGCAGGTTTGAGATCTCCGGGAAACGGTGGGGCGCTCGCGGGTCCCAGTCGATCACTTCCAATAGGACAATTTCGCCGTCGCATCCCCAGAGGATCAGGTCGGCCTGCTGGCCATCGGGGTACGCTGTCCGACCGTCCGCGATAATGCGGGCCCCACCCCACCCCTGCCGATGGGGTTGGAAATCCAGGCTGAAGCAGCCGCAATCGCAGCCTTCAAAGACACGCAGATCTTCCAGCGGCTGCCGCCGATAGGGCGCTATGTCGCCAACCGGCGCGTTGTCCAGCAGCCACCCGACTACGGCCGCTTCGTGCGCTGTAACGGTTCGCTCCATGCGCCGCTCACGCCGCCCCAAAAGCTTTCTCGACGGTGGACATCGCCAGGAACAGCTTGTTCGGATGACCCTGCAATTCCACGAATTCATGATGCAGATAGAACGCCCGCGCGGCGTCGTCAAGGGCCTCGACTACCACTCCGATCGAGGCGACTTCAGCCGTGTTCTTCCAGCTTCGGTGGCTAGCGTCCATCAACAGGAACCGGCCGAGGCCCTGGCCGCGATACGATTG
>Ga0182021_10012522_pt1 | contig 10079 bp, 10 predicted proteins | sample 612E3MmetaG_FD_120493 | JGI IMG/M metagenome (GOLD analysis project Ga0182021, IMG submission 120493) | Permafrost microbial communities from Stordalen Mire, Sweden - 612E3M metaG (Illumina Assembly) | ecosystem: Environmental > Terrestrial > Soil > Wetlands > Permafrost | place: Sweden... | reverse complement strand
CTTAAAAAGAATAAAATAAAATAATAACTAAGATATTCACGCAACTTCCTTTACAGACGTTACTTCTTTTATCGATGCAACTTCCTTGATTGCTGTCGCTTCCTGTACTGACGGGACATATTGTCTCTTTTCCATTATCCAATCATGTACAGATGAAAGTTCTACTTTCGATTCAAGATTCAATTCTCTGTCTATATATAATATCTTCTCGTTGTTCCTGAATTGTTCATATGAATGGCATGCAAGTTTGCAGTAATCTATATCTTCTTCATTCCATTTCTTTGTTGCATGATTCCATCGAGAATGTAGGTGTCTCCAAGTAGTTTCAAATCCCGGATTGACGATGATTGCATACGGTTCTTCATTCTCTTCTCTAAAGAAAGCTTTAGTTAGTTTCAAGAGTTCGAATGTGTCTTTTGTTATCCATCCCTTCTCTTCAAATACTCTATCATATGCCAATACATCATATATGCATCTATTTGCAAGTATTATCTTTTCAGGATTGTCTTTTGCCAATTGCAGGTATTCAAAATTTTCAATAGCCCGGCTTGCAGTTTTGAGCACTTTTCTATATGTCCCGTCGGTATGAAATTTTAGGTTTCTCGTGTATAGTTCAGGGATAATTATCCTGTCGTCATACTTCGCCAAGGTTTTTATGAGGCTTGTCTTTCCAGAGCCGTGAGGTCCTGAGAAATATATTAGATTATTCTGTTCGTTGCCCATTTTCTCAACTCCTTGAGATTTTTCCTTCTAACAATGCCAATGCTGGATTTTTCGGGTTGAACATTACATCGGACATGTCCACCATCTGCGATTCTCTTGATGTAATGAAATCATACTTTCTTTGGTTTGTTATTGCAAGATCCATCTTCCATCCATCAGTTATTGGTACTCCATGATACAGCACTCCGACATATTTTGCGATAGCGACCATACCTTCGATTATCTGTTTTTCAGAATCTTTTTCCATACCTTTGAATCCTGGAATGAATCCTGCATATTCAACTTCCAATTGTCTTTGTATGGCAGATTCCACAGTCTCAAGGGGCTTTATCAGATGCGCCCTCGTCACTGTCATCGAATATAGCCTTCCGTCTGAAGAATCAAGCAGGAATGCGTCTCCTTTCTCCTTGCGTATCTTTCCACGATAAGTGATTGCAGGACTTTCCTTCTTAATTTCTGTTATCTTGTTCAATATCTCTTCCATGTTGCTAGGATACCTTAATTCAGTTCTCTTGATGACGATATTTTCGTATTGTGCGCCAGTATTTATCGGCATAACCAAACCTTTCTCTTTCAAATATTGCTTGCCCATCTTCTCTATGATGACCAGCCTCTCATCCAAATCATCCCCTATGAAATGATTTACTCCTTCAGATATATTGTTTACAGGATCCTTAAGGAATCTTGAACCAGCACTGACAGGGAATTCGAATGCATCAAGATATTGTGCAAGTCCTGGCTCCTTTCCTTTCCCTTTCGGTCGTATATCGAATTTCACTTCATACTCTATTTCTGGGAACTCTTTCGGTATGTCTGTAATATTTGTTATGCCGCTTGCAGTGGCAAGTTTTGCAAAGAATCCTTTTGTCTGGTTCTGGAAGAATCCTTTGTAAGCTTCGATAAGTTTTGATTGCTTATGTGTCTTTGCAAATTCTTTCAATTCTGTCTCCCAAGCCTTCTCATAATTGTAGCTTCTGCTGCTACTGCCGCTATAGTCGTTATAACATCCACCCATTTTATACCTCCACCGATTCAAGAACCGGCTTATACGTCTTATACATAATTCTTTTATCCACGATCTGTTTATCGGAATACAATTGATTTACTGTCTTCAGAATACTTTTGATTCTAGCATCTATATTTTCTTCTTTGGAAGTGAAATAGACAGGCACCAATATAGGATTATATCCGTTATCCCTGTATGTACTTATCATATCATTTTGCAATTTGATTGCCTCAGATTCATTCTCCCTGCGTAATCCGTCGTCTTCAAAAGGTATATGTTCAAGTACAAAGACTGCATCATATCGCTTCGTTTCAGATTTCTTTATCTTTTCTGGAATGTATCCTAGAAGATGCTTGCAATATGCTTGATTGTCTATATACCCCCTGTCTAAGAAAATTATCTTTTCAAGCCCGTTTTTCAAGCTCATTTCTTGCGCATCATTATAGTCGTCAATTTGTTTTTCTCTCTCAATTTGCATATCATAGATGTCTAATTGAAGATTCAATGCTTCTCCAGGATATCTGTCGAGATATTTACTGTAATGCTTTTTTTCTATTATCTCTCGTGCAACCTCCGGAATTATTTCATATCCTTTTTCAAAAAGTTTGTCTACCAACGCTGTTTTTCCGCTGCAAGGTCCGCCTGTTATGACTATCTTCATCTTGATAGATTATAGTGTTGTCAACAGTATATATGTTTCTGAACAAGATTTGTCCGCAGTGTTGTATATAGTAAGATTTATATATTTATGATACAGCATAAATTTATGCTCGATAATGCGTTGATAAGGAAGATAGAAGCTTTCGTATATAGCAAGCCTAGGTCTATTCAGGAGATAGCTTTGCATATGGGAAAGAATTGGCGCACGGCAGACAGATATGTGGATGAGATTGAAAAGAATTTCGGGACGTTATCAACAAGAGTATTCCGTGGAGGCACGCGTGGAGCGCTAAAGATAGTGTTTTGGGCGTCGATGGAGAAGATAAGCAGCTCAGCATTCCAGGAAAGGCTTGAACAGCAGATAACACATGCAATCCGAAAAGAGGATTTCTCAGCATTCGATTTATACCAGCATGTAGATGATAAGCATAAGAAAGCGATAATAGAACGAAGGGATGCAAAGGAAGATTACGACGGCAATGATTTGATGGATATCATATCGCACACAAAAAAACAGCTGATAATATTCTCAGGGAATCTCTCATTCATAAATATGAAAAGTAAAAAGACAACGATGATAAAAGTGCTTGATTCTCTCATCAAGAAAGGCGTGACAATGAAAATATTATGCCGTGTGGATCTCGTCGGCAAACAGAATGTCGAGAAGATACTGGAATTGAATTTCAAGAACGGCAAAGAATCTATAGAGATACGGCATCAAGAGCAGCCATTGCGTGCATTCATCATAGACAACGAGATAATACGCATCAAGGAGATAAAAGAACCGACAGGGAAGATAAATGAACTTGACAAAAAGATAGTCATATACTATGAGATACGCGACAGGGACTGGTCTGCATGGCTGAGCAAGGTATTCTGGAAGATATTCAGCAATTCCATAGATTCAAGCGTTCGAATAAGAGAATTGAATAAATTGAAGTGATTTACAAATTCTTACTTTTGAGTGGTTCTTAATACAAATATTTTTAAATATGTTTCATATATTCAATTTACGTCAATGATTATCCATTGATTATGATGGGGGATTAAAATGGTCAATGATTCAAGATTAGTCAGTCCTTATGATTTATTTGAGAAGAGTGGAGTGCAAGGACAAGTCAATACAGATTTTCAGCAAGCTCGTGAAATACAAAAAGATCGATTAAACAATATTCTTCTACGTAATGAATAGATATGGACTTCAGATTTCATGTTGTACACGAGCGAGAGTAGTAAAGCCGTATTATATATGGCAGATAGCGAAAATAATCTGATACTCAAGAATTTTAATTACGCAGTCAACCAATTGATAGAGACGACAAATTATTTTCCTAAGGATTCTGATATATCTGCTGTCATAAATTCTCCTTCTACATTGAGAGTAGAATTATCTGATTTGACTGTAAGTGATTTTGATAAAGATACTTGTGAAATCGAAATCAATACAAAGGATTTCAAAAATTTGAAAGGATTTAAAAGAGCTGCAGCTGAAAGGATTCATGGTGTTGGAGATGATTTTGCAAAAAGTATGAGCATATTATATAACTCTGGAATTCGTTATACTGAAATTAGTGCCTTTAGCCCTGATTTTGTTCTTATGACATTGAAGGAAAATAATGTCAAAAGTTTTGCCCAGGGATGTTTTATCAATGATTTTAAGGTCAGTTCCAATTTCATTGCCAAAGGCTACATTGTTGTAAGCAGTGGTGGATATTATAGAAAAGTGTAGATGACTTATCTATCTCACATACTGCTATGATATTGCTGAGATACTGCTGTGGGCTTGTGCTAACTAATATTTAAATGCCTAAATTTCTTAAATCATAAAACATTTAAATAACTCTTTTTGTCTCTTAGTATAAGACGATAAAAATAGATAGTATCTAAAATTTGGGTGATTTTATGGCTAGTATGAATAAAAATAATGTAAAAACGAGTACAACTACGAATACGAATAATAAGAAGAACAGTCCGACAAACAATGTGGCTGTCAAGATAAATAATTCCATTGTGAATAATGTCAAAGCATTGAAGATGATCTATTTCTTCAGCGAAGGAAATAGGGATATGAAAGACTTGCTAGGTGGTAAGGGAGCAAATCTGGCTGAGATGACTGCGTTAGGAATTCCAGTTCCTGCAGGGTTCACAATCACAACTGAAACATGTCATCTATATTATGAATCTGGAAAGAAATTGCCACAAGGATTGTCAGAGCAGATTGATGCAAATATCGCACGATTAGAAAAAACGATGGATACAAAATTCAATGACCCAGTCAATCCATTATTAGTTTCAGTCAGGTCAGGTGCAGCATCAAGCATGCCTGGTATGATGGATACAATCCTAAATCTTGGAATAAACGATCAAGTTGTCGAAGCATTGATACGAAAGACAAAGAATGATAGATTTGCATGGGATACATACAGAAGATTCATACAGATGTTCGGTAATGTAGTCATGAATGTCGAGCATCATGCATTCGAGGAAGAATTGTACAAGATAAAGAGCAAGAAGGGAGTACAGCTAGACACTGAACTTGATGCAAAAGATCTGAAAGAATTAGTGAAGAATTACAAGGCATTGGTATTGAAGATAACTAAGAAGACATTCCCAGAAGACCCAAGGACGCAATTGAATATGGCGATAGAAGCAGTATTCGGTTCATGGAATAATGGAAGAGCAATAACATACAGGAAATTAAACGACATACATGGATTGAAGGGGACTGCAGTAAACATACAATCAATGGTCTTTGGAAACATGGGAGATTCATCCGGAACTGGAGTATGTTTCTCAAGAAATCCTTCAACTGGAGAGAACAAATTTTATGGAGAATATCTGATGAATGCACAAGGTGAAGATGTTGTTGCAGGTATACGAACGCCGCAAAGCATTGATCAATTAGCAAAGCAGAATGCAGCATTGTACAAGCAATTGGTCGGTATGAAAGATAAATTAGAGCAGCATTACAAGGATATGCAGGATATGGAGTTTACAATACAAGAAGGTAAATTATACATCTTACAGACAAGAAATGGTAAAAGGACTGCACATGCAGCATTGAAGATTGCAGTTGATATGGTAGGAGAAAAATTGATCGATAAGAGAACAGCAGTATTGCGAGTAGAGCCAAATCAATTGGATCAATTATTGCATAAACAGATTGACCCTGTTGCAAAGAAAAAAGGAGAACTTATCGCAAGAGGTCTTCCAGCAAGTCCAGGAGCAGCTGTAGGAAAGATAGTATTCACTGCTGAGAGAGCTGATGAGTTGTCTAAGAATAAAGAAAAATTAATTCTTGTAAGGACTGAGACGAGTCCTGAAGATTTGATTGGAATGAATGTATCTAAAGGAATTCTTACAGCACGCGGCGGTATGACATCGCATGCAGCAGTTGTTGCAAGAGGTATGGGCAAGTGCTGCGTATCAGGATGCCAGGATATTGAAGTCGACGAGAAAAACAAGACATTAGTCATAAAGAAGACAGGCCTAAAATTAAAAGAATTAGAATACATAACTTTAGACGGTTCGACTGGAGAAGTATTCAAGGGACAATTGAATTTGATAGAACCTGGAGTATCCGGAAATTTCGAGACATTGATGAAGTGGGCTGATGAATTCAAGACATTGAAGATAAGAACGAATGCAGATGTTCCAAGAGATGCAAAAGTTGCACGAGGATTTGGAGCAGAAGGTATAGGATTATGCCGAACTGAACACATGTTTTTCGAGGGCGACAGGATAAAGGCAATGCGTGAAATGATACTTGCAGAAACATTAGAGCAAAGAAAGAAGGCATTAGCAAAACTTTTACCATACCAGAAAGCTGACTTCTTAGGATTATTCAAGGAAATGAATGGATTACCGGTAACGATAAGATTACTTGATCCTCCATTGCATGAGTTCTTGCCTAATGAAGAGAAGGATATACAGGCGCTTGCAAAAGAATTGAAGATAACGACTCAAAAGATAAAGAGTATCTCTGAAAGTCTGCATGAAGTGAATCCTATGCTTGGACATAGAGGATGCAGGTTAGGAATTACTTATCCTGAAATTACAGAGATGCAGGTGCTGGCAATTATGGAAGCAGCATGCGAGTTGACTAAACAGAAAGTCATCGTGCTGCCGGAGATAATGGTTCCGTTAGTCGGTAATGTCAAGGAATTGATACACCAGAAAGAAATAATCAAGCGAGTCGCTGATTCGACACTTGCAAGATATAAGGTAGAATTGAAATATATGATAGGAACAATGATTGAAGTTCCTCGTGCCGCGTTAACCGCGGATGAGATTGCTCAAGAAGCAGAATTCTTCAGTTTCGGAACAAACGACCTGACGCAGATGACACTAGGATTTTCAAGAGATGATATCAGTAAATTCTTGCCGGAATACTTGAAAAGAAATTTGCTTGAGAAGGATCCATTCGCAGTATTGGAGCAGACTGGCGTAGGACAACTTGTGAAAATGGCTGTAGACAAGGGTCGTTCGGTCAAACCAAACTTGAAACTCGGAATATGTGGAGAGCATGGTGGAGAGCCAAGTTCAATTGCATTCTGTCACAAGATAGGACTGAACTATGTCTCATGTTCGCCGTATAGAGTCCCTATCGCTCGATTGGCTGCTGCACACGCGGCATTGAAGAGTCCTAAGTAAGGCGTCATCAATGACTTGAGTCAATTATTTTTTTATTCTTTTTTATCAATTTAATATTTCTTTTAATTTTTTCTTTCGAGTTTTTCTTCTCTTTTTTTCATTACAACAAAAACTGTGATTTTTGGGGTGCTGGAAATTGTGAGCAATTTCCATCAACTTTAAAAACTTGTATTTCTAAAGTGGTAGCATATATGTCCGTGGGGTGTAATAATGGCTAAGAAGCAAGTGTCAAATAAGAAGTCTGCTGTCGAAAATAAGTCTACAGTATATGTAACTACGACTGTAACTGAACGTGAGATTAATTGGGTATTATTACTCGTGATGTCAATAATCTTTGGTTGGCTTGGTGTCGATAGGTTCATGATGGGAAAAGTCGGAACAGGATTCTTGAAATTAATAACTTTAGGTGGCCTTGGATTTTGGTGGCTAATTGATTTCATATTGATAGCAACAAAGTATGAATTCAAGAATGTTAAATATTCTGGCTAAGATTTAAGTTATTTTGAATGAATATAAAGATTGTGGAGGAATAAAAATGGGAAAACTAACACGTGAATTCAAAGAATTTTTGAATGAATACAAAGTAATCGGTTTGGCCATCGCATTCATCATAGGTGTCGCGATTACAGCATTGATAACATCTTTGGTAAACAATATTATAATGCCAATAATAACGCCATTCATTCCTGGAGGAGCATGGCAGACAGCGACAGTAAGATTAGGACCGATAGTCTTAGGATTGGGAGCATTTGGTGGAGCTTTATTGAACTTCATAATAATAGCACTTGTAGTATTTATGATTGCTAAGATGGTATTGAAGGAAGATAAAGTAGTGAAGAGATAATGCCAGATAGTATAGATATATATCTAAGAGATATATAAAAAATAGATTATGAAATTGTGAAGGTGAATTTTATGGATAAGAAAATTGAAAAGAAAACATGTAATGTGGCAAAATATTTGAAATGTAGTTTCTGGACGATGATAGGATTGTTAGTGCTTTTGATATTATTCAATTTGCTAACAAGTAAGATTGCGTTCTTTGCGTATATTGCAATTGCGATACAAGTATTGTTATATATAAGTGTAATCTTTGTATTTGTCAGTGCAATAAACTATTTATCTCCAGAGAAGGGCTTTGCCATAACTGCACTCGTAATAAGCGGAGTATTTTTCCTCCTATTGATATTGATGCTTTTATTCATGATGTCTGGAGCATCGTCAGGAGTGTTGAAATAGATTTAACTTAAGTTAGAATTGGCGGAATTTTTCTATTTTATTTTTTTATTGATTTATTTTATTTTCTTTAGTCGATTCTTCAAGTCTAGATACATGCTCGCCCAAAGCATAGAATCATCAGCAGTGAAGAATAATGAGCTATATGGTTCATAATCTGAATACACTTCTATGAAGCATTGATGTTTCAGTATCATCCTGTAATATTCCGTTAAGTATTCTTTTGCAGATTGCTTATCAACTTTGGAAATCACATCGATATATGCAAGGCCAAGCATCCCCCAGACGGTCTCTTTCTCCCAATCATGTACAAAGATGTCTTGCCATATGAATCTTGTCTTCTTAGAATATCCATATTTTAATGGAAATGGTCTATCAAGGTTATTTTTCTGCATGCTCTTAATCGATGATTTTAGCAATTTGTCATCTTGAACGACATCCAGAAAGTATGGATAGGTGTTTGCATGTCCAGAGCAATACTTATCATTAAGTCCGTCATCAAAATATCTCCCATTCCAGTAATGTTTGATAAGTTTCTTCTTCAGATCATATTTCTGTAAAACATTATCCAGAATCTTTTCACCTGTCTTCCCGCCTTTTTTAGTAAATAGATTATTTATCTTATCTACTTCATCGCTTAGCATGCATGTTATTATCATATCATAGCATAATCCAAAAGCATTCACATGATCGCGCATCCCTGAGAAATGTCTATCCTGTAATAGTCCGTCATCATTCAGGACTTCTGATTCGAACACTTTAAGTTGACTATTCAAGAATTCTGCATATTTGATTATTAGATCTTTTGTTCTTGCTATCCTTAAGCTTCTAAACATATATGCTACACTATCAGGACTGTAAACTTCTGGAAAATTAAACGGTTTTCCCAAATCATTGATAGCGACAGTTATCTTGTCATGCTTATGATATATCTCCATAGCATATTTCAATGTGTTGTAGACTTCAGTGTCGTAGCCTAGATTTATCAGGGATTGTATGCACCAACCGAAATCTCTTGCATAGAATAATTTATAGTTTCCATTGCTTGCGCGAAAGTACTTGTTTTTTTTATCATAGCATTCATCAATTATCTTGCTGCATATCTCTTCATCGTTGCCTTCATATGTCTTTAATCCTTTTATCTTCACATGAATGTTTCGATAGAAGATGTTCATACCTTCACGGATAGTCCAAAACATCTATGAAGTCACCTCTTTGATGAGTTCTTCTATCTTGTGTATGATGCGATCATTATTTTCTTTCTTGTGTTTTTTCAGATTATCATAATACCTATCATTATTTTTGATGAATTTCAGAAGTATCTTCCTATCTATCTGCGTACACATCTCACCATATCCTAGCTGTTTTATCTGAAGTGCGTTCAATATCTGTTCAAAAGTCCCGTTTATGGGAATACTAAGCACAGGTTTATGCAGTGATACGGCCTCGCTTATGAATGTGAATCCTCCGTTAGCGATACATGCTCTGCAATTTTGGAAATCTTTAAAGAATTGGTCGTTATTCGTCTTTCTGAATGTGATATTCTTGTCAGTGTCATCTCTTTCAAAACCATAGACTACAAATTTTGCATCAACACTCTTAAGCATAGCAATCAACTTGTTATTTGTTGATGATGTCTGATACACTAGATAATAATCTTTTCTTTTAGGTTTGATATCAATAATCTCTTTACGTAATATCGGCGGATACAAAAACACATTTTTCCTTCTTACAGGCGGGTAAAAGAAAGTGGTGATTACATGATAATCCACATTGCTTGAGAATGCTCTGATTAATACCT
>Ga0182021_10012520_pt1 | contig 10080 bp, 7 predicted proteins | sample 612E3MmetaG_FD_120493 | JGI IMG/M metagenome (GOLD analysis project Ga0182021, IMG submission 120493) | Permafrost microbial communities from Stordalen Mire, Sweden - 612E3M metaG (Illumina Assembly) | ecosystem: Environmental > Terrestrial > Soil > Wetlands > Permafrost | place: Sweden... | reverse complement strand
TCCGCAGGTACCACACGAGAAGGTAGGCGAGGAGCAGCGCCAGCAGCGCGACGATGGCGACGTGGCTCCAATTGTCCTTTTGGTTCAGCGATTCCCAGGCGGCATCCTGGTTCGCGCCGTCGACGGTGACCGTGAGGACCGCACTGCAATGCCTATCGATCGTGTCAAGGTGCTCACGAGCCTCTGGTGCCATCTCCTGTCCCGCGGCTGACCCAAGGATCTGATCGATGAACGCAATCCAAGCCGTGATGTCGGCCGCAAGCGCCGCGCGGTGCTGGCGCCCGGCCGGCGTCAAAGCCGTTCCTTGCAGGAAGTCCTGCGACGAGCGCAGCAACGCAGCCGTCTGCTCCTGCAGCCCCTTCTCGAACTTGGGCCGGTCCTGCGGTGGCGCCAACCATCGCTCAAGCAGGGTGACGTACGTCTTGCGTGTGTCGCGCCGGAGGCTGGTCAGGGGCTCGATGCTATTGCGCTCGGCTGAAATACGTTGCGAGAGCTGCTCCCTCTGCTTGTCGAGGGAACAATCGAGCACCGCAAGGCACGCGAGACCCAGCAGCATGAAGAGAACCGGCAAGACGGCCAAGCGCCGCAAACCGCGCGCGCGCGGAGCGCCCTCAGACGAATCGCCGGCCACCGATCTTGTCATGTTCCACTCTACCCGCCCACGCTGTCACCGACCGGCAGCCGGATCGTGAACGTGGTGCCCTTGCCGACTTCGCTTTCAAAGGTCAGCGAGCCGCGATGCTTGGTCGCGACGATGGAACGCGCGATGGCCAGGCCCTGGCCACTGCCCTTGCCCACCCCTTTGGTGGTGAAGAAGGGGTCGAAGATGCGATGGCGGATTGCCTCCGGAACTCCTGACCCGCTGTCTGCAATATCGACGCGCACCATTTCGCCTTCGCTGCAAGTCCTGATGCGAATCCTGCCCTTGCCTCCTCCCTGGCCCACCACGTCGCCGATGGCGTGGGCCGCGTTGACGATGAGGTTCAAGAAGACCTGGTTCAGATCGCCCACGTGACAGATGACCGACGGCAGGTCGCCGAACTCGGTGGTGACCTCGGCCACATACTTGTATTCGTTCTTGGCGATGGCCAGCGTGGTCTGCAAGGCCTTGTTCAGGTCCGCAGGGGCCATTTCTTTCTGGTCGGGGTGTGCGAACTCTTTCATGGCCCGCACGATGGTCGAGATGCGGGAGACGCCGTCCAGGCAGCTCTCGAGGCTGCCGGGGACATTCGCGTCGAGGTAGAAGAGATCGATGTCCTCCTCTGTCTCCCGGATCTCGCTGACCAGTGCTTCATGTCCGCCGGCCGTCGCAATAACTTCGACGGCTCGCCGGTACTGGATGACCAGCCGCCGGTAGCCATCGAATGCCTCCCTTAGGAAGTGGACGCCGTCACCGACGAACTGGGTCGGCGTGTTGATCTCGTGGGCGATGCCCGATGCGAGCTGACCGACCGCTTCGAGCTTGCGCGCGTGTCCCAGCTCGGTTTCGAGGTGGGTGCGGTCGGTGATGTCGCGGATCACTCCGACCAGAAACCGTTTGCCGGTCGGGTCGACGTAGCGGGTCTTGCGCGTGACGATGGTGCGCACCTGTCCGGTGGACAGGTTGCTCAGGGACTCCTCGTTCACGTTCTCCTCGCCGCTTTCGAGGACATCGGCATCCATCTCCCGGAAGACCGCGACCTGATCCTTGGGGAACATGTCGTCCCCATCCTCGCCCAGCAGGCCCTCTCTCGCACGGCCGACCATCGCGCACAGGGCATTGTTGACCAGCACAAAACGCCGCTTTTCATCCTTGACGAAAATGGGGTCGGCAACGGCGTTGATGGAACTGTCGAGGAAGGCTTTCGCGGACTGCAGTTCGTCCTCTGCCCGCTTGCGCTCGGTGATGTCCTCGTACACCGACAGGAAGTATTCGAGGCGACCTGCCGCGTCCCGGACCGGCCCCACGGCAAGCTTTACCCAGACGATGCTGCCGTCCTTGCGGAGATAGCGTTTTTCGCGCGAGTAGTTGGGCATCGCGCCCGAGCGCATGGCGCGGTTCGCTTCCAGGTCAGCCGCCAGATCGTCGGGATGGGTCATATCCTGAAACCGCAGCTTCAGGAATTCGTCAGCCGTGTACCCGAGAATCTCACACAGGCGGCGGTTCACCCGGAGCATCTTCCCTTCGGCGGAAACCACGGCCATGCCGACGGAGGCCTGTTCGAACATCGCTTTCAGGCTCTGCTCGCTCTCTCTCAGGTGTTTGTGAAGTTGCTGCTGCTCGCTCAGTGCCTCGTGCAGGTGGATTTGCATGCGCACCCGCATGCGGACCTCATCCATGTCGAATGGCTTCTTGATGTAGTCCACTGCGCCGGCGGCAATCCCCTCCTTGACGTCGCTTTCCTGCACTCTGGAGCTGACCAGCGCGACCGGCACGTGGGCGGTGCGCGGGTCGTGCTTGATGCGACGACATAGGGCAAAGCCTTTCGTGCCGGGCATCTCCACGTCCAGCAGGATCATGCAAGGGAGGCTCTTCTCCAGCAGCGCGATGGCCTGCCCCGCGTCCTGGGCGGTGACCACATCGAAATCGTCGCGGGACAGGATTTCGGCCAGAATCCGCAGGAACTGGATGTCGTCGTCGACGACCAGAACGGTGTGGCGCGAGTGCGAGACGTACGGGGCGATGCGGGAAATGAGATCCACGTGCAGCCGTCTCAGACGCAAGTGGGTCTTGATCCGTTCCAGCACCTCCTGCTCCTGGAACGGCTTGCAGACGTAGTCGACGCCGCCGGCGCGAAATGCCTCGACCTTGTCGTCGGCGCCCTCAAGTGCGCTGATGAAGATGACCGGAACATCGCGCAGGCGCGGGTCCTGCTTGAACTGTCGGCAGACCTCCAGGCCGGACATCTCCGGCATGAGGACGTCCATCAGAATGAGATCAGGAGGGTCCGAGGCCGCCGCCTCGATGGCAAGTCTGCCGCTGGTGACCGGCCGGGGTACCAGACCGCCGCGTGTCAGAACTGCGCTCAGTAGTCGCAGGTGCTCCGGGGAATCGTCCACGACCAGGACGCTGCTGCCTTGCACATCATCTTCCACGCTATCCCTCCTTTCCCCCTGTTCGGCAGCGAGACCGGAAAAGTGGAGTCACGGTCTACGGCCTCGGCGCTGGCAGCGCACCGCGACGTCAGCCGCCACCGCACAGGTTGGCCAGGCCAATGCGGCAGGAGCGTGTCCTGTGCCCGATAGCAACCGATGAGAATCGGGGCTAGTCAAGCCTGTGCTGATTCTGCCGATGAATCCCGTGTGGCGCAACGCCAAGAGGGAATCCAGGCCAGGTAAGCGGACGGGCAAATCGTCGACCGCGAGGGGCCTGGGCAGCACATGGCACAGACAGTAATCACGTTGAAACGAATCCTGTTCGTGGACGACGATCCCAACGTCCTGGTCGGGCTTCGCAATGTCCTACGCAGCAGGCGTCGTGAGTGGGACATGGTCTTCGCCATTGGCCCGGAGGAAGCCTTGGCCAAGCTGGGCGAAGGTCCTTTCGACGTGGTGGTCAGCGACATGCGCATGCCGCGCATGGATGGCGCGACCTTGCTCAGCAAAGTCAAGCAGCTACAGCCCAAGGCCGTACGCATGATTCTGTCGGGTCAGACCGAGCTTGAGAGCGTGATGAAGTCCGTGTTCATCGCTCACATGTTCCTTTCAAAGCCTTGCGATCCGGCCTTGTTGCAGCGGGTGGTCGATCGGGCGTGCCGTCTGCAGGCCGTCCTGAACAGCGATGAACTGCGTGCAAGCGCCGGCAAGGTTGAAATGCTTCCGGCGGCGCCTAAGACCTACGTTGCGCTCAATGGGGCGCTGATGGAGGCCAGTTGCACTGTCGCCGCTGTCGCCCGGATCATCGAGCGCGACGTTGGCCTGTGCGCGAAGCTCCTACAACTGGTGAACTCGGCCTTCTTCGGGTTGCCGAGAAAGATCTCCTCATTGGCCGAGACCGTCACCTACCTCGGGATCGTGACCATCAAGAACCTCGCCCTTGCGCTCGAGACCTTCTCGACCGCAGCCGGATTCTCCGACCTTTCGGAAGCGGCCCTTTCGGACCTACAGAACCACTCGCTTCTGACCGGCCAGATTGCGCGGCAGATCGAGGCGAAGGACGCGAAGAAGGCGGAAGAGGCATTTCTGGCCGGCGTGCTGCATGAGGTGGGCTGGCTGGTGAAGGTCAAGAATACGCCTGGCAAGGGCCCTGGCTCGGCGGTCGATCGCACGCTGCTTGGTGCCTATCTACTGGGACTGTGGGGATTGCCCCACCCCATCATGGAAGCCGTGGCCTATCACAAGGAGCCGCATCTGCTGGCCCATTCCGCGTGCGAGCTGGTGGACATCATTTACATCGCCGACCATCTCGCCAACGAATTGCGCGGCAGCAAGACCGCCGAGCAGAAGCTGGATCTCGGCTATCTCGCCGGCGTCGGCATCGACGAGGTTCAGCTTTCAGCAATGCGCGCAGTGGCGGAGAAAATTGCCAGCGCGACAATGGACGATTCAAGCGGGGACCGACATGACTGACCAAATCCATATTCTGTGTGTTGACGACGAGCCCAGAGTCCTGGAAGGACTGGTTCTGAACCTGCGGCGGTACTTCCGGGTTTCTACCGCGACGAATGGCCAGAAGGGATTGGCAATCATCGACGGAGACGATCCGCCTGCTGTGGTCGTCTCGGACATGCGCATGCCGGAAATGGACGGCGCGGCTTTCTTGAGCCAGGTCAAGCAGCGCTCGCCTGACACCGTCAGGATCTTGCTCACTGGGCAGGCTGACCTCGATTCCGCGATCGCGGCGGTCAACCACGGGCAGGTCTTTCGATTTCTGACCAAGCCCTGCAATCCCCAGACCTTCCTTTCCGCGGTGCAGGCCGGAGCCGACCAACATCGCCTGATCACGGCCGAGAGGGAATTGCTGGAAAAAACGTTGCGCGGAAGCATCAAGGCGCTTACCGAGATTCTATCGCTCGCCAACCCGCTTGCCTTCGGGCGCGCGATGCGCCTCAAGGGTCATGCGTCGGATCTGGTGGCTGCGCTCGGCGTGCCCCTGTCGTGGCAGATCGAGGTGGCGGTTATGCTGTCGCAGATCGGCTGCGTTACTCTTCCCGCTGCAACCAATGAAAAGCTCTACTATGGCAGGCCGCTCAATAACGATGAAGCCGAGCTGACCCAACGTCTGCCGGCCCTGTCGCTCCAGCTTCTCGAAAGCATACCCCGACTGGAGGCAGTGCGGGCCATCCTGCAAGCGCAGGACCAGAACTTCGACGGCGCGGGCTCGCCCCACAGTGCCGTGCAGGGCGAATCCATCCCTTTGGGCGCCCGCCTGCTCAAGCTTGTCATCGACTACGACACGCTTGAGGCGGCCGGAAGCGATCCCGCTCTCGCTCTGGGTACGCTGCAGGGACGAAAGGGCCGCTACGATCCGAAACTGCTCGAAGCCCTGTCGCGGTTGAAGAGCAAGGCGGCCTCGCAGGGGCTAAGCGAGGTCGGACTGGCGGCCGTCCGGCCCGGGATGTTTTTGGTCCAGGACGTTATGTCGACCACGGGCCTGTTGCTGGTCGCTCGTGGCCACGAAGTGACGCCCGGGCTTCTGTACCGCCTGCGCAACATGGCCCCGGGCAGCGTGCGTGAGCCACTGGTGGTCTTTGCCCCCGTGGAAGCGAAGAGAGCCACGCTGATAGGGCGAAGTGTACTGTGACGATAGAAACCTCCTGCTATCGCATCGGTCACGGTTGGTCGGTTCCGGTCTTTCCCGGCCTGGGTGGTGATCAAACCCTGGTATTGGTTTTCGGGGGAGCCAAGGCAATCGAGGGCGGCGTCCCGCGGGCGACGAGTCAGGTCATCGGGTTCTATTCGTATGGCGAAGTTTCGCCGTTTTCGGACGGGCGTTGCGATCTTTACCACCAGGCCATGACGCTCACCACGCTTTCGGAGAGCTAGACATGCTTCAGCAGCTTCTCCAGCGGCAGTTGAACCGACTCGGCCTGGATGAAGAGGCACCGCCAGACAAAGGTGCATGGAAGGAGCTGCTCGAACGGATCAGCAGTGCCTACGAGGCGGTCGACCGCGAGCGGTATCTGGTCGAGCACTCGGTGCAGCTCGCATCGCGGGAGATGCAGGAACTGAATGCCAAGCTCTCGCAGGAGCACGACACGCTGGTCAGTGTTTTTCGCGCGGCGCCGGTTGGGCTGGCCACCGCTGACCGGGAAGGCCGCATCCTCCAGCTCAATCGGGCCCTCGAAGAGGTCATCGGATTTACCTCGCAGGAGACAATTGGCAAGCTTCTCTGGGAACTGATGCCGGCCGAGGACGTGGATGCCGCCCAGCGGGTCTACGGGGATTTGATCGCGGGGACAGCTGCGACCAACCGGGAGCAGCGTCGGTTGATTGCCAAGGACGGGCATGTGGTACTGGCCGACATCGGGTTGACGGCGGTGCGGGACGAAAAGGGCCAGACCCAGCTCGTGATCGCCAGCGTGGAGGATGTCACTGCCATAGGCCGGCTTGAAGTGGAGCTGCGCCATTCCCAAAGACTGGAGTCTGTCGGGCGCCTGGCGGCCGGGATCGCGCACGAGATCAACACCCCGATCCAATTTGTCGGAGACAACGTCAATTTTCTGGCCGGCGCGTTCGAGCAACTCATCGCACTGTGTGACAGCTACCGGAGAGCATGCGAAAAGGCGGCCGGTGCTCCGCTATCTGCCGAAGACCTCGAAGGGCTGAAGCGGGAGGAGGAACTGGCCGACCTCGAGTACATCCGGACGAATGTCGTCACCTCAATTGCCTCGACCCTGGATGGCGTGGGCCGGGTTGCGAGAATCGTTCAGTCCATGAAGGCTTTCGCCCATCCCGATCGCGGCGAGCGCGCGACGGCCGATCTGAATGCGGCATTGCGGGACACGCTGACTGTGGCCACCAACGAGCTGAAGTATGTGGCCACCGTGGAGACGGATTTCGGGAAGATTCCCGCGGTGCCTTGCTTTGTGAGCGACCTCAACCAGGTCTTTCTGAACCTGTTGGTGAATGCGGCGCATGCCATCGGCGACGTGGTGGGCAAGACCGGGCAACGCGGCGTAATCCGCGTGCGGACCTATCTGGAAGGAAGCGTGGTGGTCATTGCCATCAGCGACACCGGGACCGGAATCCCCGAAACCGTGCGAGACAGGGTTTTTGACCCATTCTTCACCACCAAGGAGGTCGGCAGGGGCACAGGACAGGGGCTGGCCCTGGCCCGCGGGGTGGTGGTCGATAAACACGGCGGTTCGTTGACCTTTGCAACCGAGATGGGCCAGGGCACGACGTTCTTCGTTCGGATCCCGTTCGACCTCTCGGAAGTCGGGGATGACGCCTTCGAAGCCATCGCGCGCTAGCACTACTGATTGAAATTCGGACCGAGCCGGCGCGTCGCGAGGAGCCCTGGCCGCGACGAGCGACGAGCGACGAGGGAAGATACTCGACGTATCTGACTGAGGAGCGAGAAAGCGGACAGGGCCCGCAGCAGCGACGACGACGGGAGAATTTCAATCAGTAGTGCTAGAGCACCGAACGGTTTGCCTCCCGTCGTGAAATCGCACATTCACGTCGCGTCCCTTCGTTGCTCGTCGGTCAAATACGTCGAGTATTCTCCCTCCTCGCGCCTCGGGCCGCTCGCAACTGTGCAATTTCACTCGGTCCGTCAAACCGTTCGGTGCTCTAGGAGCCTGTTGCGGGTGAGGTACGTCAGCCGTTAGTGGGCAGTTCCGACAAGACACGTTCCAGCGCGTCCACGCTGGGCGGCTTCGCGAGGTGGCGTTGGAAGCCCGCCCGGGCGGCTCGCTCCACGTCCTCCGGCAATGCGTAGCCACTCAAGGCCACGAGGAAGGTGGACTGTAACGCCGGGTCTTGCCGGACGGCCCGCGCGACGTCGCAGCCGTCCATGTCAGGCAAGCCGATGTCGCAAAGAACCACGTCGGGATGGAATGACCGCGCTTTCTCGATTCCCTCGTGCCCGCAGTGGGCGACCTCGACTTCGTGCTCGCCCAGCTCCAGTGCCTCACGCAAACTTTCCGCCGCGTCGAAGTTGTCATCGATGATGAGGACACGCCGGCAGACTCGCGGGCCGCGCACGCCCGCGGCCGGCTTCTCGCATGCGGCTCCGGTGTGAAGTGGCAGTCGGACGACGAACGCCGCCCCTTTCCCGAGCCCGTCGCTTTGAGCATGGATGCTGCCTGCGTGCAATTCGACCAAGCTCTTGGCCAAGGCCAGTCCCAGCCCCAGGCCTCCCTTGCTGCGGTCCAGAGCCTGATCGGCCTGCATGAAGGGCTGGAATAGACGCGCGACCGTATCAGGTGCCATGCCGATGCCGTTGTCGACGACGCGAATGACGGCCTCGCCTGACTCTGCCGCGACGGAAACATGCGCGTGCCCCCCGCGGGGAGTGAACTTCGCCGCATTCTGCAGAAGGTTCCCGACCATCTGTGCAATCCGGGTTGGGTCCGCACTGACGAGTACCGGGGCCGCAGCGAGATCGCATGAGAGCCGCACCTCGTTCCGCTCGAAGAAGCTGCGGTTGTCTTCGAGGGCGCGATGGACGAACTCGTTGAGATCAAGACGCTGCTTCTGCAACCGAATCTTGTTCTGCGTGATCCGGGTGACGTCGAGCAAGTCATTGACCAGGTTCGACAGTTGGGTGGCCTGGCGGTCGATCACCCCCAGGGCGCGCCGGGCCTGCTCGCCGCCGGGTGCAGCGCGGTCGAGGATGTAGAGGCTGTTCTTGATCGGAGCGAGTGGGTTGCGCAGCTCGTGGGAAAGCACCGCCAGAAACTCATTCTTGCGCCGATCCGCCTCGACCAGCTGCGCGTTGGCCTCAATCAGCAATTGCTTCTGGCGATAGAGCTGCAGGAAGACACTCACCTTGCTCGCCAGGATGTGTGCGTCCAGGGGCTTGACCAAAAAGTCCACCGCGCCTGATTCGTAGCCTTTGAACACGCGGTCCTGATCGTGGAGCCCGGCGGTCACGAAGATGATGGGGATCTCGCGGGTGCGTTCCACGTTGCGCATCAACTCCGCCAGAGCAAAGCCATCCAGTTCGGGCATCTGCACATCAATCAGGGCCAGCGCGACGTCGTGTTCGAGCAAAAGTTCGAGGGCGCGCTGGCCGGACTCGGCTTTCAGTATCTCGGCGTCACTGCGCCGGAGCAAGCCCTCGAGCGCCAAGAGATTCTCCGGTCGGTCGTCAACCAGGAGAAGCTTGGCCAGATCGCTCATCGTGCGCCTCGACTGCTTGAAGTCTGCCACGGCGAGAGCTGCTGCACCCACTGGGAGATTTCCATTGCGGATAGCACCGGCAGGTTCGGGCAGAGGGCGAGCGCCGCCTTGGGCATCACGCCGCATGTCGCATCATCAGGGTTCTGGACGGCAACCAGGCCGCCGGCCCTTTGGATGGAGCGCAATCCGTGCGCGCCGTCCGGGTTCGCGCCCGAGACAAGCACCCCCGCGCAGCGCGGACCCAAAACCTGGGAGGCAGACTCGAAGAGCACGTCGATGGAGGGCCGGGAGAAGTTCACCGGCTCGTCGACCGAGAGGGCAAACGACGGTCCCGGGTCAATCAACAGATGGTAGTCGGGGGGCGCCAGGTACACCGTGGAATGCGCCAGTGGCTCTTTGTCCTCCGGCTCGCGCAGGACAAGCCGGCACCTCCCGGCAAGGGCCCCGTGAAGCGCGCTCGGCCTGTGCCGGGGCAGGTGAATGAGCACAACGATGGGCGTCGCGAAGTCGGCAGGGAGCGACCCCATCAGCAAGGAAACAACTTCGATTGCTCCCGCCGAGCCGCCGACAAGAATGGCCTCCGGTGCCTGGTGTTCGACGGGTGGGGTAGGCGTGTCCATCATGTCGCTGATATGGGAACCCTGAAAGGGTTCCCATGCCCTCCCACGATGGTGCGCCGCCGGCAAAGCCGGCGGACTCCCCACGCGAGTGATATGGGAACCCTGAAAGAGTTCCCATGCCCTCCCACGATGGTGCGCCGCCGGCGAGGGCGCGCGCGGAAGCGCGCGGGGCGGCCAGGGTGGGCTGTCT
>Ga0182021_10012519_pt1 | contig 10080 bp, 4 predicted proteins | sample 612E3MmetaG_FD_120493 | JGI IMG/M metagenome (GOLD analysis project Ga0182021, IMG submission 120493) | Permafrost microbial communities from Stordalen Mire, Sweden - 612E3M metaG (Illumina Assembly) | ecosystem: Environmental > Terrestrial > Soil > Wetlands > Permafrost | place: Sweden... | reverse complement strand
AGGGTTAATTATTATTGGTCTGTTTGCCATGTTCTATATCTCGACACGCACACTCAATGAGCGTAATAAAATTCAGCGATTGTTTTTTGAAGAGCAAAAGAAATATCTTACAGAGCAAATTAAACACCAAAATGAGATGCTCTTTACAAAACGGATCTATCATACGCACCATAAAGCGGAAAAAATTGGCGGATTTATTAGTGAAGATCTTCGAGTCCTTACGCCAGAAAACATTGATCAGATAAAGTACCGAATCGATAAATATTCAAGTTTTATTGCTCGTGTCATCTACGATATGAAATGGTATAATCCACCCATACATACGATACGGGGACCAATGTTCAGAACCAACGTCAATGATGCTCTCCAATTCATAGTTGAAAACATCTTTAAGCGCGTCTCTAAGGAATATGCTACATTTGAATTGAACCTCGATCCGGCAATGCCCGATGTCGCTATTAATGAATATGTGATATGGGAAGTATTTGAGCCAATTATTCAAAATGCATTGGACCATTCAGGGAATGATAATACACGAGTGCTCATCATAACAACGTATAACCCTGCGACACGCCAATCCACTATTAGTATTGAGGATAATGGTAACGGTGTTGATCCAAACCTTCTAGAACTTGATGCAAGCGGCGTGAAAAAAATATTTCTTGATCACGTCACTTCCGGCGAACCAATGGGGAAGCAGCATTCCGGTTATGGCTGCTACATCGCCTATGAAATTGCAACGCAGCGTTTCGGTTGGACAATAGATGTAGAGAACAAACCGACTGGAGGATGCCTATTTACATTTACAATGAATCATTAAGAATGGCAAAGAGATATGATGCTTATTAATGGAATAATAAGAGTTCTTTTAATCGAGGATGAAGACTTTGATGTGCGTCGTGTGCGTAATACGATACATCCATTTAGCGACCAGATACAAATCCTTGAGGTAGTTTCTAATGGCGATGCTGCCTTGAAATTGCTCGGAAGAGAAAAAGATCAATTCGACGTCGTGATTATGGATATGCAAATCGCTGGGAGAATCATGGGCGATTCTCTGATTCATGCTATTAAAAAGATTTCCTCGTCGTTGCAGATCATTGTGATCACAAAAATGACTATCAACATTACGGACTTTGATTTCGCCAATAGATTACTCAAAGCTGGTGCTTTTTGGTACTGCACAAAATATCCGACAGATATCAAAGATTTTATCTATCAACCGACGGATTTTATTATCAGCATAGTAAATGCATATCAAAGGAAGAACCTTGAACGCGAACAATTGAGAGCCCAACGGAAACTTTTACTCAATGTTGAAGATAAACTCGCAAGTGTCCGAATTCTTGGGATTTCTGAACAAAGCCAAAAAATACGAAACCAAATTAAACAGCTTTCAACATCCGATGCAACAGTACTGATTACAGGACCAACAGGGACAGGGAAGGAATTGGTCGCAACCAATATCCACTATGAGAGCAAGCGGAAATTTGAAAACTTTGTTCCAATCAATTGTAGCAGCATTCCGCAGGACCTTATCGAAAGTGAACTGTTTGGGTATGAGAAAGGAGCATTTACCAACGCTACAACGAGTAAGCCGGGATTATTCGAAGTAGCTCATCATGGAACACTGTTTCTTGATGAAATAGCGGATCTTCCACCACAAGCACAATCCAAGTTACTTCGCGTGATCGAGGGGGGAGAGCTTGCAAAAATCGGTAGAACAGACAAAATTAAAGTTGATGTTCGAATTATTGCTGCAACGAATAAAATTCTTCAGCAGGAGGTATTGGCAGGAAGATTTCGAGAAGATTTGTTTTACAGGCTTAATGTTGTCCCGATCTACGTTTCGCTTCTCAAAGACCGTCCGGAAGATATTCTTGTTCTTTGGGAACATTATATTCGGCAGATAAGTATAGACATGGGTAAGACACCGCCAATAACTGCGGATACTGCACAAGATCTACTTAAAAAGTATTCATGGCCAGGAAATGTCCGTGAATTAAAAAATGTCGTACATCGCGTTCTATTACGCAACGAAACCATCATCTCCGTTGAAGTGGTGAAAGAAATCTTTCATCTGCAATCACAGCTACAATCACTCAGTACCATTGATGGAGTCTTATTTCCTCACCCAGAAGGTGAGAAGAACTTGTGGGAGATGGAAAAATATTTTCGAAGGAAATATTTTGAATACATACGAAAGAATTCCACATCTGATGCAGAGGCAGCTAGAAGACTAGGTCTTGCCCCACCCAATTATCATAGAATATGTAAAGAACTTGGCCTGAAATAAAGGTCAACCGCTTGTTGTCCGCTCCAACTATCGCATCTTTTTAATCAAGGTTTAGGGGATAATTCTCCACTCGTTATCATTTCTGATAAGGATTCGATACATAAATGATATTGGTAAAAAAAAATAGTGCATTTTTTTAAGCTTATGGTAGTTAATTCTATGGTACATAACATGATAGTCAGGTGAATGAATTAAAGTGTACTGTTACCACCCAGTAAGAGCGTATCATAAATGTTGACACCACTTATCAACGATAGCTGGGCAGGAAGTCTTTTTGCATCGCAGGATGGAGTGGCTATTGATGCGGTTGGACTTGATTTTTTAAGTAACGAATGGCCAGATGCCCCAGATATGAAATATTCCGATAATTATTTAATTGAAGCTGCATTAGCCAATGATCCTCCATCAAAAACCTTTTACTACCCCGAAAGAGATCAGGTCAGGTGCAAAAGCTTAGGCGTGATCGAGCATTGGAATAATGCTGTTGAAAAGAAGTATAGCCGGAATCTCGGGAAAAATTACGGAATTGAATTGGTACACAATGAAATCAATGATTAATTCATAACCAATATATAAGGAGGATTTATCATGCGGATGTTACTTCTTTTCGTCCTGACCATTGCAGTATTATCATTTGCTGCGTATGGACAAGTAAACACAATTGATAATTTTAATGCTCTTGGCACCTCATATACAACGGCGAATGGAGGTGGGAAATGCTATATTCGCATTTCGATTGACTCAATAGATAAGGTGGAAGGTTTTGCATCGGTGAAGGTACGTTCACGGCTTGATTCGTTATATTCCTGGGGCACTTACTCTCAATTTGGGATTGCACAAAAAACCGGGGACACGCCATGGGATTATAGTTCGAGTGACACACTTAGTTTCTGGCTTAAGGTTCGTATGGCGCCGCAACATCCACAATGGATGTCATTTCGTGTGGAGCTCCTTGATCGACCCAATCCAGGAGATCCCGTAGAAACTTACATTTACCAGAATGATGGAATTCTTGATAATGTTACATCGGGCTGGGTAAATATTCGTGTACCAATTATTGAAAGACCATCAACAGGTTCAGAAGCCCCGGATAGCACAGGATTTATTGTAGCTCCTTCTAATTGGGGCGGGTTAACATGGAATAATCACAAACTTGATCGGGATAAAATTGTCGCATGGTATCTTGTTCTTGTTACAACTCCCCCGCCCGCTGTTGCTTCTGGAAATATTCCGACAGATTCGATAGAGGTGTCGTTTGATAAGTTCGAGAGAAGTGGTTACCGACCTATTCCTTTCATCTACTTTACAGGGAAGGACTACAATGGTACATATGTGCAATCGAGCAGCTTGTGGACGTGGTCCGGAGTCACTATGAGTGTTGTACCAGGGGCAGGTCCTACACCCAAGCTCAATGCAATTCAGATGGTGCAGGTCAACGGTTGGGGAGGAGGCGGAGCTAATCTTAAATCTCCTGTAAATCTTGCTGGTGCATGGCATGTCGATAGTTTGAATTTTATGATGAAGGTAGATGTCGGGACTGGGGCGTTGCGTGCGCAATTCGAGACAGCTACTGCCGGAAAAAGAGGTTCTGTATTCACTCCGTCCCAAGATGGTCAATGGCATCAATACTCTCTTCCACTCAGGAGTTTCATAAACGAAAACGCGGGCCATGCTTTTGATTCTTCTGCTATTACAGTGTTCCAGTTTATGACTGAAAACAGTGGGATCGCCGGTAAAATGATCTGGATAACAAACGTCTGGACAGGTAATCCTACTCTTGATGTGATTCTGCCGGATTCTGCGAAAGGACTTAACGTAGCATCCAGCACGTTCTCGAATGTGTTTAGTTGGAATGCGGTCACAAACAAACCCAGTGTGACCTACAATGTCTATGTCGCTGATCATCCGTGGACGGATCCAACAGACTCAACTGTCGAGGATATACCACCATATAATATTCAAGCACTCAATGTTACTCACATTCTTCGTGCACCGAACACCAACCAATTACTGACCTATTATTACGGTGTCCAGGCAAAAGATGCATCAGGTAATCTGAGTGGTACCTCTTTAAAGGGTCCTATCACAACATTGGCCAAAGGTGTCCCAACTATTGCTAAAGCTCCGCCAACAAACTTCGCTGCTGATGGGGATCTTTCAGAGTGGATATCGGCAGGGATCAAACCATTTCTCGTTTCGAAGGATTCAGGAACTGCTCATGTGAATGAGAACGGTGTCATAGACAATGACGCTGATTGCTCTGCCAAGGCCTACTTGGCTGTAGATGCAAACTACCTCTATGTAGCGCTTGATGTGACCGATGATGTCATTAAAGTTGATACAGCCTCCTCACTTGACTATGAGCAGGATGCCCCTGATCTCTTTATCGGTCTCTATGACTGGAGAGGCAAGTTCCATAGCGGACTGCCCGGTGGCGCGAAGCCAGATTATCATATTCGCTTCTCCCAAAATCGCGTTAGACTTGACGGCTTAAACATTACAATGATGTATGCATATTCGAATGGTGGGAATCCCAACCCGAACTATGCATGGATCCAGAAGATTATTGGTTCGGGTTATACTGTGGAGGCAAAAATTCCATTTACGGCGTTTACCAAAGCCAGGTCTGGTGATAAACTTTTTGTACCAACGGAAGGTATGAGAATTCCAATTGACTTCGAGATCAATGATCGGGATAACAAGGCTGCCGCGGATTTCAGGGACGGAATGCTGTGTTATTCCCCGTTGAATAATGACAACTCGTACCAAGATATGTGGCATTGGACGTATACGTGGATTGGTAATTTAATGACGCCGACCGTCTCCGTGGAACATGTGAGTGTTGTTCCTGTGAAATATACGCTTTCGCAGAACTATCCCAACCCATTCAACCCTTCGACAAGGATCGATTACAGCATAGAAAAATTTGGAAAGGTTTCTCTGAAGGTATACGATATATTAGGTCGTGAGGTATCGACGTTGGTTGATGAAAATCAGGTCGCCGGCACTTATACTGTGACTTTTAACACATCGGGACAAAGCTTTTCCAGCGGGGTCTATTTCTATCGTCTGGTATCTGGTTCGTTTGTGGCTACACACAAATTGATCCTGCTGAAGTGAAACAATTCAACGCGAGGCATTTTGATGCTGTCGAAATGCCTCGCGTGATCATAAAAATAAAAAATTGACCCTAAGCAAGTTGTAAAAAAGTGAAGGTACACCAACTATGTCGAAGACTGCTTGCAATGTACTAGGTCATCTCCTTGTTGTGTCATTCCTCCTTTTTCCGGCAATGGCACAAGCAGGTCAGACAGGCAAAATTGCTGGTCGTGTGACAGACGCGGCGAATAATGAACCACTACTAAGTGCCAATATTATGATAAAAAACACATCACTTGGCACCATAACCGATCTGGATGGCTTTTACACCATTAATAATATTCCACCCGGAGAATATTCTATTGTTGTCAGTTTCGTTGGTTATCGCAAGACAACCGTCTCAAACGTCCTTGTGAAAATCGATTTGACGACAAAGGTCGATATCAAGCTTCGTTCGGAAGCGATTCAGACAAGCGATGTGGTCGTTATGGCTGAGCGGCCTCTCGTGCAAAAAGACCTCACATCATCCTCGGTGACGGTATCGGCAGAAGAGTTGAAGCGCATTCCAACAGAGAATATCAACCAGGTCATTAATATCCAGGCAGGCGTTGTTGGCGGTCATTTCCGCGGCGGCCGGTCAGGCGAAGTAGCATACTTAATTGACGGAGTTGCAGTCAACGATCCCTACAATGGCTCCATGCCTCTGCAAATCGACAACTCGGTGGTTCGTGAAATGGAAGTCATAAGCGGAACATTCAATGCAGAATACGGCCAAGCAATGTCTGGTATCGTCAACGTTGTGACGTCTGAAGGATCATCAGTGTACCATGGTTCCATTTCCGCTTATGCCGGTGACTATGCCACTTCGCATACTGATATCTTTCCAAACAATGGTAGTCTAAAGAATCTCGGAATAAAAAATATTCAGGGAAGCCTAAGCGGCTATATTCCGTACATTTCTTCCTTGACTTTTTTTGTTACAGGAAGATACTCTTTGGATAGAGGTTACCTCTATAGTCAGCGAGTCTATGATGTTACAGATATAACACCGTACCAATTGAAAACCAATCAGGGAGTTCCATTGTATTATCCAGACGGCAACCCAATCTATGTCTATACCGTCAGGGGCAAACAGTACATTCCTCAAAGCTCATCTGATGTTTCCTCGCTTATCGGAAATCCAGAGTATGTTGCAATGAATCCGTCTCAAAGACGTTCTTTCAATGGTAAACTGGCTTACTCCATCGGAACTTTCAAATTCATTTATAACGGTCTGTGGGATGACAACTGGAATAAGTACTATGACCATTCATTTGCGTGGACCCCGGACGGAATCATGAATCACTATCGTACCGATTGGATCCACTCGTTTCAGATCACTCATTCCCCGACGGTCAATACATATCAAACGCTGAAGTTCGGTTATAATTGGTATAACTATAAGGGATACCTTTACGAAGATCCGTTCGACCCGCGCTACGTTGATCCTGCACAAGGTCTACCAACTGGCGGTGGCACTGCATATACCTTTCGTTCAGGTGGCAACCAGACCAACCGCTATGATCGATATACAAGAACAGGAATAATCCAGTGGGTGTTAAATTCGCAAATTACAAATAAACAAAAAATCGGTGTCGGACTTGAAGGGCGTGAGCATGAAATTTATTCACACGGAACATCATTGATTAATTTAAACTCGACTATAATGGACAGCATTACCGGTATAGCCGTCCCTCAACTGGGATATCCGAACCTTGGCGCTCCAGGCAATCAGATGTATCTTAAAAAGCCGATCGAACTATCCGCTTATGTTCAAGACAAAGTCGAATATGATATGATGATCATTAATGCCGGTATCCGATTCGACTTTTTTGATCCGGCTTCGTCTTATCCAGTTGATTTAAAAAATCCCACGAAAAATCCATTATTTCCTTTTCCAAATGTCTGGAAAGCTGCGGCCAAAAAAACTCAATTGAGCCCACGTCTTGGCATTTCTTTCCCGATTACTGATCAGGGCATCATCCATTTTTCATATGGACATTTTTTCCAAATACCGAGTTTCGATAACCTGTACACAAACTCTGATTATCTTGTTCCACCATCGAGCAGCCTCAACACAATCGCGGGAAATCCAGACCTTCAGCCGCAACGAACTGTCAAGTATGAAATCGGCCTTCAACAGGTTCTTTTCACCAATGTCGGACTTGATTTTTCGGTATACTATAACGACATACGAAACCTGCTCGGTACCGAAATCGTTCAGACCTATGAAGGTTTTGAATATGCCAGATATGTTAATCGTGACTATGGTAATGTGAAGGGCTTTATTCTTTCACTCGATCGCCGCTTTGCAGATTATTACGGTGTGAGGCTCGATTATACATATCAATTGGCCTCAGGCGACGCATCCGATCCCCTGTCAGTGTTTTATAATAACCAAACATCGCCACCGATCGAATCGAACAAAACTGTAGTGCCATTGAGTTGGGATCAACGTTCGACTCTCAACTTGTCTTTCACAGTGGGTAAACCTGAGGATTGGAATGTCGGCCTCATTTTTTCATATGGATCAGGATTCCCCTATACTGAAGATACTCGCGTTTCAGGCGGTTTGCGATTCGAAAATGGAGGTCTCAAACCTTCTTCCTTCAATGTAGATATGAGTACCGAAAAATCAATTTCACTAGCAGACGTTCATTTCACTCTCTTCGCATTAATCTATAATCTGTTCGACATAAAAAATGAAGTGAATGTGAACTCTGCGAGCGGTAGAGCGAATATCGATTTGTACACTTATCAGGCGGGAGCCATTGTCGGATTGAATACAATACAACAATACTTAAATGATCCGACGAGTTTCGCGGCCCCGCGTCAGGTACGGCTTGGTTTTAGAGTCGATTACTAAAAAAGGATTTCGAATTTAGGAGTTCGATATGTTTCAAAAAAAAACACTTATTTCACTTTTCTTCTCGCTGATATTCACATTCGCTTTTGGACAGCCGAAGCTCACATTCAACACACAATCGATTAATTTTGGAGATGTGAGAGTTGGTGAATATTCGAATCTGAATGAAACTACAATATTAATCGCGAATATCGGGACTGATACGTTGAAGATTACGAACATCAATTTTACGCAACCGGATTTTTCAGTGAATCAAATGGTTTACACCATTGCACCTGGAATTTCATCCATTGATACTATTCATTTTATTCCCACACACTCAGGTCTCGTTTCAGCGTGGCTCATTGTTACGAGCAATGACCAGACATCGCCAGATTCGCTGCAAATGATGGGGTTTGGGCTTGGAGGGCCTGTCGTTGACGCAAAAACTCAAGCGTATCGCGATGAACCGAAGGGCAATGTTCAGTACCGGAAGAAAAGTGTAATGAATGGGAATCGTATCTCAACTGTTTACATAAATGATGGAGAAGTTGGACACTGGCCAGATCAACCATCGGCTGAATGGCCAAAAGGCACTGGACACTCGTATCTCGACGGGACAGCGGTGTTGATTGCTTCTAAGATTACGGCACCAAATGGTCAAACCATCACTCCGTTGGTCTCTGCCTACCGAGAGGTTGTCAGTGCAGATCCCTTAACAGGAGAGGAGTGGATGCTACAGCCCGTTCCAGGTTATGCGAACCCGTCTTCTCAAATACCCGCAGTCAATAGGGATACTTCAACCTTTCCACCGATATGGCCTGCTGCACTTGCTCTCACACCAGCATGGAATGGACATTGGTACGGTTATTTTGGATTGGGGATCTCGAATGCTGATTTTGAAACATTTTTTGTTATGGATGATTCAAAAGACAAAAAATGGACGCGTCCACCATTCAACTATTATCCGATTGCTTCTGATTCAGGTAGAGGTGGACTTGGTCTACGTGTAGAAGTACGTGGATTTCAATGGTCTCACGTATTAGCGGAAGATTGTATCTTTTGGCATTATGATATTGTGAACATATCAGACCATAATTATGATTCGACCTGTTTTGGTTTTTATACAGATCCGGGTGTAGGAGGAACAAACACTCCAGGTAATAGCGCATTATTCGATAGGAGCACGCATGGAGCAGGACAATCTCTTGCCTTGACTTATGCGTGGTGCCCTACGTGCGGTCAAGGAACGCAAAGTGCTACCAACTATGTAGCTGGTTATATAGGTTATGCCTATCTCGAAAGCCCAGGAAATCCTTATGACGGAATCGATAATAATCTGAATGGATTAGTCGACGAACGTCGTGACAATAATATTGATGACAACCATAATTGGATTCCATATTCCGACCTGAATCACAATGGAAAGTGGGATCCGGGCGAACCACTAAATGACGATGTTGGTCGGGACGGTCTTGGCCCTACGGACCTAAATTATACAGGACCGGATGAAGGGGAAGGAGATGGTATACCTACACACGGCGAACCAGATTTTGATGAGACCGATATAGGTGAATCAGATATGATAGGCCTGACAGCAATGACAATCAGAATCCTTGATGATTCTCACGGTCCCACAGGATTATGGATCAGAAACGATGAAGTGATGTGGAATGCCATGAATAATGGTTTCCGTGACACGACGGTTCGGAACTCAAATATTCAAATGGTGTTTGCTTCTGGTCCTTTTCCTTTAAAGCAGACAAAACGGGAACGATTTTCTATGGCGCTTATTTTTGGT
>Ga0182021_10012518_pt1 | contig 10081 bp, 8 predicted proteins | sample 612E3MmetaG_FD_120493 | JGI IMG/M metagenome (GOLD analysis project Ga0182021, IMG submission 120493) | Permafrost microbial communities from Stordalen Mire, Sweden - 612E3M metaG (Illumina Assembly) | ecosystem: Environmental > Terrestrial > Soil > Wetlands > Permafrost | place: Sweden... | reverse complement strand
CAACGCTGACATCGAGTATTTTTGCAAGTACATTTCCCCGGCCGTCAACAACCTGGTCTCCCGGATTTACCGCGGCGGCAATATAGTCCGGTACCCCGGAAATACTATATTGCTGATTCCCCCCGCTTACGTTTTTCGCCTTTACAATGGTGTGTTTTAACTTGATATCAAATGGTTTTTGCAATCCCGGTAAACTAACAACGACACCCTTAAAATATATGTGCGAAAAGGAAAACGTAAGTGTTTGGCCGAAAAGTATATCCTCGCCGTGAATTGAATATGTACGCTTTCGTGGGTCATATGTGGCTTTAGTGTTTATATCGAGGTACGTTACCCGCTGATCCGGTGTCATTCTGTACGATTCAACATTTGTGATTGTTGAATCAACCCGGCCCAATTCATCTCTTTCAACGTCACCAACGGTAAATGCAGGAACAGACAGATTATTCGGCGCAGTATCAGAGTAGACGATATTATCATTTACTACCATTATCCGGATAGCAATTGATGCAACATCCCGACGAAAGGAAATATAAAATACTCCTAAAAAAATGATTCCTGCGGCGATAAACGCGACGTCAATCGGATGAAGCTTTCTGAACCAACGACTGATGCCATGATTAATACGCGTCATAATTTTGTGAGTTTCGTCCCCGCATGATTGATACTGCACCGACCGCAACGATTATACCAGATATGCTAAGCTCAAACGCGTTGGGGGCAGGTTGAAAACAGAAATATATGAGAGTAACTAAAATACACGACACACTGCTTACTATCTCGGCAGATCGTCCTTTTCGCGTATGAAAAGTTATGATGAACGCACGGATTATGAGAATATACGGAATGAAAAATGCGATTGCCGCCGGTACACCTGATTCCATGGCGATTTGCAGATAAGCGAAGTGGACCGGATACGGAAATGTACTGATATATCCATTTTGGAGATTATTCAGGAGGGTTCTGACGTTCATCCCTGCGCCAAAGCCAAACCACGGCGAAATCTGAAGCATTTTCCAGCCGTCCTGCATCATACGCTGACGTAAAATACCCCCTGTATCAGGGAAATATATGATTGATGATACTATTCTCGGGATAATAACAATGCATACGACGATAAAAAATATAACAACCTGATATGTTTGAATATGAACTATATGTTTTATGACGAAAGTTTTTGCCCGTTGTTTGTCCAGAATGTATAAGAAAATAGCTGCGGCTCCTGTCCCAAGCCAAACCGCTCTACTTTGAGAAAATATAATATTTAGTGCACCGAGTAACACGATGAATACGAACACACTATTAAATTTTGTTTTTCGTATAAAGGGGAACAAGAGGATTAAAAGAACGGATAGCATATACGCGTATGCGTTGGGATCGACGAACCCATCAACGAGTCCCCGTATTCGAAAAATGAGAGAACTCTGTTCTGTGTCGGCGTTAATTGGTTGTTGAAGAAATCCGAGGTTCGTTCCCAGTGTCCCCACTTGTAAGAAGCCGATTACTATCTGAAAACCTGTTATAACCGTGAGCGGAATGTAGAGAAATTTTAGCACCCCCTTTTCTTTTAGCAGAAGGTAGACGGTACAGATAAATAGTACGATGATATTTATCTCATGGACTAAATAGTTTACTGAATATGTTTGATAGAGCGAGTTTTGTATTGAGCCCCAAAAAGACAATCCGAGATAGACAATCCATGAGCCTAAAATTGCACAATACAGCGGAGTTTTACACAGATCGATAATTGTAAAACCTTTTTCACGACCCGACCTGATAATAACGTGTATGGTCCTGTTAATAAAATACAGGATTATCCATAATCCCCATATGTCAGATACGGTAAAATATATACGGTTAATAATTCCTCCGGGGATCATTGGATATCTATATTCCTGCGGATATGCGTAGACGAAGGAAGACTCTTTCGCCGGAGAAGTAAATTGGAGCGATGTTAATACGACACAGAACAACGAAAATAATATATTTTTCGTAATTATATAAAGTAAACCAGTAACCGCGAATGACACCATGATGGCCTGTTTAAAATCAACTGCGTACCGGTACATATAGCCGACATACAATGCGAGAATTATAAAAAGAGCAGCGTGTGTATATTTTTTCATTGCAGATAACGGTAGTTGAGTTTTTGTAGATAGTCGCCGACCGTTTCGGAAATTATTTTTTTCTGTTTTGATGATAAATTTTCTTTCCACTTATTGTTCATATTAAGCAGTGCCTCTGGAAGTGATGAAATATAATTAATCGATGGATTTAATTGGCAATAATTAATCAAGCTGCGTATTGTTCCTCTAGGGTCATTTACAAAATTTTCGTACCGAATTTCAATATACCGATTGGATAGTCGTGATTTAAAACGTCGGATTTCCTCTACATTGTGTTTCCAGTGAAGAGCACATAATTTTTCAGGAGCATTGCCGTTACGTTGCCAGTGCGAAGGCGTCAGATTTGACCTCCACCACAACGGCGTGTTGCTCCACCAATTGACGCGTAGTAATGAATTGACTACGGCTCTCCCATCACGGATGATGTGGATAAAGTACGCGTCATGAAACATATGAATAAGGCAGTCAAGGCGCTGGGTGTTGGCGGTCCGCTTATTAATGAATCGGGGTTTTCCTGACGCCGCGAGGTGGTTTTGTATTACATTTTTAAATGTAGCTGACGTTGTTTGGTTTAGGGTATCAAATGCTGTTCTCCTGTCATCTTGAAAACCACAATACATATACACACGTTCCCCTTCTGAAGGATATATGAAAGATTTCATAATCGGTATATTAGTGAGACGGTTAAGCGCTGCAAGTTCGGGATGCTCCGGGTGTAGATTGGTTATATTTGAAAACCAACAGAGGTCCGGGTGTGAGGACAAGAGTTCATATAGAATGGACGTTCCTGATCGGGCAGAGCCCAGAATAAATATGGGTTTATATATTTTCATGATACGAACGAAGCATAATAAATGTAATGCAATGATAAATCCGACAGCCGGTTAGTACAAATATGATTGCAGGCGGTTATTATATGAGGCAGATTCTCAGGATATCATATGCGGAGATAAAAAGTTCAAAGTAAGCTCTTCTTTCTGGGTTTGTTTACTCATTTAACAGCAGTAATTAATTTACGGGGTTTTTGTCAATATAAAGAGTTGTTCCAGGGGAAATATTTTTTCCTCGGCAACGTGATACAGTGGGTTCCACAAAAGAAACATGTTCCGGCACCGGGACATAATATCCTCAATAGTCTCATAGTACCGGCAAATTAAATATGCTGCGTCCGTTGTTGCGCTATTTACCGTTGACTTGTCTGTCCAATATGGAGATAAAAATTGCGGATGATAGGACGACTCCTGCTGTAAGAAATAAAATACTGCAGGCGCATTATAATTACCGTATCCATACGGAGTGTAATAAAATACTCCAAAAGAGTTAGATAATTTCCGTTTCCTAGAGTCTTGTAGTATAAAATCGGCGATTGTTTCCGTTTCTTTATACTCGCTGATTGTATGGTTCGCGAGAGTGGTGTGATACGATGCTAATGCCCCAAAACAATAAACACAGAATAGTAGTATGACAATATATTTTAGCAACCATGAGTGGCCGACGTAAGCTATTTTGGCGCATACGACAAACATGATCAGCAATAATGGGTAATAGACATTCAATCTGTGGAAAGCATTTTCCCAAAAAAATACAACCGGTATAAAACAGACACACAGCCATAGCGGGTTCATGAATGTCCACACTGTTTGATATGCATGCCGTATGTTTAATCGTAATGTTTTTACCGTCCGCCTGGATAGTATGATCGTGAGAATAAAAAGTGATATCAGTGCAGATGATACAAACGGAATCTGATGTGGTGTAATAATGTTGTCCAAATTAAAAAACTGAAGGATAATTTGTTCAAAATAGATTATATAATCTGATATAAATGTGAGATCGAACGGAATGCCGAGAGCAGAATGGAGTATAGTTTTTGTCATGGGATATCCATGGGAAACCTCAAAAATAATCTGAGGAAAGTAGACGATGAGCCCAATGAACATTACGGAAACAATGATGGTATATGAATTTTTTGTGCGCGATGCAGAGCGTCTGATCAGTTGCACATTTTTTACGAAGAAATACGGTGCGAGTAACCACGGTGCCGGATAGATAGATGCGCCTATGATAAATATGGCATTTGAAATAGTTAAAAGAGCCAAATTTTTTTTGCGCCAAGCTTCCCAAAGAAGATACCATGAGGCAGTTATAAAAAAAATAACGGGGTGCGGTTGATATACCGACTGGGCGTTCATGATCATGACAGAGGAGAGTGAAAATAACACCAATGAAAAGACCCCTGTCACGAAATCAAATAACCGTCCGATTAATAAAAATATGAAAATTCCGGCGATAATGTTAAGTCCGGCGAATAGAATTGCAACATAAAGCGGTGTTTTGACTATCCCGAGAAATAGAGCCAGTAAATAATAATACGTGGGAGGCGTGTAAAAATTTGTGACGTTTAACGGCGGTCCGACAAGCGTTTGCGATTGTCCGTGGAGAATCTGTTGGGCTACGAGGAAATCGCTGCCCTGATCCCCTTCCCATATTGTAAGATCGGTGATGCGATACAGGCGAAGGAAACCGCTCACGAGGAGTATACTTATTACTGCTAAAATTTTGAAATATTTATTCGATAAGAATTTCATAAATAATCAGTGAGAGCGAACCATGTTACATAGTACAATTAACAGTTTGATATGGAAAGGCAAATACCATACGCGTAATAATTGTGAATACGCACGCTTTTTGATTTAAAATAGATATTCCATGAAAGCATATACTAATCTCATCGAATGGCAAAATATTGCGCCGTATTATGACTTATATTTTAGAGACAGAACGGAAGATATTGCTTTTTGGGTATCAACGGCAAACAGATTCGGCTCCCCTGTGCTTGAGTTAGCTTGCGGAACGGGGCGACTGACTCTGCCGATTGCAGGAGCAGGAATTCAGATCACGGGGCTAGATATTTCCCGGGCGATGCTTCAAGAAGCAAAAAGGAAATGCAAAACGGCGAAACCCGCAATTAGAGAAAATATTACTTTACAGTTCGGTGACGCGACGAAATTTACAATTCCGAAAACCCGCTTTAACGCAGTATTTTGCCCGTGGGGTTTTCCGGCCGCGACAAGACAAGAGCAGTCGTCTCTCATGCGGTCAGTCAGATCGAGCTTGCTACCAGGGGGGCATTTTATTCTTGACGTTTACAATAATACAAACATAAAGAATGATGAGCGTCATTTTGGGGTCTATGAGCATAAACAATTTCCCAAAGAGAAGCTAACGATTTTGAGGCAGGTATATTCCCAAAAAATCGCCAAAACGCGGTTGCATCATCAGCTATTTATCTGGGATATAGCAACCAACAATGGAGAAAATAGGCGGTTGATTTCGCAACGGATTGAATATATGTATGCAAAGAGTGAGCTTGAATTTCTATTGCATCAATATGGGTTTATTATCGATGACGAATACGGTGATTATGACCGGAGGCCGTGGTCTAAGCGGTCTCCTCGCATAATTATTGTTTCCCATAAATAACGGGATCGGCGATTATATCCCCGCGTTAACAGAAAGGAATAATTGTGTATATTGGCGTTTCGCATTACGCTCTGAATAGTTATTTTGGACGGTTTTTTTTGCTTCATGAGCAAGCCGTCGTGATAAAGGGCGGTTTTGTTTAATGAGTAGAATTTTTTTTGTTATATCGCTAACCGTGTTTGTGGTAAGAAATCCATTGACACCATCAGTAATTAACCTGGTAATTGGACGCAGGTGCGTTGCAATTACCGGTTTGCCGACTGACATGTAATCAAGAATTTTCATCGGATAAAAATAAAACGGGAAATAAACGGATTCATGATAGATGCCAAGACATACATCGGCTTTGGATACAAGATGCATAAAATCGGCATGAGGCATCGGATTAATACATAACATATTTGGAATATGACCATAAGAGGACCAACTATTTGAGCCAACCACAATAAACGCGATACGCCTATCAAATTCATGTATCCGCGTTGCTACCGAATAGATTGTATCAACAGCCTGCCATGGCATGCGGGCGTCACCGCCCCACAATACAACAAAATAGTTTTGTAGTAATTCATCTATGATTGCGTTAGAGTATTGTTTGGCGTTGCCTGCGTGTTCGTCTGCAAGAAAGTTGGGAATAATTACAGATCGACGAACAGTAATTTTTTCTCGGGCAAACGCACGGAGTTCCTCGGAGACAAACATACAACAGTCAACGAGGCGGGAGAGAATCCTGCGTTTTGTATTATTTTTTAAAACGAACCATTTTCCATAAAGATTTTTTTCAACGGTCAGTTGTTCTTCTGCAAATCCGTGTATTTCCCATATAAGCGGGATATTCGGTAACAACAATTTTAGAAGCGTGTATTTGTCAACGTCGCATCCGCCGTCTGCCCGGATGATAATGGCCTTTATGTTCTTTCGACGTTTTACTATCGATATCACATTATGAACATACCGGAGGTCTTCATGTTGTATATATAGGACATAATACCCAAGTTTTTCCATAAGGCGTTTCCGTCGCTGTGTATTCACCGAAGCGGCGCTCCATGGGGGGTAGCCGGGGACTATATAGACAATCATCGGCATGTGCGTATTATCAATTTTATGCGGCATATAATTTTAGCGTACGGGGTCCGCCATCATGAAGTATTTTTCCGTGTTCCATAATAAGAATCCTGTTGCATTGATATTTGATGAGTTCTAAATCGTGCGTTGCAATAATGATGGTTTTGTCCCGAAAAGAGGTTTTAAGCGTGTGTCGGAGCCGTTTATTAAATTGTTTATCCCCCACTCCCAATCCTTCATCGAAAATGAGAATATCAGGATCTGTGTTGATAGCTATAGAGACTCCGAGCCGAAGTTTCATCCCTTGAGAATAGGTGTACAGCGGTGCATCAATAAACTGTTTAATATCGGCATATGCAATAATAGATTCAATATGGCGGTTTATTTCTTGTTTTTTCATACCGAGCAACATGCCGTTGAGATAAATATTTTGTTCGCCGGTAAGATCCTCCTGAAATCCAGCATCGAGGTCTATTAACGAAATTAATCTTCCATATGCTTTGCGAACTCCAGAAGAAGGCCTTGTTATTCCCGTTATAATTTTAAGTAACGTTGTTTTTCCGGATCCGTTTGCGCCCACTATGCCGACCCTTTGGCCTTTGAATATCGTAAGATTAATGTGGCTAAGAGCGACAAACTTTTCTTCTTTTCCGGAGACAAATTTTTCTACCAACGTCGGTTTTTCATGATGAAGAATATATTCTTTTGAAATATGTGTGAGCTTGATTGCGCTATTCATAAGTATTAGTTTGGGTTAAACCCAGTCGTCAAAATTACTACTTTCAGATCGAAATACGCGAATACCAGCAAATGCGACAATGACAATAATAATCAGATTAATGCTTAGCATTGCCGGGCCCGGAGGAGGAGCATTAATAAAACCATATTGAAATAACTGCATAATGGAGGTCATAGGATTTAAACGCCATATCCATATGTATTTTTGCGGAATGAGGGAAAACGTATAGATAACGGGAGTTGCATAAAACCATAATACTAACAAAGCTTCGATAATAAATTTAATATCGCGGAAGCGGACATTCAACGCGGACGTGAGAAGACAAAACCCACAGGTAAAGATTATCAATAAACAAAGACCGAATAGTATATACAGCAGTGATCCACCCGGCATCATTTTAAGTATCATCATGACAATGCCGAATAACCCCATACCCAGCAATAGATGGATGACGTTTGATAATACAATAGACAGAGGAATAACAGATCGGGGAAACATCGATTTTTTTATCAGAAATCGTTCAGCGACGATACTCGGAGTGGCTTTAACCAACGAAAGAGAAAAAAAATTCCACACAAGAAGGCTCGTGTATAGATGAAAATAATACTGTTCAGACGATTGTTTTATAAATAAACTCAGGAGAAATCCGATTAAGAACATTTGGAGAAGCGGGTTTACGACGATCCATAAAAAGCCAAAAAATGTATATTTATACCGGACACGCAGTTCTTTTTCCGTCATGCCCCATAAGAGATCGAGATACTGTTGTACGTCAGTATTCATAGAGCGTATTATACGATATGTTAGATTGGCCCGTATGAATGTTCGAAAGGTAATAATTATCATTGGGTTTTCGGTCGCTGTTGGCATTGCGCTGTACGCAAGATTTTATTCATTTTACGATACGGTAGCGTTTCGTGGCGATCAGGCAGGTGATCTGTATATCGCGCGTGGTATTATTGAAAATAATTGGCGGCCGCCAGTTGGCCCGTTTTTGTCGGTGAGTAATTTCCAAACGCCCCCGACGTATTATTACATTCTTGCGGGATTTTACTCAGTTCTCCGAACACCAGAAGCAATCACATTTGCGTTTGCATTCATGAATGTTGCCGTGATGGGGTGTATGGTGTCGGTTGCCGCGTTGTTAATGGATGATATCGCAGGAATCATCATGGCGTTCTTATTTGCGACATCATATGTCATGACTGTTGAAAGCAGACAGATCTGGGCGCCCCATACGCTTACGCTGTTTCTTTCAATTTCTTTGCTTCTTCTTCTTAACGCGTTCCGGCGACGCTCTTTTGTATTCTACCTGTTGTCGGTCGCTTGCTATGCTGTTGCGTTATCGATTTATGTTTCCCCGATACTGTTACTTCCCTACTACATAGTGATGGGCGTTCGGTTTATACGTAACATGATGAAAACTAATTACCTTGTTTCGTTTGGCATCGTATTATTTTGTCTTACAATATGTGCTTTTCCGTTCTTTGCCCCCTTTATGGTATATGAGGTAAAACACGGATTTCCAACATATGGCGCTTTGGTTTCGCAGTCGTTTGGTCCTCCGGCGGGTTTTATCGCAACGGTTCGTCTCATCATCCGGTATGGGAGGGCATTTATCGATAACATATTCGGTTTATATCGGGATGATTTTCATATACGAGCGGGTGTCATACTTATATTTGAAGGCGCATTCGCTCTTTGGGTTCTCCTTCCTATCGGGTTAGGTAACTATCTCCGGTCAAAGAGTGATCGCTACTACCGTGCCGTCACTGATTTTGTTCCGTTATGGCCTCTTGTTTTCGGATCATTACTTCTCCTGTTCTTCCGGCATGATCTTGAAGTATATGGGGTAAATGTTTTTCTGCCGTTCTTTTTTCTTCTGTTAACACTCGCGCTGCGGTTGGCATTTGCTTCAAAGCAGCCGGTTATTGTGGCGAGCGCTATTTGTGTCATGATTGTCTATCTCATTACGAATATCTGGTCTATTCAGTCGGATCTTATACGGTATCCGCGCCGCGACGTGGCGCTTGCGTCGTCCGTAGCGTTTACGATTGCCCGCGAGTCGGCCCGCGCTAACATTTCAACGGGTGACATGACGGTGCTTGCGTATCGGTATCCTAACATCTATACGAATTACATTCTTTATCCGTTTTTGTATTATTTACGGGATTATGCACACTATACGATGCCGTTAGTTTCGCCCGGAAATGACATAGACCGCAAGGTTCTTGACCGACCCAACACTCCGTATGTTTATCTGATATGCGTTTGGTATCCGACGGTTGATGCAGCCGAGGGGAATTGTATGTCGTATTTTTTAAAGCACAACCCGCTGTACGGAAAAATCAACAAACCGGTTAATTTCGGTTATGCAGTGCTTATGACATTTCAAAAAATATCAGCAAACTAACAAAATCTATGAAGACAGTCGATATTTCCGTCATAGTTCCGACATACAACGAAAAGGAGAATATGATTCCGCTTATTACTGCGATAATGGGCGAATTGCGTACGATTCATAAAACATTTGAAATAATCGTTGTTGATGATAATAGTCCTGACCGTACCGGCGATTTAGTAAAACAAACATATCGAAATACGGCTCATGTTCAGTGCATAGTCCGTCATTCAAGCCCCGGATTAGGGGCGTCCATCCTTACCGGAT
>Ga0182021_10012517_pt1 | contig 10081 bp, 7 predicted proteins | sample 612E3MmetaG_FD_120493 | JGI IMG/M metagenome (GOLD analysis project Ga0182021, IMG submission 120493) | Permafrost microbial communities from Stordalen Mire, Sweden - 612E3M metaG (Illumina Assembly) | ecosystem: Environmental > Terrestrial > Soil > Wetlands > Permafrost | place: Sweden... | reverse complement strand
GTGGCCAAGAGAGATGCTCTTTTGGCACAGCGCGACCGATATATAGCCAATCGCATAGATAGCACGCTTGTGGCAGGCGAAAGCGGCATCCTCTTTCTAGGGATGCTGCATTCTTTGTCCACACTATTGGCCAAGGATATTCGGCTGGTTTTTCCAGTCGAGCTATCTTCGCGCCACGGAGACGATTCGCGGTGACAAACAACGGCAAAACCATCCTCATCGTCGACGACGACAGAACGGTCTGCCAGTTCCTTTCCCGGCTTGCGCAGGGAGAAGGGTTGGCTCCGTCCGTAGCGTTTGAGGGCGAAACGGCACTGGCGAAAGTCCAGGCAGAGTGCCCGGATGTGCTTCTGGTGGACTTGCGCATGCCTGGCATGGACGGCATGGAGGTGATGCGCAAGGCGAAAGCTTTCGATGAAGATCTTCCCGTCATCCTGATAACCGGCAATGCGGAAATCAAAGGCGCCGTGGCGGCAATGAAGGCGGGCGCACACGACTATCTGGCAAAGCCGTTCAACGATCTTGAGGTGAAACGGGTCATCCTTCGGGCACTCAGCGAGCGCGAGTTGAAACGCAAGCTGAAAAACCTGTCGTGCGAAGTCCAACAGTCCGGATCGCTCCGGGAGATCCTTGGTCCAAGCGATGCCGTAGGCCAATTAATCACCGACATAAACCATGTGGCAAAATCCGACTTTGGCGTAGTGATCCTGGGAGAGACGGGGGCTGGGAAAGAGGTGATGGCACGGGCCATCCACCGGGCCAGCCTGCGCACGAATAAGCCCTTCGTGCCGGTGGACTGTGGCGCAATTCCGGAGACACTCCTCGAAGACGAGCTATTTGGGCATGAGAAGGGGGCATTCACCAGCGCAGTTTCAAAGCAGAGCGGGAAATTTGAAGCCGCGCACGGAGGCACGCTCTTTCTCGACGAGATCTCCAACATGCCGCTCGGCTCTCAAGCGAAGCTCCTGCGAGTGCTGCAGGAAAAATCAATCTATCGGATCGGCAGTACTAAATCCATCGGCGTGGACGTCCGCGTGCTGGTAGCCAGCAACCAGGATTTGCAGACCCTGACCGACGCGGGCACATTTCGGCGCGACCTCTACTTTCGGTTGAATGAGTTCACCATTTGCATCCCGCCGCTGCGCGAACGCAGGACGGATATCATCTACCTAGCGAAACGCTTTCTCGACGTCACCAATGTGGAACTGCAGAAGAACGTCACTGGTTTCTCGGAATCTGCAATCGAGGCGCTCCTTTCCCACAGCTGGCCGGGTAATGTCCGGCAACTGCGATCCACGATACGGCGGGCCGTGCTGTTGGCCGAAGGCATTATCACCGACAAGCACCTCGACATTGTCCAACTGCCAAATGGCCTTCCGGGCGGTGTCGAATCGCGCATTTCCGAACCGCAGGGAATTCCGCCGGGCGACCTGCCCCTCAAAGAAATGGTCCGGCGCAACACCATGAAGCTGGAACGCGAGGTGCTCACTCAGATGCTGCGGCGGACAGGGGGTAACAAGGCCAAGGCGGCTCGCTTGCTTCAAATCGACTACAAAACAATGCACACCAAAGTGAAGGAATACTGTATCAACCTGAACGCCAAGGAGGAATATGGCCAAGAGGATTAACAAAGACGACAAAACTGCCGGAGCAACTGAATTCGGCTTGGGAGGCATCTTTAAGGGTTTGGGAGATTTCGTCGAGAAACTGAATGAACTGTCTCAATCCGGCAAGGAGCTGTCCCAAACCAGGGAATTTGGCGATGGCAAGCAGGTCAAGGGGATCTACGGCTTCACCGTCAAGATGGGGATTGGAGGTCAAGAACCCAAGATCGAGCCTTTCGGAAATATACGCCGGGATGTCCATTCCGGAAACACCGTCGTCCAGGAGGTAAGAGAACCGGTAGTGGATGTCTTCGAGGAAGAGAATCACATTCTTCTGGTGGCGGAAATGCCGGGGATCTGCGTGGAGGATGTCAAGATAGAGCTTCGGGATGATCTGCTTACGATCTGCGCTGATCGAGGCGAGAAGAAGTATCGCAAGGAAGTGCTCTTGCCTGGAGTCTTTTCCAAAGAGAAGATGCAAGTAACAGGCAACAACGGCGTCGTGGAGATAAAGTTTCCGCGGTAATAGGGGATGGATTCGCGTGGAAAATACTGAAGGCACGGCAGTGAAACTGAGAGTGAGCGAAGCCCTTGTCAAGGATGTGGGACGCGCCTTTGCGCGCATGGGGCCTGAAGACCTGGCGAAGCTGTCCATCGCTGTCGGAGACATCGTTGAGGTCATGGGGAAACGAAAAACCATCTGCAAAGCGATGCCGGCCTACCGGGATCTTCGCGACCAATCGCGGATCCAGCTTGACGGTCTGTCCCGCGAGAATGCTGGCGCAGGGCTCGATGAGTTTGTGCAAGTGAACAAAATCAATTGCCGGCCGGCAAAACAGGTGGTGCTGTCCCCGATTAACATCACCCCTTCGGCGCGGGACTTGAATTACATCGGGAGCTTGCTCGATGGCCTGCCTGTAGTGGAAGGTGACCGCCTCCGGGCCACGCTCTTCGGCAGTCGCTGGGCTGACTTCAAAGCAGAACGCACCCTCCCCAAAGGGCCGGTCCTGATAAACTCGACAACCGAGCTGATTATAGGCAACGCGCAACCGCAGTCCGACGCCACCGCCCGCGAGCTTTCCTACGAGGACATTGGCGGGTTAAAACCGCAGCTGCATCGCATTCGGGAGATGATCGAGCTCCCGCTGCGCTATCCCGAAGTGTTCGAACGATTGGGCATTGACGCCCCGAAGGGAGTCCTCCTGTATGGGCCGCCCGGATGCGGCAAGACGCTCATCGCGCGAGCCATCGCTCATGAGACCGAAGCGAATTTTTTCTCGATAAGCGGTCCGGAGGTGATTCACAAGTTTTATGGCGAAAGCGAGGCTCATCTGCGAAAGATCTTCGAAGAGGCTTCGCAGAAGGCTCCAAGCATCATTTTCCTGGATGAAATCGATGCTATCGCTCCCAAACGTGAACAGGTTGTCGGGGACGTTGAAAAGCGGGTGGTCGCTCAGCTGCTTGCGCTGATGGATGGACTGGCCAGGCGGCAGAATCTGATCGTGATCGCCGCCACCAATCTTCCCAATGTCCTCGATCCTGCCCTGCGGCGTCCGGGCCGCTTCGACCGGGAGATCGCAATTCCTATTCCGAACAATAACGGCCGTGAGGAGATCCTGGGAATACACAGCCGAGGCATGCCTCTTAGGGCCGATGTATCCTTGTCCCATCTGGCGAGAATCACGCACGGCTTCGTGGGTTCCGATTTGGAAGCCCTGTGCCGAGAGGCTGCCATGATTTGCCTCCGCCGGATCCTCCCCAACGTTGACTTCGCATTGGCACACATCCCATACGAACAACTCTCGAAGCTCGAAGTGCGGATGGATGACTTCATGGAGGCCATGCGCGAGGTGGAACCTTCCGCGATTCGGGAAGTGTTCGTTGAGGTGCCCAATGCCCACTGGGAGGACGTCGCAGGGCTGGCTGATGTAAGGCAGCGACTGATCGAGGCCGTCGAGTGGCCCCTCAAATATGCGCATCTCTTTGATAAGGCTGGAATCCAGCCGCCCAAAGGAATCATCCTCACCGGTCCCCCGGGCTGCGGCAAAACTCTCTTGGCACGCGCGGTCGCCAATGAGAGCGAGGTGAATTTTATTTCAGTGCGCGGACCCGAGCTGCTCTCCAAGTTCGTGGGGGAATCGGAACGAGGTGTGCGGGAGATTTTCCGAAAGGCAAGGCAGGCGGCGCCCTGCATCGTCTTTTTCGACGAGATCGACGCGCTGCTTCCGTCGCGCAGCGCCGTCTCGGGCGACTCTCATGTCGCCGAGCGCGTCTTGAGCCAGTTTCTCACGGAGCTCGATGGGCTGGAAGAGCTAAAGGGAGTCCTGGTCCTAGCCGCGACCAACCGCCTTGATATGCTCGATCCCGCGGTACTCAGGCCCGGGCGCCTCGGCGAGATCATCGAAATATCCTTGCCGGATGAAAAGGGCCGCACCGAGATCTTTCAGGTGCACTTGCGCAACAAGCCGGTTGCACCCGGACTCGATCTCGACGCTCTGGCCGCGAAAACCGAGGGACTTAGCGGCGCCGACATCTTTGGCATATGCACCAAGGCGTCCCTGCGCGCCGTGCGCCGTGCCGTGGAACAAGAGATGACTAATCCGCAAGCTGAAGTAGACCTCATCGTTGAGTTGGAAGATTTGGACGCTGCCCTGAGAGAGGTGGAAGCAATCGATGTGCGCGGCTAACGGTGCAGTATACCTTTATTGTTTTGCCCGGCCTGGAATCCAGTCTCAGGTGCAGGGAACGAGCGTCGATGCCTGTAAACCCGTGGTGATCGAGCATTTTGCTTCGGTTTCCGCTGTCGTGAGTGAAGTTGCGCTCGAAGAATTTTGCGGTGCGCAGGCTGAAAAGAACCTGCAGGACCTGGTTTGGCTCTCGCCCAGAGCCTGTCAGCATGAGAAAGTAATTGAACAGGCCATGCAAGATTCCCCCGTTCTGCCTGCTCGCTTTGGCACGATCTTTTCTTCACTCGCTCAGCTGGATGATTACACACGACAACACGGCCCGGCCATAGCACAGTTTCTCGATCGCGTGGCAGGCCATGAGGAATGGGCCGTCAAGGGTTGTGTCGGGCGATCTACATCTGTGGACACTCAGCAGGTCCGCCAAGATGAGCTTGCGTCGCTCCCTCCGGGAAGACGTTACCTCCAGGATCAGAAAATGCGCGCGGATTCCGTCAAGGCTCTACGTTCCGGACTCAAGGAAATATGTCGCGAGTTTGAAGATTCACTAAGGAAGATTGCTACCGGCTTTTCCAGGCGCAGGGTGTTTGACAAGTCTGGAATGGGGGAAGAAGTGGAAGTAATCCTGAACTGGGCGTTCCTGGTCGCTGAGTCCAGCCTCCCGGCGTTCCGGAAAGAGATCCACACGGCAAACTGCGATCACGCGGCGGTTGGGCTTGCCTTCAGTTTGACAGGCCCATGGCCACCTTACAGTTTCGCGCCGGCGCTCTCGACCGACGACCAGGCGTCATGAAATTTCGGGGACAGGCGCCGTAACCGCGAAATCTAACTGAAAACAGGCTCCTCGAATCGCGGGTAATTTTGAGGCCATGGCGCCTGTCCCCGAAATTCAGAGCTCAGCAATGGCCCACGTCCTATACTGTGTAACCGCGCAGCAGCCACGTCTGACAGTCCTCTCCAAGGGAATTGGAGGGAAACCGGTATCTTTGATTGTCGAGGACTCTCTTGCTGCGGCATCCTCTTTGCTCTCGAAGCGCGAGCTGACTCCGACCACTGCCGGCCTCCTTGCCTGCATAGGAGTCGTCGAAGCCTTTTATCGCATTCAGGCCGTTGTTCCTATGCGCTTTGGGTGCATTTTTGATGACGAGACTGAGGTTAGACATTTTCTTCAAGAGCGCCGCGAAGAATTTCATGCGCTTCTGTCTCAATTAAAGGGAATGGTCGAGATGGGGGTTCGCATTATGCCCCGCCAGGAGAATGGCAATCACTCTCACCACCTTCTGTCTGGCAGATCGGCGGCTGGGGCGGATTATCTAGCAGTCAGAAGAGATCACTATGCAGCTGTCGAGCGGGAAACGAGAAACCTGGAGGAAGTCGGCCGGCAGATCCGTACCTCGCTTTCGGAACTGTTGGCGCAGAGTCGAGAAGAACCGGGAACGCCGGCACAGGGCGGATTATTCTCGGTCTATTTCCTGATCCAGCGATCATCCATAGACGCTTTTCATAGCGAGATTTCTCAAATTCGGCCGAAATTAGCCAGGGAAATCCTCGTCAGCGGCCCATGGCCGCCATACAACTTTGTGGAACCCATCCAGCAGATGAAGAATACCCCGGGTTCGCCCCCCTGTAAGCCTCAACTGTGATGTTTGTGCGCCTTAAGAAAATCAGCAACGTAATCGGCTAATTCCTTGAGGCTCAGATTTGCCTTGACCAGGTATCCGGCTGCTCCTAGTGAGGCGGTGTTCTTCCTCTCCAGCTCGGTTGAGGAGTTCGTGAGAATTACGACGGGAATATGGCGGGTCTTTTCATCTTTCTTAAGCTCCGCCAGCACCTCCATGCCGGAAAGCTTGGGCATCAGCAGGTCCAGAAGAACCAGCGCCGGGGCATCCTCACGAATTCGTTGAAGGGCTTCTTCGCCGTCCACGGCGAGGATTACCTGATAACCTCTCTTGCGCAGCCCTGCCTCGCACGCGCGGCGCAAGAACGGGTCGTCTTCAACCAGAAGAATTCGGTCTCTCTCCATATTCGCATCCGCTCACGCCGCAAACGGCAGAGTAAAAAGGAAGGTAGCCCCATGCCCTTCCTCAGATTCACACCAGACTCGCCCGCCGAACCTTTCGAGGATCAGCCGGACGAGATAAAGGCCCAACCCTGTCCCTTCGGTTTCAATCGACACCGCATTCTCCGCCCGGTAAAACTTCTCAAACAACCTGCCCGTCGCCCCCTTGGGAACGCCAATTCCGCTGTCCTCGATCTCCCAGCGGATCTTGTGATCGTCTTGACCTATCCTGACTGAAATTGCCCCCCCGGGCCGCGTGTACTTCAGTGCATTGGAAACGAGGTTAAGGATCGCCTCCCGGAGCAGCTGTGGATCCGCGGATGGCCTTGGCAGGTCTCCCATGGCCGGCACCGAAAGAGTGATTCCCTTTTCGTGAATTAAAGGCTTCATCTGATCGAGCACGCTCTGTGTCAGCTCGGTCAGGTCGATGTCCTTGAGGACAACCACCAGCTTGCCCTGCTCCAGACGGGAAGCGTCCAGCAGATCATTAACCAGCCGGATCAGACGGTCGGCCGAGGACCGGGCATCCTGAATGAAATCCAGCGTTTCTTTCGATGTCTCCGACACCTCGGCGGCCAACTCGAGCAGCCACTTGATTCCGGCCAAAGGCGTACGGAGCTGGTGCGTCACAAACGAAACGAAGTCCGATTTCATCCGTTCAGCCTGTTTGCGCTGGGTGATGTCTCGTGCGATTCCATCGATCCCGACAGGCACTCCGTCCTTCGTGATAAGCCGCGTGCTGGCTTCGAGGACGATTCGCGTTCCATTGGTTCCGAAAACCTCCAGCTCGATCTTCGGGATGGATTCGCCCTGAACCACTCGCATGATCGACTGGCTGATCAGGTCGACATACTCGGGAGCGAGAATCCGGAAAAGGTTACCGACCTTTTCTCTGGGGCCGAGGATCTCCTCGCCGGCCCGGTTCAACGCAGTGATATTTCCTTCCAGGTCAATGGCATAGATAATGTCGTTGACCCTCTCGACAAACTGACGAAAGCGCAATTCGCTCTGTAAGAGGGCTTCCTCAGCCCGCTTGCGCTCGGTGATGTCCCGGAAGAAGCCCCCGATGCACACCCTGCCATCAAAAGACATGGTGACCGCGTTGACATCCGCATAGACAATTGCGCCGTCCTTCCTGAGACACGGAACGCCCGCGGCCAGTTTCTTGTCACCGCGGACCTGGGCTTCGAACGCGGCCACGACCCACGGCAGATCATCCTTCGGGTGAAGGTCGGCTATGCCCATCGTTGTCAATTCCGCTTTCGAATATCCGAACAAGCGACATGAAGCGGGATTCGCGTACCTGAACGTCCTTGTTTCAAGGTCGGCGACCAGGATGGCATCGGCACTTGCCTGAAAAAGCGCGTGGTATTTTGCATCCGACTCCCGCAGCGCCTCCTCCGCCTGCTTGCGCTCGGTGATGTCCTGTACAGTGCCGACCACTCGCAGCGGCCTTCCGTCTGGATCGTACGTGCATTTGGCAAGGTTGGATTGCCAGCGCACCTCGCCGCTTGGGCGAATGATGCGGAACTCGTCTTCATGCACGACCTTGTCCGCTAGCGACCGCATGATTGCTGCCCTCACCCGGCCGGCATCCTCCGGGTGCAGGAAGGCGGCAAATGCATCCATCGTCCCACCAAAGCTCTTCGTGCCAAAGATCGCAAAGGTCTCCGGCGACCAGAAAAGGGCATTAGTTTGTACATCCCATTCAAAGACGCCCATGCGCGCGGCAGCCAGGGCGAGCTTTAATCGCTCCTCACTTGCACGCTGCTCTTCTTCCGCGCGTTTCCGGTCACTGATGTCCATCGCAAAACCGAGCAGCCGGCCTATCTGTCCATCTTCTTGCCGAATTGGCATGACATGCGATTCTATCCACCGCACCGAGCCATCGGGCGGCAGGATTCTGAACTCAATGAAATACTCCATTATGTCAGGCCCCGCTTGAGTCACGCGTTTCCGGAAGTCATCGAGAAACGGTTCCCGATCCTCGGAAACAATCGCCTCCACAAAGGACATGGGATTCTCATAGAGACTCTGTCGAGTTCGCCCCCAAATTGTCTCATAGGCCGGACTGACATAGAGCATGCGGGTCAAATCGGGCGTGGCCAGCCAGAAGATCTGGTCGAGATTCTCCGTGATTTGTCGAAACCGCTCTTCGCTCTCCTTTAAGGCAAGCTCGGCTTGCTTTCGAGCCGTAATGTCCAAAAGAAAACCTTCGTATCTTGCCGGTTTGCCTGCGTCATCGCTCACAGCGCGCGCGTTCTCCGAAATCCAGATCACGGTTCCATCCTTGCGATAGATTTGGGACTCGAACCCGGCCACCGAACCGTGCTCCTGCATCAAACGCTGATACTCCGAGCGCCGATTGGGATCGACGTAGAGGTTCAACATGAGTTCGGAGTGATTGATCAACAACTCCTCGGCAGACTGGTAGCCGAGGACCTTCGCCAGTGCGGGGTTGACACTGATGAATCTGCCGCCATAGGTGGATTGGAAAACCCCTTCAACTGCATTTTTAAACAGGTCGCGGTACTCTTGCTCGCTCTTTTGCAGACGATCGAGGTATCCCTCCTTCTCGAGGCTGATCAGTTGTGCCTGCCGAGCGATCTTGAACCCATAAAGAGCTATTGCCGCAACCATAAGGATCAGGAAGGTGCTGATTCCATACTCAACTATTCTCAGCAACGCCACCACCCTGTTCTGCTCTTGGAAATGTTCTTCCTCGAATAAAGTGAGATCCTCCTGAAGCCGGTCCAATGCGGTATCGACTCCTGCACGGGCGCGCTCCACGCCAGCTATCTGTTTCGTGGCCTCTTCGTGATGGCCTTCCTTTAAGATGGTCAGAGCCTGTTCGATTGTAGCCGCCAACTCGCGCATATTGGCTCGAACTGTATCCAATCGCGCCGAGAACTGTGCCCTTTCGGCTTTTGTGATTAGCAGGTCTGTCTTCTCTCCGAACGACACAAGGCTTTCATTAAAAAAACTTAGCGCCCCATCTATCTCCTCCGATGCTGTCTCCATATGGCGCGCTTTGAACGCGTCGATAAAAGGCTCACTGACTCCGTCAGCCAGTCGGCCAAGTTGATAGGCGTCACTGTTCTGGAAACTCCAGGCCCGGTCATCTTCTGCTCTTCTGATATCGATTTCGTGCAACTTGTAGTTGAAGTACGATGTCACCGCCACGGCCACGAGAGCCAAAGCCGCCAGCAGACAATACAAATAGTAAGTGCGCAGCCATCGAGATCGTGAAAAAGCCTCGGGCTGAGCAACTTCCACATCTCTCCTCTCGGAAGCGAGCATCAATGACTCAGGGAAGTGACGTGGACCGAAGAACATCGCAACTCTCCTCTAAAAATCATCTCTGTGCCGATGCACGGCCGGGGCCGGGTCACGGCAGAACGGCGGTGCCAGGCTCCGGCGCCGTCATCTCTGCGGACTCAGGGGCAGACGCGGTCTTGACCCGGTTGCGCCCGGTAGCTTTGGCCCGATAGAGCGCATGGTCCGCGGCTTGGATCACAGAGTCCATGGCGCCGCGCCAGCCGGGCGCGCTCGTGGCCACGCCGAGACTCATGGTGATACGAATGTGCGCTCCGACCACCTTAAACGGGTCGTTCTCAATACAAGCTCGAAGTCTTTCCGCGGCCAGGAATGCAGCCTGCTCATCGAGTCCCGGCATGACGATAAGAAACTCCTCGCCGCCATAACGCCCCACCGCGTCATAGGATCTTACTGAG
>Ga0182021_10012516_pt1 | contig 10082 bp, 7 predicted proteins | sample 612E3MmetaG_FD_120493 | JGI IMG/M metagenome (GOLD analysis project Ga0182021, IMG submission 120493) | Permafrost microbial communities from Stordalen Mire, Sweden - 612E3M metaG (Illumina Assembly) | ecosystem: Environmental > Terrestrial > Soil > Wetlands > Permafrost | place: Sweden... | reverse complement strand
CCTCGAAGTAGCGCACGAAGCGGGAGGTGTCCAGTTGCCAGAGGATGCTCTCCTCGCCCGGGAACACGCCTGTGCCGATCAGGCTGCGCTGAGTCATCTCCTGAATGCGGAAGCGCCACATGCCGCGCGGGAGGTTCTGCGGCTGCGGGGCCACGTGGCACTTCGAGCAGTGCTTGCGGACCATATCGCCGAACGCGGCGTCGGGGAGGTTGTCGGGCTTGCCGTCGAGCCCGAGGATCACTGGGGTCGGCGAGGGCGACGGGACCGCGGCCAGCGCCACAGCGGCCAGCACGACCAGCAGGACAAGAAGCAAACGATACGTCGTCATCCCGAGCAGTTTACAGCAACAAGGGAAAAGCGGTCGCAGCCCCCTCACCCTATCCCTCTCCCCGCGCGCGGGGAGAGGGGATCTCAGGCGCGCAGGAACCGGCCCGCGCCGCAGCGGCGCAGAGCAGCGATGACGCGCCATGCGTGTGACGGTCGGAAACGCTGGCGCCACCGAGCATGTCGCTCGCCAACCGGGAATCGGGCGGCGATCTGGGCCGCGCTTTGCGGCGCCGGTCTTGCGGACTAATATCACCGTCGCGTTGGCGACTATCGTCTGAACGGAGATCGACCATGGACACGATGAAGCGCAGTGTGTGGGTTCGTGGAGTTGTCCTAGTCGCAGCAGTGGCCGCAGCAGCGTGCTCCTCGGGCCCGTGCCCGCCGACGGGCGTTTGCCCCCCGCCCACAGTGACGCCGACCGTCACACCGACGCCCTGCACTGCCAGCGCGCCGCAGCCGATGACGAGCTTCACGGCCGAACCAGCCACGATCACCGACGGAGACGCGTTCACGCTCAGGTGGGCCGCGCCGTGCGGATTTGTGAGTCTGGCGCAGAAGGGTAAGGGCCCGTTCACGACTCTCCAGCCCTCGACGGGAAGCTATGCGCTCCAGACCGGCCAGGCCGGCTATCCGACAGCGACCGGGAATACCGTCTACGAGGCTCGGAACGCCGACACGGCCACGCCGCTTGAGGCCACGCTGACCGTGAATCCAGGGTTGTCAACGCCCGGGCCGACGCCGAAGCCAACTCCAAGCGGGACGGCGACGCCAACGCCAGCACCCACACCAACGCCGAGCGGCTGCCCTGGAGGCTGCGACGACCACAATCCGTGCACCACAGACACCTGCGTGGGGACGACGTGCCAACACTCCGCCGCGAACAACGGCGCGGTCTGCAGTGGGACGTGCGGAATCTGCTCCGGCGGCTCCTGTGTGGACGACGCCAGCAGGTGCAACGACTCCAATCCGTGCACCAACGACTCCTGCAGCGGCGGCACGTGCTCCAACACCGCCATCAGGCCCTGCTGCGGCAACGGCGCCTGCGAATCCGGCGAGAAATGCAGTTGCTGGCAGGATTGCACGGGGCAAACCTGCAACGACGGCACTGCTTGCACCCACGACGATAGGTGCCTGAGCAACGGCACCTGCGCCGGCACTGCCTACGCCCACTGCCCTGGTACTCCGTGCAGCAACGGCAACCGCTGCGTAACAAGCGAGGTGTGGCAGGCCGACGGTGTCACCTGCGGCGGAGGCACCAATGTCCCTGCCGGACCACCGTATACTGTTTGTCGGCTCACATGTGGAGTCTGCGACGGCTACGGTAGCTGTATCGACATGCCGAGTATGTGCACCGGCGACATCAGGTGCGTGACATGCGTCAGCGGCGCCTGCGGCTGCAAACCGTACGACCCCTCGGGCCCCGCGTGCGGAGGAAGCGGCAGCGGTGCGCAGTATTGCCACAACTGTTCCTGCTACTGACCCACGCGGGCGCTGCCTCAGAATGACGGCTGGGGCATGGGCGAGCACGGCGCCCTGCCGACGGCTATCCCTGGTTCGGAGATTCTTGTCGCTCGAAAGCGTGTCGTGGTAGGCTCGCCACGTGGGTGCGCCGGAAGGCGAGCCTGCACCTCGCCATGCGCTTCCAGGCCCGTTCGATTCTCCTGATCTCCTGCGCGATCGCCGCGCTGGCTGCGGCGCTGGCCGCGACGGTGTCGCCCGCTGCCGATCCTGCGGCCGCATCTTACGATCCCATCGTCTTCGAGCTGCGCAAGAACCACGGCGTCGGCTTTGTCACGAACCCGTGCCGCACCCAGCTGCGCCACCAGCCCGAGACCATGGTGGCCGGCGTGGCGCTGCTCGACTACAACAACGACGGCTGGCTCGACATCTTTGTCGTCAACGGCGCCAAGATGCCGAGCCTCGACAAGAGCGATCCGGTCTTCTGGAATCGCCTCTACCGCAACAACGGCGACGGGACCTTCACCGACGTCACGGAAAAGGCCGGCGTGCGCGGCAAGGGCTACGACGCCGGCGTGGCTGCCGCGGACTACGACAACGACGGCTTCACTGATCTGTTCGTGGCCGGCGTGCGGGGCAACATCCTCTACCACAACAATGGCGACGGCACGTTCACGGACGTGACCGAGAAGGCCGGGCTGGCCCATCCTGATCCGGACTACGGGACGCTGTGGTCCGTGGGCGGGGCCTTCTTCGACTACGACAACGACGGCCGGCTGGACCTGTTCGTCTCGAACTACTGCATCTGGGACCCTGCGACCGAGCCGACCTGCGGCCCGCGCGGGCTCAACGACTACTGCCATCCGAGGTACTACCGCGGGCTGCCCAACTCCCTCTTCCACAACAACGGCGACGGCACGTTCACGGACGTTTCGCGCGCGTCCGGCATCCGCAAGTCCATCGGCAAAGGGATGGGCACGGGCGTCGCGGACTTCGATGGCGACGGCCTGACCGACATCTTCGTGGCCAACGACACAGAGCCCAACTTCCTCTTCCACAACCTCGGCGGCGGCAAGTTCGAGGAGATCGGCTTCGCGGCTGGCATCGCGTACCCGGAGGCCGGGGCGCCCCTCTCCGGAATGGGCGCCGACGCCAATGACATCGACGACGACGGCCGCCCCGACATCTTCCTCACGGCGCTGGCCAATGAGACGATGCCGATCTACCACAACCAGGGCAATCTCCGCTTCTTCGAGGTGACTGCCCAGGCCGGGGCTGCTTCCATCTCCTCAACGCGCTCCGGCTGGAGCAACGCCATCGTGGACTTCAACAACGACGGGAGAAAGGACCTCTTCATCTGCGGCGGCGACGTGATGGACGCCGAGGGTGACTTCCGCGAGCGCGTGCCCCAGACGAACCTGGTCCTGGCCAACCTGGGTGGGCTGCGCTTCGTCGATGCGACGCCAAGGGCTGGGCCGGACTTCAGCACGAAGAAGGCCGTGCACCGGGGCGGCGCCTTTGGCGATCTGGACAACGACGGCCGGGTCGACGCGGTGGTGACAGATCTCCACGGCCCCATCGAGATCTGGCGCAACGTGTCCCCGACGGCCAATCACTGGATCACGCTCTCGCTCCAGGGGACCCGCAGCAACCGCGATGCCATCGGCGCCAAGCTCAAGCTCGTGACGGCCTCGGGCGCGCGCTACAGCCACGTCAACACCGCGGTCGGCTACGGCAGCGCATCGGACCGTCGCGTGCACTTCGGCCTGGGCAAGGACGACCGCATCCTCAGAATCGAGATCACGTGGCCGAGCGGGACGACGCAGGTGCTCGAGAACGCCGCGATCGACCAGTTCCTGTCGGTGAAGGAGCCGGCCTCGTGAGCCGGCGCGGGCTCTGGCTCCTGGCCGGCGCAGGGGCCGCTCTGCTGAGCGTGATACTCGCCAGCGAGCACAGCGTTGTGCGGGCCCAGGTGCCGGGCCGCATGCGCACGGTGCCGGAGCCGGTGTCGCCGCCCTCCGCCTTCCTGCCGCCGGTGACGCCGACAGTGCACTTTGTCGACGTGGCCGGCAAGTCGAAGTTCTCCTACACGTCCAACAACGACTTCACCGGTCACAAGTACTTTCCGCAGCCCATGTGCGGCGGGATCGCGCTCTTCGACTACGACGGCGACGGGAAGCTCGACATCTTCCTCACCAATGGCGCCAAGCTGCCTGACTACACTCGGCCGAACCCGTCGTTCTACAACTGCCTGCTCAGGGGACGAGGCGACGGGACCTTCGAGGACGTGACTCACCAGGCGGGTCTGGAAGGCGCCAACTTGGATTTCTCTTTCGGCGTGGCAGCCGGCGACATCGACAACGACGGACACACGGACCTGTTCGTCGCCAATGCCGGTCCCGACGTGCTCTATCACAACAATGGCGACGGCACCTTCACCGACATCACGAAGGGCTCCGGTCTCGACCTCAAGCCGAAGGGCCTGCTGTCGGTCTGCGCCGCGTTCTTCGACTACGACCGCGACGGGTTATTGGACCTCGTGGTTTCGCGCTACACGTATTGGGACCCGGCCAATGACCTGCGTTGTCCGACCCCGATCGGCGAGGTGTACTGCTCGCCCACCATCTACAAGAGCGTCTCGCACAGCCTTTATCACAACCTGGGCGGCGGCAAGTTCGAGGATGTGAGTCGGCGGGCGGGCTTTGCGGCCTCGGCCGGCAAGGGCATGGGCATAGCACTCGCGGACTTCGACGACAACGGCTGGATGGACGTGTTCATTGCCAATGACACCGAGCCGAACTTCCTCTTCATGAACAAGGGGGACGGCACGTTCGCCGAGGAGTCCTGGGCGTGGGGCGTGGCCTACGACGACAAGGGGACCGTCGTCTCCGGCATGGGGGCCGACGCCGCCGACTACAACAACGACGGCTATCCCGACGTCTTCTACAATAACCTCCAGTCCCAGATCTGGGGCTTGTTCCAGAACGAAGGCGGCAAGCGCTTCTACTATTCCTCGCCCGCGACAGGCGTGGCGCGCCTCTCGCGGCGCTTCTCGGGCTGGAGCAATGCCTTTGTCGACTACGACAATGACGGCTGGAAGGACCTCTACTCCGCCAATGGCGACGTGGACTACATCGGCGAGAATTCCGAGCAGCACGACACGATGTTCCACAACGTGGAGGGCAAGGGCTTCGTCGACGTCTCGGAGGGGCTGGGGCCGGACTTCACGCAGATGGGCTACCAGCGCGGCTCAGCGGTCGGCGATCTCAACAACGACGGCTTCCCTGACCTGGTCGTGACCTCGCTCAACCGCAAGCCGCGCATCCTACTCAACTCAGGGGGCAATGGGAACCACTGGCTGTGGCTCGAGCTGCTCGGCCGCAAGAGCAACCGCGACGCCATTGGAGCCAAGATCAAGCTCACCACGGCCAGCGGCCGGACGCTCTTCAGCCACGTCTCCACCAGCGTGGGCTTCATGTCTTCCTCGGATCGGCGCCGTCAGTTCGGGCTGGGCAAGGAGAGCCAGGTCCGCTCGGTCGAAATACGCTGGCCGAGCGGCAAGACCCAGGTCATCGAGAACGTCGCGGCCGACCGGCATCTCCGCATCGAGGAGCCGAAGTAGCGGCAAGGCGCGGCCCGCTCGCGCCTTCAGTCTGCGCGACGAAACGGCTTGCCCTGCTTGTAGAGCTCCAGCCGCTGCTGGGCACCGGGGATGAGCTTCTCCCTCTCGGCGGCGCGCGCGAACCACACGACGAACTCGCTCAGGCGCACGGCGTCGTCGAAGCGGCCCGCCTCGGCGTAGGCCCCGGCTAGGACATCGAGCGGCTCTGGGATCTGGAAGCGCGTCAGGGAACACGCCCGCGTCGCGAGCTGCATCGCCTCATCCCCGTTGCGCAGAGCCGGGTCGCTGGCAGCCGCGCGCACGGACGCGAGGACCATGAGCGTCGAAACCTCGCCGGGTGCCTTCGCGGCAAGCAGTTTGCGGCAGGCCTCAGCGACGTCCCGCGGCGGGCCCGGCGGCAAGGCGAGGGCAATTCCCTCGTCGAGGCGCTCCGACAGTCTCCCCCAGCGCGGGGCGATCTCGAACGCCTTCTTGAAGCGCGTGATCGCGTCAGCGTTGCGGCCCTGAAGGAAGAGAGCGAGGCTCAGGCTGTAGTGAGCGTCCGCCCGGCCAGGATCAAGCTCGATGGCTTTCGCGTACTGGGCCATGCCTTCGTCGCGACGGCCCGCTCCCCACAGCGCGCTCCCCAGGAGCAGATGGCTCTTGACGCTCGACGGCTCGAGCGCCAGGGCCTGGCCGAGGGCCGCAATCGCGTCGTCCCACTGGCTCAGGCGCAGCAGCTCCATCACGCGGTTGATGTGCAGGTAGTTCTCCACCGACGGCGCTTCGATGCTCACCAGGTCGTCGTAGGCGATGTTGACGAACTCAGGGATGTTGACCGCGCGGTTGGCCGCCGTCGAGCCCGGGATCAGGATCGGCGGCGTGCTCTCCCCTTGCGCGTCGAGGTGCGTCAGGAACATCTCGGTGTAGGGCGTGTTCACCTTGGAGGAGAAGACCATCCAGCGGCCGTTGGGGCTGAAGCTGTGCCAGGAGTTCATCAGCGCGGTGTTGCAGCGCATGCGCCGCGCCGCGCCCCCTTCCGCCGGCACGATCCACAGCTCGCCGTCCGGACGCATAAGCTGTCCGTTGGCCGACTTGACGAACACGATGAAGCGTCCGTCGGGCGACACTTTGGGGAAGGAGTTGCTCTTGCCATTGCCCGAGGCTCCCTCGACCGGCACGGGCACGCCGCCCTTGCCATCGCTGAACGGCATGCGGTAGAGGTCGTAGCGCATCGGCGTCTCGGCGGGATCGTTGGGATAGGCCGCGAGCGCCTCGCCCGGGCCGTAGGCATCCCTGGCTCGGGCCCGTGCGAAGACAAGGCTCTTGCCGTCCGGCGTCCAGGCCGGATCGCAGTGCACGTACTCAGGGTCGTCGGCACCTGGGAGCGCCTTCATCTCTTCCGTCTTGAGGGAGTAGTACGCGAGGATCCCTCGTGTCGGGTAGAAGACCTGGAGGAAGCGGTAGTTCGTGAAGTTGGCAACGTACACCGATTCGTTCAACGTCGTCACCGCGTACCGTCCGTCGGGCGAGATCTGCGACAGGAAGCCGATCGTGCGCTGGTTCTCCGACTTCTCCTTGAAATCGTTCCACGTGATGATCTGGTCACGCGTGATCTGCATGTGGGGCCGAATCGGCGCCAGCGCGTAGGCGCCCTTGTCGCCGTCCGGGCCGTCGATGTCCATGCCCAGCTTCTTCCCGTCGGTGGAGAAGGAGTGGCAGTTCGCGCAGGTCGGCATGCTGTGAAGCACCACGCGGCTTTCGGACCGAGACAGATCGCGCAACCTCCAGGCGATGAGCGGCAGCGCCTGCTCGGCGAGCGGTTTGATGACGTTCTTCTCGGTCTGGGAGGGCATCAGAGGCACGTCGCGGTAGAAGATCGGCGCTCCCACAGGATCGCGGGAGGTCTGGATCGTCGCACGCCCGCGGCTGAGGATCGTGCTCGGATCGCCGGACCTCAGCCCGACGATCGTCACGACGGCCGGTCGCTCGACAGACCTTGCTTTGATCGCCTTCCACACGGCTTCGCTCGGCTGCCAACTCCGCGCAGAAGCCTGGTATGGCGTCGGCTTGTAGACCTCGTTCGTCGCGCCGATGCAGCGGGGGTCGATCTCGCCCGGAGGAGGAGCCGGCGCGTCCGTGAGCACATAGACGTGAGCGCGCCCGTCCTGTAGCGCCACGTCGACCAGCCAACGATCGGCCGCCGCCTGTGGGTCGTGCCACAGGAACCGCGGAGGCACCATGTCAGGTGGAAAGACCGACTCGTTCAGCGGGTAGTCAACTGCCAGCGGCGCCGCGTCACTGGCCCTTCGGACTGCGGCCCGCACGGTGGCGATGAGTTGCCTGTCCTCGGTGCGCCCCGTCGCAGACACGGCCACACCGTCAGCGAGAGTCGCGTCCTCGCCGTGCGCCACTGCCGCCCCACCGACCGCCAGGATTCCGACCGCTAGAACCCCAGCTCTCGTGCGCTGCGTCATGTCAGGCTCCCTCACGCATGCGGCCCTGCGTCGCGCCGGCCGCTGCGTCTACCGGAAGAATACCGCACTCGGCCACCTGGCGCGGCTCCCTCTCTTGACCACGCCCAGCGCCGAAGGCTAGTCTCAAGATCCCGCAGACAACGATCGCGGGCGAGAAAGGGCGATCGAACGTCTGATAGGTTCTCAGCGATGGAACCCGACGACCCTCAGGCCTCGCAACGACGAAGAATCACATTCCTGATCGTCTTGTCATTCGTCGGCTTTGCCTACGGAGCCTACCGGCTCTGGGATGCCTTGGCCTTTGGCGCCGTGGCGTCGAGAACCCAGGGACAGGTCGTCGCGCGGGAGGGATCGAGCTTCACCATTGAGTTCAGCGTCGACGGCCAAGTGTTCCACATCACCGAAGACCTCCCCGGCACAAAAGGGATGACCGGCATGGAGAGGGCACGGCTGCAGCCCGGCGCGAGCGTTGTCGTCCTTTACGATCCCTCATCCCCAAGCCACGCGAGATGGGACGCGAAGCGAAACTGGTTCTTTCCGCTGGCCGTGATGGCCGTGTCGATGCTGGCAGGACTGGCCGGCTGGCGCCCTGATCTCGCGGGACGAACCTTCCGGCGCGGTTGAAGTCCGGCGAAACCTGCCCCGCCGACTGCGAGTCGGCGTCACGTCTGTGTCGCAGGCAGATGTCGGGTAGGGCTAGTGCGCCCGCGGCGAGCGGCGCAAACGCAGAGTCGTCGTCAACGCTCCGCCAGGGCAAGCGGTGACGCAGTGCTGGCAGAGGATGCAGTCGCCCGCGCCGATGGGCGCGCCTGCGCGCACGCGTTCGGCGACCGCGATGTCCATGGGACACTCGTCGGAGCAGGCGCCGCAATCGGTGCACAGCTCGGCGCGTGCCACGACGCGGAGCAGCGCACGGCGGCTCGTCCAACGTAGGACCAGTCCGCTGGGACACAAGTACTTGCAGAACGCTCGCTGGTCGCGAAGCGCGAACGCCAGAGCTAGGGCAGCGACGTAGTACACGGCGACGCCGACAGCCACAGGCGTCACGCTGTCGCCGCGCATGTGGCCAGGGATCCCGCCAGGACGGAAGTGCAGCACCCGCGCGCAAAGCGCCGCTGCGCCAATGCTCGCGGCCAGGCCGACGAGCGGCGTCCATGCCCACACACCGCTGCGACGACCCGCGCCACGGCCCACGGGCAGAAGCTCCAGCACCATCGCGCGCCAGCAGCCCCACCCGCAAAGAAGCCGGCCAAAGACCATGGGACCGATGATGGTCGTCACCATCGTGTGACCGACAGCCGCGCCCATGGTCCCTAGAATGAGGAGCTCGAAGAAGCCGGCCAGGTCGAGGTTGATGGCGTCAACCAGCGCGAACGCGAGTATCGCCAGCCCGCCGGCGGCCAGGACGAGCCGGCGCCATGTCTGCTTGTGGGGATCGCGGGCCAGAGCGTAGCCCGCGAGGCAGGGGCCCAGGGAAAGCCCGAGACCGAAGAGCGAGATCGCTAGACCAACGGCGCGCGCTTGGAACAGCGCAATGGCGGACGCCGGCCACGAGATGCAGAGCGCGACCGAACCAATGACGAGCAATGACCGGTTGGCTCGACGTGCAATCATGCTCGCTCCCAGTCCGCGGTCGAACCGGGCACCACGCGGAAACAGTCGTGCGGCTGAACGCGGCGGCGGCGCTCGGTCCTCCAGCGGGACGGATCGCGCACGGCCAGCTTGGTGAGAAGATGTGCCCACTCGTGGGCCAGTTGTCCGGTCGACACCTGCGCGCGGACTTTGCCGCAGCGACGATAGCGGATCTTCGAGGCATCGAAGCGGTACCCGCGCGCGCGGGCCTCGTCGAGAACGCGCGAGAGGTAGCAGTCCAGCGCAGACACCGGATCTCGTCGCGCGCGGAACCGCTGTAGCTGAGGATGGTGACGGTAGCCACGCGTCTCGCCGCGCAGCACGGCCCGGGCCAGCAGACCCTCGCGCCAGAGAGCCACGAGCCCGCGCGCGTCCAGGTAGCGAGGGTGAACCGACCACAGGCGCATCGCGCCTGCCTACGTGCCGCCCGACGGCTGCAGCGTGCGGTTCAGCCGCTCAACCTCATAGCCTTGCTCACGGAGCCGCCCGAGAATCCCCTCGTACACCGCGCTGTCTATCGTGGGCGTGCGGCTGAGGATCCAGAGGTAGTCTCGGCTGGGGTGGCCCACGACCGCGTACTCGTAGTT
>Ga0182021_10012515_pt1 | contig 10082 bp, 8 predicted proteins | sample 612E3MmetaG_FD_120493 | JGI IMG/M metagenome (GOLD analysis project Ga0182021, IMG submission 120493) | Permafrost microbial communities from Stordalen Mire, Sweden - 612E3M metaG (Illumina Assembly) | ecosystem: Environmental > Terrestrial > Soil > Wetlands > Permafrost | place: Sweden... | reverse complement strand
TGTTCAACAGGGGCTAAAACCACTTTTTTAGCTTCTTTATATTCTGCGTGTCTGACAGTTACTTCTTCGCCTATTGATGTTCCTGAGTTCTTTCTTATGTACCCATCTATACGTATTATGCCCAGACCTATGTCTGATTGTGATGATGCAACCCTTGTGGCTGTTAATTTTTTTCCTTCGATTTCAATTATGTCTCCGTCTAAAAGGTCGAGTTTCTGCATACATGCAGGATCTATCCTTGCAATCGACCTTCCAACATCTGCCTGTGAAAAGGCTTCTGCTACTTTTAATTTCATTTCTTTCTTCTCCATATAAAACCCCTCCATTAATTGTTTATATTTCAGTTGAAATGTTTGTAATCGTTTAAAAAAGATTTTAATTCTGTTATATATTTTAGTTAACTCACGTTACTATAACATTGGGTTTTCTCCTATATATATGTTGCGTTTTAGTGTTAAAAAATTTGTTTATTACTAATAAAAAAAATGAAGTTTCTTTAAAGGAATATGGTTTAAGAGTAACCAAAATAGCAACTATTCAATATATTAAATAGAAAATAAGCTTAAGTTGTTGACAACAAAAATCCATATTAATCTATAAAAACAGTCGGAACATAAATTAACGTATTTGGCCACCAAAGCCCGTTAATAATTTTTCAACATTATCGGATGCAGTTTCATCTATAACTATGAATCTGATTGTGATACTGGTGTATTCTTCAGGAATCTGACTCCCCTGGTAGGTGTCAATGACATCAGCATCTACAACGCCTTGTAAATTTTTAATAGTTCCTACTATTACCTCTGGATCGCACCTTTCCGGAAAAACACATGAGACATCAAAGTTTTTCTGGGGGTAGTTTTTCAACTTCCAACGAAGAAGTTCTTCATGGTTCAGGATCTCTACATTTGAAAGTTTAAGTTCGATAACCTTGTTGTTCTGTTTGAGAGTTAAAAAATCTGGGGTTAATTCTTCTAAAACACCTATATGAACTTTTCCTGAGTATATATGTCTCAGACCAACTTCATGACCCAATAAATTCTTGAGAAGACTTAATTCTTCTGTAAGAGCAGATATAGCTTTATCGGACCTTCCAAGAGCAGCTTCAAGATCATCAAGATGTTTTGCAGCCGAACTCATTGCACTAACAAATTCTTCCTGGTTTTGCGCCGAAATCATATCTTTGAGCTCGTTGAAGGTTTTAAGAAAGGTTTCATGGGTTTCTTGGGTATACTCATTCATGGTCTGTATGGAGTAGACTAAATAGGGGTTTTGTGCGGTTATCCTTGCAATTGTATCCAGCATGAGATTGTAGATTGGACTGGCGAATTTTCTTGATTCTTTAACATCGATGTCGAGTTTTTCAATAGTGGCTGCAATACTGATGTAGGCAAAGTGTGTGAGTCCCTGAACAATGCTCATCATCCTGTCATGGATATCGGGTGTGGTAACTATAACCCTCGTATTCTCTGATTCCAGGAATTTCAATACTTTATTGTACCATATTCCAGTTTTTCCTGGTGTGAGTACAACAACCTGCCCATCCAAGGATCTTATCCTCGGCCCGAACATGGGATGGCTTGGTAGTACTTCTACACCCTTGGCTGCGTACTTTTGCATTAATTTTGAGGGTTCCTCTTTAACAGATGTAACATCCAAAAGAAGGGATCCTTCCTTCATAACGGGTCCGATTTGCCTGATTATTTCGGTTGTAATATCTATTGGCAGTGCAATAATAACCACATCTGAATTTGCAGCAGCTTCAAGGTTGTCATTAGTGTAATCTACACCCAACTTTTTTGATACAGATTTGCCAGTTATCATGTTTCTACCTGTTACCACTACATCAAAGGCTTTATCACTTAAAAATGCAGCTATCCATCTGCCTAGACCTCTTGTACCCCCAATTACTGCAATTTTCAAATAAATTTCTCCCTTTATCTTAGAATAATCAATCTGTTGAATTATTTATTTCTATTTGTCTTATTAACTTTCACAATATAAAAAAATACGGTTTAATTTGTTGGAATTTATTTTTCCTTCCACACAAGAATATTACTTTTGGCCATAATGCAATTTTAGAAGGTTTTTTAAAGTTTTTTTAATAATGGGGATTTGTGTGAGATTTTTTGGAAAATCTAAAGATGAAAAATATTGGTATAAAAAAGGACTAGCATTATATAGTTCAATGGAGTATAAAACAGCTATTGAATGTTTTAATAAAGCATTGGAGATAGATCCTGACTTTAAAACAGCAAAAATATATAAAAGGCACGCTTTACGCTTACTAACAAAAGCCAGCGAACATTAAAAATAAAAACTCAGTAGTCGCTTCTGAATTATATTCTGTTTTTATCATAGGAAATGTTCTCGAGGATTTTATAGTTAATTTTGTTAATTCCTCGGATATATCCGTGATATTACATTTCGATACCGCTCATCGAGATGTTTATAATGATTGTGGTTTAGGTAGAAATGGAAAATTTCTAAAATATTATTTTTTTAATTTGTTGCAAGTGAGAACGAATAAATTAAAAAAATTACGTTAATCGTAATTTTGAAGTCATAGAATTTTATGATCTATGGTTTGATTCGCAAGGAGCTGATTATGATAGGAAAATTAGTATAAATAATGAAATTATAAAAACAATTGTTCAAACGTTTAAGAAATTATCTGGAACTGTTTACATTATCTTTCCATATTGGTGAAATCGATCCATTATTTAATTCTTTTAAAGCTCCTTTTTCAGAGATGAATATTAGAAATTGTGAAATGATTTCTGGATGAGTACACAAATGTAAATTCTAATATTCTAACCACTGGAAAATCCTTTATTAATTAATTAACAACTACTGATAAGTACCCTAAATGGACATTAACAGGACTACCATTTTCTTTATTTTAAACTTTGTATAAAATATCTATATACTTAATTCAGATTGTGTTTTATGGGCTCATAATTCCAGTCATCTTGATAGATTGGAGGCTTTCAATTTCTGTCTCCATTGGTTTGATTTACTTTTCTTTTGCTAAATATTATTTAAAAGGATGTATTCTCTGATTTGTGACAATTTAAATTTTGTGAATCTGTTTAACTTTTGTTCTTAAGAAATATTCAATAGTAAGTTAACAGAACCTTATGTTATTCTCTTTAAATATCCTATTTGCTATGAATGTTCAATTGATCTATTATTCATTACTCTCCATCAGGTCATTATATTTCATTATTAATTGTTTATATCCTAATTAGATTGCTTTTTACTTAGAATTGCCTTTGAATTTTAGAGCATTCAAAAGATTATCATATGATTTAACCTTACAGATGATTTTGTTAATCATCTTTCTTTAAATATTCCTGATAGTGGTAACTATGAATGAGTCTAAGATTTAAAAACCTATTCTTTCCGCTTTTATAAATTATTTCTAATAATTGATCAGTCCCTTTGTGTAATAGCAAATTGTCTATTATTGTTTCATTAGGGTCATCATCTGAAAAAAATCCACTATAAGAGTCATGGAATTCTTTATCCTCTTTCCCAACGACAAATAATATATCCCTACTATTCCTAAGGTTTATCTCACCAAATCTTCTAAAACTTTTTAGCCTTATCACCAAATTTAACACCCTCCATAGTTTACTTTAGTCTAACAAGTCTTTATATTTCATAATATATTCAGTTATTGCTATTCTGATCAGATTGGATTTACTAACATTATCCTTGCAGATGATAATTTTTCAGAATTTTCAACGATTACGAATTTATTTATGATGAAACATTAAATTGAGGTATCAAAATTAATTAAAGATAAAAATTTATTCTAGATGTTACATAATAAATTAGAGGAGATTAAAAATGTTAATCCATAACAAAGTAGCTTATTCTAGAAAAAAACTGCGCAAACAGCTTGAAAGAGAAAAATTGGCTAAAGAACATAAAAAGATTAAAAAACCCCAAAAAATGGAAACCTGCCATGTAAACGAACTATGATGATTTAATAACTTATGTAATAGAGAATACATAAGAACAATTAGTACTTTTAGGAGCCAAATGAAATGCCAAACATACGAGAATCAACATTAGAAGAATTAACCTACACCATTGCCATATTAAGAAAACAATATGAAAGTAAACCAAGTGAAGCAATTGGAAAAGCAATTGATGAACTCGTAGAAGAACGAGATAAGATATTGCATAGTATGAGATTAAATTAATAATGATGATAAGTGCTGATGATTTATTATTAATCTTGATAAAGCAGTCTTTATAATTGTAAGGATTTGTATGAACATTAAATAAAAGTATTAATGAGAAACTTGAAGGAGAACATTCAATTTTGGGAGAAGTTATAAAATTAATGGAAGCACTATCAGAACCACAAATAGTTGTGATTCCAGAAAAATATTCTGAAATGTTAATAGAAACTTGGAAGAGAGGAACAAATTAGAAAAGACTCTTTCTGCTGAGGTAGGATTATTAATTTTAAGAAGATTATTTGGATTAGAGGTAATTTTCAGTAGTTTATCAGACTCAATCCACATATTTTGAGTACTATCTCTTTGTCTTTTTAAATTGGAATCTGTTTGTTACGAATTTTACTTATATAATACCTTTTTTAACTTCATTATAAATAATTATAAGTCTTTTTTTGATTTTGATGTTATAAAAAACTTCATTATTTTATTAAGTAGTAATAAGCATATTATTTATCAAAAGGATAAAAAATATGAGTATTTCCAAAAGGTTATATGAAATCCTTTAAAAAATTTAATGGGAAACTAATTTAGGAATAAGAATAACATTCTTATTAGAGTAATTAGGATTACCAACACATATTCAATCAACCGTGGTATTAAAATGCGTATTGTTTATCAAGATACCAAGAAAGGAGTTATAGAAGTAGTTCCAGAGACACTGGACGACCTATGGCACTTATCACATATAATAGAGGAAGGAGACTTGGTTTCATCATTGACCAGCCGTAGAATTCAAGATTCAACAGGCGAGCGTATTAGGAGCGACCGTGGTATTAAAAAAACATTTTTCATGGGAGTTAGGGTCGAAGAAATCAGTTTTCACAAATACACGGGAAAACTCCGGGCCACCGGGACCATAGAAATAGGGCCTGAAGATTTAGTGCCACTAGGATCACACCACACACTGGATCTGAAACTTAAAAACTCTGTGAAGATAAAGAAGGAAAGATGGTCAAAATGGAATATAAAACGTCTTAAAGATGCAATAAAGGCTTCAAAAAAGCTATCAGCACTTATAGTGGCTATTGAGGATGATGTAGCTGACATAGGGATTGTCAGGCAATATGGAATTGATTATTTCGGTCCGATAATAGGAAGTGTGTCTGGTAAGAGGATAATACAGAAGAACCGTAAACAGGCCATAAATGATTTCTTTACAGAACTTGCTGTGACCATTGAAAAGTTTAAAGATGTAAAGGCCATAATACTTGCTGGTCCTGGATTTTCAAAGGGAGATTTTCTAGATTTTTTGAATCAAAAGTATCCTGAGATGGCAAAAATTTCCGTTCTCGAAAGTACTGGTGCCGGAGGAAGATCTGGTATAGCAGAGGTTCTCAAGAAGGGGTTAATAGAGAAAATGGCAACGGAGGGCAGAATAGCCCAAGAGATCAGGTACGTTGAGAAGATACTGGAAGAGATTGGAAAGGCCTCAAAAACAGTTGCATATGGTAAAAAAGAGGTAACCCAAGCAGTTCAAACTGGAGCTGTCGAAACTATGCTCGTAATTGATAAATTGGTGCGTCAAAGAGATATAGAGAATCTAATGGATCAGGTAGAAAACATGGGTGGAATGGTAATGATCATAAGCAGCGAACACGACGGTGGGAAACAGCTCACATCACTTGGTGGAATCGCAGCTCTTTTAAGGTACGGTTTGAAATAATATTTAATAATAATGGATATGGGTGTAAAATTTGCAATCAGAATTATTGAATATAATAATAGCTTTAATAGCTTCGGCAGTTCTAACCTTAATTTTTAAAGAACTAATTACAAGATACGGGGGTAATCTATACACCAATGTCAGGGGAGGTACTCCCAGAGCTGTCGGTATGGCGCCATTTTTAATTTTGATACTATTTTATCATGCACCAGGTAACTATTTAATTGCTTTAATAGGAATATTTGCACTCATAGATGATCTGGCAGGTAGAAGGAGGATCAAGGGACTAAAACTAGAATTTGGACAGCTTTCACGGGGTATTGGAATGTTAATGGTCATGATCGTAGGTTATTTCATTTTCGGTCCTGTTTCAATCCTCATAGCCCTTATGATACAGCCCTTGAACATAGCTGACATGCAACCTGGTTCAGCATGCTCAACTATTATATTAATGTGCCTCATAGTGTTATTTGGAATATTTGCATTTACATCCGCTATATTTTATCCCGTTATGATTTTACTGGCTATATGCATTGGATACGCACCTTTAGACTATAAAGGAAAGATTATGATGGGAGAAATAGGTAATCATTCATTTGCAGTCGCCTTGGGTGTAAGTTTTGCTGTTTTTGGAATTATTGCCGGAAATTTAACAGGTTCAGGGAATTACGGGGCCTTTCTAATCACACTCATTTTACTGTTATTAACATCGGTTGTAATAGCTTTCATACGCAGAAAGAATTTGGAAATTTTCCTGAAAGAAAATCTTCAAATTCAAAATCCTAATTTAGGAGATTACATCATGGATGTTTTAACAGGCGGAGGTCTTGGAGATCTTTTGCGCAGGTTAATCCTAAGAAAACGAAGTATCAGTGTAAAAAATAGATTATTTATATCATTAGGTTTTAGAAGACTTTTGTATAATCCACATCTAGATTAAATTTTTCATTTCTTTTAATTTCTAACATTTAATTCAGTTTGAATTTTATTAGGAGTATAATCTAACAATCCCAGTATTCTAAAAGAGAATATTATGGTGTAAGGGGCAATTAAAAATTGTGTTATTATGTCTCCTATATTGAACTGATAAATGTTAAGAGGGATAGTTTCAATAGTTGCTGAGAAAGCTGCTAAGAGTATGGATGCCACAAAGATGATTAGGAAATAAACAAACAATAAATTTCCAATGCCTACTTCCTGTAATCTTAGTTTGATTTCTATAAAATCAAATCCTGCTCTTATACTGCCTTTATTTCGCCCCATATTAATTAAAACTCCTAGGTACCAGAAGTAAATAAAAGCAGATAATATTAATGCTGAAACAAAGTATAAATTCTTAGAAGAGTTTAAATAACTAAAAATAATGTTAGGGTTTAATTCTAATAGCTGTAGAAAGATTTTTGAATCCACAATAATTAACCCTACTATTAACAAGGGAATAGAGAAGTACACAATCATCGATATATTTTCTTTTAATCCGTTTAAAAAGATTTTTTTAATATGCCTGAATTTAGGTGGTTTTTTGGATCCCTCTATGGTTTCCTCAATGATCTGGACTAAGTAGCCCGACTCCAAAATCCATAAAATTCCAATAATAATAAAGATCGTTGTGTCGTAGATATCTATTCCCGGCGGATTTCCTGGTAGAATGTACAAATTTTCAAGCAAAAATAGGATGAGGCCCAAAATTATAAGATTGTACCAATCAGCAGCTGAATAGCGAAGTGAATTTGATAACAAACTTCTATTTTTCATAAATATTAATTGGTGCTTCAAGTTTAAATGATTTTTAGACCACCAAAGATCAGTATCACGCCGGCAATTCCAATGGTAATGAGAACCACTTTTTTAAATAACTCCTCAGGAATCAAAACAACAACTTTTACCCTAATTTATTAGGTAGTAAGGGTATTGAAACTTTTGATTTCTTCGGACATAAAGCGCAGAAAATCGTTATGAAATATGTTATAAATTGGATATTAAACCTTTAAAACAAGTCATATACACCCTTTAAATAATAAATCCCCTTATTTTTTTTTAATAGAAAAATTATCCGGAACTCTAATAATTAATCTTTTTTATTCTCTGTCTGATTTTAAGGTAGGAATGCCAATATACTAATAAACCACTGTAACTCCTGCAGAGCTGATGGATTTTTAGGATTTATTTAAGTTTTCCACTTCTCATGGTGTCTCTTACAGTTTTTATGGCCTGGAATACTGCCTTATTTTTAATTGCTTCGATTAAAAATTCGATTTCATTGTTATTTTCCTCTGTCCATTCCATTCCTTCATTTTCATATAGAACCTTAAAATTCTTTTTTAAAAAGTTCTTTGCAACTAAATAATTATCATTTACACCTTTTTCAGCAGCTTCAAGTAGTTTAAGTTCATCTTCATCCACAATACACTCCCCCTTTATTCTATCAAAATCCTCAATTATTTCAGTTCAGGGTTCAACTTTTGATAATAATATTTTATTTTAATGAATTTTTGATCCCTATCTTTGGAACTCTATTATTATATTTACAATTAGATATATTTAATTTTTTTAGTTATATTTTAGGGTTATATAATGAATTTAAAGGAGTATCAATCATATTCAAAAGATGCTGAAATAAGAATTATTATTTAAGGATTTTAGCTCATTATATACAAATTTAAAGTTAAATATGTTATTATTTTATCCAGAAACCAGAATTTCATTACTAAAATCGACAATCAAAAAATATAACACAGTTATATTCACATCCAAAAACTTATTTGATTCACAAAATTTATATAGTTGATAGATCATATCCGAAAGGGTTTAAGAATATTGAAAATCTGCTGGAAAGGAAAATTTTCTGCAAGCAATACAGATTATTGGGGGGGGGGTAATTTACTGAAAAATCTAGTTTAAGTTGAACATCTGAAATAAAAATTTAAAGAATTGAAGTTTCCATATTTAGAAGTCCAAAAGTTCGATCATCATGTGAACCATATAAAAAAACTGGCTTCCCAAGGAAAGTACTTGATACAAATATTGAATTTTAGAGATGTTGAGGGTATTTTTATAAATAGATTGAGGTGGATTAGTATGATGATGAATGATGAAATTGAAGAAGAATCAGATTTAGATCAATATAAATACATTCAAGAGGGATTAATATGCTGTTAGAAGATGTACTTCTCATCATGTTGTTCCTATTAATACTGACTATCGCCGCCATACCTATTGGTAAATACATGTCAAAAGTCTTAACAGGTAAAAAAACCTTTATGACACCGGTGATACGACCGTTAGAAAAATTTATTTACCGCATATGTTCCATTGACGAAAATCAAGAGATGACATGGAAAAGATATGCTTACGCATTGCTTATATTCAACATAATTGGAATTACGTTTCTTTTTGTTTTACAATTAGTACAAAACTTTTTACCGCTGAATCCTGCACAAATGTCAGGTGTTAGATGGGATACAGCATTAAATACCGCAATTTCTTTTGGAACAAACACCAACTGGCAATCCTACGCTGGTGAAACAACTATGAGTTATCTCACACAGATGTTAGGAATGACAGTCCAGAACTTCCTTTCTGCTTCAGTTGGTATTGCAGCCCTTTTAGCATTAATTAGAGGTTTCACACGTCAAAATTCAGATACCATCGGTAATTTCTGGGTTGACATAACAAGAACAATTTTGTATATTCTCTTACCTTTAGCAGTAATTTTTGCCCTTATTTTAGCATCCCAAGGTGTAGTTGCTACTGTTGGACCATATGTCACTGCTCATACACTGGAAGGTGTTAACCAAACAATTGCACTGGGCCCTGTTGCTTCACAGGAAGCAATTAAGATGCTCGGTTCAAATGGGGGAGGATATTTCAATGCAAATTCAGCCCATCCATTTGAAAATCCAAATGGATTAACCAACATACTGGAAACATTCGCAATTCTATTAATACCAATATCAATTGTTTTTGCCTTTGGATATATTATAAGAAATTTCAGGCAAGGACTGGCCATATTCGCTGCAATGATGATACTCCTTGTAGGTGGATTGGGAGTAGCATACTATGCTGAAAGCCAATCAAACCCAATAATTCAGAAACTCGGTGTATCTGGAGGGAATATGGAAGGTAAGGAACTGGCATTTGGTGTTGCAGAATCGGTACTATGG
>Ga0182021_10012514_pt1 | contig 10082 bp, 7 predicted proteins | sample 612E3MmetaG_FD_120493 | JGI IMG/M metagenome (GOLD analysis project Ga0182021, IMG submission 120493) | Permafrost microbial communities from Stordalen Mire, Sweden - 612E3M metaG (Illumina Assembly) | ecosystem: Environmental > Terrestrial > Soil > Wetlands > Permafrost | place: Sweden... | reverse complement strand
GCGCCATGCGAGGACGAGCGAAGCGAGCGGGGTGGCGGGGTGGCCGGCGGGTCCGAAGAGCGCGCAGCGCGGCCGTTGGCGTGCGTCCGCCGAGGAGCGCTCCCGGCATCAGCCCGCCAGCGCCGAGCGTCCGCTTTCTACAATGCCCCGTTCATACCCCCCGGCTATTGGGGACACCCCCTAGTTGCGCGGCCGGACCGAATGAAATCGTCGCCGCCGCAAGAGAGCCACCACTGCGGCCACCAGCAGGACGATGCCAGGGAGAGCCGCGGGACGGCCGCCCATCGAGCAGCCCGCCGCCAGGAACGGCCCTGTCGAGTAGCACGCCGCCGGCTGACAGGAGTTGCCGGCATCTGCGCCCACATCAGGCGCGACGGCGCAGGTCTGGCTGGTGCAGTCCCTGGCTCGCGTGCAGACGGCTCCCTCGGGCTTGGTCGCGGAACAGATGCTGGTCGAATCGCAGAACAGCCCATCCTGGCAACTGTTCTGGAACAAGACCTGTGCGCAGGTTTCGCCGCTGGCGGCCCTGGGCAGGCATGTGCCATCCGCGGTTGAGGTCGCGCCTGAACAGAAACCGGTGGTGCATTCTACGACACTCCGACACGCGCCCCCGGCCCCGACCTTTGGGGTCACAATAGCGTCACACCCTGCCGGAAGGGGGGTTGGGGGGCTTATCGGCCAAGACTGGCAGCTCACTCCTTCAATCCCAAGCAGACACTGGCCCGCCCGGTCCGGATAGTAGACCGTACGCCCGCGATCGATCCCGTCGGAGATCGCCTGGATTCCGGTCTGCAACTGGCTGGCAATGTTCGACTCGCAGGTCGCCAGCGACTTCCCCTGCAGGTCAGCCTGGGTGCAGCAGGCGAAGTTCTTGGTGCAGACGACTAGGGCGTACACGTTCGCGAGCTGGGCGAGCGGCACGGTCACGCTCCCGGTGTCGCCCGGGGAGGTCGCGTCCAGCGCGTCCGGCTGGATGGCACCGTCCACCGGCACATCGACTGGGCGTCCAGGGGTTGAGTGTCGAGCGCCGGCATGTCGGGCGACACGGGCGAGTCCGGCGAGGCAGCCATGCCGACCTCCGGGGCCTGACCTGCGTCGGGATCGCGGCCATTGTGCCAGCAGGTATTATTCGCCGCGCAGTGGTAGTCCTTGGGGCACTGCTGGCCGGAAGCCGCGCACTGGAGATGGCCATCCTGGAAACTCGGCGAATAGCAGCCCGCCAGCAGCAGGCCTGCGACCCAAACATAGCGACACCGTGTCAGCATTAGAAAACCATCCGCAAGGTGGCACCGGCGCAATGGGCGGCCACTGCCGGCGAGAGGGTGATTGCCTGGTCCTGGCCCGCGCGGGCGCCCAGAACGTAGAGGATGGCGCCGGTGGCGACCGCGGCCGCGCCAACCCCGATGAACACGCCCTCCAGCACCTGGTCCCGCCGGCCAGTGCTTTCCTTGGAGGCATCGAACACGCCCCGGTTCTGGTCGAGTTGGGTGAGCCGGTCGCCGGCTTGCTTTGCCAGCACGCCGAAAACGACGCCCGCGCCCACCAGGGCAAGGCCGCCGGCCCCCACCACGATCCCCGCCAGCTTCTTTCCCCGGCCCGGCTGCGCTTGCTCAAGCGGAGCCTTCTCTCCCACCACGGCCACCTGATTGCCGCTGGCGCTCGCGTCGGTCGGGACGTCGGTCACACCCGGCAGCGGCCCTGCTGGCGCCGCCCCAGTCGCCGCCGGTGGATTGTTTGCGCCCGAAACCGCAGGAAACTCCGCCTGCGCCTGTTTCTGCCTGTCAACCAGCGCCTTCAGTTCGCGGATTCTCGATTCCACATCAGTGCGGTTGTCCGCCTCCGGCACCTTTGACAGATAGGTCTTGTAGAAGCGCAACGCCTCGGCAGGGTGGCCCGCCAGCCGGTGAGCCTGCCCGAGATTGAATAGCAGAGCCGGATCATCCTTTGTCTTGTACGCCGCCATGTACTCGGCGATCGCTTCGTCGTACAGGCCAAGCTCGTAGGCCCGCGTGCCCTTTATGTAGTGGTCACGGGCCGTGCCCGATTCATCCCCACGTGCCACGCCGGCCGAGAGCGTGAGCAACGCCGTCATTGCTACAGCGTACCGCATGGCCGCATTGTATCCCATCTGCTACCGCCTGGCTCCCGCGACCACCTCAGTGGCCTGGGCGCCGCCCGTGCCGTTCACCGCGTCGGCTTCCAGGCGAACGTAGCGCGCAGCCACCCGACTAAACAGAACCCCTTTGTTGCCCGTCGTGGTGGGTCCACTGCCGGAGTAGCCCGGAAGATAGCCGAAGTAGCCTACGTCAGGCTTCACCGACCGAGATCGAGCGTGAGCGACTGGGGGAAGCCTGTCGAGGAGGTCCAGAACTCCAAGGAGGGTCATTTCCAGCCGATTCGGTAACCGGCATCGACAATGAAGCCGCCTGCGTTGCCCACGATCTCGTCGCCGCTCGACAGCTTTCCCAAGGACATGGCCAGGTAGCGCAGGCCGAACACCACCTGGGATCGGTGCAGGAGGAAAGCGGCCTCGGTAGAGCCTTCGCAGGCAAAGGCCACGCTGTACCCCGAGATTTCGCTGTTGAAGACACTGAGGCGGGCCTGCGCCAGCACCAGCCCGGCCCCCGCGCCAACCGACAAAGCGAGCCGGTTGATGCGGCGGCGATAGCGAGCCTGGGCCAGCAGGGGAATCTGGTCGAGAACGACGTCGCCTGCCCCGGCCGCATTCCATGTGAAGACGCGGCTGTGCAAGTAACCGGCCGCGATGCCGAATGCGAACCCGCCGACGCCGGGACGGCGCGAGGCCATCGCCTCGACGAACAGGGCGGTGCCCGGTGCCTGGTGCAGGTTCCACAGCAAGCCCAGACGAGGGGTGAGCGTGTAGCGCTGAGGCTGCACCGGGTCGGGAGGCAAGCGGCGCGTGAACAGGGCAAGCGGGACACGTTCGGTGGCGTGTCCGCCGTCCAGGACGGCCTCCACCTCCATGGCCTCGCGTCCGGCCAGCACGGCGGGCGGCTGGATCAGGAGTATCGCGCGGCCGTCTTCCGTGGCCTGGGTCCGCACAGGCCGGCCGTCGACCAGCACCGAGGCTTCGCCCGCATCGGTGGCATTGCCGAACGCATCCTGCGAACTCAGGAAGACGCGCAGGCTGCGCAGGGGGGTTGCCTCAGGTTCGATTGCCTCGGGCTGCAGCAGGACCTGGGCGGTCGGCGCCGGAACCAGCACCAGGTCCGCCTCTGCGGCCACATCTGGTTGTCCGCGCAGCGACGCCATGAGGTGGAGAGTCAGGTCTTGCAGCGAGGCCGGCACGCGCACCAGGAATCGGGCCTCGCCTGGCGCGCGACTGCCGAGCGGCTGGGGCCGCGGCCCTGAAGAAGCCAGCAGGATGGTGGATGCATCGACCAGTCGCCCAGTGGGCTCCACGGCCAGAACCGCGACCTCGCAGGCGCTCCCCGCAGTCAGCTTCTCGGGCGCAACCACCAGCGCCCGCTGGGCGGGCGGAATCTTGAGATCCAGAAGCTGCTGGCTGGCCTTGCCATAGCGGTTGACCGATCGGGCCAGTGCGAATTCGATACCGGGAGGGACGACCACAGGCACGTGGATGTTGCCGTCTGCGGGTGCGTGGACAGGCCCGAACTCCTTGTCCCCGACTTTCACCGTGACCTTGGCGCCCGGGTCGGTGTGAAAGCCCGGACTGGCAGCGGCCCGCAGTCGCACGGCCAGAGCCCCGCGCAGAATCAGCGAATCATGCGAGAAATCGGCGACCACAATCGCCACCTGGGGGAAACGGGCGGAAGGCAGGAGAAAGCGGGCCGAGAAGCTGGTCGGTCCCTCGCGCACCAGGTCTTCCACCCGGCCGGCGCTGCACAGGATTCGTGGAAAGGGCAGGGGCGAGGTGAAGGCACCGGTGGCCACAATGCGCAGCTCGGTCTCGGCTTCGATTCCCAGCACGGGCGACGGTGTCGCCAGCGACAGGGTTACCCGAGTGGCCGCAGCAGGCGGCTCAAAACGCGTCTGGACCGGCTTTCCCGGCAAGGCCTGTCCGGTGGTTGCCGGGGGCTTGACCGCAGCGGACGGGACACGAGTCTCTGGAGGGTTCGGCTTGCCCGCGCTGGCGGCTGGCTCGCTCGGCGGCGTCACTCCCTGTGGCGACACCCCGGTGGCTATCGCTTGCTCATGCTTGGCTGCCTCTGCTCCGCTCGCATCACCGAACGTGCCCGCATCAGAGGCGGTCGCGGCATCCGGCCGCGCCTCGGCCGCCTCGACCCGCGCGCCCAAGAGCAGAACCAGAACCAGCCCGGCGCCAGCGCGTGTCACGGGCCCAATCATTGTTCCTTCCACAGCCCGCCCCCTGAGGTCTGCAGCGACGGCGCGCGCGGAGGACGGCGTACGACCTTGTTCAGGGTCTTCTGTCGCCCGCCAATGTCCTCGGCCTCCACACGCACGCGGGTCTGGGGTGCTGACAGCTGCACCCGTGCGAGGAAGGTGCCATCCGGAGCCACGGGAGTCTCTTCGCCATTCACGCGCACGCGCGACGAGGGGCTGGCGCGGCCGCGGACTGAAGACACGGTCTCGGATTTGTCGTCTTCTGGCCAGATGACCGAGAGCAGGAGTTGCTCGGGCATGGGCTCGGGATCGCTGGGGGCTGCCCCGGGGAAGGCCGTACTTTCGTCTCCTTTGCGTACCAGGACTTGCTTGCCTTGGGCTTCGAAGCGGGCCGCGCCTTCGGTGGTCGCGACGCTGACTTTCCCGCCGGGCGACAGCGACACCGCGAAGCTCGCCGCGCCCACGTTGGTGGTGTGTGTGTCGAGGGCGTCAATCTCCAGTTTCTCGTCGTCCCTACCCACGTTGGCGGAAACGCGACCCCCGCGCAGCAGGCCCAGTTTGGCAGTGGTCTTCTCGAGCTTGTCCACGCGCAGGTCCATGTTGCCAGGCACCTCGATCTCGACGCTGCCCCGCCGCAGAAGGGCATGTGACCCGCCATGGGTGCGGACGACGTCTTTGGACGACAGCAAGTGGCCGGCACGCGCCACGTACCACTGGCCGTTCTGGAACGCTTCCACGTTGCCGGCAAGAGCGCTGACCCGAAACTGGGCGGGCCCGGCCGCCAACATGCTGGGCGGTAGCGGTGGCAAGCCGGCCGGCATCTCGGGCCGCCGGCGCTCGAAAAAGAAGCGCGACAGAAGCGTGGCCCCCGTCAGAATGCCGACCACCAGGACGATGATCGCCACTTGGAAAGGGGACGTGCGCCGACGGATTTGCGGGCTCATGCGAGCAGACTGGCTCCTTCGGCGATGGGAAAGGTCAGCCAGAAGGTCGTGCCTTGCCCGACCTGGCTTTCGACCCGGATGGTGGCCCCGTGATCCTCGATGATCTTGTGCACCATCGACAGGCCGATGCCGGTGTCGGTTCGTTGCGCCTTGGTGGTGAAAAAGGGATCGAAGATGCGGGACAGTTGCTCAGGCTTGATGCCGTGTCCGGTATCGCTCACGCGCAGCCGGAGCAGCTTGTCCTCGGGCCGCGTGGTCTCCAGGGTCAGGGTGCCACCCGAGTCCATGGCCGCCCTGGCGTTCTGGATGAGCTGGATGATCGCGGCTTGCACCTGTAGGGCATTGCCGCGGATGGGCGGGCTGGGGCTGGGGATGTGCTTGACCACGGCAATGCCCGCATCGGCCAGGGTCTTGGGCCCGCACAGTTCGAGCGCGTCGTGAATGGCCTCAGAAAGATCGAAGGGGCGGAAGTGCTCGCCCGACTGCTTCTGCGAGAAGCGCAGCAGGTTGGCCACGATACCCTGAATGCGCGCGGCCTGCTCCTCGATGTCCTTCACCAGCGGCCGGGCGGGATGGCCCTCGGGCAGATCGGCCATTAGGATCTGCGCCAGGCCCAGCACGCCGGTCAGTGGATTGTTGATCTCGTGCGCGACCCCCGCGCCCAGCGAACCGATGGCGGCCAGCGAGCGCGAGCGCAACAAGAGATCCTGGGCGTCGCGCAGTTCCTTGGTCTTTTCCTCGACCCGCTTCTCCAGGGTCACGTTCCATCCCTTGATCTCCACGGTGCGCAGTAGGATCTCGCTGCGCGCCGCCGAGAGCGAGCTGGCCATGGAATTGAAGGACTTGGCCAGCTCACCCAGTTCGTCGTTGGAGGCAACCTCGATCTCGGCGTCCAGCTTGCCCTGGGCGATGTGGCGCGATCCCTGCACCAGTGTGCCGACCCGGCTGGCCAGCGAGCGCGCGAGCGCCGCACCGACGACCGCGGCGACGAAGGCTGCTACGCCCACCCAGTAGATGGTGGTCCAGGTGAGCCGCCGCGCAGGCTGCAGGGCTGATTCAACCCACCGCTCGACGACCACGCCCAGGCCAAAGGCTGGTGTCGGCACGTAGGCACCGACAACCGCGTGGTCGTGGCTCGGGTACTCGGCCACGAACCACGTGGACGGCAGCGAGCCTGGTTTGCCCTGCGGCAGACGCTTGGGTTCGAGCGGGGTGGAACCCGCGGCCCGGCCGGAAGCCACGGTGCGGCTCTCGCGATCGAGCAGCACGATGTCGCGGTCGACCGACGAAAGGGAAGCCAGATGAGCGGCGATGCGGCGCAGGGACACCGCGGCCACGATGATGCGAGGATCCTCGTCGGCCAGGCCCTGGTATCGGGTCGCCAGCACCACATGCGGTATGTGTGTGCTGCCAGCCACGAAGATCGAGCCCACGGCGCTCCCTTCGCGCAGAACCGCTTCGACGGGAACATGTCCAGGCAGGCGGGCCACGTCCGCGGCAGGGACGATCTCGTGGGTTCCGAAGGAATCGTTTCTGGGTGCGACCGACTGGAAGGCAGCCGGTACCAGAGGCTGCCCCTCGGTGTCCAGCAAAGCCACCACGCTGAAATCGTCGCTCTGGTGGTACACCAACTGGAGGAACTTGCGTAGGGCCTCGGCAGTCGGCAATGCGCCCCCCACGCGGGTCAAGTCGAGAATACGCGTTTCGACCGACATGGTGGCTTGCAAGTTGGACAGGTGGCTGCTGACGTATTCGGAGATCTGGCGTGCCAGTAGGACCTCGTGGCCCTCGATGGCTTCGCGCAGGGCCGCCTGGCTGACCCGAATAGACGAATAGCCGGCGATGGCCAGCGGCACGGCGGCGACACCGATGGAGAGGAGCGCAAATTTGGGCAGCAGTTTCATGGAGTCCAGTAAAAGCCGTTGAGCAGGCGGGTCCAGCCATTGCCGGGGTCGAAGGCCCAGACCGTGGCCGAGGTCGGCACGCTTGAGGTGGGCACCGTGCCGTCGATCTCGGTGGTGCCTTGCGTGGTGCCTTGCAACGATGGGTTAATCAAAGGCTTGGCGCTTGCCAGGGTCTGACCCACGTAGATGATAGTGTCGGGGGTGAAGTTGGTGACGAAGACTCGGACGTCGGTGTCCACGCCTTGCGTGCCATGGTTGGGACGGAGCTCCAGGATCTGCGGCGGAAGCTGGTACTCGAACGCGTACTCCGCCTCGGCCTGGCCTAGGCGAGATTTCACTGCCACGGAGATCGGGCCAGCGGGGTGGGCCGGGGCGTAGCCGGTGATGGTCTGCGCGTCGACCACGATGCCGCCATCGGGGATGAGCGGGCTGCCGCCAAAGGAGGCGCGGGTTCCGGGCACGAAGCCCGATCCTTCGATGACCACGTTGGTACCGCCGGCCACCCCTCCTGTTGCGGGCCTGACCGAGGACACCGTGGGTCCCGCGGTCAGCGTGATGGGGTACTGCACGCTGGTGTGGTTAGGCGGCGCGGCATCATCGGAGGCGTCGATTGTCAGGCTGGCCTTCGTGAGGGGGACCAAGTCCGAGCTGACATTCAGATCGAAGGTGCAGTCAATGGAGCCAGAGCCCGGTTCGAACGGGCAGGAGCCGGTCACGCGCCGACTTTCCGACCCATCGGCGTTCCCAAATTCAACGTAGGTCCACGTCAGCCCTGTCATGTAGCCGGGCGGCTGGTCTGTGGCGGTCACATGTCCGTGAATCGTGCACCCGGGGGCATAGGGATCGCCAACGGCCGGGCTCAAGATATTCAGAACCGGAGCGAAGGTATGCCGGCCCCACGCGAAAAAGCCAGCCGGCCGCACCGCCTTGTGGCCGCGCGGATCCGTGATCTCCACGTCGCAGGGACCCACGGACAGATCGTCCTGGTCCTGAATGTCGAGGGTGGCCGAGATCTGGGTCGGGCCGACCCACCCGAAGTCGCTCATCGCTACCCAGGTCGACCCGCTGCCGACCCGGCCCGAGAAGCCATCCATCGTGGCCACCCGTTCGCCCGTAACTGGGTCGAGGCGAAACGATGGCAGAAAGCCCGTGCCAGTCAGCACCAACCGGATGTCACCATCGGTGTAGGCTTCCGCGGGCTCGACGTCGTCGATGCGCGGCTGTGGCTCATTGCCGGCGCAGCCGACCAGAGCAGCGGCGAAAACTACGAACCGTGCGCGGGGGTCGAGCGTCACGGCGTTATCTTACTACTCTTTCAGGCCCCAATGCTCCTGTGGCGGCTGCGGCGGCGCCAGAGAAGTAGTGCGGGAACTGCCAGCAAGCTGACAGGGCCGACAGGGCGGCCCGGATGTGTTGTGCAGGAGCAGCCGCTCGCTTGCGCCTTCGTGCTCCCCCCGCTGCCACCCATGCCGCCGCTCTCGGCGCCGCCTGCGGCCGAAACACCACCTGCGCCCGCGGTACTGCCGCCACCCTCACCGCCCGTGCCAGGGACGCCGCCACTGCCTGCGCTGCCAGCAGCGGCCGAAACACCACCCGCGCCCGCGGTACTGCCGCTTCCCCCGCCGCCCGTGGCAAGGACACCGCCACCGCCTGCGCTGCCAGCAGCGGGCGAAACCCCGCCACCGCCAGTCGTGCTGCCTCTGCCCGTGGAACCACCGCCGCCACTCACACCGCCACGACCGCTGGCGCCGCCAGTGCCCGTAGCGCCACCAGTGCCCGTAGCGCCGCCAGTGCCCGTAGCGCCACCAGTGCCCGCAGCGCCACCGCTGCCGCCAGCGCCCCCGCTGCCGCCGGCACCTCCCGTGGCACCAGAACCGTGGTTGATGCCGTAGAGGTACCCGTAGAGCGCCATCTTGCCGCGCATGGTTTGCTGGGGCGTGAATTCCGAGTGCGCCCAAACAAAAGGCGTGTCGAAGTAGCCTTCGCCGATGGGCCAGGTGTTCTTGAAGTCGGCCGGGTAGGAGCCCGCGTACAACGCCGACGGCTTGGACATGACCATGGTGCTCCAGTCGTCCAGGTTCAAATACGGAGTTTGGCCGGGGGGCACCCCGGGCAGGTTGTCGGCGGAGCCCCATGTGTACATGTAATTCACGCTCCGTTTTGCAGCGAGCCCGGTGTACGCCGTGCCCATTTCGATCATGTTGAGCGGATTGCGGCCCAGGCTCCAATCGGCCTCGAGCGCGAGGGCCTTGTGAAAAAGCGCCTTCTCCGTCGCATCGGTCGTCACTGCGTGGGCTATGAGCGTGTGGTGCACGTTCTGGATGGTACGGAAGTACATCTCAGTCTCGTTGGCTGCACGCCGCGAGGGCCGCGTGTTGATGTTGCCCACCTCCTTCGCTTTCGCCTGCGCGATGACCGACGCCTTCATGTTGTTCCACAGGGTCTGGAAGTGGACTGGCTGCGGCGTCATCAGATAGGCGGCGGTGCCCCAGATCTGGCTGGTGGTCCCATTCAGAATGGCCGAATTGGCGGTGGTGCACAGGCTCTCGCTCTGGATCACGGCTTCGTATTTCTGATCGCCGGTGAGGTTGTAGAGGAAAGCGGCCGCCATCATCTTGAGATCGCGCCCTCTGCCTGCGGCGGTGATCGTCTGGTCGAGCATCGGGTCGGCATAGGTACCCGCAACGCCGTAGGCTTCCACCGCAGACGCCTTATACTGGTCGGACAGGGTGGTATTGCCCGCGATGCGGAAAGCTTCTGCCAGCATGGCGGTATTGGCGGCGTTGGCCCACGCTGACATGGCGCAGGGGCCGGCCTGAAAGAGCTCGTTGTTGGTGTTGGGATTGGTGACGCCGCTGCCGTAGCCGGTGCCGTCGCGCAGACGCAGCCAGTAGTCCACCTCGTAGCG
>Ga0182021_10012513_pt1 | contig 10083 bp, 8 predicted proteins | sample 612E3MmetaG_FD_120493 | JGI IMG/M metagenome (GOLD analysis project Ga0182021, IMG submission 120493) | Permafrost microbial communities from Stordalen Mire, Sweden - 612E3M metaG (Illumina Assembly) | ecosystem: Environmental > Terrestrial > Soil > Wetlands > Permafrost | place: Sweden... | reverse complement strand
TCGTTTGTAAAAGGATGTGTGCATTGAAACAGCCACATCTCTTTTGCGTGACATGTCCGGGCTGAAGCCCGGACCCACAGGGTTTCTTAACTGAATTCTGAGTTTCGCGACAGAAACTAGCTAGTATCTATGCAATTTCCAAGAAATTCGCCGCACCATCTTGAATCTGGCGGGATTCTCCCTGCAAAAATATGTGAGCGTCCCCAATTTCGCTGGTATGCTTACTCTTCTGATTTTCTTGTAGAATTTTGCGGAGTCGAGAATGAAGGATGAAAAATCAGCGCCTCACGATTACCAGTTGCTAAAAGCCTACGAGAATCTCCGATTTCTCCACAGCAAGGATGCGCGGATGATCCGCATGCTCAGCGAATATCTCGAACCTGCCAGCCGCCTCAAGTGGCAGCAGGTCGAGGATACGGTCGTATTCTTCGGTTCGGCCAGAGCCCGGCCCATGGAGGAAACGCAGCGCTGCTTATCGAGTGCGCGGGAAGCGCTCGCAGCCGCCAAAGGCCCCAGCCAGGCGTTGGAGAATGAAGTCCGGCACGCCGAACAGCAGGTTAAGTTGTCGCGTTACTATGAGGACGCGCTTGTCCTGGCCCGGTTGCTGGTCGAGTGGGCCAGGGCTCTCAGTGGGGATAGGAAGCGGCTCATGATCTGTTCGGGAGGAGGTCCCGGTATCATGGAGGCGGCTAATCGCGCTGCCAGCCAGTTGGGAGCGCAGTCGATTGGATTATCCATCAGCCTTCCCGCCGAACAGCTCGTGAATTCGTACGTACCGCCCGAGCTGGCATTTGAGTTTCACTACTTCTTCATGAGGAAGTTTTGGTTCATTTATCTCGCCAAGGCGCTGATTATTTTCCCGGGCGGCTTTGGCACGCTGGACGAGGCTTTTGAGGTGCTGACCCTCGTACAGACTGAAAAGACACGCAAGAAAATGCCGGTCCTCATGTACGGCTCAGACTACTGGAAGGAAGTCTTGAACTTCGATGCTATGGTCCGCTGGGGAACCGTCTCCGCGGAAGATCTGAATCTCATTCATCGCTCCGACGATCCTGAGGAGGCATTCCAGTATCTTAAGACCGAACTCGCGAGGATCTGGAACCTGTAGCATTCAGCTACGCGACGCCAGACCCGATGTCGTTAACTTAAGGCCGAGGTCCTGCAAATGGACGATTTTCTGCTTGAGAGGCAATACCCGGAACCCGCGCCGTCCGGCAAAGATCACCGGCACGCGACCGAGCACGATCGAGACCGCATCTTGCACAGCTCGGCGTTTCGCAGGCTTCAGGGCAAGACCCAGGTTTTCGGCATCGGTCAGGCAGATTTCTACCGCACGCGCCTCACCCACAGCCTGGAGGTCGCCCAGCTCGCCCGCGCCATCGCCAACAACATGCTCTTCGAAAAGCCTTCGCTGGCAGGCTGTCTCACGCCGGAGGCGGCGGAGGCGGTTGCCCTCGCCCACGATCTTGGACACCCGCCGTTCGGCCACGCCGGAGAGCGAACCCTGGATGCGTGCATGAAGGACGTCAGCCGGCGCTTGCGCTTGCGTGGCAAGGAAGCTCTGCGTTTCGAGGGCAACGCGCAGACCTTTCATGTCCTGGTCTCGGCCGAGCCAAAATCCCCGTCCTATCCGGGACTGAACCTGACCCGCGCGACGCTTGCAGGGGTCATGAAGTATCCGTTCCAACAGGACACAGGGAATGACAGGTTCATTTTCGCCTCCGATGCCGGGACCGCAAGCTGGGCGCTGCGCCGCGGAGAAAAGCTTTTAACTTCCCGGCAGGTCGAAAACGATGTCAAGCCGCAGCGATCGTTCCTCTGCGAGATTCTGGATTGGGCCGATGATTGCGCATATTCGATCCACGATGTGGAGGACGCACTGCAAGCACAGTTTCTGCGGCCAGGCGATCTGGTGGATGCGCGGTTCGCGCAGCGTGTCGCTCAGTACTATGAAGAGACGAGAGAAGGCGAGAACGCGCCCGTGCTGACTCGCGGAGAAATCCGCAAACGCCTGGCGGTCCTGGAGAAACGCATCCGGCCTCCGGACACGGGCGACGAGAGGGCCCATCGTAAGCAGGCGCTCAGGAATATCCTCAACAACCTCGTCACCGCGGTCACGGTACGGCCGCGGCCGGGAGGACGGCGAGCCGACTATGCCTGGACGCTCGTGGTTCCCGATGAAGCCAGGATCCTGTCGACATTGTGTAAGTCCATCATCTGGGAGGCCGTGATCACCGATCCCCGAGTTGCCGCCATGACCACGAAAGGCAAGGAGATTCTGCAGGACCTCTTTGGTCTTCTACTCGGAGAATTGGTCGAGAAGAAGAGCTGTGCCCTCTTCCCGCGCTATTACCGGGACCTGGTCGAGAATGCCATGAGAGCAGGCGAGCCGGAGGCCGCCCGCTGCCTATGCAATTTCCTGGCGTTACTCACAGACATGGATGCTCTCCGCCTGCATGCACTGCTGCGCGGATCCAAAGCGTCCTCGGTATTCGACTTGCTTTGAATTTGCGTCTCGAAAATTGAGCAAATATTCACTGAACAAGGAATTTCGCGTGCATCCGTCCAGGGGTCAAGGGGCAAAGGGGCAGAGGGGTCAAGCGATTTATCTCGTCCCTTGGCCCCTTGATCCCTTGATCCCTTTGCCCCTGAAGTTGGCGAGCGAAGCGAGCCAAGTTCAGTACTGTGCGTCAGGCGAGCAGGTCGAGATCGCGCTGGCGCATGAGAGGCGGGTCATATGGACAGTGCGGTGCCGCAGGCGACTGCACGGGATGATCGTCGGTTATGCCATTCGGTACTGCCGTGGTCCCTTTGCGGGAACGATTTCTTTGACGGTCCGAGTCCGACGACTCGTGCAGGCGTCTCAACGAATCTTCTGTAGAGGAAGTCGGTTGAGCGCGCATGGGCCGGTTTTCCGGCTCATCCGGTAGGCTCTTCGGCCTGGGTGCGCCATCGCCAGTCTCCTGCGTTTGAGTTGCGGAACGCTTCTGGAACCGGTCGCCCGCCGAAACCGGGCTGTTTGCCGCTCCATGTTGGGCCGCCATATTTGGGGCGTCGCTGATGGTCAATGACATGGTTTTTCATTCTTTGACCATCCCGAACGGGGGGATTCTTGGACGGGGAAGGTCCGAACCGAGGGGCAAGCGCTTCGAAGGGACATGCACTTTATCGGAAGGTTGCACGAGATTCATTAGCAGGAGTTTTCTGAAAAGAATCGCATAATGTAGGGGGCGTTGCACTGCCTGCAGTCCGGAGGCACTGATAAGGTGAACAGACACGCTGCAGGAGAGTATTGCGAACTCGGAGAGAACAAGGCCGTGGCATACGGCCGGGAAGATAGGCGATAACAAAGCACAAGGAGGGAGGATCATGGTGGATTCGATCTTTGTCGAGGGAGGGGTGCTGGTGCCAAGCGATGCCATCGAAATGCGGGCAGTGCGCGCTTCCGGCCCGGGCGGGCAAAACGTAAACAAGGTCGCTACGAAGGTCGAACTTTATGTGAATCTTGATCGCATCCAGGGGATGGGGGCGGAGAGTCACCAACGGTTGTTGCACCTGGTGTCCAAACGCCTGGACAGCATCGGCCGGCTGCTCGTAACCAGCCAGCGGACGCGTGACCAGATACGAAATCTGGAGGACGCCCGGCGCAAGGTGCACGACTGGATTGCGCAAGCTCTGGTGAAACCGAAGAAGCGCATTCCCACCGTGCCGGCGCCAGGCAAGCGTGAGCGCCGATTAGACGAGAAGCGGCGGCATGCCGATCGCAAGGCGAATCGCCACATTGCGCCCGTGGAAATGGAATAAGATTTGAAGAGTTCCTCACAACCATAAACGGAAACTCGAATCACACAAGTTTGCTTCCGTTGGTTCTCGTGTGTTTCGTGGTTGAAGCAGTAAAGGAGTAGCATCATGTCGAAGCCCTTTAATCCGCCTCAGAGAATTCTGCTTGGGCCCGGCCCAAGCAATGTTGAACCTCGCGTGCTTCAGGCCATGATGGCGCCCCTGCTCGGCCACATGGATCCGATTTATTTCGAGTGCATGGACGAAACGCAGACCCTCCTGCGCCGCGTGTTTGAGACCGAGAATCGTGTCACGCTCGTTGTTCCGGGTACCGGCGGCGCCGGCATGGAAGCATGCCTGGCCAACCTGATCGAAGACGGAGAGGAAGTGGTGGTCTGCGTCAGCGGCTTTTTCGGCCAACGGATGGCAGAACTTGCCGAACGCTGGGGCGGCAAGGTGTCGCGGGTCGAGACCGAGTGGGGCCAGCCGCTCGACATCGACAAAGTCCGGGAGACCTTCCGAAAATCAGGCGCGCGCATCCTGACAATGGTTCACGCGGAGACTTCTACCGGCGTCCGCAATCCGATCGAGGAGCTAAAGTCGCTGAGGGAAATACGCGATGCCATCTTCGTCGTCGATGCAGTTACTTCCTTGGGAGCTCATCCGGTCGGAATCGATCGCAATAGCATCGACGCCAGTTATTCGTGCAGTCAGAAAGGCCTGGGTGCACCTCCGGGACTGGCGCCGGTGACCTTCTCTGAGCGCGCGCTGGAAAAAATCCGCGCGCGCAGCAAGCCTCCCCGGACCTGGTATCTGGACATCCAGCTTCTCGACAAGTACTGGACAACGGCGCGGGCATATCATCATACAGCGCCAGCGCTGATGACATACGCGCTGCGCGAGGCACTGGCGATCGTTCTAGAGGAGGGACTCGAAGCGCGCTGGAAGCGCCACGAGCGCAACCACCGCGCCCTGGTTGCAGGACTCGAGAGCATGGGACTGGAAATGCTGGTGGCGCCCGAACACCGCCTCTGGTCCTTGAATACGGTCAAGATTCCGGCTGGCATTGACGATGCGCGCGTGCGCACGTCCTTGCTCGCACATCACAATATCGAGATCGGCAGCGGACTGGGAACGCTTAAGGGGAAGATCTGGCGCATTGGACTCATGGGGTCGAGCAGCACGGAAAACAACGTCCTGTTGCTGCTGGGCGCGCTACGCTCCGTCCTCGCCGAAGAAGGGTACGCCTCTGCCCGCTGACCAGAGTGAGGCTCCTCCCGAAGAGCGTGTGCCTCCCGAACGTGGACTTGGACCTGGACCTCGTCGTGGACTTGGACTATTTTGCCGGAGATGAACTTTCGCAAGATGGACATCTACCAGACTGCCGTCCGTTACCTTCCACGTTCAGGAGGCTCTCGAGAATGTGTCGAGTGCAAGAACGTCCAGGTCCAGGTCCAGGTCCAGGTCCACGAGGAAGAAGTGGATCAATTTAGCGCTTGGGGAGCTCACGGCCCGGCGTGGCGCCGCTATTTGATCCAGAGCTCCACCAGGCTGGTGCCGCTGCGGATGGTGAGAATATTAGTGGGGCCGAGACGATTCAGACTGTCCCAGATGTTGTCGATGTCGACCCCTTTCTTGCGCAGCTCCGCCTTGGTCGGTTCATCCAATGCCATGACGGCAAGCTGGGCGAAACTCACGGGAAAGTCCAATTCGACTTTCGGCTGTGTGTTCTCTCCTCCTTCATAGATCCGCAGGTGGAACATTTTGACCGGCGCACTGCTTTTCTTGGCATTGCTCTTTGCCTGCTTCGCCGGTTCGGCCGGCTCCAACGCGGCCGGGTCGATTTTCAGAAGTGCGATGGATGCCGGCGCCACGAAATCCTGCCGTTTTTCTTTTGCCACGATCTCCCTGAGAATGGGCACGCTCCTGGAATTGAGGTCGCGATCTTTCAGCGAGCTGCAGCGAATGGCTGCGAAATAACGCACTTCCTTTCGCGAATCTGCCAACGCCGCGACCAGGCGTCCGCGGTACGCCTGCTTTCCCTGCTCGAAAAGCGATGCCGCCAGATCTACTACGGCCTGCATGGCCTCCGCCGCCAAAAACGGTTCACCGGGATACTTCTTCAGGAACTGTTCGTAGGAGAGCAGCGCGTCCTCCTGCTTTTTCTCGAGGCGCAGGCAGTAGGCATCCTGAAAATATGCCTGCGGCAGCAAATTACTCTTGGGAAAATCCCGGATTACGCGCTGAAAGACCTGACGCGCTTCCTCCCACTTCTGTTCGAACATCAGGATTTTGCCCGAGTTGAAGACATCCTGGTCTTTCTGCGCAGCAGCGCCCGACAAGACCGACAACCCGAGCGTCACCACCGATATTAGAACAAGGGTTCGCACTCCCGCCCCATTCATGACTGACTCCTAAGAAATGTCCGAAGACACAACATGGATGCGCAACAGCAGCTGTCCTCTCTCAATCGAACGTTCCATGAGCTGAAGCGCATCTCCCGATTCACACTCCCGCGAGGTGGAGAGGTTGACCAGAAAACGCTCCAGATCGTCGCACAAGCTGCGGGCTTGTTCGAGATTGGGGACGCTCGGCCCCGCGTCAATCATGCGTTTCTGTTGCAACAACTGGCGCGCCCTCGCGATCTCGAGCGAGACATCGAAGTGATTTCGATCACATTTTCTCGCGGTGCTAGCTAAGTCGAGCAAGAGGGCGTGGCATCCATCGAGGTACTGAACCGTGGCCTCGCGAGTGTAGACCGTGTGCACTCTGTCGAGAAACGCGGCATTGCCCGAGCCTGCCAGGCCAATCGCAGCGGCCGGCGGCCGCGGCACATGCAGGCGCATCATCCAGATCAGGCCGCAAGCAAGCGCCGCGATCGCGGCGGCACCCATGGCCCACTGGGGCAAACCCAACCCTGCCAGATTCCACCTTCTTGAAGGCAGCGATGCGGCACGGCCGGCGAGCTTTCCCGGCAGGAGTTCCCAAGCCAGGTCCTGCTCAGGCTCAAAAAGTTCAGGCTCTTTCAGCCATCCCCGTATCCGTCCGATCTGCTCCGATTCCTGGCGGCAGGCGGCGCAGGATGCCAGATGCTCTTCCACCTGGCGGATGCTTTCCGGCGCGAGCACTCCTTCCGCATGGAAAACCAACAACTCGCGGAATGTCTCACAGCTGCTCATAGTCCAGCACTCCCTTTTGTTTGAGCATCATTTCTTTCAGCCCCATCACGGCTTTGTGCAAGTTGGATTTGACCGTGCCCAGCGGGCAGTCGAGCGCGGCCGCGACCTCCTCCAGCTTCATTTCCGCAAAGAACCTCAGCGAGACGACCTCGCGTTGTCGCTGCGGCAAGCGCCGCACAGCTTTCTCCAGCAGGCGTCTGCGCTCCTGCCCGCGCAGCTTGCTGAGAGGATCTACGCTCGCAGCCACCGTCGCAGATTGGTGGATTTGGGATTCCATGACATCCTCCAAGGAAGCCGTGTGCCCGCGATCCGCCCTGCGGAATCGATCGATGCTGGCGTTGATCGCGATGCGATAGAGCCAGCCGGCGAAGGAAAAACGGCTCTCCCAAGTCGAGCGGGCGGTGTAGACCTTGAGGAAGGTATCCTGAAGCACCTCCAGGGCATCTTCCCGGTTGTGGAGGTAGGTGCTGATAACGCGATAGACCTTTCTCTGGTAGCGCTGCACAATTTCCTGATAGGCATGCATATCGCCCTGCTGGACCCGTTTCATCAGGTCCTCACTCGCGCTCGAAGCGGGCTCGCCGGAACCCCCTGGGTGAGCGGTGGCAGTCAACTGTGGCGCCTGTCCGGTGGATTCTCCACCTTGGAAAGAGTAAAGAGAACATTCTGGTGCGCCGGCTGGATCACTCTCCCGGGAATGGCGTTCGACACTTTGTGACAAGTTCCGTATCCATCATCACTCCTCCACTCGGAGGAGCGGGGATCTTTACGCCCGCACCTTGGTTACGTGCCCGCAAAACCGATGGTTCACTTCCCTACTGCACGCTAACCCTTTTTCCCGATCCCGGCAAGTCTGACGTGGTCAATCGCCGATACCCGGAATACAGTACGGAGGCTGAGGGAAACCTGTCAAAAAGCTGTGATATTCTGTGAATTTCCATCTGTGCCAGCGGACTTGCGGCTATAAATAGCTGATATTTAAGGAGTAACTGCAAAAGCCAACCGCCAAGACACCAAGAACTCAAAGAATCTCGAAGAGAGCTTCTTAAGGGACTTTCGAACCTGTATTCCGAAATTGTAGAGTGTCTTTTGCCGGAACATGCTTCAAAAGACAGATTAGACAAGCTGGCGGTTAAACCTTCGAGGGCGGGCTGAAGCCCGCCCCCACAGGGAATCAAGTTGTGGGTCCGGGCTTCAGCCCGGACGGTTCTGACAAGCGGCAAGATGATTCAATTTCGGAATCCAAGTTGAGTTCTTGGCGTCTTGGCGGTTAGCTCTAGAATCAGGATTTCGAAGGAGCAATTTAATTGACAGTGGCTTTGGCCGTTCCTATTATGACTGCTCTGGCCCAAAACGCCCGCCCCGTATCATTCTGACTTCGTTGTGTTTTCGGCCACATTGTTGGAGTAAGCCGGCACAGAATGTCCAGCATGGGTGCTTCCCTGGTTCTTGGTCTCGCGGCAACCGCTGCGACGTATCTCGGCGTCGGTCGATTTTGCCGCTGGGCAGAGCACAGGCAGATGCTCGACGTGCCGAACGAGCGCAGTTCGCACACGCGTCCCACTCCTCGAGGCGGAGGGTTGGTCATCGCAGCAGTGACACTGCTGGGCGCAGCCACCATTGCGGGTGTCGTGCCTTCCCTATGGTCCGTGTTTCTCCCATACGCGGCAGGAGCCGTTCTCGTGGCAGTTGTCAGCTGGTTCGAGGATCTTCACTCCATCCCCAGATCTGTTCGCTTCGCTGCTCACCTCCTCGGCGCACATGCGGCAATCCTGGGACTCGGGTACTGGCGCACAATCAGCCTGCCGTTCCTCGGAGCCGTTTCCCTGGGGCGGTGGGGCATTGCGGTCACAGCCCTATGGATCGTAGGCCTCACAAACGCTTATAATTTCATGGACGGCACTGACGGAATCGCCGCAAGTCAGGCGCTCGTTGCCGGCATCGGTTGGGCGCTGCTGGGCTGTACTGCGGGGCAACCTCTGGTAAGCGGCATCGGGCTGTTGATCGCCGCTTGCAGCCTGGGATTCCTGGGCCACAACTGGCCGCCGGCACGCATCTTTATGGGGGATGTCGGCAGCGCCTTTCTGGGGTATACTCTGGCGATCCTGCCGTTGATGTATGGTTTCTTCGACCGGAAGGGAACGGGTGCGCCGGCCGTTGGCCTGCTACTGGTGTGGCCTTTTGTTTTTGACGCGGCCTTTACGTTCGTGCGGCGCTTTTTGCGGAGAGAGAATGTTTTTGCCCCGCACAGATCTCACTTGTATCAGCGCATGACCTCCGCGCATTCGGGACATGCCCTGGTCGCGCTGATCTATGCGGGACTGGCAGCCGCAGGCGGCGCGCTCGCGCAGGTCTGGTCCACACGCGTGGCAGATGGAGCGGTTTCCGGCGTGCTTGCCCTCCCCGCTCTCTTTCTGGGATTATGGGCCTTCGCGGTGGCACGGGAACACCGACTGGCATGCTCTACGGGGGCGCAGTGTATTCACAAATCGTAAAGTATCGCAAGGTAGCCATCGTCGTATCCCAGGCGGGTCTCCTGGTACTGACCTACTATCTCAGTTTCCTGTTGCGTTTCGACTTCCAGCTGAACACGGAGTTTCGGAACGTCTTCCTCCAGACCATGCCGCTCGTCCTCATCCTCAAGATGGCGATTTTCATTTACTTTCGCCTGTTTCGCGGCTGGTGGCGCTATGTGGGGATGAGCGACCTGCTCGACATTATCAAGGCGGCCTCGACGAGCGCCGTGCTGTTCTTCGCATCTGTCTACCTAATGCGCGGTTTCGTAGGCTATCCGCGCTCGGTGATCGTCATTGACATGGTGCTCACCATCCTGGTCATCGGCGGCATGCGCTTCGTGGTGCGCGCCTACACGGAGTCGACGCGCACCTTGATCACAAGCGCCAACGCACTGATTATCGGGGCGGGGAGCGCCGGCAACGCCATCGCCCAGGAGTTGAAGAACAACGAAAGACTCGGGTACAGCCTGGTCGGTTTTATCGACGACGATCCGGCGAAGAAAGGCGAGCGAATTCATGGAATCAAGGTCCTGGGCAGAACCGCGGATCTCCCGCGCATCATCGCCAAGTACGATGTTTCGCAGATCCTGATCGCTATTCCATCCGCG
>Ga0182021_10012512_pt1 | contig 10083 bp, 8 predicted proteins | sample 612E3MmetaG_FD_120493 | JGI IMG/M metagenome (GOLD analysis project Ga0182021, IMG submission 120493) | Permafrost microbial communities from Stordalen Mire, Sweden - 612E3M metaG (Illumina Assembly) | ecosystem: Environmental > Terrestrial > Soil > Wetlands > Permafrost | place: Sweden... | reverse complement strand
TCGAGGCTGCGAACCAGACCTACACCGGCATCTTCGGTTCTAGCACGGTCTCGAACATCAACCAGGTCGACACGGGTCTGCAGTTCGTCACAGGCAGCGTCAACTCGTCGGCTTCCAACCAGATCTCGATTACAACCGGTAACGTCTATGTCGCCTTGACGTCCTACTCGGGCCCCACGAAGGACTGTTGGGGCATCCTCGACATCACAGCGACGCTGGGCACTGCCGTATGGGGCCAGACTGCGGTCGGCACCTATTTCGGTGTCCTCAAGAACTCGACTGCGGGCGCCTGCAAGGCAACCTCGACCAGCTTCACAGGTCTGGTCACGAACGGGTTCCCCCACGGCTGACCGAGCCCGCTCCGATAGTCAGTCCGTGTAGTCGACCATCACCGTGCGGGCGAATGCCTCCACGCGCTCTTTGCCCTCGCCCGGCCAGCCGCACACGAGGTAGCTGAATCCCGCATCTGCCATCGTCTCGATGTTGACGCGGATCTCGGCCTCGGGCTCCGAGAGCGAGAGCGACGACGCCCGGCTGATCGAGGCGGGGTCCCTGCCGGCGTCCTCCGCGAGCTCATCGAGGTGAGCCGACAACAAAGCCAGCTCCCCGGGACTGCCGAATGTATGCCAGACGTCGGCGTAACGGGCCGCCAGCGGGAGGGTCCGACGAAGTCCGGAGCCGCCGATCCAGATCGGCGGGTGAGGGCGCTGGACGGGAAGCGGCCACATGCGTGCTTCGTCGAGGTTGAAGTGGTGGCCGTCGTAGGAGACGACGTCGCCGGTCGCGAGGCGCGTGATGATCTCGAGCGCGTCCTCCAGGCGGTCGAAGCGCTCGCCCACGGAAGGAAACTCGATTCCAAGCTCTCGGTGCTCGGCCTCGAACCAAGCCGCACCCAGCGACAGCTCGAGGCGGCCGTGGCTGGCGTGGTCGACGGTGACGGCCTGTGCGGCCAGCACCGAGGGGTGCCTGTAGGTCACGCCGGTCACGAGCAGGCCCAGGCGTATCCGGCTCGTCGCTGTTGCGAGGGCAGCGAGCGTCGTCATTCCCTCGAAGCACTCGCCCGGGCCTTCGCCGTACATCGGGACGTAGTGGTCGAACCCCCATGCCCCGTCGAACCCCATGTCCTCCCCGAAGCGCACGCGATCGACGACCTCGTCGAATGGCATCCGCTGCTGGGCGACGTCTATTCCAAAGCGCATCCCGCCGAAGCTAGCCGCCCGACGCGGGGACGGAGCCTCATCGGCTCGCGCTCGAGGACTAGTCGGTTGCTGGTCGGGCGCGACTTCCGAGCGCGGCCAGGGGTGCCTCGGGGCGGTCGGGGCCGCTCTGGGGAAGTGCCCCGCGGCGGTCCAGCTCCGCGAACACGCGCACGAGCTCCGGGTCGAACGCCCGGTTCGCCTCTTCGATGACGAACTCGACGGCCTCGCGATGGGAGAACTTTCCCTGGCGATAGCCGCGCCGATGCGTGAGAGCGTCGAAGACGTCGCTGATGGCCACGATGCGGCCGAACACGGGGATGTCGAAGCCGTCTCGCGCGTCCGGGTAGCCTGACCCGTTCCAGCGCTCGTGGTGCGCCCTTATCCCGCGGGCCACAGGCGCGAGGCCGGGCGAGAAGGCGAGCACCAGGTCCGAGCCCACGGCGGGGTGCTTCTTCACATCCTCCCACTCGTCGGCTGTCAGCGGCCCTTTCTTGCGCAGCACCTCCACCGGAACGGCGAGCTTGCCGATGTCGTGCAGGATGCCGACCCACCCCATCGCGTCGATATCGGGCGTCGAGAGGCCGAGCGTCTCGGCCAGCAGGCCACAGATGAGCCCGACTCTCACCGAATGCGTCGCCGTGCCGGCGCAGTAGAGCGCCTCGGCCCCGTGGAGAGCCGAGAGAAGATCGTCGTCGTGGGTGTTGAGCGTGGTGTGCATGGGCGGGTCTCAACACTAATTGTCGGCGTACCGCGCGGGAACTTGACGAGTCTCCGGGATCTTCTGCTTGGCCCGCACCAGGCGCTTGGCCACCGTCTGCTCCGGGACGAGCAACACGCCTGCGTGGCCGGCGGCCCGCGCAGTTGGGGAGCCCCCCCCGACGGTCGTTACCTGTCGAAGACCTCGGGGTTCACCGTGTTCGGAGGGCGACCACCGGCGAGCACCTCGGCAACGGCCGACGTGGCCAGGTTCGCCATCGCGAGCCGTGTCGCGGACGACGCGCTGCCGATGTGGGGGAGAAGCACTGCCCGCGGGGCCGCGAGCAGCCGGGGATGGACGTGCGGTTCCTGCTCGTAGACGTCGATGCCGGCAGCGAACAGGCCCCCGGATTCGAGGGCGGCCGCGAGAGCCTCCTCGTCGACGACCGGGCCCCGGGCGGTGTTGACGAGGACCGCCGTCGGCTTCATGAGCGCGAGCCGGCGAGCGTCGATCAGGTGGCGGGTCTCCGCGGTCAGCGGTACGTGAACGCTCACCACGTCGGCCTCGGCAAGCAGGTCGTCCAGTTCCTCGACATAGCCCGGCAATCCGGTTGGTGCCAAGTCTGTGTGGATCACCCGCATCGAGAAGCCCTCGGCGCGTCGCGCTACGGCCTGGCCGATGCGGCCGTAGCCGACGAGGCCGAGAGTCGCACCGTAGACGTCGCGGCCGAGGTAGCCGTCGAGCTCCCATCTCTTCCAGCCGCCCTGGCGCAGGTCGCGTTCGGAGTCGGACAGGACCCTCGAGGCGGCGAGGATCAACGCGAATGCCAGGTCTGCCGTTGTCTCGGCAAGCACCCCTGGGGTGTTGCAGACCACAACGCCGGCGCGGGTTGCGGCTGCGACGTCGATGTTGTCGTAGCCGACCGAGACGGTCGCCACCACGCGAGCCAAGGGGGCTCCGAGGATGACTTCTTCTCCGATTCGATCCGTCAGCTGGCAGATGATCGCATCGACGCTTCCGGCCGCCTGCACGATCTCCTCAGTCGTCATCGAACCTTCCGGTTTCGGTATGACCAGCTCATGGTCCGACAGGTGATCGAGAGCGGGATCGAACAGCTTCGAGGTCAAAAGGATGCGTGCCATCGGCGACAAGTCTCACATGGTCACGACAAACAGGTCCAGATGACGGACCTGCATGCCTTGCCGCCAGCGGCGGGGCTAAGTTACGCCCGTGCGATGCCGGGGATGAGCTCGGGCTTGTCGGCCGCCGACCGGGGATGGCCCCGATGCCGGCCTCGGACCCCGCGGTTTGCGGGCGGACTGCTCGGACTGGTCGTGATCGGAGCCTGCACGCTCTCGGCATGCGGGGGTACCTCGAGCGCCCGGACGAACCCCAACCCTGCGGCGATCCGCATCTCGCTCGCGACCTCGGTCGAGTCCTCGGCCGGCTCCTGGGCAGTCGCTCCGATGGGGCATCTCGACCAGCCGCTCAACACTTTCTGGCAGCTTTTCTTCAGGCCCGCCGGCGCTGAGCTGTGGTCCGACCGGGCCTCGGCGCTCGCGGTCGCCACGAACGGGGGCCTGGCCATCTCCTCGAACGGCAGGTCGCTTGCCGTCGGCATCCGGCCCACCAACCTGCTGGACTACTCACCGCTGATCGCGACCTCGAACGCGCGGACCTGGTTGGCTGCCGGGCCGATCGGTCCGCTTGCAGATCACCCTGACGCCCTGGCCCTGAGCGCAACCGGCGGCGCCCTCGCCCTGGTAGGCGCCGGCGGTGGGGATCAGGTGCTCGCGAGCCCAGGTGCGCTCTCCGGCTGGAGGACCCTCGTCACCTCTCACCAGCTGGCGGGCTCAAAGGCCGGTCACACCTGTGGGGTCACCTCCATCACAGCCGTCGGCTACCTGGGCTCGGACGAGCTCGTAGGTGCAGCCTGCCGCCGCGCGGGGGTCGTCGGGATCTTCCTCGAGCGACAGGGTGGCTGGCGCCTGGTCGGCCCCGGCGTGCCCGCCCCGCTCGCGGCCTCGCGCGCCGAGGTGCTCGGTATGCAGTCGACGACCGCGGGACTCTGCTCGCTCGCTCGCCTCACAGGGAGGCGCTCGACCGACCTCGTGACGGCCTGCGCGAGCGGTAGCGCGACGCACTGGCGCCTCGCGCCCGCATTCGCGGTCACAGGCCCGGACAACGTGCTTTCCTTGGGTCCGGCGGGTGGATCCGGGATGTTCGCCTTGATCTCCGGAACGGGGCCGGTCGAGCGGCTCGAGGCGCTGGACGTGGTCGACATGCGATGGACCAGGCTGCCGTCGCCACCCAAGGGGACGACGACGGTGGCGTTCGGCCCCTCAGGATCAGTGGACGCGCTGGCGGCGGGCGTCACCGTATGCGCGGTCTGGCGGCTTGCTGCCGGGGCAAGCCACTGGGAGCGGACCCAGCAGATTCAGGTGGCGATCCAGTTCGGGTCGTCGGGCTGAGGCTTTCACGAGGATCCGGCACGGGGATCTCGCACGGGGGGATCCGGCACGGGGATCCGGGGGCACCGTTACCTCCCAGCGGTAGCCTGACCTCATGGCCGGCACCCGAGTCAAGCGGGCGCGGGACGCGCAGATGCCCGGCGTCGAGGAGCTTCGCTTCGACTTCGCCGCGGACGGGGACGCAGTCGGCGACGAGGCCATCGCCGCGGTTCCCCCGGACGGCGAGCCCGCTCGCGACGGTGCCCGGGCGCCGGTGTTCGCGGCCGCGGCCCGCCCCATCGCGCACGCGGTTGCGCCCGTGCCCGCGATCTCCCCTGCCTCGTCCCAAGCTGTGCCATCCGCCTCCGCCGGCCCGTCCGGGGCGAGCATTTTGCCCGGGTCGGCCTCGGACGCGGCGTTGTCGGTCAGCGACTTCTACGACTGTGTGCGTGGGGCGCTCAAGGAGGCCTTTCCCGAAGAGATCTGGGTCACCGGTGAGATCTGCAAGGTGACGACTTCGAGGGGTCACCACTATCTCGAGCTCGCGGACCACGAGGACGGTCGTCGAGAGCAGGCCGCTGACGGCATTCAGGCCCGTCGCGGCGGCCCGACGGGGCGCAACGCCATCGCCACGCTCGAGGTGGCGTGCTGGGCGCGCGACTGGCCTGTCGTCCAGTACGAGCTCGCCGCGGTCGGAGTCGAGCTGACGCCGGGGCTCGTGGTGCGCCTGCGAGGCAAGGTGTCGGTCTGGGAGGGCGGCAGCAAGCTCCGCTTCTCCATGACCGCCCTCGACGTCGAGGCGCTCGTCGGCGGCATCGCGGCCGCCCGGCGACGGTTGCTGGGCACCCTCGCGGCCGAGGGTCTCCTCGAGGCGAACAGGCGATTGGCGCTCCCCCTCGTCCCCTTGCGGATCGGGCTTGTGACGAGCCCCGGCTCGGAGGCCTATCGCGACTTCACCGGGCAGCTGGAGAGGTCCGGTTACCGCTTCGACGTCCGTTTCGAGCCATCGACCGTCCAAGGCCCCGAGGCACCCGCGCAGATCTCAGCTGCCCTCACGCGCCTCGAGGCCTTCGAACCCCAGCTGGTCGTCCTTGTGCGAGGGGGCGGGGCAAAGGGCGATCTGGCCGCCTTCGACTCCGAGCTGGTTGCCCGTGCCATCGCGGGGGCGAGCTTTCCCGTCTGGACGGGCGTCGGGCACACCGGCGACCGATCGGTGGCAGATGAAGTCGCCCACCAGGCCCTCGTGACTCCCACCCAGTGTGGGGAGGCGGTTGTCGCCGTTGTCGCCGCCTACCTGGAAGCCACGGACCGGCGGGCGCGGCGGCTGGCACAGCGCGTCGAGGCGAGGCTCGACGAGGCGAGCCGGGAGCTCGGCGGCTCGTGCACCACCATCTGCCGGTCAGTCAGACAAGGATTGGAGCGCTCGGCGCTCGGAGTTCGTGCCGCCGAGACGCGCATCGCCAACGCGGCGCTGGTGGCGATAGAACGCAGCCAGGGTCGGCTTGTCAACCGCGCCCAGCGCCTGGCCGGCCCCGCTGCTCAGCAGCTTGCAGTGCAGGCCCAGCACGTCGCCCATCAGCGCGAGTTGTTGCAGCTGCTCGATCCGCGCCACCAGCTCGCTCGCGGCTGGTCGCTGACACGCGACGAGAGCGGCAACGTCGTCAGGTCCTCCGAGGCCCTGCTGCGAGGCGACAGACTGGTCACGACCTTTGCCGACGGGACCGCAACCTCGGTCGTCGAGCAGACGACGAGCCGCGTTGCCAAGCCCGACGGAGACGCAGCGAACGACGGAGGGATCCCATGAGCGAGACCGAGCCGGCAACCAGCCTCGTAGCAGTCGCAGAGCTTGGCTACGGCGAGGCGTCCGAGGAGCTCGACGCCATCATCGTCGAGCTGGAGCGGGGCGTCATCGACGTCGACCTGCTGGAGGTCCGCCTCCGCCGTGCGGTCGAGATCGTCGAGGAGCTCGATCGTCGCATCAGGGGGGCCCGTGACAAGGTGGGCTCGCTCCTGCCGCGCCTCGAGGCCGTGGGACAGGACTCCACCCGCGACGACGAGTCCAGGTAGCGGTTCCGACCGGCGTTGAGATCCGTTCTGGCAGTCGGCGCCGGCTTGGCGGGACTGCGAGCCTGTGAGACCCTGCGCCAGCAGGGCTTCGAGGGACGGCTGAAGCTCGTCGGCAGCGAGCCGCACCTGCCGTATGACCGCCCGCCCTTGTCCAAGCACTTCCTCGCCGGTGACTGGGGGCTCGACCGGTGCACGCTGCGGTCCGAGCGGGATCTCGAAGCCCTCGGGATTGAGCTGGAACTCGGCGTGGGAGCTCAACGCTTGGACATGGCCGCCCGCGGCGTCGTCCTGAGCGACGGCCGCAGGCTTTCCTTCGACGGGCTCGTGATCGCGACCGGAGCAAGCCCGCGGCCGCTGCCCGGGATCACGGGGCGCCCCGACGTGCTGAGCTTGCGGACCCTCGAGGACGCGACGGCATTGCGTGAGGTGATCTCACGACCGGGGGCGCGCCTCGTCATAGCCGGCGCCGGCTTCGTCGGGCTGGAGGTGGCTGCCACGGCGCGCGGCCTCGGCGCCGAGGTGACCGTGGTCGATCCGGTCGGCCTCCCTCTCGAGCGCGCCGTCGGTCCCCTGATCGGTGAGATCTGCGCGTCGGTCCATCGAAACCAGGGAGTCGACCTGCGGGGCGGGACAACTATCGCAAGCGTGGACACCGGCTCCCGCCAGGGATCGGGCCTTCGATGCAATCTCAGCGACGGATCCAGCGTCGAGGCGGCCGCGCTGTTGGTCGCGGTCGGAGTGTCTCCGGAGGTCTCGTGGCTCGACGGCTCGGGCCTCGACATCGGTCCTGCGGGGCTCGTCTGTGACGCATCGCTCACGGCCGCGCCGGGCATAGTGGCGGCCGGTGACCTGGTCCGGTGGCCGCACCCGGTGACGGGGGAGTCGCTGCGCATCGAGCACCGGACCAACGCTGCCGAGCAGGGTGAGCACGCCGCCAGGAGCTTGCTCGCCGGCGATGGACCCAGGCCTGGCTTCGCGCCCGTTCCCTACGTCTGGTCGGACCAGTACGACCACAAGATCCAGGTCATCGGCAACCCGCAGCCGGGGGACGAGACGGTGGTGGTGGACGGGTCCTTGGAAGAGCTCCGTTTTGTGGCCTTGTTCGGGCGGGCAGGGCGCCTGAGCGCCGCGCTCGGGTTCAGTCTCCCGAGGGCGCTCATGGCCTATCGGCCGCTGCTGGAGCGCGTGTCGAGCTTCGAAGAGGCCCTGGCGCTCACGCGGTCCTGAGACGTCGGCGCCCACCGGACCCGACCCGGCGCGCCGGATGCAGACCTCGCACGACTTCCTCGACGAAGCTCCGCGTCCCCCTGTCAGGCTCGAAGGCACCGTAGGCGGCGCGCTCGACGAGGGCGGTGACCGTCAACAGCGCGCCGGCCGCGTCGGAACCGGCGCGCCACCTGCCGAGCGCGCCGAGCCGGCCGGCGTACTCGCCGAGCGTTTCGGCGGGCCTCCTCTTCAGTCCGGCGGCGGCTCCCCGGCGCTCCAGCTCGGCGGTGACCCTTTCGACCCAGAGCTTCGGGCGCCGCCGCCGGCGCCGGCCGCCGAGGAGGACCAGGGCGCACGCCGCCAGCGAGCCTCCGACGGCGCCGATCCATCCCCAGGCAAGCCCGGCGATCGAGCGCCCGATGTCGGCCAGGAGCACCGCGCCCGGGTCCGGCGGCGCGAGCGGCACCTGCGCCGTCGGGTCGAAGCTCTGCCAGCCCGCCTCCGGGAACCACACCTGCACCCAGGCGTGCGCGTCCTTGGCCTGGATCTCGTACAGGTCGCTGAGCGGATTGAACGGCCCCGGCACGTACCCGATCGCCTCGCGGGTCGGCACCCGGAGGGTTCTCAGCATCACGGCGAGGGCGGTCGAGATCTGCTCGCAGTAACCCACTCGGCTACCGAAGAGGAACTGGTTGACGGCGTCCTGGCCGGGGACGAGCGGTGGGATGTCCGTCGAGTACCTGACGTGGCGCGCCATCCAGGCTTCGAGCGCGGTCACCTGGGCGTAGGTGGTAGTGGCGTGCGCCGCGGTCACGATCTGGCGGGCGAGCGCAGCCACGCGGGCGTAGTGCCCGACCGGGAGCTCCAGATAGGGGTTCAGGGCCGGGAGCCGTGGGAGCGATGGGGCCGGGAGCCGGGCGAGCATGCTAGGGGAGAGCGTCGTGTCGGACGAGATGACCGTGTAGACGGTGCCGGGGTTCATCGCGATCGTCGACCGCATCGAGCCGTCGGCGCCGACGATCAAGGAGTGCTCCGGGAAGTATGCCTCGGTCGGGTCGGCCGTCGCGAAGAGCAGGTTCTCCATGGGCACCGCCACGTAGAATGTCTGGACATTGGCCAGCCCGTAACCGGGTTCCCCCCCGTAGAGAACCGGCGGCACGCCAGGTTGTGCCTGCGCCTGGGAGAAGGAGCTCAACGCCGAAGCGACGAGAAAAGGCGATCCCGTGGCCAGCTCCGTGAGCCTGCTCGCGGCGGGGGAGCGCCTCCAGTTCTCGCCATCCCAGGTGTCAAAAGTCATCCCGAGGAAGTACCCGGGTCGGTCCGCGCGCACGCGCATGACTACCTCGTTGCCGAGGCTGCCCCGCAGCGCAGTGTCGAGCTCGCTCGCAAAGCCGAGGTAGCCGCCGACCCCGGTTCGCCCGGTGGCCTTTCCGGCCTGGGCGGGCTCGGTCGACTGGCTGCCGCTGCCGGTGATGCCGGCCGGATCGCGAAGGGGAAGGTAGGAGGTGAGCGAGGCCGGAAGCGTGATCGACTGTGCAGCCCGCGGCGCCGGGAGGAAGACGAGGAACAGAGCGCCCGTGAGCACGACCACGAGGCCGGTGAAGGCAAGTGATCCGAGGGCGAGCGGGCCCACTCCCCCTGTCATCGAGCGCCACGAGCAGGCGAGGGCGACGAGACAGGCCGCGAGCCAGATCGCCACATAGGCGATGAATCCGATTGAGACCGCCTGCGCGGCCCCGAGGGTGACGAGCGCCCCGGACGCAGCCAGCGAGAAGAGCAGGTCGCGCCGTGCCGGGACGTCGAAGGAGTGGATCAGCTGTACCCAGGTGAACAGTCCCGCGAGCGGGACCTCGATCGAGCTCAGCTGACCGACGTGGGCCGCCCCGAGGACCTGCAGGACGAAGGAGCCGAAGATTCCGAGCACGGAGAGGGCGAGGAGGATCTTCACCCACTGCCACGGCTTGTGACGAGTGACGTAGGAGAAGACCATCCCGGCGACCGTTCCGGTGCAGGCCACGAAGGCGCTGAGCAACGAGATCTCGCTCACCGCATAGCAGGCGAGAATGCCCGTGAGCACGGCGAGCGCGGTGGCGACGCGGAAGGTGACGGAGTGCTCCGGTGCCAGGGGTGCGTTCGCCCGCCGGATCATCTCGACAAAGCCGAGGCCCCGGCGCGACGCTCCGGCCGCCGATGGTCCGCCTGTCGGCGTCCGCAGCCCCCGAGCCCTGCCCATGGCGGAGGATCAGCGCCCGTCGAGAGGGGCGACCGCTTTGGCAAGGCGACGCCCCGCCGTGAGGCGGTCGGTGACAGGAGCGACGACCCTGCCTGTGGTCTCGGTGGTCTCCAGCACGACGCCGCGGCCCGAGCTCAACTGCGCGAGGACCGCTCCCATGGCGGCTTCGGCCAGCCGGTCGGCGGCGTCGAGGTCTCGGGGGAGATCTGCGACGATCCTGACCGGGTCGTC
>Ga0182021_10012511_pt1 | contig 10083 bp, 6 predicted proteins | sample 612E3MmetaG_FD_120493 | JGI IMG/M metagenome (GOLD analysis project Ga0182021, IMG submission 120493) | Permafrost microbial communities from Stordalen Mire, Sweden - 612E3M metaG (Illumina Assembly) | ecosystem: Environmental > Terrestrial > Soil > Wetlands > Permafrost | place: Sweden... | reverse complement strand
CGACGCGCCAGGCGATCGCGGCTGCAACCTGGTTCATCCACGTGTTCGAGTGGATGTGGACGACATCGGCCCAGCGCACGAGCCGCGCTCCGCGGGCCCAGGTCTCGATGCCCTCGATCAACTGCGGCAACCGCGTCAATCGCAGGCCAGAGAGGCGCCGGCGCACGAAGACCGCGTCCGGCCGCGGCGCGCCGTTGCCCAGGGCGAGATAGCGCACTTCGTGGCCGTGCGCGCGAGCCGATTCCCCGAGGAGATGAGGCAGCAACGCGTTGGCCGCCTGATGCGGTGGCAGATGCGGCGTGACCATTAGAATGCGCATCAGACTCGCCGACTCCCCTGCCGCTCGACCTCCCACGCCGCTGCATACTCCGCGCACGTGCGCCCAACCGCGCCGAGCCGCTGCGTGGCGTACTCCAGCAACCGCGTGAGGTCGTCAAGGAAACGCGCGACACTCGCCTCGTCTGGCGTGTACGGACTGCCGCCGGCCAGGACCTCGCTCGAGTGGAACGCGATGTTGAGCACGCCCACTCGGGCGGCCAGGCGGGTCGCCAGCCGCCGCATGTCGCCGAGTGGAGAGTACGACGGCCGCAGCCAGGCGCCACGCAGGCCGCCGCGTCTGAGAATGCCACGGTATGGCAGCGGCGGCAGCGCCGTGTAGAGCGACTCCAGGGGCTTGGGCAACGCCGGGATCGTTGCTGACGAGATCGGAATCTCGAGTATTCGGCTTGCGCCCGGTCGGCGAACGTCGGCGTAGTCGGCGCGATACGGCGCGATCGGCGCACCGGCGAAGCACATCCCGCCTTTGCGCCGTTCATTGAAGAGCGGATCGACGCTGGAATCGACGACGTAGCCGAGATTCTCGAGAACAGGGAGCGAGTGGTGGTCGAAGCCGTTGCGTCCGGCGCGGTACGAGCGCGGCCGGACACCCAGATGCGTCTCAATGCCTCGGGTGAGCTCATCCAACTGGCGCGCGAGCATTTCCGCGGACAGGTTGTGGGGGTAGGTGTGGTCTGCGCCGTCGACGTCCCGACCGGACGGCATGGACCATGGATGGAGGTGGCTGCCGATCTCGCAGCGTCCACTGGCTGCCAGCGACCGCAGGATACTCGCGCTCGAGTCGTTCGTCGCCATCTCCCACGTCACGAAATACGTCGGACGCACGCCGAAGCGCTCGAACAGGGACTGCAGCGCGGGCAGTCGCTCGGCATTGCGCACGGCGAGTTGCCGTCGGCCAGCAGTGGACCACTGATCGTCGGCCTCGGTGTCGATGCCGACGAGGACGATCGGCGGGCGAGTCCCGCGGCTTGCCGTGTGCGCAATGCTCGGCGTCGGGTCGGTCTCGCTGTCAGTCATGCCTCATCGATCCATGTCGCTGTCGCCGAAGACGACGTGCCACCGTCCCAGGTCACGCGCGGCCTCGGACACCCCGGAGCGGGCCCGGACGCAGAACTGCATCGGGGACTTGCCGCGCACGAACCCCGCGCGGCGCAGATCACGCGCCAAGCCCTGGCCCATGGCAAAGGCCTGCGCGCGCGCGACGCCCTTGGCGCGGAACGAATCCAGGATCATTGCCAGCAGCGCGCTGCGCGCTTCACTGTCGGCGGCATCGGCGTACACATCGACGATCCACCCCAGGTGCAGGCCGCGATAGTCCTCGTGGCGGCTGACCGCGAAGCCGGCCAGGCGCCCCTCTCGTCGCGCCTCCCATAGATCGTACTCGCGGTGAGGGCATCGCACGTACTTCCAGTTCAGGTACGCGGCGTTGCGGCGCACGCACATGACGTGCGATGCGCGGGTCCGAGACCAGAGCTCGTCGTACTCTGCTCCAAAAGTCGCGATCGGCCCCACCACGATGCTGCCGACGCGCGGTCTTCTTCGTCGTAGCCGCAGTCCCAGGCCGATGACGGCGCCGGCGAATCGGCCGAGGGGCTGTCCCAGCCGGCGCGACATGACGGCGGCGGGATCGAGCCACGTGCGGAAGAACGGCACGGGTCCGACGTCGGCGAAGCCCAGCTTGTGGAAAAGCGCGTACGAAGATGGCGTGAGCCCCAGCCCGAGCGCGACGTCGACGTGCTCCGCCCACGTGAGGAACAGGCGCGCGCCCACGCCCTTACCGCGTGCCTCAGGGCGCACGAAGACGTCCATGCCCCAGGACGCTCGCACCTCTTGTCCGCGCCACCAGAGCGTGACAGGCATGGAGGCATACTGACCGAGGAGCCCCTCGTCGCGGGCCACCCAGATCTCCGGCAGCTCACCGCTCGTTCGCGTCTCCGGATTCTCGATGTATTGCCAGGCCCAACGGCGTTGGCTACCGTCCGAAAGGAGGGTCCCAAACGTCTCGGCATACAGGCGTCGGAGCTCCTCTTCGTCTGCGGGAGTTCGTCGGTTGATCGAGATGGCGTCCATGGCCTTGCGAAACGCGAAGAATATCACGCTAACAGCTAGATGGCCAACGAGTTGGCCGTGGAGGCGCCCGAGTGAGGCAAGCGCGAATCGCGTCGTCACGCGTGCCGTGGCGCGCTGCCGCGGGCGGAATCGCGCGAGAGCGGTGGACTCGAGAGCCGGTTCCGTATCAGAATGTCGCGCGCCCCATGTCGCGGAACATCCCCGAGAAGTTTGGTCGATACACGATCGAGGAGGAGCTCGGTCGCGGGACGATGGGGGTTGTCTATCGGGCGTTCGATCCCGTGCTCGGCCGGGCGATCGCTCTCAAGACCATTCACCTGGCCCACGCGCTCTCCAAGCGCCGGCGTGGCGCGTTCGAGCAGCGCTTCCTGACCGAGGCGCGCGTTGCGGCGAAGCTCCAGCACCCTGGGATCGTTGTCGTGCACGACCTTGGCCGCGATTCCGAGAGCGGCGATCTCTTCATCGCCCTTGAGTTGCTGGTCGGGGAGAACCTGGTCGATTGGATAGAAGAGGACCAGCGCCCGGAGTGGCGCGAGGCGCTGCGCATCGTCGCCCGAGTGGCCGAGGCGCTGCACCATGCTCACGTGCGCGGCGTTGTCCATCGCGACGTCAAGCCTGCGAACATCATCGTGCTGGAGAGCGGTCAACCGAAGATCATGGACTTCGGCATCGCCAAGATCGAAGCGGGCCAGTTGACGACGCCCGGCGAGCTTTTTGGCACGCCCCTCTACATGTCGCCCGAGCAGGCCCTGGGAAAGCCCGCAGGGCCGCGCTCGGACATCTTCTCGCTGGGCTCCGTCGCGTATGCGCTGCTCACAGGACGGCTACCCTTTCGTGCCCCTGACGTGCCCGGCATCCTGGCACGCGTCGCGCACCTCGACCCAGCGCTGCCGAGCGAGATCGTGCCCGGGCTGCCTGCGGACGTCGACTACGTCGTGGCGCGCGCCATGGCCAAGGACCCGGAGCAACGCCATCCCGATGCTCAGGCGTTGGCGGAGGACGTCGAAGATATCCGGCAAGAACGGCCGCCGCGCCATCGGGGCGATTGGCAGATGCCGGAGCGTGGAGGCGACACCGTCATCTCACGCGAGGTCCTGGAATCGCCGCAGCCGGCTGCCGCCCTTCAGACCACAAGCGACCGACGACGCCACTCGAGGCGCGCTGCGTCGCGCCGCCGCAGCTTTCTCTGGCTGTGCCTCGCGGTCGCGCTGGTCGCGTTCGCGTTCGAGCGCGATCCAGGCCTGACGACCTTCTGGCGCTCTGCGGCAGCGTGGGTGGGAGTGGAGCGCTTCAGGCCAGGGACACCGATGAGCGCGGCCGAGTCGTGGCCCTTGCCCAGCGCCGCTGTCTCACCGGACGCCAGCCCAGCGCCGGCCTCGCCGTCGCCCGCAGTCTCGCCAGCGGAGGCGCCCACGCCGCCATCTGACCCAGTGCTGCCCAGCGTCGCCGCCACGCCGCCCAGTACGCCGGAAGCCACGCCCACCCCGGCCGTCACGCCAGAGCCCACACCCTCACCGTCTCCTCGCGCCACCCCGAGTCCGACGCCGACCATGCCTGCCCAGACGTCGCCGCAGCCGACTCCGAGACGCTCGCCCAAGACGCTGTCAAGCTCGGCCGCGGCGGCGGCGCTACGCATCGACGTGGAGACACGTCTCAAGGGCGGTTCCTTGCAGGTGTGGGTCGATGACCGTCCTGCGCTCACGACAAAGCTGAACGGTCGCGCAGCGCCTGCAGCCGTCCGACTGCTGCCAGGCTCCCACGAAATCCGCGTGCAGTTGCGCTCTGCCACGAGCGCCGACTCGGCCAGTGTGAAGGCAACGTTCTCGGCGCGCCAGCCACGCCGCCTGGGCGCGCGTCTGGTCAAGGGCAAGCTCACTTTGCGCTGGAAGTAGGCTGGCCGCGATGCCGCCGTCTCCGAGTGCCGCCGTCGTCGATGCGCCCTTGCCGCCGACGAATCCGATTGGTCGAGGTTTGACGCTGCTGACGCTCGTCGCACTCGCGCTGCGCGTTGCGTTCGTGCTCCTCGAGCCGGCCAACCGTCTCGCGGGAGACGAGTTCACCTGGACGGGATGGGCCTGGGGTGACGTCGAAGGGCTCACCAGCGCCCGGGTCGCCTTCTCGCCGTTTCGCTCCGAGATGATCTTCTATCCGCCGCTGTACGCGTACTTTCTCGCGGCGTCCCGCGTCCTGCTCGGCTCGGTCACGGCCGTGAAGCTGCTGCAGGCGTTGCTGAGTGCACTGCTGGTACCCGCCATCGGGCGCATCGGCACCCTGCTGGCTGGTCGACGCGCCGGGCTGATCGCTGCTGCCTGGGTCGCGTTCTATCCGGAGCTGATCTGGTACGCCGCGCACTTCTGGTGCGAAACGCTGTTTCTGACGCTCACTTGGTGGTCTTTCGAGCGGCTGCTCACCCACGACGTGTGCGTGCCGGGCGAGCGCATTCCCTCGGGCCGTGACGCCCGATGGGTGCGCGTGGCCGTCATGGGCCTTCTCCCGCTGGCAGCGCTGAGACTGATCTGGGGTCACAGTCTCGAAGCAGTCGCGGGAGCAGCACTACTCTTGCTCGTATTCGTTGGCGTCCTAGGGCTTTGGCGCCTGCTCGCCCGCGACGACGCTGCGCTCGATGCCGCAGCGGTCGCGGGCGGCCTTTGGGGTCTTGCGACCTTGACGCGCGAGACGCTCATCTATTTCGCGCCCGCAGCGCTGCTCTGGCTGCTGTGGAGACGTCGCGATGGACTCGCCCGGGCCGCAGCGTTCGCGATCCCGCTCGTGCTGGTCGTGGCTCCCTGGACTTATCGCAACTACGTCGTCACGCACGCCTTCGTGCCAGTGGCAACCTCTGGCGCCCTGAATCTGTGGCAGGGCAACACCTCGGTGCCGCGCGAACAGGTCTACGCGCTCAGCGAGGCTGTTCGCGGCCCGGGCCATGTTCGCATCGCCCAGTACCGTTACCACTGGAGCATGGCCCTCGAAGCCATTCGCGAGCGCCAGCCGCGTTGGCTGCTCGATAAGCTCGCGGCGGAGATGCCGACCTTCTGGGAAGCCGACAGCCTGGTGCTCATTCACCTGACGCTCAAGCGCGCCTACGGCCCGTTCCACCCGGCGATGGCCTGCGCAGTCGCCGTGGTCGTTGTCTTGCCCTACTTGGCCCTGCTCGTGTTGGGCCTGGTCGGGGCCCTGCACCTGAGACTCGGGCGCGCGGCCCTGCTGCTGCTCGGCTTTCTCGTCTATTACAACCTTATCCACGTTGTCACTCATGGCTTCTCCCGCTACCGCCTGCCTGTGTTGCCTATGGTCTTCTGCATCGCGGCTCTGGCCATGGCCGGGAAGTACGGCCATTCGGCGTTGACGCCGACTCGTCGTCGTCAGGTGTGCGTGGCGTTCTTGGGAGTGATACTGACGCTGAGTCTGCTACCGAGCCTGAGCCGTCTGGCGTCGGAACTCGCTGTCCGGTGGCCCGACGCTGAGGCAGTTGGGCCGGGCGGCGTTCGCAGATAGAATCACTCCGTCACGTGCCGGGGGTGTTTCTTGGGCAAGCGGATTCTGCTGTTCCTGCTGAGCAATCTCGCGGCCGCGCTGACAGTCTGTGTCGTCGTCACCATTCTTGGTGCGGTTAGTTTCGCGAAGATGCCTGCGGATCTGCCGCTCGCCTGGGTGGCTTTGGGCAGCTTCGTGTGGGGCGTGAGCGGCGCCGGGCTCTCGCTTCTGCTCGCACGCTGGTTCGCGAAGAAGACCCTCAGCGTGCGGCTCCTCGACGGCAAGTCCGGCGATAGCGATTCCGACTGGGTCTTCGGGTGGGTCCAACGTCTGGCACAGCGGGACAAGCTGCCGATGCCGGAAGTGGGCACGTACGAATCGTCCGAAGTCAACGCCTTCTCCACAGGGGCGACACGGCAACGCAGCCTGGTGGCCGTGTCCAGCGGCCTGGTCCGGAACATGAGTCGCCAGGAACTGACCGCCGTGCTCGCCCACGAAATGACGCACATCGCCAACGGCGACATGGTCACGATGACTCTGCTGCAGGGCGTGGTCAATGCTTTCGTCCTCTCCTTCGCCCGTGTCGCCGTGTCCGTGGTGCGGCGAAAGACCACCGGCGCCATCGTGTCGGCCATAGCCCTGGCGGTCCGAGTGGTGCTCGAGGTCGTGCTCGGCATGTTGGCGAGCATGATCGCGGCTGCGTTCTCGCGACGCCGTGAGTTCCGCGCAGATGCGGGAGGGGCGAAGCTCGTCGGCCGCGAGCACATGCTCGGAGCGCTGCGACAGCTCGCGCGGACACGCGAGCGCATCGATGGCTCACAACCGGCCTTGACCTGTTTCAAGATCGTCGGCGGCGCTGGCTGGCTCGACGCCCTCGCGACCCATCCTCCGCTGGAGCGACGCATCGCTGCGCTCCAGTCGCTGGCGCCTGAGACCTCGCCTTCAGGCGTGGTCTGACGCCGAGCCGCGAAGCCGATCGCGCACTGCGACGCTGACCTTCACGACGACTTTCGCCAACTCGGATCGCACGCTACCCTGCGCAGCGCAGATCGGCAACGGTCTCTAGCGCCAACTGGCCGCAGGCAGCAGCGATCTCCGGGCCGCGTGGCCGGCGCAGGATGCAGCGCAGGCCGTGTTCGCTGACGATCGCGTGGAAGCGCTCGATACGTGAAGCAGCCGGCGGCCGCAGCTCGCTCGACGCGACTCGGTTGTGGGGGATGAGGTTGACGTTGACCGGCAGTCCCACAAGCAATTGGCCCAAGCGGTGCGCGTCTTCGTCGGAGTCGTTGACGCCCTCCCAGAGCACGTAGGCGATGAGATGGCGACGGCCAGGCCCGGCGCGCGGGTCGTCACGCAGGGCGGCGAGCAGATCTGCGATGGGCCACTGGCGAGTGTGAGGGATGAGCCGCTCACGCACGGCGTCGGTCGTGGCGCTGAGCGTTACGGTCAACTGGCCGCGTCCTTCGGCCAGAAACCGCCGCAGACCTGGAAGGACGCCTGAGGTCGAGACGGTCACGTGAGCCTCAGCCAGTCCCGGCGACGGGTTCTCGACGAGCCGATCCACGGCCGGCAGCACGGACTCGATGTTGTCCATCGGCTCGCCCATGCCCATGAACACCACGTTGCGTGCCGGCCGACCCGGTGGCGCCTCCGATGCGGCCACAAGGTACTGCAGGAGGATCTCGGCGGTCGTGAGCTGGCGGTGGAAGCCGAGGGACGCAGTCGCGCAGAACACGCACCGCCGTGTGCAGCCCGCTTGGCTGGAGACGCAGACGGTGCTGCGACGGTCCCCCGGAATCAGCACAGCCTCGACAGTGGCACCGGCGAGATCGATGGCGTACTTCACCGTGCCGTCTTCTGACTCACGACGACCGACGAGACGCCAGGTGGGAAACGTCGCACGCTCGCGCACTGAGACCCAAACCGACTGCGCCACCCCGGGAACGCTCTCCGGAAGCGCGTGCGGAACGGGGCTGGCGCCGTAGAGCCACTTGCGCAAAGCCACGGCACGCGTCCGTGATCCGACGAAGTCGGTGAGCTCCGCGAACGAGCACGCGAGCAGATCCACCGGCGTGTTGTCTGTGGGCCTTCCGGGCGCCATACTGCTTAGTGTACTCACTCCCGACAGCCCGACGTCGATCTCGCACGGCCGCGAGCCGCAGTCTGGCCGGCGCCGCAGATGCGCTAGACTCAACAGCCTTGCTGACGGGTGCTGCACGAGGATCAAAACGATGACCACACACAATGCCTTTGGAGCCCGGGGGCAGTTGGCCACCTCCCAGGGCAACGTGACGATCTTCCGCCTCGGCGCCCTGACGCAGGCCGGCGTAGCGCCGGACCTGGACCGCCTACCGTTTTCGATTCGCATCCTGCTCGAGTCTCTCTTGCGCCACGCCGACGGCAAACTCGTCGTCGAGGACGATGTGCGCCACCTGGCGGCCTGGCAGGCGGCCCAGCCCGCAGCTGTCGAGTTGCCGTTCATGCCAGCGCGCGTGATCCTGCAGGACTTCACCGGCGTCCCGGCGATCGTCGACCTGGCCTCGATGCGCGCAGCGGTCGCGCGCTTGGGCGGGGATCCGAAGAGAATCAACCCGCTCATCCCGGTGGATCTCGTGATCGACCACTCGGTGCAGGTGGACGTCTTCGGCCGCGCTGACGCGCTGCGCCAGAACGTTGCGATCGAGTACGAGCGCAACCGCGAGCGCTATGCCTTCCTGCGCTGGGGACAGAGCGCCTTCGCGAACTTCCGCGTCGTTCCACCGGCAACCGGGATCGTGCACCAGGTCAATCTCGAGTTCCTGGCCAAGGGTGTGCTGACGCGCCAACAGAACGGTGAGACCGTCGCGCTGCCGGACACGCTCGTCGGGACCGATTCGCACACGACCATGATCAACGGCCTGGGCGTGCTGGGTTGGGGCGTGGGCGGCATCGAGGCTGAGGCCGCCATGCTCGGGCAGCCGCTCTACATGCTCGCGCCGCAGGTGGTGGGCGTGCGGCTGTCTGGACGGCTGCGCGCCGGCGTCACGGCCACCGACCTCGTCCTGACACTGACCCAAGCGCTGCGCAAGAAAGGTGTGGTGGAGAAGTTCGTCGAGTTCTTCGGTTCGGGCGTGTCGCAGATGACCCTCGCCGATCGCGCCACGGTTGCGAACATGGCGCCCGAGTACGGCGCGACGATGGGCTTCTTCCCAACCGACGCGGTGACCTTGGCGTATCTCAGGCGCACCGGACGCAGCGCGGCAGAGGTCGAGCTTGTTGAGCGCTACACGAAGGAGCAGGGACTCTTCCGCACGGACGAGTCCATCGAGCCCACGTTCAGCGACACGCTCGAGCTGGATCTTGCGAGCGTTGAAGCAAGTCTGGCTGGCCCCAAACGGCCGCACGACCGCGTGGCGCTGGTAGACATGAAGCCGGCTTTCCATCAGGCATTGACTGCGCCGACCCAAGAGCGCGGCTTCGGCCTGGCCGAGGCTGACGTGGCGCGCACGGCTGCGATCGAGATCGGCTCAGAGCGCGCGACCCTACGGCACGGCAGCGTGGTCATCGCAGCTATCACGAGCTGTACCAACACTTCGAACCCTTCAGTGATGATCGGCGCCGGCCTGGTCGCGAGAAAGGCCGTCGCGCGTGGGCTGCGCGTGTCGCCCAGCGTGAAGACGAGCCTGGCGCCGGGATCGCAGGTGGTCACCGAGTATCTCCGCCAGAGCGGCCTGCTCAGAGACCTCGACACGCTCGGCTTCGGTCTCGTTGGCTATGGCTGCACCACTTGTATCGGCAACAGCGGGCCGCTGCCGGAGGCGGTCAGCCGCGCCATCCGCGAGAATCAGCTCGTGGCCGCGGCCGTTCTCTCGGGCAATCGTAACTTCGAGGGGCGCATCCATCCCGATGTCCGCGCGAACTACCTGGCGTCTCCGCCGCTCGTGGTCGCCTATGCGCTGGCCGGCAGGATGGACCTCGACCTGGAGCGAGAGCCCCTCGGGTCTGACCGCGAGGGCCGCGCCGTCTTCTTGCGCGATCTGTGGCCGAGCCCGGCGGAGATTGCCGCGATCGAGGAGACGATCGACGGCGCGATGTTCCGCAAGGCCTACGCCGACGTCTTCGAAGGCAACGCGGCCTGGAACGCGATCGCTGCGCCTTCAGGCGCGCTCTACGCTTTCGATGCCGACTCGACCTACATCCAGGAGCCGCCGTTCTTCCAGG
>Ga0182021_10012510_pt1 | contig 10083 bp, 8 predicted proteins | sample 612E3MmetaG_FD_120493 | JGI IMG/M metagenome (GOLD analysis project Ga0182021, IMG submission 120493) | Permafrost microbial communities from Stordalen Mire, Sweden - 612E3M metaG (Illumina Assembly) | ecosystem: Environmental > Terrestrial > Soil > Wetlands > Permafrost | place: Sweden... | reverse complement strand
TAAAGAGGCTGAGTATTGGAAGAAATACAAACAATTAGCTGCACGATTTATCGATAATATGAAAAAGTTCGAAGCTGATACACCGCAGGCGGTCATCGCGGCCGGACCAAAGATCTGAAATACGGGCAAAAATTTTATCGCCCCGGGTAATCATCCCGGGGCTATTTAGTGGTTAATTCCTCTGGTGGTTTAACCCTACGGAAAATTCCGCATAACACCAAGTCGTAGATTAACTTAAGACCACCACAAAGATAGAAAGGCACGCCGATCAATCCAGGGATGGACAGGAGAATTCCAGTTATTTGTAACAGCTGGGGGGCAACCATCGGCCGGCAAGTACTCCAAGGGCAGTGGCAAATGAGCCTGACAGGTTATACCAGGCGATGGTCTGCGTGCGCAGCGAATCTGGAACGAGCTGAGTGAGCCCGGCTTGTTCAATGGAAAGTAAGGGCCCTATCTCATTCCCGCTGGGGCTGATGACTCCAATTATCGCAGCGCTCATGAGATGACGGGGTTTTTTGTTGCAATGTAGATGGTGCTTATATAGAAATGAAACAATAGAAAGGATTCCATAGCAAAATAAACGCACAGCGCGGGTGGTGAAGAGCATGGATCTGTCGCGCTTGTTGTCCAGCGAGGTATTCTTGATCGTCCACCCTGAACAGAAATGGTGGATTAAACCCTCTAGGACTTCGATCGAATAGCTAGCACGGCTCGAAGTTTCTTCAGGTTGGTATCGGTCGGGAATCCTGCTCGGTCCCAGTGATATTTACAGCCGACATAATCGAGAAGTACGCCTTGGGCCGGGAGGTCGAGTGAACCAGTTTCCCATCCGCCGTTCCAATTGGTCAGAGCGCATGAAATACCCACCACTCCGATGGTCCCCTTTCTTCCTCCAGTATTAAAAACCTTCATATCATCGGGCACCATGTAAACATCGAATCCATATTTCTTCCCCATTTTTGTTATTTGGTTTACCCGGCAGGCTGGGGAGCAGGAGTTGCATCTTGCCCCGAAAGGAGTCTCGTCGGCTTTGCACTTCACCTCGGGTGCGCTCATACAGGGCGGAACGATGACAACTTTCCGTTCCGTTGAAAGAAACCGTTGTCGGTAGACACTGTTCAGAATTTCAGTTCCTACCATTGAAAGGTGATATTCTAATCGTGTCTTTGATACCAAACGCGCATCGTACTTCCAGCGGTGTTCGAGGGCGGCCGTGGATAGAAACTGGTCAACATTCTCAGTGTACTTACCTAAGACTTCAAGGCTTGACCGGTCAAATTCTTCGGCCAGGGCGAGGCATTTCAAAAATACCTCGTTTGCTGGTAAGTCGTTCCCTTCAAGAAAATAACCGTTCCATTTTTCGAAGCGTTCTGCTTTGATACTTTCACCACTGGCTTTTAACCATTCGATCAGCTCAAGGATTTTGTTGTCCTTGCCCTCATTTTCATATCCGAACCGGCCTAATCCATTCACCCAGCCGGACAGCATTTTAATAATCGCTTCTGATTTAGGCCAGCGGGTGCGTGAAGATTCGAACAAGTTCAGCAGGAAATTCGACCAGGGGGGTGAACGGCGGGCTTTATCGAGGTATTCCCTGAGGTACACACCCAATGCCAGAAATTCGAACGCGATCTCGACCCCTGATCGTCCCGATACCCCGGTTTGATGAAGATATTCCTGAAAACCCGAAATTATATCGGGGTATTGTTGTTGGATGAGTTCTATCGATTTTTCCGCAAAACTGGATATCGTCTGATAATACTCGTCAGAATTGGCGGTTGAGAGTCGCAGGGAGTAGGTGATTGTACGGTACATGTGTGCGCGCTATCGAGATCGAACCTGGCTGAATCCACTGACCGGGTTCTAGAACCCGATGCAAGAAGGACGAACAGTTAAACGGGATGTCTATTCGACCGGTGGAGCATATTTATCTTCCTTTTCTTTTTCACCCGGGGTTATCTGCCAGGGTTTGAATTGCGCCATCAGCCGGCCCGGGATCCGCCCCTGTATCAGCACACCTTTCCGACCATGTTCCAGGCGCTCCACCTGGCCCAGTTCGTGGAAGAGAGAGATGAGTTGCCCCTGTTGGTACGGTAGGCGTACGAGGATTGGCAAGAAGGATTCAAACAGGGTACTTTGAAGCAAACGTAGCAGATTTTCAATCCCCTCCCCGGTCTGAGCCGATATAGCTACAGCCTGTGGAAAATGTTCCACCGAAGAACGGGCTGCCACAGGATCTGCCAATCGATCTATTTTGTTCAAAACGGTTATCACCGGAACCTGACCGGCATCAATTTCATTCAAGGTGACATGGACCGCTTCAGCCTGGTTCATGGCGTTGGGGTGTGATATATCGACTACATGTATAAGTAAATCCGCCTGGGCGATTTCTTCCAAGGTAGCCCTGAATGCGGCCACCAATGTAGTGGGCAATTTCTGGATAAAACCCACCGTGTCTGTTAGAAGCGCCTGGTAACTGCCAGAAAGATCGACACGCCGGGTAGTAGGATCGAGTGTGGCGAATAACTGATCCGCTGTAAAAATGTTCGCCTTGGCCAAACGATTAAGCAGAGTGGATTTACCGGCATTGGTATATCCTACCAGTACTACTGTTGGTATGCGACTGCGTTTCCGCTGTGCACGAGCGCGCAAGCGATGTGCCCGCACTTTTTCGATCTCGTCTTTTAGGTGGGAAATCTCATGACGGATTGCCCGCCGATCCACTTCAAGCTGGGTTTCGCCAGGACCGCGCAGGCCAACGCCACCCACCGAACCTGAGCGACCTCCACCCCCACCGGCTTGGCGCGCCAGGTGAGTCCATTGGCCGGTAAGGCGGGGAAGGTAATATTCATACTGGGCCAACTTGACCTGCAATTGGCCTTCGCTGGTGTGAGCGTGCTGGGCGAAAATATCCAGGATCAGGGCTGTGCGGTCGAGCACCCGGATCTTTTCGCCAATGTGTTTCTCCAGCTCGCGTTGGTGGCGAGGAGACAGCTCATTATCAAAGACGATGGTTTCCGCCAGTGCATCTTCGGCAAGTGCCTTGAGTTCCTCAACCTTTCCCGAACCAATAAAGGTCTCCGCATTAGGACGTTCCATTTTCTGGGTAAGCTCGCCAACGACTTCCAACCCTGCTGTATCGCATAGGAGGGCAAGTTCTGTCATGGAATCTTGAAGAGTTAATAAATGATCCTGACCGTGTATCTCAACGCCCACTAAAAATGCACGTACTCGCGGCGGAGTGGTCGGTACGGGGGGTCTTTTTGACATAGTCTATCTCCATATAAAAATGATATCCGGAAAGTATCCTAACCCCCTCATTCTAAATGAAAATCATTCATAATTTCAGATCAAATCATCTTTTCCTCTATTCATCAAATAATATCAATTAAGTGTAAGGCCGGTCATGGTTTTTTGCAATCTACTTTTGCTTCCCGATCCAGGTCCATAGTGTCTCGCCAACCGCCTGGAGGCTTTTTGCAGATACTTTATCAGCGGTATCGGCGGAGGTATGCCAGTACGGATAATCGAAATCAATAATATCCACAGCTGGTATGCCTGCTTCTATAAAAGGGGTGTGATCATCGATCATATCGTATTTTGGCTGTGCGATAAATTCCTTACCATACCCCAGCGCGGCAGCCTGTGTCCATATTGCCGAGGTAAGCTCTGGGTCCGAATTCCGCTCGATATAAATATTGAGATCGGAATCCCCGACCATGTCAACGATGATCGCCGCCCGTGGTTCCTCCGCAAGAGTTGCTACAAAAGCGTGTGATCCCATGATCCATTGACGACCATCCAGCCCGCCATTGTCTTCCGCATCAAAAAAAACCAATTGAACTGGAACACCGCTGACCGGGAGAGTTCGTGCCAATTCCAGGAGGACCGCAACTCCAGAGGCCCCATCGTTCGCGCCAGGCACCGGGTCTTTTCCACCGGAACCATGGTCCTGATCGGCAAGGAGCCGGCTATCATAATGAGCTCCAATTATGATTGGGGTACCCGTTACGGACCGCGAGGCGACGATATTCTTTACAGAAAACCCCTGCCACATCGTGTCCTGAACATAAGCCTGCCAACCGGCACGTTCAAGCTCTTGCTGAATGTACGCGATAGCCTGGGCGTGCGCAGCACTCCCCGGGGTGCGGGGTCCAAAATTAACCTGGACAAGAACATCCCGGTAGGCACGCTCCCCATTAAAATGGGTGAGGGGTGAGTAGCATCTGAAAAATGACCAGATTAAAAGACCAATCAAAATGGTTACGATTGGAAGAAAAATGAATAAACGGTGATTGCGCATAGGCATCATATTAGGACATCTGAATAAATATACACACCCAAAGGGACAGGCACCCGAGTGACGATCCACACCCAACAGCCTGCCAGCCTTCCCCGGTGAGGGGCCACTCTGGTTTTAACATAAGTTCTATTGTATCATTTTGGATTTTATCGAGATGTGTTATATTTTATGATATAGGTGTTAACATCCGGTAGATTCAGGGTGTATCAACCTGGCGACAAATTCCTGGCAAGTTTCTAAGTTAAACCGCACGAATGAAATGGCAAACCAGTCAAATAAAGAATCAGCTTAAGATAGGAGTAGATGAATGTCTCAAAGCTCTGACCTTCAATCGCGGGCAATAAACACATTGCGCTTTCTTTCGGCAGACATGGTTCAGCAGGCAAACTCCGGACATCCAGGTTTACCTATGGGTTGTGCTGCCATAGCATTTACCATTTGGACCCGTCATTTGCATTTCAATCCCCAGAATCCCAACTGGGCGGGTAGGGATCGTTTTATCCTTTCTGGTGGTCATGGAAGCGCTCTGTTATATTCACTTTTACATTTGACTGGTTACGAACTGTCTTTGGAGGAACTACGGCATTTTCGACAATGGGGGAGCAAAACCCCCGGACACCCCGAGTACGGTCTGACACCCGGTGTGGAAGTGACTACCGGGCCATTGGGCCAAGGCTTCGCGAATGGCGTCGGGATGGCGATCGCAGAAGCGCATCTTGCCGCCGAATTCAATGATCCGACGAATAAGGTGATTGATCACTTTGTTTATGCGATCGTTACAGACGGTGACCTGATGGAGGGCGTAACCGGGGAAGCAGCCTCGTTAGCGGGACATTTACGGTTGGGAAAACTCATTTATTTTTATGATAACAATCATATTTCAATTGATGGTCCCACGAAGATTGCATTCACAGAGGACCGGGCGGCACGGTTTAGTTCATATGAATGGCAGGTGTTGACCGTGGAAGACGGGAATGACGTGGAAGCCATTGATGCTGCTATCGAACAAGCTAAAAAGGACCCGCGCCCTTCACTTATTATTTGTCGTACGACTATCGGATTTGGTTTGCCGACCCGTCAAGGGACCAGTAAAGCCCATGGCGAACCGCCCGGAGAGGCAGAATTAATTGCAGCAAAGAAAAACCTGGACTGGCCGATTGAGCCGCAATTCTATATCCCGGAGGATGTGCAGACGTACTTCCGCAAATCTTTGGTCAGGGGCGCAAAATGGGAAACGAACTGGAACGCCGAGCTGAAAGCATTTCGGAAAGCACAACCGGAAAAAGCCGCAGAATTGGAAAGGCGTTTAAGGAATGAGCTACCGCAAGACTGGCATCAAGCTTTGCCGGTGTTCCCAGCCGATCAAAAGGGTCTGGCAACTCGAGTTGCTTCAGGTAAAATAATCAACTCGCTGGCAGCGAAGATCCCTGAATTGATGGGCGGATCGGCGGATCTGGCTCCCTCCACGAAAACATGGCTAGATGGATCTGAGGCTTTCGAGCCAGAAACCCCTGGTGGAAGGAATTTTCACTTCGGGGTTCGAGAACATGCCATGGGAGCGGTCGTGAATGGAATGGCCGTACATGGAGGAATTATTCCATTTGGGGCTACCTTCCTGACCTTTGCTGATTATATGCGCGAGCCAATCCGGCTTTCTGCTCTCTCCCATTACCCGAGTATTTGGTTATTTACCCATGATAGCATCGGGGTTGGTGAAGATGGTCCGACCCATCAGCCCGTTGAACAATTAGCGAGCTTGCGCGCCATCCCCGGCATGGTAGTCATCCGCCCGGCGGATGCAAATGAAACTGTGATTGCGTGGAAAGTCGCCCTGGATCGCCGCAATGGCCCGACTTTGCTCGCCTTGACTCGCCAAAATGTTCCCACTCTTGACCGTAACCTGTATGCCCCGGCAGATGGCCTGGCAAGAGGTGCGTATGTCCTGGCTGACCTGGGTGAAGCAGACCCGGAATTGATCCTCATGGCGTCTGGCTCGGAAGTGAACTTGATTGTAGAGGCAGGGTTACGATTAGCAGTTGAAGCAGTATCCGTCCGGCTCGTGTCATTCCCCTCCTGGGAACTTTTCTCAACCCAGGATTTAAAATATCGTGAGCAGGTGCTACCCAGTATGACGAAAGCACGCATTGCGGTGGAAGCCGGTGTTACCATGGGCTGGGAGCGTTGGGTGGGGGAGAAAGGAGATGTAATCGGTGTGGACCGTTTTGGCGCATCGGCTCCCTATGAGCGGATATACAAGGAATTTGGACTGACAACCGGGAATATTGTTGAAAGAGCAATAAAATTATTGCATTAAGCGATGCGCATAGTCAAATTCTACTCAACCGGACTACTCAAAATGCCATCCATGCGCATTGGAAGTTCGGTAGGTTGATAAAGTACCAAGAAATGACTTGGAACAAATGATGTTTATACCGGGGTCCTGCTGGAAAGGACCCTGCCGACGGCGAGAGGCCATATCGATGGGGCTTTTATCGGGTTTATATCCCGCTTATTTTAACGTACAATTGGCTGTATCAACTCTATCAAAGGAGAAACATAATGGAAATTATTGATTACATACGCCGTCAGATGACCGGCATGCGATCCACAGTGGATATGACCATGAAAGATGTCACTGCTGGGCAATTTAACTGGGCTCCGCCCGGAACGATGAACACGATCAGCGCTACTTTCCTTCATTTTACAAGCGTGGAGGATCACTTCATTCAGGGCATTCTGCAGGGGAAACCCCGCGTATGGGATGCCGGTGGATGGAGCGAAAAGACCGGGATTAAAAAAACCCCCGGCATCGGTGAGAACTGGGATGAATTTAAACATCTCAACCTGGAACCAGCCACCTTTCTTGAATACCAGAAGGCCGTATGGGCCGCCACAGATGCCTATCTATCCAAACTTACCGAAAAGGATCTGGATCGTAAGGTGAAGCTTGGTCCCCGTGAGCTGACAATCGCCGAGCTGCTAATCATGGCAGCCAACCAATCTCTAAGCCACGCCGGAGAAATTGCAGCTCTGAAGGGTGTGAAGGGTGCCAAGGGTTTACCTGTCTAACCATTGAAGGAATAAACACATAAATAGAAATTCATCAGTAAGGTCGTTTTAGGAGACATGAAACACCGCCCTATCTGGCCGATGTGGCGGTGTTTTGTAGATCCTGCTTTAGAGAGCGGGTGATGGGACTCGAACCCACGATATCTTGCTTGGGAAGCAAGCGTTCTACCACTGAACTACACCCGCGATCAGGATAGATTATACCAAATATTCATTTTGGGCAGATGTTCACGGAATTGGCAGGCGCGGGATTTATCGTTGTCTGCCCGTTAATTTATTTGTCAGTTCAAACAACTCCTGGCCGGCGTTACCCACCGGGTCAGCCGAACGCAAATATTGTAAGGCCATATCGGTCATCTGGTCTGCTGTATTTTGGGTATAAAGCCTGGCGCCTTCCTTTTCCAATTGGTCAGATAGCCCCATGACCTCATCCGGGGAGATTGGCCCATTCAGCCAACGTTTTGCAAAAACCCCCTTCTTTTCGAGCCCAAATAATACCGGCAGTGAGTTTTTGCCTGTCACCAAGTCCGACTCGATGGATTTACCGGTCAGCGCAGCGTCCCCCCAAATACCAAGATAGTCATCCTGCACCTGGAAAGCCAGTCCGAGAAAATGTCCATAATTACGATAGGCATCACGGATTGTTTCATCTCCTCCCCCGAAAAGGGATCCGACGGCACAACATGCAGATAGCAGGGCAGCAGTCTTTCCAGTCACCATCGTCCAATAATCTTCCATCGTAAGGTCTTCTCTTTTCTCATAGGAGAGATCAAGGAATTGACCTTCGGTCAGGGCCAGGCAGGCGGTCTGAAGGAGCGTTGCAGCCGAAAGTATTAATTCCGTGTCAAATGAGGGAACCAGGTCCAATAAGGACAGATTAGCGATCACAAACAATGCATCCCCGGTATTGATCCCCTGGGGCATTCCCCATTTATACCAGACGGTCTCCCGACCCCGACGCTCGGTCGAGTTATCCTGGATGTCATCGTGAAGAAGTGAGAAGTTATGAATAAGCTCTACGCTGGCAGCAGCTGGTAGGACAGCGTTCCACTCTCCTCCACAGGCTGCGCAAGTAAGGAGCAGCAAGAGGGGCCGGATCCTTTTTCCCTGTGCGGACCGACCAGATCCATCACCAGTCCATCCCATATGATAGGTTAGCATATCGTGTAACGGGTGCAGGCGGGGATCGACCAACCGGGAGATTTGATGTTGGAGTTCGACCTCTATCGCAGGTAATAAAACATCCTGTAGGGTAGTCATATATAGCTAATCATAGTCCATTTTTTGATTTGTTTTATTATGGATCTCCGCAACATTAACTTCCGCTTTGTGTAAGTCCCGAATGTTTTTTATGCCAGATGAGAACATCGTAATCCTGATCTGCATTTCGGTTAGTTTCAACATTTCAACGGTTTTTTTACTCGAGTCGGCTGCGGCTATTAACGCTTTTCTTGCCATCCCTCCTAGGGTCGCACCCAGCGCGATAGATTTAGCTATATCCAATCCATCCTTTAACCCCCCGCTTGCGAAAATCGTCATCCCGGGAGCGGCTTTCCTTACATTCAGAATTGAATCTAATGTAGGAATCCCCCAACCGATAAATGTAGCTGCCAGATCCCTTGCAAGATCATCCGCTGCCCGGTACATTTCTACCTGTGACCAGGAGGTCCCCCCAGCGCCAGCAACATCAATTGCAGCGACTCCACAGTTGGCAAGCAGTTTTGCGGTCCGCTGGGAAATACCCCAGCCCACTTCTTTTACAATGACCGGTTTCCCCAACCTGCGGCAGATCCCCTCGATTTTTTTTGCCAAACCGGAAAAATTGATATTCCCATCAGCTTGTACGGCTTCCTGAAGTGGGTTTAAATGCAGGATAAGCGCATCTGCCGCGAGCATATCCACGGCGCGACGACACTGGTTAATGTCAAAACCATAATTGAGTTGAACTGCGCCAAGATTTGCGAACAATAATATATCCGGGGCAACTTTTCGAGCGATGGAAAATGTATCGATCAGGACGGGATTTTCCAGCGCTGCACGCTGACTGCCCACACCCATCGCTAGCCCTATTTCCTGGGCGGCTTGGGCAAGTCGGCGATTGATCTTTTTTGCTTCTTCAGTTCCTCCGGTCATCGAGGAGATCAAGATGGGGGCGCTGAGTTTTTTTCCAAATAAGCTGAGAGACAGGTCGACTTTTTCAAGGTTCAATTCGGGTAAAGCTTGATGGATGAACTCGATCCTTTCAAATCCAGTTGTTTTTGCAGAACGGACATCCTGCTCAAGATTGATCCGGATGTGATCAGTTTTTCTTAGCTTAATGGGCGAAACTTTTGTCATGATCGCGTGTTCCTTGTATTGAATTATAATTGCGAAACGATTACAATTGCAAAAGAATTTACCCTTAGGAGGAAGAAATGGCGAGCACTTTTGAAGAAGTAAAAGCAATCATAGTGGATTTGTTGGGCTCCGATCCAGCCAAGATCGTTCCTGAAGCCCGCTTTCGCGAGGACCTGGAAGCTGATTCACTGGACCTGGTTGAACTGATCATGAAGTTCGAAGAGGTTTTTGTCACCGAAATTTCTGATGAAGATGCCCAGAAGATCACTACGGTTGGGGAAGCCGTCAATTTTGTTGAAACCCAAAAGGCGAAGAAGAAATAACATAAAGCATCAATTAAATATAAAGACGCCAATCCTTGGCGTCTTTAT
>Ga0182021_10012509_pt1 | contig 10084 bp, 9 predicted proteins | sample 612E3MmetaG_FD_120493 | JGI IMG/M metagenome (GOLD analysis project Ga0182021, IMG submission 120493) | Permafrost microbial communities from Stordalen Mire, Sweden - 612E3M metaG (Illumina Assembly) | ecosystem: Environmental > Terrestrial > Soil > Wetlands > Permafrost | place: Sweden... | reverse complement strand
GGTCTTGGGCATATCTGCCCAGCGATTCGATAATGGCGGCCCGCACGTGCCAGTCGGGATCTTTGAGCGCGCGGACCAGAACTTCCACGGCGTCGGGGCTCTTGATCTGGCCCAAGGCATCCGCCACCGCAATTCGGACGAAAACACTTCGATCTTGCATCCGGTTGATCAGCGGCGGGACAGCGTTGATGGATCCGCAAACCGTAAGCGCTCCGGTCACCTCCATGCGCACCATTTCGTTGTCGTCCTGCAACGCTTCAATCAACGCGGATTCGGCGGTCTTGTCGCCCAGTGCCCGCAACGTCGCCGCCGCAAAGCGACGCACTTCCGGACGTTCGTCTTGCAGCGCCTCGGTCGAGACCGGGAAGCTGGTCGAGTGTGCCAACCGGATGAGTCCGGCCGCCACTCCCATGCGGACGGGCTCTGAATCATCCCGGATAAGTTTCCAGAGAATTTTGCCGCCGTCGGCAGCGCCGAATTCGCCGATGAGCATGGCCACCAAGATGCGGACTTCGGGCCGCTGATCGCCGGCCAAATCCGCGAGCACCGGCAACGGATCTTCGGCGTCCTGCAGTTTGGCCTGGATGAATTGAGCCGCTTCCGGCGGATACTGCTGGCTGAAGTGGACGCGTTGATAAACGGACCGGAGTTTGGGGTTGGCCGGCTCGTCTGGCGTGGCTGCTTGAGCGGACAGGGCCGTCGCCAGAAGAGCAACTCCGAGCCAGTTGAGAAGTTTCATGACCTTGGATCCGGTCGCGGCCCGCAAGGAACCGCGCACGCGGTCAGCTTGGATAGCCGGGACCACGTTTGATACGTCCTATTCCCTTCGACAGGGCCTGAACAAATCGCGGCAGCACATGCCCCAAAATGTCGCCCGTGAGCACGCCGCTGGTCACGACAGTCGGCCCTTCAACACGCACTTGAGTGCGCGCCAACGCTTGGAACGCCCCCTCCGTCGCCTCCGTGCCGCCATAACGGACGCGGCCGAGACCGATGGCCACCATGCGGGTGTCGGAGAGCAGTTGCGCCAACTCTTGCGCTTTTCTCGGGTCGTAACTGAGCGCGACCATCTCGGCGCGGGCGTCATCCATCGAAATCTTGCCCTTGATCAACACCGCCGCCATGTAGGGCCGGAACTGCTCGGAGAACAGCCGGCTCGGTTCGGGAATGACGGCGATGAACGACACGGCGTCATGGAGATAATCTTCGACCACCGGATACCGGTTATTGATCCCGGCATCGATCAACTCCCGCTGGCGCTTCTCGACGTCTTTGCTGGCCAGAATCAAGACTTCTCGGCCCAGCAACGAGAGCACGGATTGTCCCATGTTGAAAAACTGTCCGGACAACTGCGACTTCCAGTAGCCTTCCGAACTGAATGCCGGCAAGCGTTCGGGCACGAGGTTGCCAAACACATGAATCGCCACGTCGCGCAATTCGCCCTCGGCCCGGTAGGTCACGAGCATCATCGCGACGTCGCCCTGAGACAACGTCGGATTCTCATTCAGCGCGTGGCTGAGAGCTTCTTTGATCTGCTCCAGCAGTGGCGGGTTGTCGCCAAACGCCATTTGGAGAAAGGCCGGTGAAAATTCCTTGCGCGCCGGCGATTTGACAATCATCTCCTGCCGCTTCACCGCTTCCTGCACGACCGTGCGAACTTGGTTTGTCTCCATGACAACCCGGCGGAAGCGTTGGGTCACGTTGATGGCGAGCACACCGGCCGCGAGCAGCAACACAGCCAACAACGTCCAAACGACAACGTTGGCTTTCGTCCCGGTTCTGCCGCCTGCCTTTGGGGCTGCCATAACTTATTGTGCCAAAATCTGTGCGCCGCCCTGGCCAAACTTGATCGGCTCGTCCTCACCGAGTAACTCCCAGCCCGTCTCAAAGCCGCTGTGAAAAGCGGCCCGCCGGCCATGGCGGAACGCATTAAAGCTATCATCTCTGACCAAAAAAGCAATGTATTGTGTGTTTTTGTCGAGTTGGCGCAGAATCATCTGAAACTTTCCATTCGGTTGCTCCAGCGCATCCCCCTCCCACGACTCGCCCTGTGCGCCCGGCCGCGGATCCAGCGCCATCACGGCCGCCAGCAGGTAGGTCGGGTTGACCTTGTAATACTCGTTGCCGACCTCTTGACCTTGAATCACCTTCAGAAAGTTCTGGACGTCCCCGCCCCGGACGTTCGGGCTTAACGTAGACAACAGCTTCGAGACTTGCGTGTCCAACCCGTCTTTGTCGAGGTAGTACACCTCATTCGCCCGGCACTCGAAGAAGACCGGCGTCTTGTTCGTCAATTTGGCCCGCGGGGTCGGCTTGAAGACGGGAATCTTCACCGCCTCCTGCACCGTGATCAGCATCGCAAAAAACATCGCTGCCGTCGTGATCGTGACAATGTCGCAGAACGACACGATCAGCATCTCCGGCTCGCCTTTTTTCTTTCGTTTCGGCATGGTCGTTAGTCCGCAACGGCCAACGCTTTGTTGGCCTCATCCCAGTCCACTTTGAAATCCGAGTCCACGACGTCGTAGCCCACATCAATCGGTCGCTTGTTGAGCAAGGAGCGAATGGTCCGGTAAAACTTCACGGACTTCGGCCGCACCATCACGACGATGTAATCCGTCTCCTTCTTGGCCTGCACCCGGTCAAGCAACTGCTCGACGGCATTGCCGGGATGCTGCATTTGTTCCCACGACACGCTCCTGGCGCCGGGGTAGAGCACCACGCCGTTCTCACCGCAGTCGATGTAGGATGGCACCTTGGGATTCACGGTGTTGCCGGTGGATTGATCCCAGAGGCCTGCCAGCGCCACCACTCGAATTCCTTTCTTGTTCACCGCAATGCGCATGACGATGACCACCAGAATCAACGAGATCAGCTTCAGCACAATCGCCATGATCGACAAGAACGGCTCCACGTCGATGCTGATGTTCTTGTACTCTTTTTGCCTGCCCATGCCGGTGCCTGTGGATTAGTCTTCGGCGCGCTGTTCCGCAAAAACCATCTTGCGCGGCCGCGACAATTGCTTGAGCAACTCGTCGCTGGTCGTCAAGTGATTGCGAATGTTGGCCAACGTCTGCCGGAACTCATCGGAGCTGCCGACTTGCCGGAGCGTGGCTTCCATGGATTGCGTGGTGTGCAACACCTTGTCAATCTCGTTGCCCAGTTGCGTGACCTTGTCGAGCTGCCCGGTCAGCGCGTCCACGGATTGCTGGATGCGATCCGCGTACCGGCCCGAGGCGGAGTCGAGCGTGGACACCGACTGCTTGAACGATTCCGCAACGCGCACCGACAGTTGATTGAAGTCGGCCACCATCTTCTCCCAGCGTTGGATTTCTTTCTTGTCGAGTTCCGAAACGGCATCCACGTAGCGCTCGTTGGCTTCGCCGAATGACTCGGCCATTTCCTTGCCGACCGTCGTGATGGATTCGCTCAACTCCTCGAAGCGCTCCGTCAGTTTCTGGTCGTTCTTGGCAAACGACTCCAATGTCTTATCCTGCGCCTTGGTGAACTCGCTCATCATCTTCGTGCTGCCGGCATTGAAGCTGTTGGACACCGCTTCGAGTTTGCCGCCCAATTGCGAGCCGAGTTCGCCGACGCGCCGCTCGTAGTTGGTCTGGAATTCCTCGTACTTCGTGTTGATCGTGTCGGCCGCCTTCGAGACGGCGCGGGTGAAGACTTCTTCGTACCGGTCGGGATTCGGCAACCGGCGGAAGCCGGCATCGATGGCCTGCGCCAGTTCTTCGACCGGGAACTTCGATTGCGTCGTCAACCCTTCCATGCCTTCGCGGATGGCGTTGGTCAATTCCTCCATCGGGAACTTCGACGCTTCCGCCGCTATGGTGCCGGACGACGGCATGTGTGACAGCAACCGGTCTTCGACAAATTCATCAATCTCGCCGAGCACCTCTTCCTCTTTGCGTTCCGCCAGCAAACTGGGAAACGCCGCCAGACCGGCGGTCAACAAACCCAGTAGCGTGCACATGAACGCCACCGCGAGACCGGTCGTGATGTTGCCGACCTGCTCGGTGATTTGCGCCGCAGTCACATTTTGTTGGCGCAAGAACGCCGCAAAACCGCTGATGCCGGCCGCCACACCGAACACCGTGCCGACAAATCCCAGCAACGGCATCGCCCAAATGAAAAGCCGGTTTCGCCGGAAGGACGAATCGGACACGACTGCATCAATGTCACCTTGGTTGCGGGCGTAGGCCGCGGTGCGTTCATAGTCGCCGGTGTTGATCCACATCGCCAGCACGCGCGCGACCCGCGTCAGGCCGAGGCTGTCCGTGAGGTTTGGCCGGTTCTTCACGCGCTCGTAAATGCCGATCAAATTGTCCGTGTCGGTAAAGTTGGTCCCCTCCGGCACCAGCGACTCGTCGATCGTCGCACGCTCTTTACTCATCTTGAGAAGTTTCAGGATGACGTTCGCGACCGACAGCGACCAGACGAAGGTGATCGTGCCTTGGAAGATGACGCGCTCAATCAGGATGGTGGGATCGCCCATCAGCAAATCTTTGACGAAGTGGCCGAGCACGCCGGTGTAGGCGATGCCAAACACCGCCACGCCAAGGCCGGCCCCAATCCCGAGCATGGCTGGCGTACTGATGTCGGTATGCGGCCGTTCGTGGGTTGGAAATTCGACCTGCCGTCGAGTTAAAGTTTCGGTAGCCATATGCGTGACGCTCCTGATTTAACACTTCAGTTGGTTGGCCTGCCAGCGATGCGCCTGCTTCGTGACAAGCGATTTCATTATTGCTTCCGGTAATTACGACTCTGAACCCGTCAATCGGCGACTCGCCCTGTCTCCACCAAAACGATGCTCGCCTTTCGGCGGGCATCATAGCGGCTCACTCCCCCGTGTCAATGCCGGATTTGCTGCGCCACCAACTTTCGCGTCCGCGGCGCCCGCGCCACCTCCGCGTCCCAAAACCGCCACAACACCTGCCGCGCATCCGCCAACTGCGTCTCCGTCAACCGCACCCGCTGCGCGCCGGCCGCCGCCGCCGCCAGCGAACACAAAACCTTGCCGGTCGCCGTCTCTGCCGGCCACGGCGCGCGCCAACCGGCTGCCGCCAGCAACCGCGCCTCAAACCACAGCAGCAACACGCCGCTCACCCGCTGCTCCAACCGGCCGAGCGTCTCCGCCAGCAAATCAAAAATCGCCGCGTTCGGATCCTCGACCTCCGTCGCCGCCTCCACCAACTCGCTCGCATACGACGCCGCCGTCAACGCCGCCACCGACTCGCGCAACCGGGCGTGCGGCCGCTCCAAAAAACAATCGTGCAACAAATGCAAGTCGCTGCGTTTCGACCGGTGAAACACAATCTCATCCCGGTAAAACAAATCGATCTTCCCCCGCATCGGATTCTTCGGCCGGCGCGCCCCCTTCGCCAACGTCTTGATCTTACCGGCTTCGCGCGTGAACCACGTGACCAGCAAACTGGATTCCATGACCGGCTGGACGCGCAGCACGATCGCTTCCGCGCGCTCAGACTCCATTTTCTTTCCGCGGATACGGCGGCGTCACGGCGCCAACGGAAATGACCATCTTCATCCCATCCGCCACGCTCATTTTCATTTCGACGAGTTGTGCGCGCGGCACCAAAATCAAAAACCCGCTCGTCGGATTCGGCGTCGTCGGCACGAACACATTGACCACGGTTTCGTTCATCAACGCCTGCGCCTCGCCCTCGGTTTCATTCGTCACGAACCCGATCGTGTACACGCCCGGCCGCGGAAACTCCACCAACACCACCCGTTGAAACGCCGACTTCTTGCCGGACAACATCGTATTGCTCACGTCCTTCACAAACCCATAAATCCGGTTGAGCAACGGCACCCGTGCCACCGCCCTCTCCGCCAACGCCACCGCCCGCCGGCCCACCACATGCCGCGTCACCCAGCCCACGGCTGTCACCAAAAACACGAACACCGTCAACGCGATGATCCGGTAAAAAAATGCGTTGGTGTGATTCTGCAGCGTCCGCGGCAATAGGAAATCGGTGACCCAATCAAACAACGCCCACAAAATCGCCACCGATCCGGCCAACGGCACGACCACCACCAGCCCGGCAAAGAAAGACTTCCGCAGTGTTGGCCAAATGTCGTTGTTCATAATCCCAGCTTCGCGAGCCAGCGCCGTTCCGCGGCGCGCATCCGGTGGCGCTGCGCCGGCGTCCGGTCATCGTAGCCGCGCAAGTGCAGAATACCGTGCATCACGTACAACGCAAGCTCGTGTGCCGGTCGCGGTCGCGCATACGCGTGATCCACCGATACGATGATCTCCGCCTGCCCATCGCCGTAATCAAACGTCAACACATCCGTCGGCCCGGCCACGTGGTGATACCGGAGATTCAACTCCGCCATCTCCCGGTCGCCGACGAGCACAATGCTGAGCGATTGTAGGGCGGGCACACCCGCAGGACTGCCCGCCGTGGTTCGACCGGCGGCGCGAACCTCGGCGGGGATTCGCGCCCTACACAGGACATGCATGGCGAGTTGCCGGAGATGTCGGAGATTGACGCGGCGGCGCTGCCGGTTGCGAACGTCGATCATGCGGCGGCGGGTTTGCCGTTGCCGGACTCTTGCCGGCGACGTTCGCGTTCTTCTTTGAACTTCGAGTACGCGCCGATGATCTTCTGGACGAGTTCGTGCCGGACAACGTCCTTCTCGTCGAAGTACACGAAGGCCAGACCGGGAATGCCTTGGAGGATGCCTTGGATCTCGATGAGTCCGGAAGTCTTGTGTCCCGGCAAGTCCACCTGCGTGATGTCACCAGTAATGACGACCTTCGAGTCGAATCCCATCCGCGTCAGAAACATCAGCATCTGTTCGCTGGTCGCGTTCTGCGCTTCGTCGAGGATGACGAAGGCGTTGTTGAGCGTCCGGCCGCGCATGAACGCCAGCGGCGCGATTTCAATGACGCCGCGCTCGGTGTTGCGTTGGATCTCGTCGGGGTCCATCATGTCGTACAGCGCGTCGTAGAGTGGCCGGAGATACGGCGAAACTTTTTCCTCCAGCGTGCCGGGCAGAAAGCCGAGCGCTTCGCCGGCTTCGACCGCCGGCCGGCACAGGATGATGCGCCGCACTTTTTCTTCCCGCAGCGCGTTTACCGCGAGGGCCATCGCGAGGTAGGTCTTGCCGGTGCCGGCAGGCCCGATGCCGATGACGGCGTCGTTGGCGCGGATGGCGTCGATGTAGTTCTTTTGGTTGATCGTCTTCGGGGCGACGGCGCGTTTGCGTTTGGAAACTTCGACGCGGCCTTCGTGGAGTTCCTGCATGCGCAACGGTTCGCCGCGCACGATGGTGGTGACGGCGCGGCTGAATTCAGCGCGGCGCAGTGTTGCGCCACCGGTGATGGCGCGCTGGAGTTCGGAGAAAAGTTCCTTCGTCTTGTCGATGGCCTCGCGGTCGCCCTCGATGTTGATCCAGTCTTCGCGGGCGGAAACGCGGACGCCGAGCAGGTCTTCGACAAGCCGGAGGTTCTTGGGTTCGTTGCAGTACAGCGCTTGCGCGAGCCGGGCGTTGTCGAAGTGAAGAGTCTCGCTGGCCATTGCGAGTTAGCGCGTCAGCTCCAATTTCACGCCGCAACGTAATGCAACTGCCGGCACGAAGCAACTATTCCCACGGGATGATCAGCACTTGGCCGGGATGAATCCTGTTTGGATTCTTGACCTTGTCTTTGTTCGCCCGGTAAATCTTCGGCCACTTCAACGGATTGTGATAGACCTTGCCGGCAATCTTCCACAACGAGTCGCCTTTCTTGACGACGTACTTCGTGGGTTTGTCGGCCTGCACGATCTTCGGCGGCGCTTCTTCGACAATTGCCGGCGGCGCGGACGTCAACGGCGGCAACGGCGTGATCTGCGTTTCGACGACCGGCTCGGCTTCCGCCGTCGGCTTGCCCATAATGTAACCGCGGTTGCCCCACTGGCCGCGATCCACCCAATAATGTTGCCGCCAGTTCGGGTAGTGATCCTTCACGAAATCGGCCCAGTCGGGCTCGAGCGCGGGCTGCTCGACGACTTCGAGGCCTTTGATGAACTCGTTTTTTTGTTGTTCGTTGACCGGCGCCATGTTCTTTTTGCCGGTCGCACAACCCGCCGCCAGAACAATCAGCCCGGTCACAATAATTCTCTTGGAAGCCGAGTGCCGTTCACGAGACATTGAGTGTAGTGTACGAAAAATCGCCATCATGTTACTTCGTCCTCCTTACATTAGACATCGCTGCGTATAGCACCAAAAATCACAGCGCGTCAACGCTTTTCAGGCAGATGACTATTCCATAGTCGGTGATGGTAGCCGCCATTCGATCAAGAGCGTACGGACTCTGGGGCGAAGATTTAAGTTGCTATTTGCTGACCGAAGTGGTGCTATCCATTTGTCGCAGTTTCCACAGGTCAGTTGGCGATCGATCGCGTCTCTCGACGGATTGTCTCGGTCTCCAGGTCAGGCGAGTTTGTGAAAATGATCCACATCAACGAGAAAACTGTCGCCCAGTCCGGGCGGACATCAATCAGGAGTCTTCCCCCAATGAAACGTATTGCCATCGCTCTCATCTGTCTGTTCGCCGTTTCTTCTCACGCCGCCACCTTCACCGTCATCAACACCAACGACAGCGGAGCCGGCTCGTTGCGTATCGCCATCTCTAATGCCAACGCCAATGTCGGCTCGCACTTGATTGACTTTGCGATTCCCGGGGCCGGTGTCCAAACGATTACGCCGGTGACGGCGCTGCCCGGCCTCAGCCGATCGGTTACCATTGACGGCTACACGCAGGCCGGCGCCAGCGCCAACACGCTGACCAATGACGACAACGCCGTCCTACTCATCGAGTTGAACGGCAACACCGCGGCCGGCAATGGGCTGAGTATTGCCGTCACCAATTGCATCGTGCGCGGTCTGGTGATCAATCGCTTCGCCGCCAATGGCATCAGTGTTGGCGGCTTCCCCGGGAACGTGATCGAGGGCAACTTCATCGGCACCGACCCGACCGGGACGATCAAGCGGCCCAACGGTGATGGCTTGGCCATCGGCGGCGCGAACACGCTCGTCGGCGGCACCAACCCCGCCGCGCGCAATCTGCTCTCCGGCAATACCAACCGCGGCCTGTTCACCGGCGGCTTGGGCGTCACCAACATCGTCGTCGCGGGCAACTTCATTGGCACGGATCTTCACGGTACCACCGCGCTGGGCAATGGCGGCATTGGCGTCTCCCTCGTCACGGCCACCAATACCATCATTGGCGGCACCGCCGCCGGCGCCGGCAACGTCATCTCCGGCAACGGCGGCAACGGCGTGGGCGTCGGCACCGCCGGCAACTTCGTGCAAGGCAACTTCATTGGCACCGACCTCACCGGCACGCTCAACCTCAGCAACCACACGGCCGGCGTCGCCATCAGCAGTGATTCGGGCAACACGATCGGCGGCGCAGTCGGCAACATCATCGCGTTCAACGGCGGTGCGGGCGTGAGTGTGAGCCAAGGCGTCCCTAACCGCACCAACAACTTGATCTCCGCCAACTCGATCTTCAGCAACGCTGTCCTTGGGATCGACCTCGACGTCGCCGGCGTGTCCAGCAACGACCTAAACGATGTCGACACCGGCGCGAATCATCTGCAGAATTTCCCGGTACTCACGGCCGCCACCAACATCGCGAGCGGCGTGCAGATTCAGGGCTTCCTCAACAGCACCGCGAACACAGCCTTCACGCTTGAATTCTTCGCCAACACAGCGTGCGATCCGAGCGGGTTCGGCCAGGGCGAATCGTTCATCGGCGCCACGAATGTCACCACGGGGGCCAACTTTACCAATAACTTCACCGTCGTATTCACCAACTCCATACCGGACGGCGAATTCATCACCGCCACCGCCACCGACCCGGACAACAACACGTCCGAATTCTCCGCCTGTCACGAGATCGCCGGGGCCGCGCCGCCCGTCGTTGCCTGCTCGCTCCTGCCCGCGTTGGCAACCAACACCGTCAGCACCGCTCACACCGTCACCGACACGATCACGACCAACGGCAGTCCCGCCAGCGGTGTGACCGTAAATTTCAGCGTGCTCGCCGGCGGACCGAATGCCG
>Ga0182021_10012508_pt1 | contig 10084 bp, 5 predicted proteins | sample 612E3MmetaG_FD_120493 | JGI IMG/M metagenome (GOLD analysis project Ga0182021, IMG submission 120493) | Permafrost microbial communities from Stordalen Mire, Sweden - 612E3M metaG (Illumina Assembly) | ecosystem: Environmental > Terrestrial > Soil > Wetlands > Permafrost | place: Sweden... | reverse complement strand
TTTGAGGCTTACTTTGCTCGCTCTGGCGGTCGTCCTGGGGGCGCGGGCCGGCGTGGCGTGGGCCCAGGAGTCTGTGGCGAGGCGCTGCTCGGCGGCGGTGAAGTCGAGCCTGCGGATGCAGTTGCTCCGACACGTCGCCACGCAACTTCCCGACGTCGGCGGCAGCCTTCAGAGCGACCGCGCGAGCGGCGAAGTGGTGGCTCTGGCGACCCGCGGCCTCGACTCGCTCGATGCGTACTTCGGCCGCTACCTGCCGCAGGCCGTCCTGGCGATGATCGTGCCGCTCGTCGTCATCGCGACCATGGCCACGGCCGACCTGGTGGCGACGCTGACGGTGGTTCTGACTGTGCCGCTCATCCCGTTCTTCATGGCGCTGATCGGGTCGGCCACGGTGCGGCGCCGGAAGCGCCGATGGGAGGCGCTCGCCCGCCTCTCGGGCCACTTCCTGGACGTGGTCTCGGGTCTCCCGACACTGCGCGTCTTCGGCCGGTCCGAGGCCCAGCTGGGTCGACTCGAACGCGTCACGGATGACTACCGGCAGGAGAGCATGGCCACGCTGCGAGTGGCCTTTCTGTCCGCCTTTGCGCTGGAGCTGGCGGCGACTCTGTCCGTTGCGTTGGTGGCGGTCGGGGTTGGGCTGCGTTTGGTGGACGGGCAGATCGATCTGCGCACCGGCCTCTTCGTGCTGATCCTGGCGCCCGAGGCCTACTTGCCGCTGCGACAGCTCGGGGCCGGCTTCCATGCCTCCGAGGAGGGTATGGAGGCTGCGAGCCGGGTCTTCGGCATCCTCGAGGGCACGCCGGACGGAGGACCCGTGAGCAGCAGGGCTACGGGCAATCACGAAGTCGAGCCGACGCACTCGCCGGTCACGTCCGACCTGAGCGGAGCAGAGATGCGCATCGAAGGGCTTACGGTTCGGCAGCCCGGCCGGGCTTTGGACGCGCCCTTCGAAGCCTCACTCGTGATCCGACCGGGCGAGATCGTGGCCATTGCCGGACCGAGCGGCGTCGGGAAGAGCACGCTCATCGATGTCCTGCTGGGGCTCCGTCGCGCCGACGCCGGCAGCGTGTCCATCGCAACTACGGACGGCCGCACAGTCGCCATCGAGGATATCGATCGTGTGGAGTGGCACCGCCACGTGGCCTGGGTCCCGCAACACCCCTACTGCTTCCCCGGAACGGTGGCGGAGAACGTGCGACTGGGCGCTCCCGACGCATCCGACACGGCGGTCCGTGCAGTATTGGCGGCCGTCGACCTGGCAGAGCTGGATCCGTCGTCGAGCATCGGCGAGGCCGGCTCGGGCCTCTCGTCCGGGCAGCGCCGGCGCGTGGGAGTGGCTCGCGCCCTGCTCCGCAACGGCGACTTCCTGATCCTCGACGAACCGACCGCCGGACTCGACGCCGCGTCCGAGGAAACGGTCCTGGCGTCCGTGCGAAGCGCCGCCCGCGACCGCCACCTGGCCGTCCTGCTGGTCGCCCACCGGCCAGCGGCGCTGGCCATCGCCGACCGTGTGGTCACCATCGCCGCCCGTTCGGAGGAGCCGGCATGAACGCCGATCGAGGCGGAGAGCGCTTGACCGCCGGCACCACCGTCGTCCACGCACCGAGTCCCCCGGGCCCGGCCGCCGCGCTCTGGCGGGTCGCCCTGATCGGCCGACCCGTGTTCGGCCGGATGCTGCTGGCGGTGGCCGCCGGAGTAGCCGCCGCAGGCGCGGCCATCGGCCTCACCGCGACGTCGGCCTGGCTGATCTCCAGAGCCGCGGAGCGTCCTCCCGTCCTGTACCTCATGGTGGCGGTCACGGGTGTCCGCTTCTTCGGCGTCAGCCGCGGCGTCTTTCGCTACGCCGAACGGCTGGCCGGTCACGACGCCGCCTTCCGTGTGCTGGCTAAGCTCCGCAGCCGGGCCTACGCTCGGCTCGAACATCTGGCGCCGGCCGGGCTTGCCGAGTTCCGGTCCGGCGACCTCCTGGCACGGCTGGTCGAAGATGTCGACGGCCTGGCCGATCTATGGCTCCGCCTGCTGCTCCCCTACCTCATCGCCGGCGTGGCCGCGAGCGTCACCGTGGCGGCAATCTGGTTCGCCGTCCCCGGCGCGGCGGTCGCGCTCGGGGCGACGCTGCTCTTCGTTGCGTTCGTGATCCCGATCTTCACGATCAAGATCGCCCACCGCGCCGAGCGACGCATCTCCGGCGCACGCGGCGAATTGGCCGCTGCCACCCTGGAGATCCTGGCCGGGGCCTCCGAGCTTCTCGTCGCCGGAGCTACGGAGACGAGACTCGCCGCCCTGACCGCGATAGACCGCCGCCTGGCTGCGGCCGAAGCGCGGACATCCGCCGGATCCGGCCTGGGAGCGCTCCTGTCCGGCCTGGCGAGCGGCGCCGCGATATGGCTCGGCCTGGTCGCCGGCATCGCAGCCCTGCGCGCCGGATCGATCGAAGGCGTGACCCTTGCCGTGGTCGCCCTGACGCCGATCGCCGTTCACGAGGTCGTCGGTGGCCTCGTGCCCGCCTCTCAGCATCTCCCGGGCCTGGCGGCGATGGCGGAGCGGCTCCTGGACATAACGTCGCGGCCTGATCCCGTGACCGAGCCGGCAATCCCCGATCCTCTCCCGGTCGGTCCCTACGGGCTTCGCTGCCGTGGTCTGCGGGCGCGCTACTCCTCCGGCGACCCGGACGCACTCCAACTGCCCGACATCGACCTGCGGCCCGGAGAGAGGCTTCTGGTGACCGGCCCGAGTGGATCCGGCAAGAGCACCTTTGCCGCCGTGCTGGTCAGGTTCCTCGAGTCCTCCGGCGGATCGGTCGAACTCGTCGGCTCGGACCGTTCGGTCGATATACGGCGTCTCTCGGGCGACGACGTCCGGCGGGTCATATGTCTGTGCGCCCAGGATCCGCATGTCTTCGACACGTCGGTCGCCGAGAATGTCCGTCTCGCCAGGCCCGACTCAAACGACGAACAAGTGATGGCCGCGCTTGCCGCCGCCCAGCTGACGGCGTGGATCGACTCTCTGCCCGAAGGTCTTTCGACGCCCGTCGGCGAACATGGCGCGCGCCTTTCGGGCGGTCAGCGGCAACGCATCTCACTTGCCCGCGCCCTGCTGGCCGATGCGCCGATCGTGGTGTTCGATGAGCCGACCGAGCATCTGGACGAAGAAACGGCTACGGCTCTCGTGGCGGACCTGCTGGCCGCGACCACGGGGCGTACCGTCGTGATGATCACCCATCGCCCCGAGCTGATCGACTCGGCGACGTGGGCGGTACGCGTGGATCTGGGGGCCGGCATCGGGTCGGAGGCTTCGTAGGTCCGGCGCCGCATCTTGATCCTGGCGCCACTCACCCCACGCCACTCGCCTGCCGCTCGACCCTCGCCACTCGCCTGCCGCTCGACCCGAGCCGACCCGGACAAACAAGAACCCGCGCTACCTGCCGAAAGGTGCGCGGGTCGATGTTGCGATATCCAGTTGTTCCGTTTGAGGGCCGACCCTCAGTCGGTGACTGACCTGCGGTCAGTCTTGAAGCCGGGAGATGAGCGAGATCGCTTCGGTGCCTACTCGGCGACGTGAGCGCGAGACGGGGCGACGAACCAGGCAACTACCAGGATGGCGAAGCTGACGAAAGCGACTGCGATCATTTCTTGGCTCCTTCGGCTGAACCAGTTGGGATTTGCATCCCGGATCTGATGTTTGAACTCTACTTAGAGGGTCGGTACGAATCAGTAGCGGACAGGTCATCGCTGGTAGCGCTCTGGTGGCGTCAGGGTTGCGGTTCGGTACAAAGCGCCGTGTCGTGCTCGTTCGGCGCTTGGATGAGCCGGCGATGCTTCCGTTCGGGCCGGAAACGTACCCTCCGGCCCGAGCCCACGCAGACGGCAGCCCGGACGCTGGAGCGCCCGGGCTGCCCTGAGGTGCGTGGGATCGTGGCCGCAGCAGCGGCCCGCGGCGCTGGCCTACAGCTGCCAGGCAACCTCGCCGTGCTGGGAGGAGTCGAGGCCGGCCTCCTCTTCGTCTTCCGCGACCCGGAGCCCAACCAGCTTGTCTACCAACTTGAGGATGATGAATGTCGCAACCGCGCTGAATGCGGTGACCGCGACAATCGCAACCAGCTGGACGACGACCTGATGCGGGTTGCCATCGATCAGACCGGACTTCCCGGCCTGTACCGCCGAGACCGCCAGGATGCCGGTCAGCAGGATTCCGAGCGTGCCGCCAACGCCGTGGACGGCCCAGACATCCAGAGCGTCGTCGATCTTCATCCGCTCGCGCAGCAAGATCGCGCCGTAGCAAACCATTCCGGCGATGAAGCCGATGACGATTGCGGAACTCGGATCCACGAAACCCGAGGCAGGAGTAATGCCGACCTCGCCCGCGATCGCGCCCGAGACGGCGCCGATCACACTCGGCGAGCCCTTGTGCAGCCAGCTCATCGTCAGCCACGTCAGGGCGCCCATGCCGGCGGCCGTGTTGGTGACCATGACCGCGTTGACGGCGTGGCCATCGGCGGCGAGCGCCGATCCGCCGTTGAAGCCGAACCACCCGAACCACAGGATCCCGGCGCCGATTACCGTCAGGCGGACATCGTGCGGTTCAAAGCGATCCGACTCGCGCCGAACTCGCGGACCGAGCACCAGCGCCGCCACAAGGGCCGCGACTCCGGAGCTGATGTGGACGACTGTGCCGCCGGCGTAGTCCATTACGCCCATCTTGTTGAGCCATCCGCCATCGCCCCAAACCCAGTGGCAGATCGGCGAGTAGACCAGCAGGCTCCACAGAAGCGCGAACAGCACGAACGCCTTGAAGCGCTTCCGCTCGGCAAAAGCTCCGATGATGAGAGCCGGCGTAATGATCGCAAACATCATCTGGAAGAGAGCGAAGGCTGAAGCTGGGATCGTCTTCGCATACGGTCCGGGATCGGCGCCGACGCCCTTGAGGCCCAGGTTGTCCAGGTTGCCGATGATGCCCCAGCCGTTCACGTCCTTGCCGAAGGCCAGGGTGTAGCCGACCAGAACCCAGGTCACGCTGACAAGGGCCAGGATGAACATGCATTGCATGAGGATGCTGAGCACGTTCTTGCGGCGAACCAGGCCACCGTAGAAGAGGGCCAGGGCCGGCGTCATCAGCATGACGAGCGCCGTCGCAGTCAGTACCCAGGCGGTGTCGCCGGCGTCGATCTTGGGCACTCTCGAGACTCCTTCGCTTCCGATTCGCAACCTAACCTGACATAGGTTGCGTTCGGGGGAAGCTTAGGGATCGCCGCCGGCCACAGCGCTACCAACGGAGCAATTCCAGGTAGCGCCTGGGTGGCGCGACGGTTGCCGTTCGGGACGCGCCGAACAGCCGGTCCTCGCCCCGGCTGGAATTGCAGCGGAGCCGGCCGACTGAAGCCGGCTCCGCTCGGTGCTGTCTGTTCGGCGGTGTCTTTGCCGCCTCTCGGCTACTGGCCCTGCCAGGCCACCTCGCCATGCTGCGAGGAGTCCAGGCCGGCCTCTTCTTCGGACTCTTGAACGCGGAGCCCGACGAAGTGGTCCACTACCTTGAGGATGATGAACGTGGCTATGCCGCTGTAGATCCACGTGGCACCGACGGCGACGATCTGCTTGAGAACCTGATTGCCGTTGCCGTCGATCAGGCCGGAGGCGCCGCCAACAGCGGCCACTGCGAAGACGCCGGTGAGGATCGCGCCGAGAGTGCCACCGACGCCATGGACGGCCCAGACGTCGAGCGCATCGTCGACCTTGAGCCGTTCGCGCAGAATGATCGCGCCGTAGCAGACCGCGCCGGCAGCCATGCCGATGATGATCGCCGCGCTCGCATCGACGAAGCCCGATGCCGGGGTGATCGCGACCAACCCCGCCACGGCGCCCGAGATGGCTCCGACGACGCTGGGGGTGCCCTTATGCAGCCAGCTGACGGTGACCCACGTCAGCGCGGCCATGCCGGCCGCCGTGTTCGTAACCACGATCGCATTGGCCGCGGCCGCGTTGGCCCCAAGGGCCGATCCGCCGTTGAAACCGAACCAGCCGAACCACAGGAGACCGGCACCGATGACGGCCAGCCGGACGTCGTGCGGCTCGAACCGCTCGGACTCGCGCCGTACCCGCGGTCCCAGAACCAGGGCCGCGACCAGGGCCGCGACGCCCGAGCTAATGTGGACGACGGTCCCACCGGCGTAGTCCAGGGCGCCAATCCCGCGCGCACCAAGCCAGCCTCCGTCGCCCCAAACCCAGTGAGCGATCGGCGAGTAGACGAACAGCGTCCACAAGAGGCTGAACAGGACGAAGGCCTTGAACTTCTTGCGTTCCGCGAAGGCTCCGGTGATGAGGGCCGGCGTGATGATCGCGAACATCATCTGGAAGGCCATGAAGGCGCTTGCGGGGATGGTGGGCGCATACGAGATCGGGTCCTTGCCGATTCCGCGCAGGCCTACGAAGTCCAGGTTGCCGATGAGACCGCTGACGTGATGGCCGAATGCCGGGATATCGAACGGCAGATCGAAGCTCACGGCGTCCTTGCCAAAGGCGAGCGTAAAGCCGAACAGAACCCACGTGACGCTGACCAGCGCCAGGATGAAGATGCTCTGCATGATGGTGCTGAGCACGTTCTTGCGGCGAACCAGGCCGCCGTAGAAGAGGGCCAGGCCGGGCGTCATGAGCATGACGAGCGCGATCGACATCAGCACCCAGGCTGTGTCGCCGGTATCGATTTTGGCTCCCGTCAAGATCACGTTTCGGTCTCCTCTGCGTTTCCCCATTCGGCGCGGCAAGCAACCCGCTGCACTCGAACGGAAGCGTAGGGATGCGGTTCGGCGGAATCAGTAGCCTTCCGGTGGAACGTGGGTCGCGGTCTGGTGGCGCCGCGGTTGCCGTTCAGGACGGGGACCGGCGAGAGTGGCGCGACGCAACCGTGCAGTTGCGGCCGAGGTCGAACTGGAGTTGCATCGGGCCTAACCTGATCGACCGCCCGAACACGCGGACCTAGCTCGCGGCAGTCTCGATCGGAGTGATCCGGTGAGGCAGGTCCACGCACGCGACGCGGCAGCCGCGAGCGTCGTGGCCGGACGCTCCCAGGAAATGCCGCCAGGCCGCGTCGGGCCCGAGCAGACCGCCCTCCGCAATCGGCTCACGCGCCGTCAGCCGGCAACCGCAGGTCGCGCAAGTCAGCACAAACGAGTCCTCGCGGTGCATTGCGCGCGGGAGCGGCGACTCCCCCGGCGTCTCGAATTCGGGCGGGTTCACATGATCAAGGCTACGCCGATCGCCGGCGGATGAGCGTTTCGATTCGGTTAGGGACGGCGCCGATGTGCGGTGCCGTGGCGGCGATTGCCGGCTCCGCCTAGACCCCCAGTCGAGCCCTGGCAGTGGCAAGTGCCGCGGCCACGCGGCGCGGCGCGGTTCCACCAATCACGTCGCAGCCGGCCATCGCGCCTTCCAGCCCGGCGGCCGTGCGCAGATACGCGGGCATGGTTGCGTCCACGGCCAGCGAGGCGGCAACCGAGTCGTCGGAAGCGCCCAGGGCGGCGCAGATCGTGGCGTCCTCCAACGCATCCAGCGCCACCTTGCCCCGCTCCGCTTCGGCGACCAGCGCGCCGACGATGTGATGAGCGGCCCTGAATGCCACTCCCCGCCGGACGAGGGCATCGGCAACGGCCGTGGCTGTGGTGAACCCCTCCCCCGCCGCCGCGCGCATCCGGCCGCGATCCACGCTCAGCGTCGCCACCATCCCGGCCATGACGAGCAGCGACGCCTCGAGCGTGGCCGCCGCATCGAAGAGCGGTGGCTTATCGTCCTGCATGTCCTTCTGATAGGCCAGCGGCAGGCCCTTGAGCAGCGCCAGCATCCCGGTCAGGGCGCCGATGACGCGGGCGGACTTGCCCCGAACCAGCTCGGCCGGATCCGGGTTCTTCTTGTTGGGCATCATGGACGAGCCGGTCGTGAACGAGTCGGCGGCGCGCACGAACCCAAAGCGCGGATTCGACCACCACGTGATCTCCTCGGCCAGACGGCTCAGATGGACCATGCACAACGCGAAGGCGGCAAGGGCCTCAACAACGAAGTCGCGGTCACTCACGCCATCGAGCGAGTTTGCCGTCACGCCGTCGAAGCCCAGCTCCGCTGCGGTCCCTTCGCGATCCAGCGGATAGCCCGCCCCGGCGAGCGCGCCCGACCCAAGCGGGCAGACATTCGCCCGGCGCCGGCAGTCGGCCATCCGCCCGCGGTCGCGCTCGAGCATTTCGACATAGGCAAGTAAGTGGTGGGCAAACAGCACGGGCTGGGCCGGCTGGATATGCGTCATGCCGGGCAGGATCGCCTCGCCGTCGCGCAGCGCCAGCCCAACGAGCGCACGCTCCATCTCCACGATCGCCCCGTCCAGGTCGTCCAGAGTCCGGCGCAGCCACAGCCGCATGTCCGTCGCAACCTGGTCGTTGCGCGACCGGCCCGTGTGCAGTCGGCCGGCCACCGGCCCAACGCGCTCCCGGAGCGCGACCTCCAGGTTCATGTGGATGTCCTCGAGGGCCGGATCCCAGGTCAGCTTGCCGGCCTCGACCTCCGCCCGCAGGCCTTCGAGCCCGCGCACCAACGTCTCGACCTCTTCGGGCGCCAGCAGTTCAGCACGACCCAATCCGTGGACGTGGGCAATCGAGCCGGCAATGTCATCGACGGCCAGGGCGTGGTCGAAATCAATCGAGCGCGTGAACTCCGCCATCCGCACGTCAGACACGCCCTCGAACCGACCGCCCCACATCCGCATCGCATTTCCTCCGCTCCGCGGCGCCGCATGCGCGTCGGGCCCGACGCAACGACACTCACTGCGGGCATGGTACCGGCCCGTTGAGGCCGGCGCGCGCCGCGGCCCCCCCAACTTGCCCGTTGCCCGCGAACCGGTCATGGCATACCGTGCGCAGCAAGGAGGCTCACGTGGCGAAAGCAAACCGCAAGAGTCACAGCGGCAAGGACGCCGCGACCGACGAGGCAGTGGCAAAGGGGAAGGCGGGCAAGGCGGTCGCGAAGGCAGCAGCGACTATCGCACCTGCTACCGCACCGGCCGAACCCGCGCCGCCGACCGTCACCGAGGAGAACGTCGCCGCCCGCGCGGAAGCGACCGCGGCCAGACGCCGTGCAGCTCGAGCGGCCCGTTCGGTGGCCGCTCGCCGAGAGGCCAAGGAGATCGCCCACATCGACTCATTCGATCCCACAACCGGCGATCTGGTCCAGAGGCATCGCAAGCCGCTCGACACCAAGGTCTACAACGCCGAGCTGGCCAAGCTGCAGATCGAGCTGGTCAAGCTCCAGGAATGGGTAAAGGCTCGGGGGCTGAAGGTCGTGTGCTTGTTCGAAGGCCGCGACGCAGCCGGGAAGGGCGGCGTCATCAAGCGCGTCTCGGAGAGTCTGAACCCTCGTGTCTGCCGCATCTGCGCTCTCGGCATCCCAACCGAGAAAGAGAAGTCGCAGTGGTATTTCCAGCGCTATGTGGCCGAACTCCCCGCCGCGGGCGAGTGGGTCCTATTCGATCGCAGCTGGTACAACCGCGCCGGCGTCGAGCACGTCATGGGCTTCTGCACGGACGAGGAGTATGCGAACTTCCTGCGGACGGCGCCCGAGTTCGAGCGAATGCTCATCCGTTCTGGGATCGTCCTGCTCAAGTACTGGTTCTCGGTGAGCGACGAAGAGCAAGAGCGCCGCTTCCAGGACAGGATCAACACCCCGACCAAGCGCTGGAAGATCTCCCCGATGGACGTCACCGCTCGCTCACACTGGGTCGACTATTCCAGGGCCAAGGACGCGATGTTCGCGGCGACGGACACGGCCGAGGCGCCGTGGTGGGTCGTCGAGGCCAACGACAAGATGCGAGCCCGGCTCAACTGCATCAGCCACATCCTGAAGATGATCCCGTACAAGGACACCACGCCCGACCAGATCGTCCTCCCGCCCCGCCAGGTCGACAAGGGCTATGTCCGGCCACCGATTGCCCATCAGCACTTCGTGCCCGAGAAGTACTGAGAGGTAGTTCGCCGGCGGAGGCGTACCATCGCGAAATGTCCGACCAGCTCTCACTGAGCCTCACCGGCGACCAGGCACGTCTGCCACGGTCG
>Ga0182021_10012507_pt1 | contig 10085 bp, 5 predicted proteins | sample 612E3MmetaG_FD_120493 | JGI IMG/M metagenome (GOLD analysis project Ga0182021, IMG submission 120493) | Permafrost microbial communities from Stordalen Mire, Sweden - 612E3M metaG (Illumina Assembly) | ecosystem: Environmental > Terrestrial > Soil > Wetlands > Permafrost | place: Sweden... | reverse complement strand
CTGAGGATTGAAGGTATAGCCCGATTTGTTGGGAGTAACGGTGTACGGGCCATTGGGAAGTCCGGGGAAACTGTAATTTCCGTTGGCGTCTGTCGTCGTGCTCGTCGTGACCGTTCCGGTGAGATTGACAGCAACTGCGGCAACGCCATCCCCACCGCTCGTCACCTTCCCCGAGATGGAATAGATGGAGACGGGGCATGTTTCGACAAAGTCCACCCCGGTGACATCCTCCCCGTTGACTTTGACGCTCGTGCTCACGGGCGCGAAAGTACATGGAGACTTACTTGGAGTGACGGTGTATGAGCCAGTGACGACTCCGGAGAAGCTGTAATTTCCGTTGATGTCTGTCGTCGTGTTCTTTGTTGCCGTTCCAGTGAGTTTGACAGCCACTCCGGCGACGCTAGCCCCGCCGCTCGTGATCGTCCCGGAGACGGAGTAACCCTCCCACTGAAATTCATAGGCTCCCATATCGACGATTGCGTGCGAAATGCGCGGGTCGCCGTCCTTGTCTTCATCCGGCAAGTCAGGCGCGGTATTGTCGCCGACATCAATGCAGGGAGAGGTCGAGGTAAGGTGGAAATCATGCTTTGCAATACCGACGAAAAGAGGATTTGCATCGATATTGCCACTCCCATTATAGCCACCCAAAACGTCGGAGTGGCTCACCACGGGGAAACTGGCGACGGCTGTTGAGATTTGGACTGGACTGTTCTCCCAGAGGATACTGTTGACGATGCTGGGGGACGAGGTAAGACAGTGAATACCACCGCCGAGAGAGGCTCCCGTGTTTCCGACAATCGTGCAGTTCGTCAGACTCGTTAAAGAAGAAGACTGACTGAAGAAAATCCCGGCGCCAACGTTGGCCGTGTTGCCGTTGATAATGCAGTTCACCATGCTGGGATTGGAAGAGAGGAAGTACATCCCTCCTCCCAGGGAACTGCTGCCGCCCGAAGTTGAGTTGTTGCTTATGGTGCTGTTGGTGATGACTGGAGTAGAAGAAATGCCGCTGATTCCACCGCCATAGGAGGAGGAAGAATCATATGCTGCCGATACCGCCGTGTTGTCGCTCACCACACAGTCGGTGATAACGGGAGAGCCACCATTGCAGTGAATCCCACCGCCATAAGATGTGGCGTTCCAATTCGTACTGTGGGCTTCGGCGGAATTGCCCTGGATCAGGCAGTTGGCAATGGTTGGCGACGCCGCGTTACAGTAAATCCCTCCCCCATAGGAATACTGGTAGCCAGCGCCGTTGGTGTAGGCTTTGTTCGCCGTAATGGTGCAATCCGTGATGGTTGGCGAAGAGGAATTACAGTAAATCCCACCTCCTTTCGCTGCCTTGCCGTTGCGAATGGTAAACCCGGATAAGATCGAACGGCTCCCTTCGCCACTGTGGAACGAGACAACCCTGGTTTTCTTCTGCCCGTCGAGGATACAGTTGCCAGCGCCGTGTTCCGATTTGACCGTGATCGCCTTGCCCTTGAAATCCAGCGCCGCCTTGAGCAAGTAGGTGTTGTCCCGCACGATCACCACGTCCCCGGCAACCGCGGCATTAATCCCCAGTTGGATCGTCGGGTACTTGTCCGGAACATAGATGGTTGCCCCGTAGGCACAGGTGGAGTAAAGCATGAGCAGTCCCATCATAAAGATGGCGAGAACAAGCCCATTTCCTGATAGGCGTCTTGAAACCTGCATGAATCCCTCCTCTCTTGATTTATTTACCGATTTACTCGTCCGATGTGACTTGTGTTGACCCTAATACACCGGATGCTCAGAATAACTGTGGAGAGGTCGGAGTATAACGAAATCATCCGCTCACTGCAACCGCTTTTACCACTTTTTAGGCTTTTCTTAGTTCGTTTTTTCGGCAGCCGGTCCACCTCATAATGCCATGACATACGGTCGGTCGAGAGGGAAGATCGGGTAATTGGGTGATGGCGCGGTGGCGTTTGGAGAAAAACTTGTTGGCCTTCCGACCGAGAAGTTGTACGTTAATAAAATACCTGTTTTCGTTTTTTCATAATTCGAGAGACGATTTTTGTGATGTGAAGGTTGAGCAAGTCATTCTTTAGACGAACTCTGAACCATAATGAGGAGTGCCAGTTACAATGTCCACCATAAAGCGTAAGCATTCGGCCGCCCTCAGTGAGGGTGTTTCTGAATCCATGGTATCAGTATGTCCTGCCGGAGAGGTTTTCTCCTTACCCAACGAAGCGGACTACTCTACTGAGTTCAAGAGGCTGGAAAAGATTGTTCGAGAACAGCGTTTGAGGGGGCGAGAAATCGTCGTGGTCATGGGGCTCGGGTTTGTGGGAGCAGTCATGGCTGCAGTGGTTGCAGACGCTACGGACAAAGCGACCGGTGAGCCGACCAGGTTTGTCATCGGCATGCAGCGCCCCTCAACCAGGTCCTTTTGGAAGATCCACTATATCAATCGGGGATTGTCACCGGTAGAGGCGGAAGATCCTCAGGTCAGTGTGCTGATCAACCGGTGCGTCAAGGAGAAGCAAACACTGGCCGCCACCTTCACCTATGATGCCCTGTCTCTGGCCGATGTGGTGGTCGTTGATGTGCAGTGTGATTATCATAAGGATACGTTGGGTGATGTGGCCCAGGGTCGTGCCGATATTGGCGCGCTGGAGGAGAGCCTCAAGGTCATAGGCGAGAGGATCAAGCCCGACTGCCTCGTGCTCATCGAAACCACCGTGCCGCCGGGCACCACGGAATACATCGCCTATCCCCTCATCAAAAAGGCCTTTGTGAAGCGCGGTTGGCAGGACAAGGAGCCGCTCCTGGCCCATTCGTTTGAACGAGTTATGCCGGGAAAAGATTATGTTGCCTCCATTCGTGATTTCTGGCGGGTTTGCAGCGGCATTAATGCGGAAGCCAGAGACAGGGTCGTTCGTTTCCTCTCGGACATTTTGAACACCGAACAATACCCGTTGACCGTACTGGATCGGCCGGTTGAAAGCGAGACCTGTAAGATTATTGAGAATTCCTACCGGGCCACGATTCTGGCGTTTCTTCACGAGTGGAGCGTGTTCTCCGAGCGAAACGGCGTTGATCTCATGAAGGTGATCAAGGCGGTAAAGGTGCGGCCTACTCATTCCAATATTATTTTTCCCGGCCCCGGCATCGGCGGTTACTGTCTGCCCAAAGACGGCGGCTTGGGTGTCTGGGCCTACAAGACCCTCATGGGTTTTGAAGATGAGATCTTCCACCTCACTCCCAAGGCTATCGATATCAACGATACCCGTGCCCTCCACGCTACCCGCCTGGTGCGCGACGCTCTCCGGAACATGGGAAAGATCGTGGCCGCCTCCAAGATTGCGCTTCTGGGGGCATCCTATCGGGAAGACGTTGGCGACACCCGCTACAGCGGTTCGGAACTGATTGTGCGGAAACTCACCGAGATGGGAAGCGATGTGGTAGTGCATGACCCCTACGTCAGTCATTGGTGGGAGTTGGAAAAACAAGACACCTATCCGGCGCCGGGTCACTCCCGCGCGCGTTTTTTTCGCAACCAGGATAAGCTCGTGGATTTGCGTGTTTTTAAAGACCTGCGGGAAACCATCAAAGGGGCGGATGCATTGGTCCTGGCCGTTCGCCATCAAGCCTATCGCTCCCTCGTTCCCGATGAAGTGGTGGCCATGGCTGGCAAGCCCATGGCCGTCATCGACTGTTTCGGAATGTTGGACGACCATGCGATTCGCCGTTATTTTGAATTGGGCTGTGAAGTGAAGGGGCTTGGACGTGGCCATGTGAAACGGATCAAGGATGAGGTAAGGAAAGAACAGTCCTCATGAGCAAACTCTCAGTTTGTGTCATTACCTACAATGAGGCGAAAGAGCCAACCCCGGCCCTGACGAGTGTGCTCCGGGTTGGTGAAATCGTGGTTGCGGACTCTTTTTGAAAAGCTTCTTCATGGGCAAAGGCACCCTGTCCCTGCGATGGATTGAAAGCAACAGCTATCCCGCGAAATGCCAGGATGAGAATTACTGTTCCTTGACTTTTCGAGTGGCTTTATGTACTTGCCTTGGTAATCTAAAACCTTGGGGAGTAAAGGGTCATTGTAAAAATGGTCGCCAATTTTTGCTGCCTCATTCGCTGCGGATCCCACGAGCAGAGGGGAGATGGTTGATGTGCTTTCCCAGCACGTAGACCAGGGTTTAGAGGACGCCTTGAGTCCAGCAGCTTCAGACACTGGCTTGGCACGGGGCTGCTCTTCGGCCAAAGTCGCGGTGTTGATGGGCGCCTTTAATGGCAGGCGCTTTCTTGCCGAGCAGCTTGACTCGATCGCAGCGCAGGCTCATCCGGACTGGGAATTATGGGTGTCGGATGATGGCTCGAAAGACGATACCCTTGCCATTCTCGAAGCGTACCGTGCGAAGTGGGGGAGCGACCGTCTTTCGTTCTTCCTCGGGCCAGCCCAAGGCCTGGCCACGAATTTCCTTTCCCTGGCGTGTAAAGCCGGCATCCAGGCCGCTTACTATGCATACGCAGATCAGGACGACATATGGGAACCGGACAAGCTGTCGCGAGCGGTCAATTGGCTGGAGACCATGCAACCTTCGGTCCCTGCCCTCTATTGTTCCCGTACTATCCTGGTGGATGCGGCCGGAAAGGAAACCGGTTTGTCGGTGCTTCACGCCAAGCCTCCCTGCTTTGCCAACGCTTTAGTCCAGAACATAGCCGGTGGCAACACGATGGTCTTTAACAACGCGGCCCGCAACCTATTGCGCGAAAGCGGCGCCGATGTGCGGGTGGTGACCCATGACTGGTGGACGTATATCGTTGTAACGGGTTGCGGTGGTAAGGTGTTCTACGATCCACACCCCACTATTCGCTATCGCCAACATGGCCGTAACCAGCTTGGCTCCAATGTTGGGTGGTCGGGTAGATTAGCCCGTGCAGGAATGCTGCTCGACAATTACTTCAGGGGATGGAATGATCTTAACATCCTAGCATTGCAGCGGATTCGCTCCCGCTTACCGCTTGGAAATCAGCGAATTCTGGATGAGTTCTCCAACGCCAGGAATCAGCCGCTGCTTCCCCGACTCATCGGCATCAAGCGCTCGCGAGTCTACCGTCAGACCATGTTGGGCAACGTTGGGCTCTTTGCGGCAGCGATCCTCAAGAGATTGTAATAGAAGACTCGATCTCACCATTTTATCTTCAGAGTTGGCCAAGAGTAAACTTGAGAGCTGTTTTGTCTTCACGCATCAAGAAATTGGCACATGACTGTGCTTGACAGAATCGACAATACCTGCTATCTTTCATGCTTTAAAATGATTTCTTATCAATCGGCCCTTGATGACAGGACTGTTGGAACGGTTTGGTCCATCCGAAATTACAATGAATATTACCCACACACACAATCCCAATTATCTAACCCACCCCAAATACCGTGCGGACATTGACGGTCTACGTGCAATAGCCGTCCTCTCCGTTGTAGGTTTTCACGCATTTCCCAACTGGGTTAAGGGTGGCTTCATTGGTGTAGATATATTCTTCGTTATTTCGGGCTTTCTAATCTCGTCGATTATTTTGGGTAGCTTAGATCGGAACAACTTCAGTTTCTTAGAGTTTTATAGTCGCCGTATCAAACGCATATTCCCCGCACTTCTTATTGTATTGTTCGCCTGCTTTATATTTGGATGGTTTGAACTATTTGCCGACGAATACAAGCAGTTGGGCAAACACATTGCGGGCGGAGCTGGCTTTGTTGCCAATTTTACACTGTGGAACGAAAGTGGCTACTTTGACAATACAGCAGACTCAAAACCACTGCTGCACCTTTGGTCGCTTGGAATTGAAGAGCAATTTTACATTGTCTGGCCGTTGCTATTGTGGTTTGCCTGGAGGCAGAGATTAAATCTGCTAACAATCATAATTGCTATCGGCGTCATATCATTTGCGCTAAACATTGCTACCGTGAATACTGACGCAGTGGCTTTGTTCTACTCTCCACAAACTCGCTTTTGGGAATTATTGGTAGGCTCCACTTTAGCTTACATCACACTATATAAGCAGCGGAGATTCTTACAAAGCACCAGTAATCTCCAGTCCTTTTTTGGTGCAGCATTGGTTGCTATTGCCTTTCTTGTCATTAACAAAGAAGAAGCATTCCCTGGTTGGTGGGCTGTGCTGCCAACTACGGGTGTCGCGTTGATTATTTCCGCAGGTATGAATGCGTGGATAAACCGCGCAGTTTTATCAAACCGTGTATTGGTATGGTTTGGTTTAATCAGCTTTCCACTATATTTGTGGCACTGGCCATTGCTGTCATTTGCACGCATCGTATGGAGCACAATACCCTCCAGGGGGATGCGTATTTCTGCTGTCATAATCTCTATTGTGCTTGCGTGGTTGACATACCAACTGATTGAAAAACCCATCCGATTTGGCATACCAAGCAGAACCAAACCACTTCTGCTGCTTACCTCAATGATCGTTGTCTGTGGCTTGGGCTATAGCTGCTACATGCAGGGTGGTTTTGACCGATCGGGGTTTATGACAAAAGAACGTACAGAATACTACAATTATTTTGTAAACAGTGCTCCAGAATTTAAATATTTTAAAAATAATGGAATTCCAGAAAAATATCGCACGAAATGTGATTTATATAATGGGGAAATACTCCACAACGGGCAATCAACTGAAATTCGAGTTAGAACAATTGACGAAGCTTGCATCAAAAGAGATGACCACTATAGCGATACCGTATTTATTTGGGGAGATTCCCACGGCGAGCATTTGTATTTTGGTCTAAAAAATCACTTACCGCCACAATATCAGATTTTGCAAGTCACCAGCTCTGGCTGCTTGCCAGACATCAACGCCCAAGAACCTTCAAAAACAGATTACTGTATTCAATCTAACCAGCTTGCCCTGAAAGCAATAAATGATACAAAGCCGAACGTGGTTATTGTTGCTCAAAATGTCAGTCATAGCGTTAACTCATTCAATAAAATAACTGAAAAACTAAGCAGTCTTGGTATTAAGAAAATAATTTTTGTCGGTGCAACCCCACATTGGACATCAAATCTGCCAAACATCATTATGAGAAGGCTCTGGCCCAACATACCAGAAAGAACCTACGTAGGCATTAATGAAGAAGTATTAAAAAACAACATTGTGTTGCAAGAAACTTTCACGCAAACTGAAAATAGCATTTTTGCAAATCTAATTGACCTTTTCTGCAATGAATCAGGTTGTCTAACATACCTTGGCGACGATAAAAAGGCTGGAATCACAAGCTGGGATTCCGGGCATCTAACACCTATCGCATCTGACTATGTGGCAAAAAATTTGTTAGTTAGTTTGATTATTGATGGAGATAGCGTCCAGTCAAGTGGTGTATATTGGGAAAGAACTGCCTCCGAAAAGTAAGATAGCCACGCGAGTCATCCCATCATGGTCTTGAACCGTCGAACCAAACGCAAAGCGTGCCGCGCGATAACTCCAGAGAACGTAACTTGATGGGCGATGTCAAGAGCTTGCCGCAATCGGTCAATCCGGTATGCTGCATCACCCGGAGAGACAGGCAGTTCCGACGAGTTCCCCTCCAACATATTCTTCAAAGCCGATTCCGAGTGAAATCGCTCATAGTGCAGGCGTGCTTTAGCGCTCAGCACGGCAAGCTCTTCGCGTGACTGGCGGCCCAGGAGCTCAGTCAATTCCCCGGGTTCCCGCCAGATCAAGGCTCCGTCGGGCGCCATATCCAGCGCACTCAAAAACCGTTTGCTGCTGTGGCTGTGAATGGCAATCGGCACACCTGCCCCCAGGACTTCCACGAGGGTGCGGGCGCCACCGTAGGGAAAGGACGCAATGTAAATATCTACCGCCTGATCGTGGAGTGTCTTCCAAACGCTGTTGACGTAGGGAATGTAGACAAATGAAGTAGGATCAATGCCGGCTCTTTTCAAATTGCACCAGATTCGCAGACGGAAACCGAGAGTCAACTTTCCGATGTGAATATGCCGGCCCTCAGTCTGCCGCAGTATTTCCGGAACGACGTCGGCGTAGCTTAACCAGTAGGGTCTTTCAACCTTGTTGCGCCTGGCAGCGGTACATGTCACGAGCGGCCCCTTTCGACCTGCCGCGTTCGGTTTCGAGGAGTATCCAAGATCCTTGACAACAAGAGGGAGGTACTTGTTGGTAGGAATCGAGAGGACATGACGGCAGTTGTGGAATCCCATGGGATGGGGGTCGAAATGTTCGCCGTAGTCAAGGAATACACCCAAGCACAAATTGTGGTCGCCATGATGGAGATAGTTCAGCGTGTACCCCTGATCAGGTTGCACCGCCGCAATCGCCACGCTGTCCTGATGGTGGTTTAAGAGCCACACCACCGAGGGCCTGAGTTCGAAGAGTCGGCGTTGCAGCCAGTCGAGCTTTTTCAGACGGCTGCCTTTCGGAGCAAATTCAAACTGTAAGTCAGAAATGCCGGAGAAACGATGGTGGATGGCGCGGCGGTTGGTGGGGCCGCCGATCCCTGTCAGCAGAACTGTCCCCGCCCTGCCGGAGAGTCTGGCGAGGTCTGCCAGAACGGCCGTGTGGCCTCCCGACGCCTGTAACTTGCTCGCAATGTAGACGACCCGGCCGGACCGTTCCCGGGTTGGGACCGCTGACTTCGGCACACTCCCGGCGCTCAACACGTTCGTCAGACGAATCCGGCCTATGCGTTGGCATGCGTCATCGAGGAAGCGATCGCCAAAGATCTCGGCCGTGTTCAGTGGCTCGCAAAATACCTGGTCAACCAGTTGCTCGACATTTCGCAAAGCGGTTTCCAGGTTTCCTGAAGCCAACGATTGCTCAATTACTGTCCGAAAATCACTTTTTGATGCAAATCCCAGCACCCGGTCGTTCCTTCCAGTTGATTGGCGCGAGACCCTTTATGCAGCGACGCCCCCGTTCTTCGACGAGACAATGAGCTGCTACGGAGAGCACCATAAGGGCGCAGCGTCAAGCGAGAGTCAAATACCTCTGGCAAAGCCGGAGGCTTGAAGACAATTTCTGTTAATTAACTTAACGAATAACTAAAGTTCAAGCTTCATTTCCTAAAACAATTTCAGATCTTCTTTAGAAATGAAATAATCGGAACAAGCACCTTTTCGAGGTGACTCAAATTTTGTTGACTCATTTTTAACTGAGAGATGGATGATTCTAACTGATTCATTCGAGCCTCTAATCTATTACCCTTATCCCGCTGACCATTTTCAAGCTTGTGAAGAGAATCATCAACATTAGAAATCACATGAGATAGTTCATCAACTTTAGAAATAAGATGAGATAATTCATCAACTTTAGAAATCAGATGGGATAGTTCATTAATTTTGTTCAGGTGATCTACAAGAGTTAGAGATTCAAAATATCTTAATAGATAAGCGATATTTTTGGCCCGTGCGCTGCTGTTCGTTTTGCGAAACATTTCAAGAGGAGAGCTGCGGGTGAAATAACGAGGGCTTCGATGTTTTAAGAGTATTTCCCAATTTTCCGGAAAATTCCACTTCCCTTGAAAGATATAATCTTTCTCATTCGCTAAGTAGATGAGGCCATTTTCTTCGACGATTTTATCGAACAGCTTGAGATAATAATCGACATGATGCTGCTCCATTTCTTGCATGCTTTGAATATTTACAGCTATGTCATAGGTGGTATTATTTATTCTTTCGAAGTGCCATGCCGGAACTATGAAACAGTCAAATCGTTCTAAATCAAATTCATCATTATTATAATAGAATCCAATTCTAAGATTGGGAAAGGTCTTTTTGAGGTATTGATAAGAGTAGAGTATACTGGCTGGAACTGCATCAACAAGACAATACTTGATATTGGATTCATAGATGTTAATTAAAGCCTCGGCCAGTCGTCCATAGCCACCGCCAACCTCAATGACTTTGATCGGTTTAGTTGGTGAGACATAGGTGTCGATAAGGTTCACGTCAACCATGCTCCCGAGGTCAGTTATAATAAGTTTTTTGGCCTCTTCTTTTAAGGAGCCGTCCGGATTAAAATAAGTTGGCGCAATATTTAAGAAATCAATTTCTTTAAGGAAATCGAGGTAAAGCGACACGAACTCG
>Ga0182021_10012506_pt1 | contig 10086 bp, 9 predicted proteins | sample 612E3MmetaG_FD_120493 | JGI IMG/M metagenome (GOLD analysis project Ga0182021, IMG submission 120493) | Permafrost microbial communities from Stordalen Mire, Sweden - 612E3M metaG (Illumina Assembly) | ecosystem: Environmental > Terrestrial > Soil > Wetlands > Permafrost | place: Sweden... | reverse complement strand
TGGAAAGGAGTCTGCCGGCTCAACCCTTCACCGATGAGTGGGCAATTCTGCACCCGACATGCTCGGATAAGAAGCCCCGGTCAAGGTGGTCCCGCTGGTGGCGCCGGAAGGTGCATCATCGGGAGGCAACACTCGTCGAGCAGGTGGTCCCACTGGTGTTCGTCCTGATCTACATCGCCCTTGGAGTTCAGGTGATCGCCCAGTGACGTACCTGGATGCGGTCGCGGCGGCCATCAGGAACGCTGTCCCGCCGGATGCACTACCTGACGAGGACACGAGGAGCCTCTTCCTGTCCTATGCCGTGCTGTTGCTCGCCAAGGGGGAGGCTGTCACCCGAGAGGACGTCCACAACGCCTGGGTTGCCTGGGCGGCATCCATGGGCGGGGACCGCGAGTCAATGGTGCCGTTCTCCGAACTGCCACCCGGCACTCAGGCCGAAGACTCACCCTTTGTTATCGCCATCCGAACAGTGGCTCAAACCAGGAGAGGTGCTCAGTCCCGGTGACCCTCACCGGGCTGATTCCTACGTCGAGATTGACGGCATCCTGGCGGGCCCTCCTTAGCCCTGCACGGGCAGTTGGGCTTCAAAGAGGTCGGCCGCACTGCCAGTAGTTCGGCGAGCCCTTTGATGATGGAGTCGGCGTGCTCAACCGCGCCGGATCAACAAAGCGACCCCACGCCTCAAGAGTGAGCACTGCAGGCGAGAGCCAACGCCGCCGAAGTAAGCAAAGTCATGAGAGACATCATGAAAGATGCGGCGGTCCGCCATGAGGGGGTACGGCTTCGCTCCCCGTGGGTCTCAGGCAGCTTCTAACTGACGGCCGTGATCTTGGTTATCACTCTGCTCCTCGTCGTCGCCAGTGTTCTGCCTTTTTGGGCTCTCCCACTGATCATTGTGGGTGCCGTCCTCCTAGTTGCCGTTGTGGGAGCCCTTCAACTTCGTCACGACGACCGTCTCGGCGATCAAGCCTTTGTGAAACTTATGGGCCAGACCCTGCGTCTTCTACCAGTGGTGTGGTCTTGTGACGGCCCCCTACCGCCCGAGGAATGAGCCCGCCGAGTCGTGTCGCTTGAGCGCTTCGCTCAGGGCCCTAATGACCTATCCGCCAGGTGGCCTTCCGAATTGTCACACACCGATCGTTCACTCATCGTTCGTTGATGCGAGAGTCAGCCGTAAGCGTGGAGTCTCGGTGTTGGTGCGGCCTGCTCCTCTAGAGATGAGGAGTCGCGTGCCCAGGGCCGCCGCTTTCGAAGGCCTCCGGAGCACCGCCCCGACAACCTGATGCCCTAAATGGAGCCATGAGTGCCCTGGGAGGGCTAACCTGCAAAAAGCGCATTCGAGGTGGAGCCGGGGGAAGGTCATGCAGGAACTGGAAACGTTGATTCCACCGAATTACTGCCACTATGCGGCGGGGCCTTGCGATCAACTGATGTCGGCATCTGCGCGCCAGACGGTGTTCTTTGCCTACCCTGGGCGTCCAGAGCAGATCTCGGCAACTGTCGAGGGTGCGGTAACGCGGCTTCGTGCTGCCAAACCCGATTGGGAATGGACCACCTGGAAGCAATTGCCTGTAGTGGGGCAGACGATCTTCTGTGAGATTTGCAAGGCTATGCGGCGGTCGGCGACAGTCGTGGCAGATGTGACTACGCTCAACTTCAACCTGCTATTTGAGATCGGCTACACAATTGGTTTAGGCATTCCGGTCATTCCCATCCGCGACACGAATTATCAGGCGGATCGCCGAGCCTTCGAAGAGCTGGGTGTGCTGGATACCCTCGGATACATCGACTTCGTTAATTCTGAAGAACTTGCCGGATCTTTGCTCCCTCGATTGCCAAGCGTTACCTTGCCGCCTCCGACGCCCCATGAATTTCGTGAGACTCCGCTGTATGTTCTCAGGGGTCCGGTTGAGACCGAAGGGGCTGTTCAGATGATGTCTGCGTTAAAGAAATCCGGAATTAGATTCCGCACGTATGATCCCATTGAGACGCCACGGTTATCCTTGCACGAGGCAAGAAGGCAGGTGGCTGGATCTACCGGCATAGTGGCGAACCTCCTAGATCCGCAGCGGGCGCGTGCACTGCAGCACAATGGCCAGGTAGCGCTCATTGCGGGTATGGCGATGGCTCAAGGGAAGGTCGTTGCGTGCCTTCAGGAAGGCAATTCTGCCCAGCCAGTCGATTATCGAGACATAGTACAGACGTATACCAATCCGAACAATATCTCTGGCAAACTGCAGCCAGCCCTCCGTCGAACTCTGGATGCTCTTCAAGAGGGTACTACGCCGTCCCTTGGCGATCTCGATATATTAGAGAGACTTGACCTTGGAGATGTTGCTGCAGAGAACGAAATTGGCGGGTTGAAGGAGTATTTCGTTTCCACCGGACAGGCCACGCAGGCCAGGCAGGGTCACGCGCGACTTGTAGTTGGCCGAAAGGGCTCGGGGAAGACCGCGGTCTTCTATGACGTTCGCAACTGGATTGGGAGGGGACACGATCGACTGGTGCTAGACCTAAAGCCAGAAGGACACCAGTTCACTAAGTTGCGTGAACTCGTGCTTTTGCGATTGGGGCCTGGTCTGCAAGAGCACACCATGGTGGCCTTCTGGAACTACATTCTCTTAGGAGAACTTGCTAGGAAGGCACTGGAGCAGGATGAAAGAATCGCTCGAAATGATCCGGTCCGACATGAAGCCTACGTTAGGCTCAGCGAAGTTTATCTGAGGCACGATCCTGGAGGCGACTTCGATTTTTCGCAGCGTTTGTTGATGCAGGTGGATGCGGTCACGCGGCGCATGCAGGATGTGTCTGGGTCGGATATGGGAGCGAATCTGACGCAGCTTGTCTATTCTGGGGACTTTCGGGAGCTTAGTCAAGCCGTTAGCGAATATCTCCATACGAAAAAATCTGTCTGGCTTCTTGTTGACAATCTTGACAAAGGTTGGCCAGTTAAGGGAACTACGGAAGTTGATATTCTCATCGTGCGAAGTCTGCTGGATGCTACACGCAAGCTCCAACATCAGTTGGAAGCCCACGATGTCACGTTTGATTGCCTCGTATTCTTGCGATCCGATATATATGAGCATCTGCGTGAGGAAACGCCAGATAAGGGTAAAGATACTGCAATTCGGCTAGATTGGGAAGATCGGGCCCTATTCGAAGAAATCGTCCGCCGCCGTGTGAAATCGTCGACCGGGCTCGATGGAGTCTTTCGGGATGTATGGCATCGTCTTTGTGTGCCTCTCGTAGATGGCGAAGATTCCTTCTCCTACGTGTTGGATCGAACACTTATGCGCCCACGCGACTTGTTGCAGTTTCTCCGCAGTATCGTGCACATCGCGATCAATCGGGGGCATAAGCGAGTTGAGGAGGAGGATGTCCGCCAGGGCGAGCATAGCTACAGCGAAGACCTCCTCTTAACGACATCTTTCGAGATCGCAGACACCTATCCTCAGTATTTGGACCTGTTATATGCCTTCGACGGCAGTCCAGCAGGCATGAGCAAGAGCGATGCGACCGATCGGCTTGTGAACATGGCGAAGATTCCGGAGGAGGAAGTTGATAGAGTGCTCGAATTACTGGTTTGGTTCGGTTTTTTCGGTGTATCAGCGGGCGGCACGGCTGAGGAAAAGTACGCCTATGATGTTCAGTCAAACCTGCAAAGGCTCATGTATCCACTTCGCATGGGTGATTCGCGCGTAGTGATCCATCCGGCATTTAGGTCCGCGCTCGGAGTAACGAACTAGTTCCACGACCTATGGATCGGTCGGCTACACGTTGCCAACCCAAACGTATTGCGCGGAGTTCTCTTTGCGCTAAGGCTAGGATTATTGTGGCAACGGGGCTTCGCGGACACGTCAGGGCCGCCCACATACTGAGCCCCCGCGGAGCCGGCAAGGACTGCGAGAGCGCGCGAACCGGCCCTTCCGCGGATCTCACCTGGTGCGCAGAGGCTCGCTCGCATGAGCGATGGCAGTGAGTGGGGTGACACCGGCTCGGACGAGGAACCGGTGCCGGGTGACGCCGACTCGGACGAGGTGCGCTGAACGTTCACCGTGCAGTGCAGTGCAGTGCAGTGCAGTGCAGTGCGGGGCCGGCCAGTGGCCGCATGCCCGACCCGAGGCGGTGCTGCCGCTAGCGAAGCCGGCGGCTTTAACACATCCTCACCATTACATCTGCTGCAAGGTTGTTTCGGGGTGTGGAGCCGCTCTCAGGCTCCCGTTTCTGGGCGCGCTGCTCACGCCGGCAGAACCGGGAGCTGCCGGATGTGGTGCAGGCTGGCTCTGGTGTGAGGACGCAATTAGGTCTCCCGTAATCAAGGTCGCATCCGAGCATGTTGCGCGACTCGCCGAGTTCGCTGGTAAGTCATTGTGGGCGGGTGCTTGGCTTTCGCCTAAAGCTGGAGGTCATCATCGACGGTTGTGCGGATCAAATCGGTCTATTGTGAGCGTCGTCGGATCGCTTTTTCGCTGGGGGGACATTCATCGTGTACGCCGTTGTCGATACCGAAACCACCGGACTTTCTCCCCATCTGCGGCACCGGGTCGCTGAGCTGGCAATCATTCTTGTTGACGAGAAGGGGCAGATCGAGAGCGAGTTCTGCACGCTTCTGAACCCAGAGCGCGATCTCGGACCTCAGCACATCCATGGCATTCGTGGGGCGGACGCGATCCACGCGCCCAAATTCTCGGAAGTTGCGGGCCATGTCCTCGGCCTTCTTTCAGGAAGGACTCTCGTGGCGCACAACCTGCCCTTTGATCTGGCGTTTCTCGACGCTGAGTTTGACCGGCTTGGTGTTCCCTTCCCGCTGACCCGGGACATGGGCGTGTGCACCATGGCCTGGTCTTCTCGGCTTCTTGAAGGCTCAGGGCGGTCGCTTCGAGATTGTTGCGCCGCAGCAAACGTCCCACTCACGGGTTGGCACTCTGCTCTCTTCGACACCAGGGCGACTGCAGGCTTGCTCAGCTATTACATTTCGGCTGCTGGAGGAGAGCCGCCGTGGCAAGAGTTGCTGCAGCGAAACCGCGAAGTCCTCTGGCCCAAGTTCGATGTCAGCCTGTTTCAGGCGTGCGCGCGCAGTTCTGCACCCCAACCTCCAGCGGCGTCCGAGGCGCTCGTGTCGCGCCTCATCGACTTCATGCCTCGCGTGAACTCCTCGGACGTTGCTGATCCTTATCTTGCAGTTCTGGATCAAGCCTTGGCCGATCGGTACCTCACCGCGGACGAGAGCGCGACTCTTGTAGCTCTGGCGCGCAGTCTCGGTTTGGGCGACATCGATGTCACACGGCTGCACCGCGACTACCTCAACGCGCTGGCGCGTGTTGCCATGGCTGATGGACAACTTTCGAATGAGGAGGCCGCAGATCTCGAGCAAGTCGCCGACATCCTCGGGTTGCCCAGGGGGTCTGTATCCGCAGCGCTGGAGAAGGCAAACACGACTGGGGTTGTACGACCGACTGAAGGCCGTCTGCCGCTCGAACTAGGCGACATGATCGTGTTTACCGGCGACATGGCTGAGTCGCGGGAGGTGTGGATGCAACGGGCGGCGGATCACGGTTACGTGCCCCACCCTGCCGTGACCAAGAGGGTGCGACTGGTCGTCGCGGCCGACCCAGACTCGTTGTCAGGGAAGGCGAAGAAGGCTCGTGGCTATGACATTCCCATCATGAGCGTCGAAGACTTTCGTACTGCGCTGGGGTACCCCACCCCCCCGCCCGGCGAGCCCTCCGCAACCCCGAACTGGGGCAACAGTGAAAGCCAATGGGCCAAGATCCTGCGCCGCGAGACTGGGGCGTGATGCTGATGACCATCATCGAAGACTCGACCGCGGAGGACACTCTTCCTCCTGCCGGACCTAGCATCATCGACGGGCAGCCAACCAGGGCACCCGTGGTTGTGGCACAGCACGATGATGAGGTCGCGATCTGGCAGGTCGATCTCGTTGGAAACCCATGTGGCGCTTGGGTGCTGCGCTGCGGTGATCCTGGCGCAGCACGACGGTTGCTTTCCATCTGTGACCGACGTGGCCTTATCGCCATCAACCCCGATGGTCCAGTGGCCGTCATGTTGAAGTGGGCCAAAGACGCCGACGTTCCAATCGACCGTGAGGCGCTCGAATCCAGACTCTGCCTGCTCTCGTCGTTGGTTGACGAAACCAGGGTGGCCCGCGACAAGTACGTCGACGGCGTAAGGGATTTTGAGGTGCGCGGTGGCAAGCGCCTCGCACCTTTGGTGTGGAAGCGACCCGTCCCTGAATCGGTCGCACAGACTCTCGACGAGTGGGCGGCGGCTTTGGAACTTCCGCAGATGGACGTTCGGTCGGTCGCCGATGAAGCCCGGCAAGTCGCAGGCCTGGCTCGGTACGCCCTTGGCCTGTGGGTAGACACTGAAGGGCACCGGAACAGGCGGAAATACCTGCGAGATGAGTTCGGTCCAAGCCAGCCGCTTCCTCTGACGTGGAGAGAAGCAGTCGTGAGTGCTTACCAGTCCCCATTTGACCTGGAAGCAACGGAAAAGCGTAGATCCAGTGTGGTCGGAGACGTTGATTCTGGCTACATCTCGCCAACCGCGCTGAACCAGGGGGAAGAGGACCGCTGAGTCCTGCGTTTGTGACCAACGGTGACCAACGCGTCCCCGATCTCTCGCCGTGTCTGGCGTTCGCACGCCCATTCAGGAAGGGACGCCGATAATGGCAGTCATGTGGACCATTGCGGATTCACGGCGGCTAGCCAAGGAGCACATATCCGGTATGGGTCGCCGTTGGGACCACCTGAGTCAGGTCGGACGGACCGCCGAGGAGTTGGCCGAGCGGTCGCCGCTTGTGACTCAGGCCGTCGTGTGTGCCGCCTGGGTTCATGACCTCGGGTACGCCCCCGGCATCGTTGTCAGCGGTCTTCACCCTCTCGACGGTGCCAAGTTCCTGTCCCTGCTGGGTGTACCGCCCGAGATCGTGAGCTTGGTTGCCTTCCACACTGGCGCGCTCTTTGAGGCCGAAGAGCGGGGGCTGGCGGATCAACTCGCCGTGTTTCCCCAACCAGTGGCTGATGATCTGGATTTGCTTACGATGATCGACCTAGCCACCGCGCCCGACGGGTCACCGATACTTGACACCGATCGCATCAAAGAAATCCTGAGCCGGTATGAGGACGGGCACCCGGTCAATCGGGCCATACGACGGTCTGAATCCGGTTTGCTCGCATCGTCGGCGCGTGGGAAGCACGCACTTGGGCTAGCGGATGGCTGGCCGGTCCGCTCCGCTTAGGGCGTCAGCGATCCGTTCGCGCATGGACGGGTGCAGGTTGAGGGCGCCCAGCTCCGCCGGATCGACCCATTCCACCTGGTCGCTCTCGCTACTGGTACAGGGCTTTCCGCCAACGAGGATGGCGCGAAACGCAATGGAGAACTGTTGTCTTACTTCGCCGTCGTCGTAGGCCATCACGTGACCGGGGTTGGTGTAGATGCCTGTGATCGCACTGACTCGAACGTCGTACCCGGTTTCCTCGTGAACCTCACGCACGACCGTAGCCGCGATGGATTCGCCGACGTCGTGCCCGCCGCCTGGCAATGCCCACTTGTCATTGTCGGTTCGGTGAATCATGAGCACGCGCCCGGCGTCGTCCTGAACGATCGCAACAACTGACGGCACGACACTGTTGGCTTTTGGCGCGTTCGGATCGTTGATGTAGTCGATGCGGCTCATGCCACCCAGCGTAGGCGGGTCAAGCTTTGTGTGCGGCCGTCCATGTGTGCTCAAAGCCGCCCATGTAGTGCGTGAAGATCCGTCCGCCGACGATCCGCTGGAAGTGCATGATGGGTGACTGGCTGGCCGCTGCGCCGATCGTGTGGGGGTTCACCAAGAGCGTGTCATCGAATCGAAAGATCGAGTTGTAGAGCGTGCTGCCGTGCTTGCGAGCTTCGACTCCTGGGGCGTCCAGCATTGGCGCGAAGTATGCCCAAGTGAGTTGACACCGGGCTCCCATCAGCGCCCCGATACCTTCTTCTTCGCCGCGGAGTGCCACGGCTGCCGAGTCCGGGTCACCGAAGAGCAATCGCACACGGACGCCGCCGCGGGCCTTGGCGGCCAAGGTCGCAGCGAAGTTGGGCACTGAGTCATGCAGGAAGCTCGCTGCGTACGCCAGCAGGTCGATGCTCTCGGTGCTGGCGGCGATCAGGCTTTGCCACGTCTCGACCCCCACGGACCCGCGATTGGGGTAGAGAGCCACGAACTCGGCTTCGCTGGCCGACTTGGCCCGGGGGTCGGCCGTGGTCGAAGGCCATAGGTAGACATCATCGCGGGACAGCAGGCAGGCGATCTTGAGTCGGTGGGTCCGGTGCGGCGTCCGGTCCTGGCTCACCCAGCGCTCAACGGTTTTGGGGTCAACGCCGATGTCTTCGCTCAACTGCTGGGGCGTCTTGCCCGCCGCAATGATTGCCGCCCGCAGGCGTTCGTTGGACATAGTCGCTCCTGACGTTTAGGGACGTTTAGAACCTATCAGAGACGTCCCTAAACGTCCCAGCGTGCGGTGTGGGTGTCCCCCCTCCAACCGCTCAGATGGACGCAGGCCACCAAGGCCCACACCCACCAACTGCTAGGAGCCAACCTGATGGAACCCACAACAGCTGACCTGTTCGCCATCGAGGAGGAGTGGCCGTTGATCGCCGCTGAGTTGGAGCTTGTGGCTGCTGAGTGCCGGTTGGCTTCGTCGCCGGTCAATGTGTTGGCGGGTCGTGCGTATCGGCGTGCGGTGCGTCACGTGCTGGCTGTCCTGGCCGCTGGTCCTGTCCTCGTTCCGGCCTCCGGTGTCGCGCCGGTCGCCGCCTGATCGACGGGGTCTCATCGATGGTTACTTTGCCCTTGTTCTTGATCCTGCTGGGCGCGGTCTATGTCGCGGTGCGACATGGCAAGTCGAGTGCCGGTGGGATGGTGTTGGGCGTCTTGCTCGGTCTGGCGATGGCCTCAACGGCGGTGGGACCAACGCTGTTGACGGGTTTGACGACGTTGTCGACCACGGTGCTTCGGGCCATCTCCTCCGCTGTTGGTAGCGCGTGATGAGCCCCCGTGTTTGAGGCTTTGGCCGCTGCGGCGTTCACTGCGGCCAAGGCCAAAGCCACGAAGAAGCTCGTCGCCTGGTGCCTCGCGGTCATCCCCGTTGTCGTTGTGGTCTGGGTGGTCGGCGCGATGCTGCTGGCAATGATGTTCATGGGCGGGCAGCAGCTGTCCGCCCAGGCATCAGGTGGCGCGAATGGGTGCGTGGTCGCTGCACCCGTAGGGCTGAGCGGTACCGGGTTGAGCGGCGCGCAGCTGGCCAACGCCGCGACGATCATCGCGGTAGGCAAGCGCCTGAAGGTGCCGCCGCAGGGGTGGGCCGTCGCGATTGCTGTGGCGCTGCAGGAGTCCGGGATGCTGGCGCTGGACTATGGGGACCGCGACTCGCTGGGGATGATGCAGCAGCGGGCGCCGTGGGGCACTGTCGCGCAGCGGATGGACGTTGCGGCCGCCACGGCGATGTTCTTCCAGGGCGGGCATGGGGGGCAGCCAGGGTTGTTGTCTGTGGCTGGCTGGCAGCAGCTGCCGCTGACCGTCGCTGCCCAGAGTGTGCAGCAGAGCGCATTCCCGACTGCTTACGCGGCCCACGAGGCTGTGGCGCGGCAGCTCTCGGGTTCTCCTGCGATGTCATCGGCGACCTGCACGGGCGGGTCTGGGCTCAACACGGATGGAACCTCGGGTGCTAAGGCTTACGCCGCCGCACTCCTGTTCGCGGGCACGCCGTACTCGTGGGGCGGTGGCGGCACGTCCGGTCCGAGCGCCGGGCTCACCGGCAACATTGTGGGCTTCGACTGCTCCGGGCTCGCCCAGTACGCGTGGGGACAGGCAGGAGTGGCACTGCCTCGCGTCACCGATGCCCAGGCCGCAGCCACCGACCACCTGCCGCCAGGGGCCGTGTTGCAGGCCGGAGACCTCCTGTTCTTCCACCAACCCGGCGACCCCGCAGGCAGCTACCACCACGTAGGGATCAGCGACGGCGCCGGCGGAATGATCCACGCCCCACATACCGGAGCAGTCGTGGAGGTCGTCCACGACGTGCT
>Ga0182021_10012505_pt1 | contig 10086 bp, 13 predicted proteins | sample 612E3MmetaG_FD_120493 | JGI IMG/M metagenome (GOLD analysis project Ga0182021, IMG submission 120493) | Permafrost microbial communities from Stordalen Mire, Sweden - 612E3M metaG (Illumina Assembly) | ecosystem: Environmental > Terrestrial > Soil > Wetlands > Permafrost | place: Sweden... | reverse complement strand
TTGGCGCTTTTGTCTTAAGATATTGATTCTCAAGGTTTTATCCAAATTTATTTAATGTATTTTATTGACAATCAGATATTTATATTGTTAATAACTATTTAACTTTCAACCCTTAATTCGCATATATAATAGTTTTTGTTCTTATGATGAATTGGCTACAAAAGTGACTGTTAATGGTAACAAGGCAGTTGTAATATATAATGAAAAAAGTAGTAATGGGTTAAATTATACTGCACATGCACTTGGATATTTTATCTCAGATGGTACCTGTACCAATTCATTCTGTTCTTCATATCAGCTTGGTACTTCTTCTTCAGCAACTGAATCTTACGCAATCGATTTTGATGGCTTAGGTAATGTATATATTGCCGGAGGAGGGTGTTCCGTTACAAAATTAAATACTGACGTATATTCTTTAGTTTGGAAAAAAAATTATATCGGAACCAAGACTGGTTGGGCTAATGACATTATAGTTGATCAAAACAATTACTTTGTATATGTAACAGGTAGGTTACAAAATATAAATGGAGATTATGATATTTATACAATAAAATGTAATGCTTCAGGAGATAGTCTCTGGACAAAAAAATATTATGGAGCAGGCAACGGGGATGACAGGGGATTATTCATAGCTAAGGACAATTTAACCAATCCGAATATTTTTGTAACAGGTTATACTACCCAGGGGAATGGAACTAAGCAGATTACTACCATCAAATATAATACCAGCGGAAGTCAATTATGGTCTGTAAATTACGGTTGCAGCGCTAATGACAATATTCCGGTAAGAATGTTCAGGGACCCAAGCGAGATGATTTATATCGCTGGAACAAATAATTGCAATAACACCAATGAAGATTATCTGACCCTTAAATATTGTACAACAGCTCCCGTCAGACCAACAATTTCTCAAAATGGAAATGTTTTACAATCGAATGAAGCCTCGGGAAATCAATGGTTTAATCAGAACGGATTGATAGCTGGTGCAAATAGTCAAAACTATACAGTTATATCAAATGGTAACTATTATGTTGTTACAACACTAAATGGATGCAATTCTGAGCCATCAAACTTAATAAGTTTTGCTACTGGAATTGAGGATGCAATAGATGACCATTTAATAAAAGTTTATCCTAATCCTTTTTCAAATGAATTAATTATTGAGATTCAGGGTTGTACGGAAAAGACAGATTTTGAAATAATTAATATGACAGGCCAAATTGTTTTCAAAGGAAATTTGGTTGAAAAGACAGTTGTACCAACATCGAACTTTGCTCCTGGTATGTATAATATTAGAATTGGGAATGGCAAGAATTTTGAATTTAAGAAAATTGTAAAATAATTACTAATACATATTTAAGATATTCAGTTGTTTGGGTTGCTCTCTTTAGGTTGTATTGCAGAAACCATCCGTCTGAGTTAGGTCTTGGGTGGGAGGATTATTATTTGACTTGCATTAATCTTTTGCATGACTTCATAACTTAACGTGAGTTCGATATAAAATTAAAATGATTAATCCATTGATTGATATCTTATCTACAGGTTAAATGAGATGGCTTAAAGATAATTGAATTATTAATAAAGACATTCATAACCTTGATTTAAACTTAGTTTACCAGTTTAAAAATAATTAAAAACGTAATATGTTGTACAACAAATTAAAAAAATCAATATGAAAGCACCTAGTATAGTAATTAGATTGAGCTATTTAACTCTCTTAATAACAAGCTTATTTTTTTCATGTTCAAGATCTAGACATTCAGTAAAAGTTGACGATTCAAAAAATCAACCAATTGTTGCGCAGTCAATTAGAGGTCAAATTTATCAAACTCTAAATAATGATAAGCGCATTGTATTCATATCTTCAGATGAGTTGGAAATTCAGGATAGGGATGGTAATATTGTATGTAAATACACCATACAAGATAAAATACTCCGTGTTGTAACAAATGAACTTGGAGTAACCCAAGCTTTATATTTTAAATTGATTCCGGAAGGAATTATAGATAATAGAAATCTTATATTTTATTCTCCAAATGCTTTAAAAGCAGCCGTAGAAGCTGCAAGATTGGCTCAGGAAAAAGCTGCAGAGCAACAAAGACTAGAATTACAAAGGCAAGAACAGAACCGCATTCGTATTTCTAATTTAACTTCTGAATCTAAAATTGCAACTAAAATTATCTTGGAAAGTCAAGAACCTGCCATTTTAAACAAGAGCTATGGCAATTACTATTATTCAATCATAAAAACCGTAATCACTGATGTTGGTGTAACATTTTCAACTGATCAATTATGGGTTACTTGGTCACAAGTAAAACCTCAGAATAGCCCTAATAATTTTACATACTGGTTTGGTGATCTTGATGATTTTCAATTATATCCAGATCAAACAGTGGGATTTCGGGGTGAGATGTTAAATGGCCCTATATGGTATTTGACCAAAAAAGGTGTAGATAGGCTATTTTTCCCAAAAACAGAAATCCCATCATTTGTCCAGTCGCTCAAACAAGCTTTTCAATCATGGAAATCAAAATACGCTGATATTCAAGTGCAGAATTAGAGGTCTTAATGATGTGAACTTTTTAGATTTATTATATGGTTGGGTTTTGAAAAAACATACAAGAAATTTTTAACCAGGTTCAACGGTGTTCGGGTATGCTCTCTTTATGTTGCATTGCATAATACATGGGTCAAAGGTATGCAACATAAATCGCAACCCTCACTTGGATTAATGCTCGCCTGCTGCAGCCAATTTTAATCGGCATGCGTGGGTTTGCATGAAGCAATATTTCATGACACAGCAAGGCCAAGCCCTACGGGTTATTGCATAAGCCTTGCTTTAGTCATTCAATAACCCCACTTCATATGCCGAAAATTGTCTGCTACTCGCGACGGCGAGCCGGCGACTGAATTTGATTGAGGGTATTTGGGGAGACATTGTATGACCTATGATATAGGGTCTATTAAGTATGGAATTGGTTTTTTGGTAAATAGTTGATTGAAATATAATTGCTATTCTATTTATCAATTTATACATTCGTATTTGCTGAAAATTGCACATTGTTACTTCCTTATTACAGATAGTAGCCCAATAATAAAATGCTTGTCCAACTGGATTCGTCATAATCAATTTGAATCTTAGGTTGAAATGATAAGAATCGATTGAGTTTATAGAAATACTATTCACACTTATAAAATAAACAGATGGATATTAAAATTGATGGCAAGAATTATAAAATTTATCAAAGTCCTCTATTGGGAGGAAAATTTGTATTTCAGTATAAATTAGAAGATAGTATCTCTATGATTGTTGGAATAATGAATAATGATATCCTATACGATAAATTCAGATTTTATTACTATGGCAAAATAGTTCCAATTATTAAAAATCGTGATTTAATAAATCATTACAGAGCCCGAAATCCAGAAACTGGTTTATTGGAGATGGATTTAACTAAAATTGCAGGGACAGAACCATTTATCATTGATTTGTCATATGATAGTATATCAAGTAAATTTCTAATTATCGATATTGATGCTTATGAATCAATCCCAAATCCAACAGATGTTTCAAATCCTATCGGCACAAAATATAGAATAAAATTAAGGAAAATGGAATATTTCCGAATGAAACTTGAAGAGTATGCTGCCTTGAACAATAAACATGATGCAATTGCATTAATGCATGATTTACTTGAGCAAATTATAAGTGATTTGTGCAGAAGGAATCAAAATATTCCGACAACTAATTTTAAACACAATCTTGGAATTACCCCTATTGTTCATGAACAAGAAAAGGCTATTGTATTAGCCATAAAATATTTGACTGGGGTTTTTGCTCATGGTAATACATCAACTCTGGCTGATAAAAATGAATTGGCATATTATTATGATTCCATAAGATACTTTATCGAGAACCTATTGCATAAATATTATCGATGAATAAAAGATACTGATACTTAATTATGGTTTTACCAATTGACTTCATGATAATACACCTCAACCCCTTAAATATTACCCCCAATAACCTAAAATAGCCATACCCGTTTTGATTAACTTAAACCAGGTAGGTCTATTCTATTAAGGAATGTATAGTTATAAACGAGGTAAGCTGCTTTGGCAACGTATATGTTTAGACTGGAGATTTCGGAGCATATTGACCCCTCTATGGTAAATATTTGTCAGCCATTCCGGAGTAAATTGAGCCAGCTTCTGAGTAATAGTTATATAAAATCCAGATCCCAAGTTCCCATTGACTTTACTCCGGAATTACTGGTACACTATAGTCCGGATTATACACATTGACATGAAAATCTCAATATAACTCATAATTAATAGCAGGGGTACACTGACTATGCCATTTGATACTCAAGTACTACTTCAGTGTTTGCTTCTACCCCTGCGATTGATTTTACCACCCCCTGCGATAGATCTGATGATAACTTATTAAGTTGCGGTTGCAAATTACTATATATCTGAATGAGAAATGAAACTGCAACTTTGGTTGAGAAAGGGACTTTGGGGACCATAAAATAAAATTGTTTTAAATATAATGGATGTTTATATTTGATAAAACATTTTACGCTTAACCTAATCGTCTATTTGCGTACTGTTAAGATAATATGTACTTCACAATTAAATCAACTGTTACTATTCAGCAACTTTGTTTTGGGCTGCCTATTAGTTGCGTGAAGGTATCAGCCATTTTTTTTGACGGGGATGATACTAAAAAGACTAAAACTGATTATGGCAATTTTTTAATTACCCTAAAAATAAACATTATGACAAAAAAAATTATTGGTTTATGCCTTATTGTTCTTGGCTGTGTTATTTTCGTAATTACGGCTTACAACTTATTTCTAATAGTTTCTCAGCCAGTAGAATCAGTAACAAAAACGTCACGAGAGTTGGCTAATATTGAAGAACAATTAAGAGCCCAAGGTCTTCCTGATAAACAAATTGAGGATAAAATGTCAGCAATTCAAAAATCAAAGAAACCAAATAAAATTGTCGATTTATTAATTGTTTGTATTGCTATTGGAATTTCCGTTGGTGGTATTATCTTACTTAATGGAGGAATGAAAGAAACACAACTTTCAAATAAGTTCAAATTTGATTGAAAATGGGGAACTCCTTTGGAAGGTATTATTCTAATCATGCTTGGCAGCATTGTATTTATAAAAATCCATTCTGAGGATATGACAGTGAATAGAATATAAATATTATTTTATCAATATCTTTTTTAATCTCATTTCTAATAATATGTTTTATAATTTAAACCTAAAAAAATGGAAAATTTATTTCTTGGAATTATTCTGGCCCTCGCAATCTTAATTGGTATTTTCTTTTTACTTAGAGAATTGAACAATTGGTATTGGAAAATTAATGAGAGAATTTCTTTACAATACAAGACTAATTTTCTTCTTGAAAAAATTTCAATGCAATTAGGTGCAACAGACCTTGATGATATTACAATTGAGGAAGTACAGACGGGAAAAAGAAAGAAAGTAAAGATGGACTCCTGGATTGAGTATAAAATGAAAAATCCGAAAGTAACTGGTTACAGAACAGTCAAAGAAGATTTGGATTCCGACAAAAAGTAAAACAATAATCAATAAATAGAACACGATGTTGATTCGGAACAAAGCCAAATAAATAAACCAGATTACCCAAAGTTTTTTTGTATAAAGGTATATGTAGTTAGCTTATCCCAGTATTTACATATTATAATCTTAATTCCCCAATTTGATCTAATTTATACATCAGTCTGGATATCTATTATATAACATTTATATATTTGGACATTTCGGAGCATATTGACCCCTTGAAAACGAATTTATCTTGAATATTAATATATTGTACGATCAGACCTGAACCCCCATCAAAAGTAGCTGTACGTACCCTTGTACGTTGACGTTAGGAGGCATTATCTTTCACTGCCTGGTATTCATCTATTACCGGAGTATCAGAATCGTTTTCAGGCACTACGTATTCCTGACGTACAAATTTACCTGATAGTTTATCATAATGCTTCAGGGCATTCTCTAAACTCCTAAAAGCACCACTGCCATCAGCATAAAATTGATCATTGGTTGATATTACTTCAGATTCTTCAAAGTCAACCCCAAATGCTTTATGTGGGCGCATTATGTAAATCCTGCATACCTCATAACAATCAGGATCTGGTAAATGACCTAATTGAAATAAAGCAATTTTATCTGTACGTTTAATGAGAGTATAATCAAGTCCGTTTTTACGGAACTCTGTTTTCAGTAGTTTCATTTCTGTAATATTAAATTGTTGTATGATTATTCCGGAGAAGATTGAGCCACCATTCCCGGATTTAAATGATATGGTCTGTGCAGTAATAATGTATACGGAATGCAGAGGATAAGGTTACATAAAGTACATTATAACAGGCATTTAATTATACATTAAGGTTGTATAACAGTAGTGAGATTAATATGAAATGCAATTTGAAACCTGGGGATTTGGGAACGTGTTCTGTTATAAGTTATTTTCTAAATGATGTCTGATAGGATTGTCTAACTTTCTACTGATAAAAATGTTTATGGTATTTTTGATTCCCAATTTCCCGGATATTGTTTATTTTTATTATTGAATAACATTTCAATATAAAGCCTGATGTTATTCAGGGTCACACGGCCATTTAGGTATGTAGAGCCTGAAAATTTCAGTTGTACAAAGGAGTTATGCAAAATTTATAAAACACACTGAATATGGAACAAGAAACTTTTAAAAGAGACGAAATTCAGTTTGACGAACAACCTGAAGAAAGCCAAGAAAATAATGATGAGAATCTCAGTAGGACTATTATCACAGACAAAGCTGACCCTGAAGTTGAATCATTGTATAAGAAGTTCAAAAAAGGAATACTTGATGTTCAACCGAAATTCCAAAGACATTTTGTTTGGGATAAACCCAAAGCAAGCCGGTTGATAGAATCTGCATTATTGGACATTCCTTTACCAGTTGTTTATCTTTCAGAAGAAAAAGATGGAAAATTAATCGTAATTGATGGACAACAAAGACTTACTTCTTTTTTTGCTTTTATTGATAATAAGTGGCCTGTTAATGATTCTGAATTTGCACTAACAGGACTTAAAGTATATAAAGAACTCAAAGGGAAAAAATTTAAAGACAAAGAATTTGCTGATTTACAAGAAAAAATAACATCCTGCGTCATTAGAACAATAACATTCAAAAAAGAATCCGATTCTGATCTAAAATTTGAGGTTTTCGAAAGACTAAACACTGGCGCCGTTTCCCTTAACGACCAAGAACTAAGAAATTGTATATATCGTGGAAAATTCAATGATTTAATGTTTGAATTAGCCGAAGATATTGATTTTCGATATTTATTAGCATTAGACAAACCTGACAAAAGAATGAGAGATGTTGAACTTGTATTAAGATTTTGTTCATTTTACTTGAATACATATTTGAAATACAAGTCTCCAATGCGAAAATTTTTGAATGATACAATGGATAACAACAAAACTATTACTGATGAAAAAATAAAAGAAATAAGAAATGCTTTTAAAAATTCTGTAGCAATTATTCGTTCATTTTTTGACAAACACGCTTTCAAAAGATTCTATCGTGGTAGTGAAAAAAATATTGATGGTTATTGGGAATCCCAAAAATTCAATGCTTCGCTATACGATGTTTTGATGTATTCTTTTGCAAATACAGACAAAAACACCGTTTATCAGAATTTAGATTCAGTTAGAGAAGGGTTTATTAATTTAATGACAAATGACCAAGAATTTATAGATGCAATTGAATTATCCACAAGTAGTGTCACTGCTGTTACTAAAAGATTTGATAAATGGCGTTTAGCATTACAAGATATTATCGGAATTGGCAAAAAAGAAGTAAGATGCTTTACTCACAAATTAAAAGAAGAATTGTATAATAAAGATTCAACTTGTAGTATATGTGGTAATAAAATCCAGAATATTGACGACAGTGCAGTTGACCATATTGAACAATACTGGACTGGTGGAAAAACTATACCTGAAAATGCAAGACTTACACATAGATATTGTAATTGGGCAAGACCAAGAAAAGAATAAACTTTGCATAACAGGCGGTATATGTTATTACCTAGACAGTGCGGGATTCAGCGTTTCTGCACTTAATAAAGATTTGTGCATTCTGACAGGCAAGTGCTTCGAAATCGGCAACAAAACATACAGCCAAACCATTATAACCATGGAATAAAAAGTTTTCCCATTTCACGATCCCAAATCCCCAATTACCAGCAATCAATATATTATACAGTATATCAATTATATACACATCACCACAATCTCCTTGAAGGCTGTTTCTAGCTCATTTAAGACACTCTCTGCCCCTCAATACTATTCTGCATCCATGAAACACAACAATGCCTTAAATAGCTTATAAACAGGCGATTAAGACATTTAGTATAATTGTACTATATCCTAACATTTTCTATATCAGCATATTAATTATGCAACTTCTTGGCCTGGGACTTTGGGACCGGGCTTTTTCATTTCTATTAATCACTAATCAAATCAACATGAAAACACAACAGACTTCAATCTCTGAAGTAAGGCTTGTCTACAGAACTAAGATTAAAGCTTCAGAGAGACTACAAGTTAAATGCTCAAAGGATGCATTTGACATATTTATGGAGAATTGGGATCTGGATTCCATAGAACATATTGAAGAATTTAAGCTACTGCTAATGAACCGGTCCAATTCAGTTTTAGGCATCATGGCAGTTTCAAAAGGTGGTTTATCCGGGACTGTTACTGATGTACGGTTAATATTCCAGGGAGCAATTAAAGCAAATGCATCGGGGATTATAGTATGCCATAATCATCCGTCAGGCAATTTAAACCCCAGTGAATCAGATACAAGGATTACTCGTAAGATCAAAGAAGCTGGTAATCTTATGGATATTCAGTTGCTTGACCATTTGATCCTTACCATGGATGGTAGCTATTACAGCTTTGCAGATAATGGACTTTTATAATTAAGACATTAACATTCACTAATTTATAAGACCATGACAGAAGTATATGAAGCATTAGGAGTAAATGTAAAGGTTGAAATATTCGACCTTGATATGAGAGAGATAATTTGGCCTATGTCTGATGATGACAATGATAAAGGAGTTTGGTTGCCAAAAGACGTAGCAGACAAATTTACAGACGATCAGATTGGCAAGTGGTTTTTAAATCGGTTCCTTATTGATTATGGTAATTCATACGAGTTTACAGTAACCAGGGGAGAGGTTGAAATACGGAAATTCAAGAGAAAGGTTAAACCTATTAATAATGATAGCAATGAATGAAATTAGAAATAGTTGGGAATTAGCTACAGTAGCAGTAAACCTACAAATACTTGAAAGAAGGGTCACAGCTTTTAATGCTATAAAAACGATTAGGGAGGGTGATTATGTCAGACACTTAACCGGGAAGATGGACAGAGTAACTTATGTATGGCCGGAATCAGCACAGACAGGTGGTGGTCAGGGATCGTACTCCCTGGCAGAAGGAGGCTATACCTCATATTCCGGTGGACTTGATCCCGTTATTCCATTAACCAAACTGGTACTGACGGATGAAGTTAAAAAAGGTATGATATGGTTCTTTTCAAGGGATCATCATACAGCCCACAATGGAATTGACTTTAGCATTGATTTCAGAGTATATAACGTAATAGAATAAGGCGATGGAACAGTTAAGTTTATTTGAAGCAGATAAGCAAACGATATATGAAGAAGAACGGTCTGTGTTTGGTGGAATTTACAAGGATAAAGGAGTACCGAATGAAGAAGTAACAGAGTGGAGTATAGCCTGGGGAAGAGATTGTACTTGTTGTATATACGATGGCATTACTCATATTGAGGAGATGGTTGAACATGGAGGTTTGCACAATCTTGAATTGCTACATGGTTACGCACTTGCACTCAATTTGATTAAAAAAGAATGGTACATAAGGAACTCAGGACGTAAGCATGAACCTGATTATATAATTGGTCAGGGTAAGTTTAACCCGGGATTCTATGAAAGTCTTGAAAAGTATAGA
>Ga0182021_10012504_pt1 | contig 10086 bp, 8 predicted proteins | sample 612E3MmetaG_FD_120493 | JGI IMG/M metagenome (GOLD analysis project Ga0182021, IMG submission 120493) | Permafrost microbial communities from Stordalen Mire, Sweden - 612E3M metaG (Illumina Assembly) | ecosystem: Environmental > Terrestrial > Soil > Wetlands > Permafrost | place: Sweden... | reverse complement strand
GAAGTTTTCTTGTAGTACAGCATTTTATTTCGCTGGGTATAAAAAAAATAGCTTACTGCAGTGAACCTTTGTATAACATGGCACTGCGGGACAGATATGAAGGTTTCAAGGTGGCTATGGAGGAATTTGGTTTGCCAATAAAAGATGAAATGGTTTATATAGCAAAAGAAGGCAATGAGTACGAAAAAATCGAGCTTGGTTATATTGCGACCAAAGAAATACTGGCAAAAGGCAAACCTGAAGGCATATTTGCGTCAACCGACCAGATGGCTTTTGGCGTAATCAAAAGACTGAATGAATTAAAAATAAAAGTGCCTCAGGATATAGCCGTTATAGGATATGACAATGTTCCGTTCTCGAGTGTTATATCACCAAGTCTGACAACTATAAACCAGCCTATAATGACAATGTGTATTCAGGGCACTGACACGCTCTTTAAAGTTATAAGAAGAGAAGAAGAGATAAAAAGGAAAATCACACTTGAACCGAGCATAGTGATAAGGCAATCAGCGCCATAGCCTTTACAAGTCTATCGGCGTGATAGCCGATATTAATTGTTTGGAGCAATTTTGGATTATTTGGGGTTTTTACTCCTACAGCAGGCAAAGTCTCAGAGGAGGGACCCGATTGGCTTATACCGTAAATATAAAAATAAATTTTAAGATTATTGGTTAAAATGTTACTGAATTATGTCAATTAAATTTCTAAAAGTTAAAAAAGGGGCTAAAGGACATGTCTAACCAAAAAATTAAAGTTGCTGTAATAGGGTTGGGATTTGGAGCGGATTTTATTCCCATTTACCAGAGTCACCCTAATTCAGAAATATATGCAATCTGTCAAAGGTCAGCAGAAAAACTTGAAGCTGCCGGTAAAAAATATGGGGTAGACAGATTATTTACAGATTACAGGGATCTGTTAAAACTTAAAGAATTAGATGCAGTACATGTGGTTACTCCTGCTGATACGCATGCGCCTATTGTGCTTGATTGCCTGAAATCTGAAAAACATGTCGCTTGCACGGTTCCAATGGCAATCGATGTTGAGGATTGCAAAGAAATTGTAAGGGTGCGAAGAAAAGCCGGTGTCAATTATATGATGATGGAAACGGCAGCCTATACCAGGGAGTTCCTATATATAAAGAAACTTAAAGATGAAGGCAAACTGGGAAATATCCAATTTCTTAGAGGATCCCACATGCAGGATATGGAAGAATGGGGCTATCCCTGGTCTGGCTGGCCTCCGCTGAATTATGCAACACATGCAGTAAGCCCGCTTGCAATTCTTGCTGAGGCTCCTGTTGATTGGGTGTTTGGTCTTGGTTCAGGAAGAATAAGGGAAAGTTATATTAAAAACTGGAATTGCCCCTTCGCTGTTGAGTCCATGCTGATGAAATTTAAAGGAACTGATATTGGAGCGGAAGTGACCAGATCTCTTTATGATACTGTAAGGCAATACATTGAAAGTTTTGATGTCTATGGCCAGAAATTATCGTTTGAATGGAACAAGCTTGACAACGAAGAACCGATTCTTTTCACAGGAAAAGAAGATTCTGAAAAGGTAAATATTCCGGATACCGGGTACATGCTCCCAAAGGAAATCGCAAAATTTACAAAATCATCGGAAGTAATGGATGAAGAAGAGAAATCACACTTATCATTTATTCAAGGGTCTGGCCATGGCGGTTCGCACCCTCACCTTGTTAATGAATTCATTATGTCTATAATTGAAAAAAGGGACAGCTCAATTGACGCTGAGAAAGCTGCAAACTGGTCAAGCGCTGGTGTTTTAGGCAACAATTCTTCTATGATGGGCAGTGAAAAGATATTTATTCCTGATTTTTGGAATCTTTAAAAAATTTATATTAGTTGTAATATTTTATAGCACTTAATGGATTTAATTGTTTTTTTAATATTTTCATAACAAGTAGAGGTATAAAAATGAAAATCGGTGTATTTTGTCTTGTGGATGCTTTCTGCGGTATGGAACATCAGTTGAGAAGAATTAAAGAAATGGGATTCGATTGCGCAGATGTTACTGATACTCATAATGGTGCTTCAATGGGTGCAAATGCAGGTTTTGTAGCTTCGGTCAGTCTTGACAGCAATCCTTTCGATGTTAAGAGGATGTTTGACAAGTATGGGCTTGAAATATCAACAGTTTGCATGCATGGGGTTCTTATTGACCCTGTTTCCCCTGAAAGATATGGGACCCATGAAATGATGAAAGCTATAAAAATGGCTTCAGCTATAGGGGTTAAGTATTGTGTAACCACTGACCAGGATCCGCAATTGGAATGGACCGAAAAATTAAGTTATGAAAATAAGGTTTATTCAGTAGCAGAAAAACTCTATGAACCAATCCGCCTTGCCGCAGATTATGGAGTTGAAATTTTGTTGGAGCCGCATGGACCTTTGACAGATACTGTAAAAGGAATGAAAGATATAATGAAGATGCTTGACGATAGTCCGGTGCTGGGTGTAAACATGGATACAGGAAATTCATGGCTTGGAGGAACTGATCCTGTTGAAATGGCAAAAGCCCTTAAAGATAAGATCCATCATATACATTGGAAGGATCTTGGTGAAGAATGGATTCCAAAGCGTGGAAAACAATTTGGATGCGGATTTTCAACAATAGCAGTTGGAGATGGCGTAATAGACATAGCCGGAGTTGTTGATGTCCTTAAGGGATGCGGTATTACACACTCTACGCTTGAAGTGGTTGGTACTGAGGAGATTTTGAAAAAATCGGTGGCTTTTTTAAAAAGTCATGGTATGTAAATCAAAAATGCCTATACCTGTATGGTAATATCTTAAAGTTAAGAGTTTTATTATAATATAGGGAGAACAGATTTTTTTAATAATCTTAATTTAGTCATTTGGAGTGTTCAGTGAGTTAATCTTATTTAAGATTTTTTGGAAGCCGTTAGGCAGGAATATTGTAAAAAAGATGTACAACAAACGTAAATTAGAAGGATTAAGAAATTATGTCTTATGAAGTTCTTCTTAGTTTAGAGAATATTTCTAAAAGTTTTCCGGGGGTGAAGGCTCTCCAGGATATCTCTTTTGACCTAAGAAAAGGAGAAGTCCACTGTCTTTGTGGAGAAAATGGTGCAGGCAAATCTACATTGATTAAAATACTTTCAGGAGCTCACCAGCCTGATGAAGGTGGCAGGATAGTATTTGAAGGAAAAACGGTCAGACTAAACCCTGGTCTTGCAATATCGATGGGTATTCAGACAATATACCAGGAGCACACTGTTTTTAAACACCTAAATATTACAGAAAATATTTTTACAGGCATGGAAATAGGCAAAAATGGGTTTCTGAATAAGAAAGAGATGGAGAAAAGGACCATTGAAGCCCTTAAATATCTAAAGAATGAACTGGATCCGGATTCTCTTATGGGAGACCTCAGCAGTGGGCAGCAGAGGACTGTTGAGATCGCCAAAGGTTTGATCTTTAAAAGGAAGGTCATTATACTGGATGAACCCACGGCGGCATTTTCTGTTTCAGAAATCGACAATCTTCTGGAAATCATCAAAACAGTAAAGGAAAGTGGCATAGGGATCATTTACATTTCTCACCATCTGGAGGAAGTTTTCAGGATAGCTGATAGGATAACTGTACTTCGTGACGGACGAAAAGTCAGCATGTATGACCGAAAAGATATTTCCGGGGAAAAGTTGATCAAGGATATGGTGGGCCGCGATCCGTCAACATTCTATAAAAGGGAAGATGTCCCTTCAGGCGAAGTGATTTTCGAAGCAAGGAATGTAACGGGAAATGGAATAAAAAATATATCTCTAAAGCTGAAAAGAGGCGAGATACTTGGTTTTGCGGGAATGGCAGGCTCAGGTCGTTCTGAGCTTATGGACGTACTGTTTGGTGCGGCAAATATTGAATTTGGAGAAATCCTAATAAATGGCAGAGTCGTTAAACAGGCAAGCCCCAGCAGTGCAATAAGGAATAAAATGTGTTATATCACTGAAGACAGACAGGATACCGGGCTTTTTATAAATCAGACCATCGCACAAAATACAATCATTGCAAACCTGGTAAACACCAGGGAGTTTTTTATGAGCCCTGCCAGTGACTACAAAATAGGTGATAAATTCATGAAAATATTGAACACAAAAGCAAGTGATTCCCACGTTCGGGTAATAAACCTCTCTGGCGGTAATCAGCAAAAGGTCGTTCTTGCCAAATGGTTCAATACAGATGGTGAAATTTTTATTTTTGATGAACCTACAAGAGGTATTGATGTAGGCTCAAAGCAGGAAATCTACCAGGTAATGGTTGGGTTGCTTAAACAGGGAAAGGCTATCATTATGGTTTCGTCTGATATGCCGGAAGTTATCGCAATGAGCGACAGGGTAATGGTGATGAAAAATGGCGAAATCACTGCAGAACTAAATAAAAACGAGGTTTCTGAAGAGAATATTCTGACACATTCTATAGGAGGTAGTAAGATATGACATCGGGGGAAGAACAGAAAAAAGTGGCTAAAGGGTCTATTTTCAGGCGCTTTGAGAATTCAACAGTATTGTCCATATTTATTGCATTTATTGTTATTATTGTGGTTGTTCAGATTGGAAAGACTGGTGGCTCTGTATTTCCGACTTTTATAAGTCCGGTAAACTTGCTTAATATCATTCAGCAAGTCGCTGTACCGGGAATGGTTGCAGTGGGAATGACAATTGTAATGATTTCTGGAGGCATTGACCTTTCAGTCGGAATGCTTGCATCGCTGGTTGCCATAGTTACTGCTCTTGGGTTATCTAAATGGAATCTAGGAGTAGTTCCATCTGTTTTGCTTGGCATTGTGGTAGCTATAGTATTAGATACCATTCTTGGCTTTATCATATCCCGCACTAAAGTAGAGCCTTTTATAATTACCCTCGGCGGAATGATAACCTTTCAAGGTATTGCCCTTCTTCTCTGTAGTTCCCGTGAAGTGATTATGCATGGAGAATTGGATTTTTTTAAGGTTAATCTCATTGCAGGCGCAAAGGATCCGGTAAGCGGCCTAAATTTAATCATTCCACCATATGTGATAATTTTTATGATGGTAGTGGTGCTTGGCTGGTTGCTGCTGACATTTACAAAATATGGACGCAGGATTTATGCTGTTGGGTCCAACCCCAATGCTGCTTATCTTGCAGGAGTCAATGTCAGGAATATGAAGCTTTCTGCATATGCCATCAACGGTCTTCTTGTAGGTATTGCTTCGGTTATGATGCTTGCCCGTATAAATGTTGGAATCATAACCCTTGGACAGGGTCTTGAAATTGACTCTATTGCGATGGCTGTAATCGGCGGTACGGCTTTAAGTGGCGGGAAAGGCAATATTTGGGGAACTTTTTTTGGTGTCCTGCTGCTGGGTTCTATAGGTAATGCTATGAATATGCTTCGTTTGCCTCCTGAGGTTCAATTTGTGGCCAAAGGAGTAATAATAATTCTTGCAGTATCTCTGGGCTCTGTTTATGCAAATATATCAACGTCTGTGGCTCGTCTGGGCAAACATAATCTTTTGGAAAGAGATTCAGGGAGAAAAATTTAAAACCCCTGGCACGAGTTGATTAAATAATGGAAGTGAACTAATATAAATAATTAATATAAATAATTAATATAAATAATTATACATGAATAATTATATTTTTAAGGAGGTGGTTAAAAAACTTTATTAACAGCAGGATTAAAAAAATATCAACATCTAAAAAAGAGAGGAAAAGACGAATGAAAAAAGCATTAATATGCCTAATTGTGGTTGCTGTACTTGTTACCATGGCCTTTACTGGCGTGGCTTGCAGTGCTGCAGCAGCAACAACAACAGCAGCAGCAGAAACTACTGCCGCAGCAACAACAGCTGCAGCAACAACAGCTGCGGCTGAAACAACAGCTGCAGCAACAACAGCTGCACCTGCCAAAGCAAAAGTAATCGGATATTATATGGATGCCGCAGATGATTACTATAAAGCTGGTTTCCAGGTATTTGAAGCCCTTGGCAAAGCACAGGGTTGGCAAATCATCAGTGTAGTTGGACAGGGAACAGCTCCAGAACAATTAAGCGCAGTCCAGAATTTCATCACTCAGAAAGTAGACGCTATAGTTGTTGTACAGAATTCACCTCAAACTACTTCTGAATGTTTGAAGCTGGCTTTAGCAGCAAATATCCCTTACTTTGGCCTTACCCAAACATCACCTAATGAACCCGGTCTCGTTGCTTTTTCAAGTTTTGACTGGGTTGCTGATGGTAAGCTCGCAGGCGTATCTGCAATAGCTCATAATGTAAAAAAGGTAATAGTTATTGAAGGTAAACTCGGCCAGGGCGCAGCCGGCGGCCAGACAAACGGTTTCTTCTCAGCTTACAAAGACGCAGGCAAAGATATTGGCGACATCCTTAATAATGTTGGTGTAGTCGGTGGAGGCAAAGATCTTCAGGCTGTTTTCTGGGGCTCAGGCGGATGGTTCGCAGATCCTGCAAAGAAAGCTATGCAGGATGCAATAACTGCTCTTGGACCTAATGGTTTTGACGGAGCATATGTAGAGAACGACGAAATGATGACAGGCGCACTGCAGGCAATGCAGGAAGCCGGACTTGATACCAGCAAGTACTGGCTGGGCGCAAGCAATGGTAAAGAAAAGTCATGGGATTGGGTTGAAAAAGGCACAACTACTATGGATGTAAACCAGCCTCCAACTCTTGAAGCTGACATATTGTTCCAGCAGGTTAGCGCTAATTTTGACGGCAAGACCTTCAAAAAAGGCATTTTCTGCCCACTAAAGGCTTTTGATAAGAGCAATATGGATAGAAACTCAATGGTTCCATGGATACTCGCAGATTATATGGCTAAGAGAACAGCTAATGCTTTCATTTGGGACATAAATGATCCTTCTTTCATTGCAAATCCAGATTATAAATAAGAAGTATTATGTCGTGGATGATGTAAATCCGCTGAATTCTAAAATGTAAGATAAGAACAAGGAGAGCTGTGAAAGCAGCTTTCCTTGTGTTAATTGAATAATTACAAGGTTTTTGAATTGTAAAGTCAGAGGAACCTGAAGCCCTGTTTCCTTTAAAATATCAGCCGTTAGAGTTTAACACACATTTAGATTGTTAAATTACCCAAGAACGTATAGTTAAATATTATTTTCCTGTTGCACCCCAATAGGACAGGGGATTGTTAATATTGAAGCAATTATAGTTGAACTGGAAAAATCAGGATATAAAGGATTTATGGCTGTTGAAATTGATAATCTTCATCCAAAATATAAAGGTGCAGTAGATAAAGCAGTATCTGAGAGCATAGACTTTCTTAATCTTTTAAGAAAGTAATTCTTTCAAGGAAAGGCTATTATGAATATGCAGGGTTTTAAAGAAACTGATACAAAAAAATATAATTTTCCCAAAGTTGGAATCGGGCTGATAGGTTATGGGTTTATGGGCAAAGCCCATACTAATGCTTATAAAAAATTGAGTTTCTTTTCCTGGCCTCCTGTTGCAATACCTGAGCTGGTGGCAGTTTGCGGACTTTTAGAAAACGAGGCCCAAACACAGGAAGCAGCTTATCGCTATGGTTATAAAGGTTACTATAACGATTGGAATCTCTTAATTAAGGATCCAAGAATAAACCTTATTGATAATTGCACTCCTGATGATGTTCATTGTGAACCATGTATCGCTGCCGTAGAGGCAGGCAAACATATAATGTGTGAAAAACCACTTGCAATGACTGTTGCTGATGCAAAAAGAATGTACGATGCCGCCAGGAAAGCAAAAGTCAAGCATATGCTTGGCCATAATTACAGGTTTATCCCTGCAGTAAGGCTAGCAAGGGAAATGATTCAAAATGGGGTTATCGGTAAAATATATGAGTTCAGGGGAAGGTACCTGCAATCTGTGGGCGCTGGCCCTGAAAACCTGATTGAGGATGTATGGTATGCATCAGGGACACAATCAGGAATAAATCTTGGAATAGGGTGTCATATAATCGATCTTGCAAGATTTCTTGTTTCTGAGATTAAAACTGTATCTGGAATACAAAAAACCTTTAATAGCTCCAGATTAAATAAAAATAATAATTCTGAAAGTATAAAAGCTGATGAAACAAATTTTAGTATTGTGGAATTTGAAAATGGTGCGGTTGGTTCAATCGAATCGTCGGGAATTTCTGCAGGAAGATTAAATCAGCATACATGGGAAATAAATGGTTCCAATGGCAGTATATATTGGGACCTGGAGGACTTAAATCATCTTTATGTATGGTTAAAAAATACTGCAGCAAATGCTGTTTCAGGATTCACAAAGGTTTCAGTAACGGACCCTAAAAATCCGTTTGCCTCGTTGTCATGGCCTCCGGGACATAATATAGGATGGGAGAATGGTCATATAAATGAAATTGCGCATTTGCTGGATTGTATAGTAAACAATAAAAGCATCGAACCTTATGGGGCCACTTTTTATGATGGTTATATTATTCAATTGATTATGGATAGAATACGGGATTCTTCTGAAAGAGGAAAGAAACTTGAGATAAACCCGGGTGAGGTCTAATGGTTAATAATGCAACAGGTTTATGGGATGTATCTGATTATGGAAGCACCCCTAAATTTGCAGCCGGCAGTAAGAATGCTGTTTATATTTCAGGAAAAGATAAAAATATATTAAAAAAACTGGCGCTAAAAGTAAGAAACATTGCCGACCGTGATATTGAAAAAGAAAAAAAGAGGAAGTGGTTTCTTCATAATGACCTGAAGTTAAAGGAGCCTTTGATATTTTGTGATCCAGAAAATGGATGGAATGAAATAATAATTGGCAGCCTTTTAGAGTGCGAAGGCAGCCTTGCAAAAAAATGGGAAGTTATCTTAAAAAAGGAAATATTCTGGGGCACCAAAATGCTAGATGATAAAGTAATTCAGCCATATTTTAATATAGGATATTCTTATTCTGACAGCGGTTGGGGATTAACAACGGGTTTTCACGGCGGAGATGGCGGCTCCTATGTTTGGGATGCTCCGCTAAAAAGTGAATCCGATTTAGATAAAATGAGATTTCCAAAAATTGAAATTGACGATAAAACAACAAATGAAACACTTGAGCTTGCAAATGATATATTTACCGGTATTCTTGAAGTAAGGTTAAAGGGTATCTGGTGGTGGAGCCTGGGGCTTACAACAAGCCTTGCTTTCCTTAGAGGTCTTCAAAACTTGATGATTGATATGGTGGATAACCCGGGTTTAATACACAGAATCATGAAGTTTCTGATGGATGGTACCCTGGCAGAATTAAAATTCCTTGAAGAGAGCAGACTGCTTTTTTTAAATAATGAAAGTTATGTCGGCTCAGGTGGATTCGGGTTTACTGAAGAGCTCCCGCAGAAAGGATTTTCTTCCTGCGAAGTCAGAACTGCAGATATGTGGGGGTTTTCAGAAAGCCAGGAAACAACCGGGATATCACCGGCAATGTTTGAAGAATTTATTTTCAAGTATCAGCTGCCTATCTTAAAATTGTTCGGCCTTAATTGCTATGGGTGCTGTGAGCCCATCGAAAAAAGATGGAGTATAGTAAAAAAGATTCCAAATTTAAGAAGAGTTTCCGTATCAAGCTGGGCAAATTTTGAACAAATGAGGGAAAACCTCCGGGATGATTATATTTATTCATTGAAAATGACTCCAACTGATCTTGCAGTGCCTTTTATGGATGAAGATGTGGTGCGAAGGAGGATAAGAGATATTTTAAATATCGCCAAAGGTTGCATTATTGAAATTATTATGAAAGACAACCATACAATCGGAAATAATCCTGATAATGTAATCAGGTGGACAAGAATTGCGCGAGAAGAAGTGGAAAAAGGATAAAAATAAATGGCTGAAGAAAAAGACAGATTTATTGATTATCTGGCGGAAATCCCGAATTTTTTAACGGTATTTATTTTTTCCATCTTTTTTAATATTGCAAGTCCGATTTTAATTGAGATAAGTAAGACGACCGGTATTTTAGCTGCTAACCTGGGTTTTATATTTACTTCTTTTACAATAGGCGCCGCACTGGGTCAGCTCACATCTATTTTTTACAACAGAAGAT
>Ga0182021_10012503_pt1 | contig 10086 bp, 9 predicted proteins | sample 612E3MmetaG_FD_120493 | JGI IMG/M metagenome (GOLD analysis project Ga0182021, IMG submission 120493) | Permafrost microbial communities from Stordalen Mire, Sweden - 612E3M metaG (Illumina Assembly) | ecosystem: Environmental > Terrestrial > Soil > Wetlands > Permafrost | place: Sweden... | reverse complement strand
GAATGGCAAAGCCATCCAAATGAGCATTAATAGGTTCTTCTCAAAAAAGAGGGATATTGTGTTTGTGGTCGGGTAAATCCGACCACAAACACAGTCTACTAATGGTTCTTGCTAGAACGCAAAATGGGTGGCGGTGCCAGCCACAATGATCCAGGTGACAACCATGGCATTGAGGAAGGCGCCGACATATATGTGGCCCGTCTTGCGGTAGAAGTAGGTTGAAATTGCCCCAGCAATACCCAGCAGAGGGATGAACTGGTAGGCGATGATCACATACAACGGGCCGTTGGGGGTAGCTGCATCGGTTTGGATGCCGCCGCCATACAGCGGGATGTATTCATACAGCAAGAAGATCACGAAGCCCAGGATCATCAGTGCCACATTGACGGCGATGGCCTTCCACAGCGGCACTTCGCCCTGCTTGTCAGCCAGGCGCAGCTGTCCCGCCAGGGCCATACCTGAAATTCCAAAGAAAATAATGAACGGAATCAGGTAAGCCAGGTAGATTTGGAACTGCAGCGGGCTCATCAGTTTGACAGCAAAGACATAGAAGCGGAAATCGGTCTTAAAGAAGAAGTCAACCAGTGCCAGCAGCAGATAACCGCCAAAGGTTATCACTGCAGCCAGCAGCAGAGATTTACCGATCTTGGCCAATTCCAGCTTGCCCTGCGACCAGGTAAGGCCATAGCTGCTGAAAGTGTTGCCCATTTTTCGGCCATGGAGGAAGAAATGCCACAGCAAGAAAAGTACCAGGAAGATCAGGCCGTTACCAATGGCCCAGAAAACTACGGTGGTGGTGATATTCTGCGGCCAGAACGCCGAGGCGGTCACCTGGAGAGTGGTGGGCAGATTAATGAGAGTGTAATAAGTAAGTACCGGGATAAGCACGGTCAGGACCGCAGCTACCCACCAGCCAACCCCTTCGGCCGGGACGCCTGGTACAGGTTTCTCTTCCAATACGCCAAAGAACCGGGTGCGCAGCAGCATGGCTCCAAACGGGAATAGGAACAATCCAAAACCAATCGCCGCTACCAGGGTACCGATTTCTTTCCAATACCAGGTCTGGTTGGAAGGAGGCAGCCCATTGCCCCCCTTAAGGGTCTTCTGGAACCAATCCACGGCATCCCCAATCGCCTCGGTGGACACAGTGTCGCCGGGGTGGTTGGTAGTGGGCTGGTACCACATGCGGGCGTTGCCCTGGTTAATGGAACCGTACATTTTACCTACCTCAACTGGGGTAGTGGTGTTGAACTGCTTCATCAGCTTGGGGCCTTTGCCGACATCGTTCGCAACCGGCACCAGCCACATCAGGGAAGAGAACTCGTCAAACTTGGAATAAACAAGGCCCAGATTATGCGGGAAAGTGGCGTCGCCTTCCTTGCCACCGTAGGTACCTGTGGATGAACCTTCCAGGACGATGGCTTTATAGTCGTTAGGGTAGGTCTGTGCCGCAACAACCGAAGCCCAACCACCCATGGAGTGACCCGATATACCCACATTGTCTTTATCCACAATGTCTAACGAGCGCAGGTATTTCAAGGCATCCGGCCCGCCAAACCCGTTGGCAAATGCCGGCCCATCCGAATAGCCGTGTCCGGTCTGGTCTGAAGCCAGCACGACATAACCGCGCCGGGCATATTCAATCGCAAACCCATCCTGGGTTTCGCGCGAGTTGATGTAGCCGTGGATAGCCACAATCCCGGGCGCAGGTACAATCTTGGTAGCGCCTTTATCGTCCTTGGAGTACACACTGGAAGGAATATAGAGCAAACCGCTCATCATAGTACCACCGGTGCCCACCCAGCGTACATCCTTCACCTGTACCGTCCAACCATTTGTCTGGACCGCATTGGCGACGAAAGAACCGACCAATACAAGCACTAATGCCACAATCAGGGCAATATTTTGTTTTCGGAAAGCGGAAGTTACTGTTTTCATGGTTTCCTTTTATGAATTTGCACGTGTGAATGAAAATTTGACCACAAATCCGAAAATAAATTTTGCTTACGATACCATTAACCTCCTTTTGATGCCTGGTTGCCCCAAAAGCACCAGCTGTATTGGATTCAGGTTGCCTGGTCGTGCAAGGAAGCCTCGTTGGCAGGCAGTTGCCCCTTTGATTGGCCAGTATATTCTTTCCATTCCATCAGCATTTCTTCATATTTACGAGCTACAATTTCGATCCAGGCCGCCATTAGCTCAAAGCGCTGCCGGACCGGCCCCTGGAGCTTTAGCCCGTCCAGCCCCACGCAGGCCAGATCGTTCAACTCGCGGATGCATTTCATACGCTTGCTCAGTATCTCATCCCAGGCAACTGGAGAAAAGCGGTAATAATCTCGGCGGTCACCCGGCAGGGTTACCATTTCAGCCAGGCCTAATGCCGACAGCATGCGCAAGTTGGTTGAAATGCTGCCGTGGCTGACCGTGAGTGCGCCGCCAATTTCCTCGCTTGTCAGCGGGGCTGCTGCGATCATCAGCAGCCCCAAAATTCGCCCGCCAATGCGGGCAATTCCATAAGTTTTCTCATAGTGCTGGCCAGCGCGCTCAATGAATGCCAGCTCTGCTTGAGAAAGCTTCCCAGTTTGTTCCTGTTGAGCCCCCATGCCTGCCTCCGAGATTAACAAAATTTGTTCCTGCCGGTGGAAAGGACGAATTGGATTTATTTATTGAGTTGGAATTGATTAATATAATATGAGATTTAATGAAGTTAGTCAAGACTGACTTTACTGACTTTACTAAATTTGGACCATATCAGGAAATATAGTCAAAACCTCTTTTTCCCAGTGGGCCGCTGTGGTTAAGCTCCTTTGATGGGCTGGAAGCTCACCCGGTGCTCGGCGCAAGGGCCCAGGCTTTCCAGGGCAGCCCGGTGAAAGGCGGTGCCGTAGCCTGCCCTCCTCGTGCGCCGCGCCTGCCTGACGTTTGTGATCAGCCGCGGCGGGCCAACTGGGCGTGGAAACCGCCGGCGCCCTCAACGAGCTCATGCGCCTGGTGCTGTCCAAGATTTACCCGAGGCTGAACCCCGATGAGGTTCAAATTATCCTGCTCGAAGCGGCCGGGCGCCTGCTGGCCGCCTTCCCCGCCACCCTGGGTGATAAAATCGCAGCTGCCCTGCAGAAAAAGGAGGTGCTGATCAATTGCAATCTGGAAAGTGCCAAAAACAAGCGTCTGCAGATGTAGGGAAAAGCCATTTAACTGAAACAAGATAAATTACCCACTCATGGCGCTTGCTGAGAAGGCTTAAAACGGAAGCCATTATCCATACTGGTTCCTCGCAGTTCAAACTCGGAATTACAGTACGGAATGCATGGGAATACCCCATACCAGCATTGGCCATAGGCAATCTCTGCCGGGACCATGATCGTTGTCTGGCCAACATGACAGGGTTCAGTGGGTAGAGATGGATAATCCGCCGGCTGAATAAGGCGCTCGCCCAAATTCTTCCCATCGATAGCAGTGGCAATCATAAAGGTCTGATAAACACAAAACAGACCAATCATCAGCCATGGTAAAGCCCTGGCCGCCAGGGGCCACTTTTCTTGCAAAAAAATGAATACCGGAGTCAGGGCCAGAACCAGGGCAGAAATGATAAACCCCATCCCAAAACGAAAATCGGGAGCTGCAATAAACCAGTAACCTATTCCCAGGTAAGTGACCGCCCAAACTGGCCAGGTTGCTCTAAATGTCTGCAGCAAGTAGGGGCGCAGTCTTTTCCACAAACCAAGGAAGAAATAGCCCAGTGGCGCAGCCAGGGCTGCCAGGAGCAGCATGCGCCGATTGAGGGTCTGGTTTAAAAACCATTCAGTCGTCCACTGCCTGAAAGTCATCGACTGCACCCGGCTCAGAGACTGGCCCGGCAGGCGCGCCCAGGCCTGGATAACCTCAGCTTCGAGACGAGCCACCTGGGGCGGTACTTTCCAATCCACTGAAAACAAATCCAGGGTTGGAAATGGGAAAAGTACATACCCGGTCAAAATAACACTGCGTCCCATCCAGGGCAGCAGGATCAAGACTGACAGCCCGGCTGCCAGGATCGGCATCCGCCAGCTGCGCTGAACTGCTTTGACCACCAGGATTACAAGGCCAATTAAAAGCAAGGGAAGGGCACTCAACTTAATTGTGACGGCATAGACTGAAATCAAGGTCAAAATTAAAGGGCGAATATCTTTGGCAGACTGCCCGGACTCAAAATAAGCCAGCCACTCACCCAGCACCACCCAGGTGATCAGGACCACAGGGGCATCTGTTCCGGGCGAGGAGACTTCTGAGGACAGGATATAAAATACGAGGGGGAAAAACAAGGCCCGGGCCCAATCGCTGAAGCGCTGGCTGCCCTGCCACAGATGGCGCAGGCCGGACGCAAAATAAATAACAGCCACCAGGAAGAGCACACTGGTATTGAGATGAAAGGACTGCCCTCCCAGGAAAGCAAAACTGTACAGAGCCTGAGACAGCAGCCAGCTCGAATTAAAACCCAGCCGGCTGTGAATATTCGCCAGCCCGGGAACGGCGGGATAAGTCTCAATCCAGTGGATTGCCTGGGCATGATACAGGCCGGTATCAAAATTTTCGGGCTTTGTAGTGGCCAATAAAAGCAGGTTCGCCCCAGCCAGAATGGTCAGGATCGTCACAAAGGGCGCACCCAGCCAGGCTGCTTTAAGCCAGGGGCCGAGCCCGTTTTTAGGCGGTTTCCACCAGGCCAGGAATGCCACCGAAGCAAGAGCCAAAACACACACCTGGGCTGCCAGGCCGATCGGTATGAAAAGAGAGAAAAACGACGCCAGTGTAGTGATAGCAGCAAGTCCCAACAGCCACTGCACAGCGAAAGGCGGCTGCAAGGCTTCTTCAGAGCGGGCGGCTTTTGCCACCAGCCGGCAGCAGGCCCAGCCAATCAGGCCAGCTGTGACCAGGGTGTAAATCCAGATTAAACCGGCTGCCAGCATTTTATAATCCAGCCAGGGGTTTGAAGCTCATCCGGTGTTGGGCGCACGGGCCCAGGCTTTCCAGGGCAGCCCGGTGAACGGCGGTGCCGTAGCCTTTATGGCGGGCAAAGCCGTAGCCCGGGAAGTCGTTATCCAGGGACAGCATCAGCCGGTCGCGCTCCGTCTTGGCCAGCACCGAGGCAGCCGCAATGCTCAACACCTTGCAGTCCCCTTTAATTAAGGCCGTCTGGGGCAGGTCCACCGCCGGCAGGCGCACCGCATCCAGCAGCAGGTATTCAGGAGCCAGTTCCAGCTGGTCCAGGGCTCGCTGCATGGCCAGGCGGGTGGCGGGCAAGATCCCGGCAGCATCTATTTCCTGGCAGGAGGCAAACCCCATCCCCCAGGCCAGGGCCACTTCTCGAATCCGACCGGCCCAAAAGGTGCGCTGGCGGGCAGTCATCTGCTTGGAATCGCGCACCCCTTTCAGACGCTCGACCAGGTCGGGTGCCGGCGAAAGGATCACCGCCGCGGCCGACACCGGCCCGGCCCAGGCCCCGCGTCCAGCTTCGTCTAACCCGGCTATGAGAGAAATGCCCTTCTGCCAGAGCAAGAATTCGTGACTTAAGTCAGGAAATATCATTCCATCAAAATGAGAAAGGGTCTGGGGTGTTGATCGGGGAGCTTGCTGCAGCCCGGTCAACACGCAACTAATTATTTATATTTGCCGAGAAACCCATTGCGCCGGATGGTCCACAGGTCAGCGAACATTTGAATGGACGCATTTACGACCCGGATTTTACTCTGGCCGTTGTAGTACCAGGCAATGGGAATTTCAACAATTTGGTACCCATGCTGGCGGGCAATGAAAAGCACCTCCACATCAAACGTCCAGCCGGTAGTTGTCTGCCGCGGAAAAATTTCGTCGGCCACCGCCCCGCGGAAGCACTTGAAACCACACTGGCTGTCCTGCAGGCCAGGCAGAGCCATTAATTTCACCAGCAGGTTGAAACCGCGCCCGATAAAATGACGATAAGGCGGTTCATCGTAGCGCACCGCCCCGGGCGCCTCGCGCGAGGCAATGGCCACGTCCATCTTCGACAGAATGGGCGGAATGAACCGGTTGACCTCGCTAATAGGCATCGAAAGGTCAACATCCAGGAATATGCGGTACTCCCCGCTGGCTGCCAGCATGCCCCGGCGCACGGCCCGGCCTTTGCCGCGCTGGTCTTCATGGATAACCTGCAAATTTGGGATTTTACTGGCTGCGGTTCTGGCAATATCCAACGTGCGGTCGGAACTGCCGTTTTCAACCACGATGATTTCGCTCGAATAAGGCTGGTTTTTTAAAAATTCAGCCGCCTGATCCAGGGTGGCAGGCAGGCGGCCTTCTTCATTGTGTGCCGGAAATACCAGGGAGAGAAACGGGCGGGTCAAGTTGGAACCTGTGTTAGAACAGTGGAGCATCCAGGCGGTCGCGGTCGCTGCTTTCCTTGCCGCTCACAATCATCTCGCCGTTGCGGCTGCGCACCAGGCGTACGGGGTCACCCACGGTAAACGTGCTGGCGAGATAGAGTTTGGGGCTGCCTATAACAATCTTCTGGCCTGCCTTCAGCCGTTCTACCAGCCCGGACCGCGTCCACAGCACCCGGTCCGAAAAGGTTGCCCCGCGCCGCTCATAAGCGCGCACCAGTTCAACCAGTCCTTCAGGCGTGTAGCGGACAACTTCGATTACCCCGTCAAATTTCTGCTTCGCCATTGTTCTGTTTCCCTGTGCATTTGGAAAATATTGATTTTGAGCGTTTTATTTCGTCCCTGACAGCGGATGAAATAAAACGCTCAAAATCATACCTCATGAGTCGGGGTGGGCGGACTTGAACCGCCGACCCCCGCGTCCCAAACGCGGTGCGCTGCCAACTGCGCTACACCCCGGCGCTTTGAGTATATCCCAATCTCATAAATGAGGCAAGGAATCAGGGGGCCGCGGATCCTGATTATCCGCGGATTTCACGGATTACGCAGATTTGAAAACAAAGAACACCGAAAAGAAAAATTGTATTTTCTCTTCCGAATAATCCGTGAAATCTGTGAAATCCGTGGATAAATCCCCTTCGAAACGCAAGCTGAAACTTCTGGCACCACAGGAAGAAACGGCCTCCTTGTATGAAGGTATTGAAAGTTGAAAGAAAGGAGCCGATCAAAATGTTTACAACCGCCGATTTGTTGATGAACACAATGACTGGAAGCGACACCCATATGGGAGAAGAACGCCAGGCCGTCTCCTTGTTTGAAGAGATCCGCTGGGCAGCTTCCCGCAGCAGCCTGGTGGCCTTCCTGACCGGCCGTGGACCTGGTCAAAGTGAGCGACAGCTACTTCGTTCGCGACGGTCACCACCGCATTTCGGTGGCAGCTGTCCTCGGCCAGGAATTCATTGAAGCCGATGTAACCGAGTGGTAAATGTCTGAGAGTAATAACTTTCAATATTCGAGGTTAGCGATTAAAATGGACCCACGCTGACCTATGACTACCCTTAAAAATTGGCTTTCTCGCCGCAGGATCGGTTTTAGTGGGGTTCTGGGGCTGATCCTGCTGGCTTGTTTCCTGTTAACCTCATTATCTATAAAGAGTTACGGCGCAAGTTATGATGAAACCCTGATTCATGAGTTTGCCAACAACAATGTGCGGGCCTACATCAACCTGGTCTTTTACAAACCAATCGAAAGTTTGACCGAGTTTTATGACCTGAGCTACTACGGACCGGCCTTCTGGATCGGAGCGAAAATAACCAACCTGCCGCTGCAGGCGCTCTTTCCAGCCCTGGATGAGTATGATGCCTGGCATATAGTCAACTTTGCCACCTTTTTACTGGGAGCCTGGTGCCTGTTCTGCTTGGGGAAAAGGTTCGGTTCCCCATTGGCGGCCCTGGCTGCTGCCCTGCTCTACCTGACCCAGCCATTATTGTGGGGCCATGGCGTTATGAATCCCAAAGACATCCCATTCATGACGTTTTTCCTGGCCAGTGTCCTGGCGGGGATTCGGATGGTTGAAGAGGCTGCCAGACCGGACGGGGCCAGGCCTGAACCACATCCCCTGTTCGTCTGGGCCCGGCGCCGCCGGACCGGGCTGGCAATCCTGGTGCTGTTGGCGGGGCTGTCCCTGATCGATCTGGTGAGCAGCCATTTCCTCAGCCGGGCGGTGCTTTCCGCCCTGATCGACCAGGCTTATTCAAGCGGCCCGGGCAACATCCTCCATTCCCTCTTTCTACGCCTGGCTTCCCATTCGGATGCCATCCCTGCGGCAACTTATATCGATAAAGCCATCCAGATCGTCAATGTGGCCGAGTTCGCTGTCCTGCTGCTGGAGCTCGGCGGCGGCCTGGCAGCCTGGCTGGCCTACACCAGCCAGCGCAATCGCTGGATGGTTCTGGCGAGTGTCACCGCCGGGGTGACCATTTCAATCCGCATCCTGGGACCAGCCGCGATGGGGCTGGTGGCAGTCTTCGCCATTGCAAAGTTGAGGCAGCGCTCGGCTGGGCTGCTGCTGGCATACCTGGGGATTGGCCTGGCAACGGCCTTTGCCACCTGGCCCTATCTATGGACCGATCCATTGGGCCGTTTGTGGGCCAGCCTGCAGGTTATGGCCAATTTCCCCTGGCAGGGAAAAGTCCGCTTCGAAGGCAGCGACCTGGCTGCAACCGGACTGCCCTGGTACTATCTGCCAAAATTAATGGCCATCCAGCTGACCCTGCCCTTGCTGGGGCTGGCCGCGGCAGGCCTGGTGATGGTTCGTTCTGCCCTGCGGCGCGGCCTGGATTGGGGACTGGCGGCCATCCCGATCTTATGGTTCCTGGCTCCGATGGCCGGCGTGCTGATATTACACCCCAGTATGTATGACAATTTCCGCCAATTTCTCTTCATTCTTCCTCCTTTATTCCTATTTGCCGCCATAGCGGTTGAAGTGGTGCTGGGGCGAATCAGAAATGTTCCATTGAAAGGCGCCTTCGTCCTGGCTGTGCTGCTGCCCGGCATGCTCGCCGGGACCTGGCTGCACCCCTACGAATATACCTATTACAACGCCCTGGTTGGCTGGACAGGCCAGGTTGAGCGCCAGTATGAAGGGGATTATTGGTATACGTCAGCGTGCGAGGCTGCCCGCTATTTGAGCTCCATCGCTCCCGATGGAGCCAGGGTGTCCCTGACCGACAGCGGCATCCAGACTCAATTTGTACGCTGTGCCGATAAAAAGTTCCTCATATTTATTGAGGGAGTCGAAAAATCACTGGTCAAGCCCGATTACAGTGTGATTCCGACACGCTTCGACGATGACCTAGGTTATTTTCGCAGCATGTTGGTGTTAAACACCATCGGGCGGGGTAAAACAGGGTTTATGGTGGTTAAAAAAGCCCCGTAACCCACGGTCATTGCCATGGCAACGCAGTGAGGTTAGTGGTAAACTAACCTCACTGCGTTTTATTATTCATTCGGAGGCTTCTGTTTCCCATGCCTGTGATCTATCCTTTCACCGCTATCGTTGGCCAGGAGCGCATGCGCCGGGCCCTGGTTCTCAATGCTGTTGACCCGCGCATCGGTGGGGTGCTCATCCGCGGCGAACGTGGCACCGCAAAATCGACCGCCGCCCGGGCCCTGGCAGCCCTGCTGCCCAGCGTGCAGGTGGTCAGTGACTGCCGCTTTGGCTGCGACCCCGACAACCCGATCACCTGGTGCACCGAATGCCGCGAGCGCACCGCCCGCGGCGAAACCCTGCCCACCGGCACCCGGGCCACACCCTTCATTAATCTACCCATCTCGGCCACCGAGGACCGGGTAGTGGGCACCCTGGATATTGAGAAGGCTATCCAGAAGGGTGAACGGCGCTTTGAACCGGGCGTGCTGGCCGCGGCCAACCGCGGCCTGCTGTACATTGATGAGGTCAACCTGCTGGACGATCACGTGGTGGACGTGCTGCTAGATTCGGCTGCCATGGGCATGAACATCGTAGAGCGTGAGGGCATCTCATTCAGCCACCCGGCCCGCTTCATCCTGGTGGGCACCATGAACCCGGAGGAAGGCGATCTTCGGCCGCAGCTTCTGGACCGTTTTGCGCTCTGTGTGGACATGCACGGCATCATCGAGCCGCGCCAACGCGTGGCGATTGTCGAGCGGCGGG
>Ga0182021_10012502_pt1 | contig 10087 bp, 10 predicted proteins | sample 612E3MmetaG_FD_120493 | JGI IMG/M metagenome (GOLD analysis project Ga0182021, IMG submission 120493) | Permafrost microbial communities from Stordalen Mire, Sweden - 612E3M metaG (Illumina Assembly) | ecosystem: Environmental > Terrestrial > Soil > Wetlands > Permafrost | place: Sweden... | reverse complement strand
GGTTGAGCGGACCCGCCCGGGCGCGCCGGGCGCGAGCGCTGGAAACTCCGCGCGGCGCCCCCATCTGCGCCCGATGGGTTTGCGCGCACAGGATCGATGGCCACGCCGGGTGGGCACGCGTCCAACACAATATGTGGGCGGCTCATCCGTCTACACAAAGGTATGACCGCTCAATTGCCTTTGGATGCCCACTGGAGCGCCGCCGAACCGGACCAGCGGCTGTCCGAGACGTTTCGCCGCGAAAGCGCCCGGCTGCGGGGCTTCATCCGCCGCCGGGTGGTGGATCCCGGCGACGCTGAGGACATCTTGCAGGAAGTCTTTCGCGAACTGGTCGAGGCGGACCGGATGACGCGACCGATCGAACAGGTCGGCGCGTGGCTGTTTCAGGTCGCACGCCACCGCATCACGGACTTGCTGAGGCGACGCCGCACGCGCGCGATCGCATCGTCGCCCGCAGCGGCGGTCGGCGACGACACGGTCGACGCCGACGCGTCGCTCGAGGAGTGGCTGCCCGATCCGCAAAGCGGGCCCGCGGCGCTGTATGCGCGCCGGCTGTTGCTCGAGGAGCTGGAGGAGGCGCTCGCCGAGCTCCCCGAGGAACAGCGTCGGGTGTTCGTCGCCCACGAACTGGAGGGACACAGCTTCAAAGCGCTGTCCGCCCAGTGGGGCGTGGCCGTGAACACGCTGTTGTCGCGCAAGCGGTACGCGGTATTGCACCTGCGCCGGCGATTGCAAGCGATCTATGACGATTTCGTGGAAACCTGAGGAGTGTGCTGATGAGATACCGAGGATGGCGCAGAGGATTGAAGTTCGTGGCCCTGGCCAGCGTGGTCGTGGCGGCGCTGGGCGCGCTGGTGATGGCACTGTGGAACGCGTTGTTGCCCGCGCTGTTCGGCCTGCCGGTGATCGGCTTCTGGCAGGCGCTGGGATTGCTGCTGCTCAGCAAGCTGCTGCTGGGTGGCTTGCGTGGCGGCCCGGGGGCCCGCGCCCATTGGCGCGCGCGCATGGCCGAGCGCTGGGCGCAGATGAGTGACGAAGAGCGTGCGGCGTTTCGCGACGGCATGCGGCGTCGCTGCTCGCGCTCCACGCCGGCTCACACCCCCGCGCCCTGACACCGTCGGCGAGTCGAGCCCTGCGTCGGCGTGCGCCGCGGTGACGTAGCGCTCGGTGCCGGCTCGGCAAGAGCGGGGAGCAGGTGGCAGAATGAGCGATCAAGCCCCGTGCGGCCCGAACAGCCCACGCTGCGCATCGCCCGGCGCACATCGCCCGCGTCGCGCCCATCTCCGGAGTGTTCATGGATACCGACGTCATTGCGACCGCGGCGCAGCGCCCCCGCCCGGCCTTGCGTCAATGGCAGGATCTGCCGGGGCCGCGCGGTCTGCCGTGGTTCGGCAACGCGTTGCAGATCGACGCGTCCCGGATGCACCTGCAGCTCGATGCCTGGGCAGGCGAGTTCGGCCCGCTGTTCAAGCTGCGCATGGGAACCCGCAGACTCCTGGTTGTGGGGGACCACGAACTCGTCGCCTCCATCCTGCGGGACCGACCCGGTGCTTTTCACCGGACCACGCGTTTCGAAGAGATCTGGAGCGAAATGGGCTTGGGGCCCAACGTGTTCAGCGCCAACGGCGACACTTGGCGACGCCAGCGCCGCATGGTCATGTCCGGGTTCGACCCGGCCCACGTCCAGCGCTACTTTCCGTCCCTGCTGCGAGTCGCCAGGCGCTTGTCGGCACGTTGGCAACGCGCGGCCGCCGCCGGCGCATCGGTGGACCTGCAGATCGACCTGATGCGCTTCACGGTGGATGCGATCGCCGGGCTGGCGTTTGGCGCCGACGTGAACACACTGGAGTCCGGCGAGGACGTGATCCAGCACCACCTGGACCAAATCTTCCCGGCGCTGTCTCGTCGCATCACGGCCGCAGTGCCGACCTGGCGCTACCTGCGCCGGCGCGTGGATCGAGAGCTCGAGGTCGCGGTTGTCGAGGTCAATGCCGCGGTCGCGCGCTTCATCGATCAGGCCCGTGCGCGTCTGGCCGCCGATGCGTCGCGGCGCAAGGACCCGCACAACCTGCTGGAGGCGATGGTGTCCGCCGCCGACAATCCGGACAGCGGCCTGGATGACGAGCAGGTCGCCGGCAACGTCGTTGCGATGCTGCTGGCCGGCGAAGACACGACCGCGCACACGATCGCCTGGATGATTCACCTGCTTTGGCGCCATCCGGCGGCCCTGGATCGAGCGGTGCTCGAGGTCCGCACGGTCGTGACCGACCCGGGCGCGATCACGTTCGAGCAACTGCGCCAACTGGACTACGTGGAGGCTTGCGCCCACGAGACGATGCGGCTCAAACCCGTCGCACCGATACTGCCGCTGCAGGCCGCCGAGCCGATGACGGTGGGCGGCGTCCAGATCGAGGCCGGCACGATCGTGATGAGCCTGTTGCGGCGCGACAGCGTCAGCGACGACCATGTCGAACGCGCCGCCAGTTTCGAGCCCGAACGCTGGATGGTCCAGGGCGGTCCCGGCAAGCTGGCGACCTCGGCCAAGCGCACTTCGATGCCGTTTGGCGCGGGGCCGCGGATCTGCCCTGGGCGCTACCTCGCTCTGCTGGAAATCAAGCTGGCGATGGTGGTCCTGCTCAGCGAGTTCGACCTGGTGTCGGTCGATACGCCGGACGGACCCGAACCGCGCGAACGATTGTCCTTCACGATGGCGCCGGTGGGTCTGCGAATGCGGCTGCGCGCGCGCTGAGGCGCGCCGCAACTGTGGGCCGGCGGCCCGGCATTACCCGTGCCGCGCCGCGAAATCGGTGATGAAGGCGACCAGTTCGGCCACTGCCGGCTGGCTCATCGCGTGATACAGCGACACGCGCAGCGCACCGACCGGGCGGCGTCGCTCGAGCCCGAATGACCCTGCGCGGTCGACTGCCGCAGAGACAGGGCCGGCGCAACGGGGTCGCGGAAACGGAATGCCACGCTCGTCGCGGATCGAACGTGCGGCCGCGCGTGCAGCGCGACGGGCTCGCCCCGCGCGCCCAGCGCCCCGAGGATCAGCGCGGCTTTGCGCTGCTACCACGCGCCGCCGGTGTTCGCGATCTGCGCCGGGTTCGAGCCGTGCGCGACGTGGGTGCGAAAGTCCAGCATCGACGAGCGCTCCGGCGGGAACGCGCTGCAGCATCGCGTCGTCGATCAGGGCCACTGCCACGCCGGCCGGGCCGAGGTCTTTCCGGGCATGGCGACCTTGCCGTACCGGGCGGTGTCCACCTCGCGGGACACCAAATCCGAGGATATGTCGCAGATCACCGGCGCGCCCAGGCCCCGCGGTGCGTCTGCAAACTGCGGCCCTTCGACGACCTCGTTGGACACGTACTGCAGCTAGCGGCAGCGCGGCGAGGGTTGCAGTTCGCTCCACGCAGGCAAGGTGCGAAATCCGGTGACCGCGCCGTCCCAGACCAACGGCAGGACCTCGGCATACCGTAACGCGCCACCGGCCCCGGGCCGTGCATCAGGTCTGTACATTGCGGCGTGCGACGAGGGTCCGGCAGGAAGCGCCGTGGATCCGTGCCCGTGCAGCGGAAATACAATCTGGGATGGCTCTCGATCACTCAGATGAACGCTCGGCCGGTGGGCCGTCGATCGGCACGCGCGGCATCCGCAGTTTCGTCGTGCGGGCTGGCCGCATGGGTCCGGGGCAGACGCGCGCGCTGGCCGAACTCGGGCCGCGGTTCGTGCTGCCATACATCCCCCGGCCCGTCGACCTGCTGGCGGCGTTTACACGTCGCGCACCGCTGGTGCTGGAGATCGGCTTCGGCATGGGTGACGCCACGGCCACGATCGCGCAGGCCCAGCCCGAGCGTGACTTCCTGGGTGTGGAAGTGCACACGCCCGGTGTGGGCGCGCTGCTCAAGCGAATCGGCGAGCTCGGGCTGACCAACCTGCGGCTGATCCAGCATGACGCGGTCGACGTGCTGCAGCACATGCTCGCGCCCGACAGCCTGGCCGGTGTGCACGTCTACTTTCCGGATCCCTGGCACAAGAAGAAGCACAACAAACGCCGTCTGATTCAGCCCGGGTTCGTCGCTCTGCTGGCCAGTCGCATCGCGCCGGGTGGCTATCTGCACTGCGCCACCGACTGGCAGCCCTACGCGCAGCAGATGCTCGAGGTACTGTCGTCACAGCCTGCCCTGCGCAACACCGCCGCGGACTATGCACCGCGTCCGGCACATCGACCGCTGACCAAGTTCGAAAATCGCGGGCTGCGACTGGGCCACGGTGTGTGGGACCTGGTCTTCGAGCGTGGCGACGCCGCCGTACACGCACCCTGACAGGGACCCTTGGCGCGCAGGCCGGTTCAGCCGCCCGACGCCACGGGCAGCAAGGTCAGGACGATCCCCGAGGCTCCCACATGCAGTTCGCCCGGACGCCAACCGCGCCGCTGCAGGGCCTGAAGATCGTCACCGGTCAGCGTGTACAGGACGCGGTCGTCCAGGAACTGCTCGGCGGCTTGCACCGCCCAGCGTGTCAGCGGCTGGTCGAGCGCGCGTTCATCGCCGTCCAGTGCGATCGCATCGATCCGCGCGCGCGTCAGCCGCACGGTGTTGTCGGCCGGCTCGAAGCGCACACCGTGGCTGACCGACAGCGTCGCCCGGTGCGGGCGCGGGGCCACCAGGTCGTTCAGCTCCAGGGTCAAGCGCAGCGACAGCCGCTGCTCGTCGGGGCGCAGCGAGACTTGCGCGGCGGACAGACGGATCTCCAGGTGGCCCCACAGCGTACGCCCGACTGGCAGCTGGCGATCCAGCGCCCGCTGCAGCTGGGCGGGCGAAATCTCCACCATGCGCGGGCCCCAGATCGTGGCGCAACCCGCCAGGGCGACCGCGGCAATCCACCGGGCCAGCGCCCGGGCGCTCCACCGTGTGGCCACCACGTTCTCCCGCACAGCCGTAACCGGCGGATTGTAGGCAGCCTGCCCGCCGCCCGGCGTCGCCTTGACCGGAGGTCCGGGTGCGGCTACAGTCTTACTGACTCGTCAGTCAGTATGAACACCCAACCCGCTTCGAGCGCCGACGTGCGCACGGCCCCCGTCCGGCAGCGACGCAAGCAGGACCGCCCCCACGAACTGCTGGATGCGGCCCTGGACCTGTTCGTCGAACGCGGCTACGCGGCCACGCGGTGCGAGGACGTGGCCGCGCACGCCGGCGTCTCCAAAGGCACGCTGTTCCTCTATTTCGCCAGCAAGGAAGAGCTCCTGAAGGGCGTGATCCGCCACCACGTGGTCAACCAGATCAACGAGGGCGCGCAGATCATCCGCGAGTTCGATGGTCGCGCGGCCGACCTGCTGGCGCTGGTGCTGCGACTGTGGTGGGAGCGAATCGGCGAGACCCGTGCCTCGGGCATCATCAAGCTGATGACCTGCGAAGTCCGCAACTTCCCGGAGATCGCACAGTTCTACCTCGACGAGGTCGTCACGCCTTCCAACCAGATGCTCGCCCAGGTCATTCAGCGGGGTCTGGACAGCGGCGAGTTCCGGCCCATCGAGGTGACTCGCGCCGTGTCCGCGCTGGTCGGCCCGCTGGTGTTCCTCGCGTTGAACAAGCACTCGCTGGGCGCATGCTCCGCCGCGTTCCTGATCGAACCCAAGATCGTGATCGACACGCTGATCGACATGACGCTGTATGGCCTGCTGCCGCGCGACCACGCGGCAGCAGTGCCTGCCGCGACCTCGCCCCGCACCGCGACGCCCGGCACCTCGGACGTGGCGGGCGATCCCGCGGCGCCCTCGAAATAGAATGCGTCGCCACTTACTTCCGTCCAAACCATGAACACCGAAAAAGCTCGCTTCAATATGATCGAACAGCAAATCCGTCCCTGGGACGTGCTGGACCCGGCGGTGCTGGAGCTGCTGGCGATCGTCAAGCGCGAGGACTTCGTTCCGCCCGCGTTGCGCGCGCTGGCATTCGTCGACACCGAAGTACCGCTGCCCGCGGGTCAGTGCATGCTCACGCCGAAGGTCGAGGCGCGGCTGCTGCAGGAGCTGGCCGTGCACAAGCACGAACGCGTACTGGAGGTGGGCGCTGGCAGCGGCTACATGGCCGCATTGCTCGCCCACAAGGCGCAGGCAGTGACGTCGCTGGAGCTGATCCCCGAACTCGTTCGGCTGGCCACGGACAACCTGCGCCGCGCCGGCGTGCTCAACGCCGCGGTCGTTCAGGCCAACGGTGCGCTGGGCCTGCCCGCGGAAGCACCGTTCGACGTGATCGTGCTGTCGGGTTCCGTGCCCGATGTGCCCCAGACCCTGCTCGCGCAGCTCAAGGTCGGCGGCCGGCTGATCGCCATCGTCGGCGAGGAGCCGGTGATGCGCGCGGTGCTGATCACCCGCACCAGCGAACAGGGTCTGGACCGCCGGGTCCTGTTCGACACGGTCGCGCCGCGGCTGCAAGGCTTTGCCGAGCCGTCGCGGTTCCATTTCTGATGCACCAGCTCAGCGCGCCCGAACTGGCGGAAATGGCGCGCGCGAGCGGTGACGGCGCCCTCGCGCCGCTGGTGCTGGACGTGCGCGAGCCGTGGGAAGTGGCGTTGGCGTCCATCGCGCTGCCCGGCGCCACGGTGCACCACATCCCGATGAACAGCGTGCCGGACCGGCTCGACGAGCTCGATGGCTCGCAGCCTGTCGTGTGCCTGTGTCATCACGGCGTGCGCAGCGCGCAGGTCGTCGCATTCTTGGAGCGGCAGGGCTACGAGCAGGTCTATAACCTGGCCGGCGGCATCGATGCCTGGTCCGCGCAGGTCGACCCGCGCGTGCCCCGGTACTGAGCCGATTGCCACCCTAGCCTTGGAGTCCTTCACCATGCCCTCGACACGCCCGCGCGTGCCCCGATCTGCCCGTGCGCGCCACGCCGGGCGACTGCTGTGGCTGGGATTTGCGTTGGCCTGCGCGACCGGGGCACGCGCCCAGAGCCTGCAGGATCTGTACGGTGCGGCGCACGACTACGACGCCACCTACCTGGCCACACGCGCCGGACTCGACGCCGCGCAGTTCCGGCTCGCCCAGGCCCGCGGGCTGCAGCGCCCCAGCGTCGGCCTGGCGGTCACGACGGGGCGCTCGGTGAGCAGCGGGCCGACGTCCCTGGGCGCGCAGGTAGTCACCCAGACGACCAACGCCAACGCCACCAACGCCACGCTCAACGGCGCGCAGAACCTGTACAACCGCGCCAACGACGTCACGATCACCCAAGCCGAGCGAGCCGTGCAGATCGCGCGCACGGACCTGGAGGCAGCCGAACAGGACCTGATCCTGCGAGTCTCGCAGGCCTATTTCGACGTGCTCGCTGCGCAAGATAACCTCGGCACCGCGCACGCGAGCCTGGCCGCCATCTCCGAGCAGGTGGCTTCGGCCAAACGCAACTTCGAAGTCGGCACTGCCACCATCACCGACACGCGCGAAGCGCAGGCCCGTTACGACCTGGCGCGCTTCACGCAGATCCAGGCGGAAAACGACCTGGCTACCAAGCGCATCTTGCTCGACCAGACGGTCGGGCGGATCCACGCGACGCCGCGGCCATTGGCCGTGCCGGTCAGCGTGCCGCCGCTGGCGCCGCCCGACGTGGACGACTGGGTCGCACGCGCCGACGCCGAGCACCCCTCGGTGCGCAAGGCACGCCTGGCGCTGGAGATCGCGCGACTGGACACGGACAAGGCCAAGGCCGGTCACCTGCCCACCGTCACGCTCAATGGCAGCTATGCGCGTGGGCACACGACCGCGGACGGCAACGTCGGGTCCCTGCCGTACAGCTATGGGTCCAACAACACGACAGCGCAGTTCGGGGTGACGCTGAACGTGCCGCTGTACGAAGGCCAGCAAGTTCAAAACCGGGTCCGCGAAACGCTCGTGCTGGAAGAGCAGACGCGGGACAATCTCGAGTTCGCCCGGCGCGGCGTCGCTCAGGCCACGCGCACCTTGTTCTACAACGTGGGATCGGGCGCCGCGCAGGTCAATGCGCTGGAGGCCGCCGAGTCCTCCAGCCAGTTGGCCCTGGAGGCCACCCAGCTGGGCTTCAAGGTCGGCGTGCGGGTCAACATCGACGTGCTCAACGCGCAGGCCCAGCTCTACACGACCCAGGCCCAGCTCGCCAAGGCGCGCTACGACCTGATCATGGCAGGGTTGAAGCTGCGTCAGGCGTCGGGGCGGCTGACCGGTGACGACGTCAACGCGGTCAACGCGCTGCTGATCCGCTGACGTCGGACCCGCGCGGCGGCTCAGCCGGCCGCGCCGCCAGGCACGTCCAGCAGCGTGACGATCGCATGCGCCATGCGCTGCGCTGCGCCACGGTGGGCCGCAGCGAATTGCAACGCCGCCTGGGCCGCCTGCGCCAGCTGCCCGGGCGCCGCCAGCCAGGCGTCCACCGCCGCGATCGCGGCATCGAAATCCTCGACCTGTCGAGAGGCGCCCGCGGCCAGCGACAGCATGGCCGCCTCCTGGAAGTTGAAGATGCTCGGCCCCATCACCAGCGGGCACCCGCACGCGGCCGCCTCGATCAGGTTGTGCCCGCCCAGCGGCGCGAAGCTGCCGCCCAGCAGCGCCACACGGGCGGTCGCATAGTAGAGCGCCAGTTCGCGCATCGAGTCGCCGAGCCAGACGTCCTTCGCCAGCGCCTGTTCGTCCGGGACCTGGTCCCACTGGCTGCGACGCGCCAGGCTGAATCCGGCGTCGCGCACGAGCCCGGCGACCTCGTCAAAGCGCTGCGGGTGGCGCGGCACGATCAGCAGCAGTGCGGCCGCGCACGAGCGCCGCCGCCACGCCTGCAGCAGCGCACCCTCCTCACCCTCGCGGGTGATCGCGGCGAGGACCACCGGACGCGCGACCAGCGCCCGCCACGACGCGCCGAGCGCGAGCTGCTGGGCATCGGGCGTGAGGTCGTATTTCAGGTTGCCGCACACCCGCACGTGGGCCGCACCGCTGTCGCGAATGCGCTGCGCGTCTTCGTCGGTCTGCGCCAACACCAGCGCCAGCGAACCCACCGGCCCGCGCAGCAAGCTGTCCCAGCGCCGTCCGCGGGCCCGGCTGCGCTCGCTCAACCGGGCATTGGCCAGCACCATTGGCACGGCGCGCTGCTGCGCAGCGTGCAACAACGCGGGCCAGACCTCGGTTTCCATCAGCACGCCCAGGCGTGGGCGAAACTGGCGCAAGAACCGGTTCACGGCCCCGGGCGTATCGAACGGCAACCAGGCCTGACAGTCCCCCTCGCGCAACAACGCCGCGCCTGCCGCCTGGCCGGTGGCGGTACCGTGCGTCAGCAACAGCCGTGCGCCCGGCAATGCCAGGCGCAGCGCATCGATCAGTGCGGCGGCCGCGCGCGTCTCGCCGAGCGAGACGGCATGGACCCAGATCCAGCCGGCGCTGGGCGGGCGGCGGTACCACCCCAGCCGTTCGGGCAGCCGTTCGCGGTACCCCGGCTCCGCGCGCCCGCGCCACCACAGCCGAGCCACTGCCGCAGGCAGGACCAGAGACCAAGCAGCCGCGTAGAGCGCGCGGGCGACGGAGGCGCTCACCCGGCCCACGGTGCCACCCCGCGGACCTCGCACCAGGCGTCCCACACGGCCTGAACCGTGGGTGCCGGGCGACCCTCGATCGCACGCTGTTGCAGGTGGCCATGGCTGCGCAACGGCCCGGTGCGCCAGGCGGTGGGCCAGTTGTACAGCTGCAAATGCGGCAGGCCGAGCGCCACCGCGATGTGGCTCAGGCCGCTGTCCACGCCCACGACACCCTGGGTCGAGGCGAGCCGATCGACCATCGCGGCCAGATCCATCGCCGGCCAGATCTGCGCGCAGGCGCCGAGTGCCGCCTGGATGCGCTGCGCACGCGCGAGCTCGATCGCACCGGCGTGCGGCAGCGCCACGTGCCAGCCACTGGCCAGCACGCGCCGGCCAAACTCGATCCAGTCGGCCTCGGGCCACAGCTTGTCATCGCGCGACGTGCCGTGCACGAACACCAGCGTGGGCGTGCCGGGCACCGAGCGAGCGCAGCCCAGGCCAAAATCGGGCGGCCCCTGCACGGCGTAGCCGAGCGCACTCGCGGCCACACTGCGCGCCCGGT
>Ga0182021_10012501_pt1 | contig 10087 bp, 6 predicted proteins | sample 612E3MmetaG_FD_120493 | JGI IMG/M metagenome (GOLD analysis project Ga0182021, IMG submission 120493) | Permafrost microbial communities from Stordalen Mire, Sweden - 612E3M metaG (Illumina Assembly) | ecosystem: Environmental > Terrestrial > Soil > Wetlands > Permafrost | place: Sweden... | reverse complement strand
CGCCTGCCGGGCGGACCCATCGAATACTATCCCGCCCACCTGCCAGGATTGGTGGGCCGGCACAACCTGGAAAACGCCTTGGCGGCGCTGGTGGCGGGGCGCTTGGGCGGCGCCTTACCTGCCGAGGCCCGTCATGCCCTGGTGGCCTTCCGGCCGCTGGCGCACCGGATGGAGCTGGTGGGCGAGCTGGCCGGCGTCTTGTTCTACGACGATTCCAAAGGCACCAACGTGGGCGCGGTGGTGGCGGCAATCGATCGCTTCCCGCGCCCTGTGGTCCTGATTGCCGGTGGACGCGACAAGGGCGGCTCGTATGAGCCCCTGGCCCAGGTCATGAAACAAGCCGGCCGCGGCGCGGTGCTGATCGGCGAAGCCGCGCCCAAGCTGCGTGAGGCTCTGGCGCCGGTGGTGCCGGTGGAGATCGCGGGCAGCATGGAAGAAGCGGTCGCGCAGGCCGCGACCATGGCCAGAAGCGGAGATGCCGTCCTGCTCTCTCCGGCCTGCTCCAGCTTCGACATGTTTCGCAACTACGAGCATCGCGCCGAGGTCTACCGGGCTGCAGTCAAGACGCTCATCGTGCAGAAGGGCGGCGGACGCGGTGGCCCGCAGGAGGAATCCCGATGAGCCTGCGCGAGCGCATGACCGGATGGGCCGGGCCCAAGCGGACGACTTTTGCCAGCGGCGGGCCTCTGCCGCAAGGACCGGACCGCTTGCTGGTCGCGACTATTCTGGGTTTGACCGGGTTCGGGGTGGTGATGGTGTTCTCGGCGGGCGCGGCATTCGCGGCCAAGACCTATGGCGACTGGACCTACTTTCTCAAGCGCGAGGCGGTCTACAACGCGGCCGGCCTGCTTGCCTTCGCGCTCGGCATGCGGCTCGACTACTCTGTCTACCGCCGCCTGGCCTATCCCCTGCTGTTCTTGTCCATGGCCATGCTGGCCGCGGTGTTGAAGGTGGGGCCGGCGATCAACGGTGCCGTGCGCTGGTTCCGCTGGGGCGCGCTGTCGTTCCAGCCGTCGGAGCTGGCCAAGTTTGCCCTGGCCCTGTACTTGGCCGTGCTGCTCGCGCGCAAAGCCGAGAAGGTCAAGAGCTTCTCCATGGGGTTTCTGCCTCCCCTGGCGATGACGGGGATTTTCCTTCTGCTGCTGCTCAAGCAGCCTGATCTGGGCACTGCCGTCATCATTGGGGTCACCGCACTGGGGCTGCTGTTCGTGGCCGGCACGCGCACCAGCTACATTCTATTGTCAGTGCTGGTGGCTGCGCCCATCGGCTGGAAAGTGTTCATTGCCGGCGAGCCCTGGCGCATGCGGCGTTTTCTGGCCTTTCTCTCTCCCTGGCAGTTCCGCCGCGACACCGGCTATCAACTCTACGAATCGCTCATCAGCGTGGGCTCGGGAGGCCTGTACGGCCAGGGGCTGGGCCAGGGCCACCAGAAGCTCTTTTTCCTGCCCGAGGCCCACACCGACTTCATCCTGGCCATCATCGGCGAGGAACTTGGCCTGTGTGGCGTGCTGGCTGTCTTGCTGGCGTTCACCGTGCTGGTGTGGCGCGGCTTGCGCGCGGCCGCGCGGGCACGCGACGCCTTGGGTTGCTACCTGGCATTTGGCGTGACCTTGCTTTTCGGACTGCAGGCCCTGGTCAACATGGGCGTGGTGCTGGGTCTGCTGCCCACCAAGGGATTGCCGCTTCCTCTTGTCAGCTACGGCGGCACGGCTTTGGTGATGAGCCTGTTCATGGCGGGCGTGCTGGCCAACATTTCAGCGCGCAACCCCGAGCCCGTGCCCCTGTCGTTCTGGCAATCCCTGCGTGCAAGCCGCGGGCGCGTGGGGAAGAACCGCCGTACCGACGCCGCCAACGTGCAGGTCGTGGTCGAGGCGAAGTCGTGACATGCGCCTGCTGATTGCTGGCGGTGGGACAGGCGGGCACCTTTACCCCGGCATCGCGGTTGCGGAGGAAGTCGTCCGGCGCGGCGGCCAGGTGTTGTTCGTGGGAACCTCGCGCGGATTGGAAGCGCGCGCCGTGCCTGCTGCCGGCTACGCGCTGGAGTTGCTGGAAGTGAGCGGCCTCAAGCGCGTGGGGCTGATGGCGGTGCTGCGCGGCCTTTTCCTTCTGCCCAAGGCATTCCTTCGCTCGTTGTCTATTCTGCGGCGCTTTCGCCCTGACGTTGTCCTGGGCGTGGGCGGATACGCGTCGGGGCCCATGGTGCTCGCAGCGGCCCTTTGGGGCTACCCCACTGCGATTCAAGAACAGAACAGCGTTCCGGGCATCACTAACCGGATTCTCTCGCGTCTTGTTCGCGTGGTGGTGGTGGCCTTTGACGAAGCACGAAGGTCCTTTCCGGCCGGAAAGTGCGAAGCCATCGGAAATCCCGTGCGCAGCAAGCTGGTGGCGACCCTGACTGCCGGCCATGCCGACCCAAACCCGGCACCGCGCATTCTGGTGGTGGGAGGCAGCCAGGGCGCACGCGCGGTCAATGACTTGGTGATGGCTGCCGTCGAAATTCTGGCCAAGAATGGCGCGTTGCCCGCCCTTGCCCACCAAACCGGGCCCAGCGATGAAGAGCGCTGCCACGAACGCTACCGTGCTCTGGGCGTAGCAGACCGAGTCGAGGTGCGGCCCTTCATTGACGACATGGCGACCGAATATCATCGGTCCAGTGTGGTCGTGGCGCGCGCTGGTGCCCTGACCCTGGCCGAGCTGGCCATTGCCGGCCGTCCCGCGATTCTGATTCCCCTGCCCACTGCGGCCGACGACCACCAGAGCAAGAACGCCGCGCGCTTTGCCGCAGCGAACGCTGCCATTGTGCTCAATCAGCGCACTTCCACTGGCGCCGAGCTGGCCCAGTTGCTGGGCGACCTGCTCGCTGATGCCGGCCGCCGCCAGGCGATGGCCGCCGCCATGCGCAGTCTGGCGCGTTCCAAGGCGGCAGCGGAGATTGTCGACCGGCTGGAGAGACTTGGGGCGTAGGGCTGCGGCCGGTTTCAAGGCGAGGAGTTCCCAGCACCGCCGAGATGCGGCCGGAAGGCTAGCCGCCCTCACTACGAGGCCGAACCCCCAGTAGCCGAAGCAACAACCGCCAGTCACTTGCCGACAAGCCAACGTCAGATTTCTCCAGCGACCGCGGGATTTCGGGTGGATGAAAAGCCCTTGTCTACAGCGCCCGTTCAAGGTATTTCCCTCTGGCTCAAGAAGGGCGATATCCCATGGTCGAACCGTGCCTCAAAGAGATGGATGGCGAGGCACTGCGCTCGCAATGCTACGAGCTGAAGCGAATCTTCGACCAGCGAGCTCGGGAACTGGGCCTTGGGGATCTCAGCCACTTCTTCTGGTATCACACCGTCGATCTGGGCCGCGGCTTGGTCACGCCGGGCACATACGATCTTCGGGATACGCTGGCGTCATACGGATTCCCTGAATCCCTTGATGGAAAACGCGTGTTGGACGTGGGCTCGGCGACCGGCTTCTTCGCTTTTGAACTGGAGAAGCGCGGAGCGGATGTTACGTCGGTCGAACTTCCGTCCATCGCCGATCTGGACGTGTTCCCAGGCGAAACTGTCGACGACATCATGAAGAAGATGGAAGGCGCGTTCGCCTACCACTCCGTGTATACGCCGGAGCAGATGGATTTTCTCTTTCGCAGGTGCAGTCGTCAGGACTTTTACCATTACTTCCTTGATGGACCCTTTCTGCTTTGCAAGGCGGTCCTCAAGTCAAAGGTCAAACGCGCCTATTTCACAATCTACGACTTGCCGAATGGCTTTTCCCGGCAGGCTTTCGATGTGGTTCTCTTGGGCGACGTGCTGCTCCATACCATCAATCCGGTGCAGGCCTTGGCGGCTGCAGCCCAAGTCTGCACAGGCACACTGGTTCTTGCGCAAAACATGTCATGCGAACGGTCGGATACCCCAGCCATGCAATACGTCGGTGGGACCACGAGGGGTGCGGGAATTTCCTGGTGGTTTCCCACCTACGCTTGTTTGGAACAGATTCTGCTCAAGCTCGGATTCAAAGAGGTTCACATCGCCGGGAAGCATACGAGCTTGGTAAGGCCAGCGGGGCACACCTATCAATCGGTGGTTGTGCACGCCCAGCGATGACGAACCCCGCCCATGAACCTCCGAACGACTGCTTCCAAACTCGCGCTCGCCCTCGGCCGACTGTGCCCCGTGCACGCGCAAGGAAAGGCCCCCGTATTCTGTAGCCTCTGCGGACACCGCCGCGGCTTCCCTGTGCCCGGCGGCTACAACATTCGCGAGGCTTGGTGCCCGGATTGTGGGGCCAAGCGACGGAGCAGCGATCTCGTTTCGGCGCTCTTGCGGGTCGTTGGGGCGAATCCGTCGAGCTGTCTTAGCAATGAGATGGGAAGTCTGGCGGACCTGCGCATCTACGAGGCGCAAGCCGACGGCATTCTGCACGCTGCGCTGGCGGGACTACCCCACTACACTTGTTCCGAGTATCTGGACACAACCCCAGGCGGTGCAATCGGCGCAGACGGCATTCGCTGCGAAGATCTGCAGCACCTCACATTCCCTGACGACTCCTTCGACCTGGTGATTTCGCAGGACGTGCTTGAGCATGTCGCCCAGCCTTGGCAGGCGTTTCGCGAAGTCGAGCGGGTGCTGAAGCCGGGAGGCCATCATCTTTTCACCGTGCCCATCCATGAGGGCCACCCAACCATCACCCGCGCGCGGAGCGAGAATGGCCAACCCGTCGTTCTTCTTCCGCCGGTCCATCATGGCGATCCCCTGAGGACAACGGGCAGTCTGGTCTATACCGACTTTGGCGACGATCTACCCGATTTGCTCAGCGCGCGCTCCATCGACGCCCGGATGGTGGTACGCGGGCACGACTATCGCCCGCGGGAAATCCCCTGGGTCAACAGCGTAGAGGAACATCAGCGCTACCAGAGCGCTCGCAGCTCCGGCCAATTGCTTGGCTATTTCCGCTACAACTCCATCGTCTTCCAAACGCGGAAGGCTTCACGCTTGCAGCAAACCAGGAGACAGACGTGAGATTCACGGGTGAACGTTACCTGCCGAGCCTGGGTTGGCCGGTCCTCAGTCTTGAGCACTGGCACCGCTATCTTTTTGCTAAGCCATGGGCGACCGACAAGCAGGTCCTTGATATCGCCTGTGGAGAGGGCTACGGAAGCCACCTCTTGTCTCAGACCGCCGCGCGGGTAGTTGGGGTCGATGTCGACCCAGAGACCATCCAGCACGCGTCGACCACCTATCGCAGGAAGAACCTGGAGTTTTGCTTGGGTGACTGCGCCGGAATACCCATTGACGGACAACACGTTTTTGACGTCGTGGTTTCGTTCGAGACCATGGAACATCTGAGCCCGACTCCCCAGATCGCGTTCTTGCGCGAAGTGAAAAGGTTACTCAACCCCGACGGTGTCTTCCTGGTTTCCTCACCCAACAAGCGCCTCTATTCCATCGCTTCCGGCACCGAGAATCCCTTCCATCGCCAGGAATACGACCTCGAAGAACTTCGGCTCCTTCTCCAGAATCACTTCCAGCACGTACGGCTTCTCGGGCAGAAGGTGTATCCCATGTCCTACGTATGGGATCTGGACCAAACGTCCGCCGTTTGCGCAGAGTATGGCCTGCAGTTCACCGACGGTGAGTTCCGTCCGTCGCCTCCTGACAAGCAAGTCCTCTACGCGCTCGCCGTTTGCACGGATGGCGCTCTAGCGCCGAGTCACAACTCGCTCCTCCTGGATCTTTCGGAAAAGACACTCCAGTCTCGCTCCGAGTTGGAACACCACATTCAGGCATCAGAGGCGCGACAGCAGGTAGCTTTGGCAACAGCAGGGCGAGACAGGGAACACGCCGTGGCGGAGTTGCGGAAGATTTTGCACGGCAGCGATAGTCAAGTCCGAACGCTTGGAAGTTCTCTTCTGCAGGCGCGCACCCAATGTGCCGCTCTTCAGGCGCAGCTACAGGCGCAAGCACCGGAGTTGCAGCGTCTGCGCGCCATCGAAGACAGCCCTTCGTGGCGCCACTTCCAGAAGGGGCTCGGGGTCTTGCAAAGACTATTGCCGCCCCACACCCGAAGGGGGGAGCTTTGTCGCAAATTGCTCGATCAGTCAGTACCTGTGTCGCCCCCAGCTCCTCCCTCACAGCCCCCCAAGGAAGCGGCCGATGAAGCAGCCGATCCCGCGCTGCTGGATGTCCTTCGCTTTCCCGAGGAAGAACGACCCCGGGTTTCCGTGCTCATCTCGGTCTTCAACCAGTGGCCTCTGACCTACGCTTGCCTTCGCTCTATTCTTGGAAACACCCACGGGATTCCCTACGAGGTCGTCTTGGTCGACGATGCCTCTTCTGATGCGACAGCGCAGGTTCTCACCAAAGTGCTCGGTATCACGTCGATCCGCAATGCCGTAAATCGTGGCTTTCTGCTCTCGTGCAATCGCGGTCTCGAGCACTGCAGGGGCGAGCTTGTTCTCTACCTCAACAACGACACCCAGGTCACCGCCGGTTGGCTGGCTGCTTTGGTGGACACGTTGGACAAGGAATCCAGCATCGGTGCGGTTGGTGCGAAGCTTGTGCATACCAATGGCCGCTTGCAGGAGGCAGGCTCCATCATCTGGAGCGACGGCTCTGTGATTGGCTACGGACGCGGTGCGGACCCAAATGAGTCTTGCTTCAACTACCAGCGCGACGTTGACTATTGCTCGGCAGCCTGTCTCCTTGTGCGCAAGACGTTGTTGGCACAATTAGGCGGTTTTGATTCGCGATATGCCCCTGGCTACTATGAGGACACTGACCTTTGTCTTGGTATCCGGAGCCTAGGTTTTCGCGTTGTCTATCAGCCCGCTTCCACTGTGATTCACCACGAAAACGCCAGCAGTTCGTTTCAGGACGCCCTGGTCAGAACGGCCACGAACCAGAAGATCTTCGTCGACAACTGGGCTGGCCTTCTGAGACGGCAGAGCCTGCGGGGCGACTGGAATGTGCTGCGAGCGCGCGACATCCGACCGGGGAAACGCGCGCTCTTCTTTGACGACAGGGTGCCCGTCGCGCATCTTGGCTGTGGCCATCCACGCTCGCAATGGATGCTGCGCTTCTTGGCGGAGCTTGGATACGTCTGCACGTTCTTCCCTTTGTCGGACGCCGTTGCTCATCAGCCCGACACCCGTGAGTTTCAAGACTTGGGTGTCGAGATGTGCGTGGGCGAGCATGTGCACCTTGACCAGTTTCTTGAGGAGCGTCGAGGTCTCTATGATCTGGTGGTGGTCAGCCGTCCCCACAACGCGGCCCGCGTCTCCGAGCGGGTCAGGCACGTTTTCCCCAACGCCTGGCTGATCTACGACGCCCAGTGCATCTCTGCCGCACGCGAGATCCTGAGACGGCAGATCGTCGGCGCGCCACTGGACTCAAATTCGCAGGCCGGCTTGCTGGCCGAAGAGGCGGCTTTGATGCGACTGGCCGACACGATCGTAGCGGTATCAGAGGAAGAGAAGAGACAAATCGAGCAACTTGGCTGTGGACCCGTCCACGTGTGGGGTAATCCTGTGTCGGCGCGACCGCCTGAACTGGATTTCGATCAGCGCGCGGATCTGCTCTTTGTGGGTGGCTTCCTCGATCCCGGATGTTCGAATGAAGACGCCGCCACCTATTTCGTCAGGGAGGTGTTTCCGCTGGTGCAGCGGGAGCTCCGCTGTCGACTGACCATTGCAGGGACAAACCATGTGCCGGCTGTCTCGGCTCTGGCGTCTCGGGACATTTGCGTAACCGGCCGGGTGGAAGACCTCCGGCCCCACTATGAGCGCGCGCGGATCTTCATTGCTCCCACACGCTTCGCCGCCGGGGTTCCACAGAAGGTGCAGGACGCGTGGGGGCACGGACTTCCTGCGGTTGTGACGCCACTTATTGCGAAGCAATTGGAGGTGGTGGATGGCGATGGACTGCTGATCGGCGCCGGTCCCGAGGAATTTGCAGCCAGGATCATTGCGTTGTATCGAGATCCGGTTTTGTGGCGGAGCCTCCAACAGCGGGGTCTGGAGCACGTGCGCCGCCGCTGTTCGCCTGAACAGATGAGAAAGACATTGGAGGAGATCATTCGGGCAACTATGGTGGACGAAGCTGCGTTGACAGAACCAGTGCGTCAGCAATGTCCGGTGAATCAAATGCCAAGGCCGCGGTCGCTCATGGTGCGGCTCGATCTAACAAACAAGTGCAATTTGGCCTGCCTGCCGTGCACGCTTCGGGACAATCGGCGGGCATCCCACGAGGACCCGGGAGAGATGGACCTGGGGCTTTTCACCAGGATCGCCGAGCAGGTCTTCCCTCATGCCAGCGCGGTCGCGCTCTCCTGCGAAGCGGAGCCTTTGCTCCACAGTCGCTTGCTGGACGTGTTGGACGTTGTCGGCCAGCATCGTGGACCAGTCTACAGGATCACAACAAATGGCGCTTTGCTGGACGAGCAGACCACTGAAGTTCTGTTGGCGAGTGGCGTACAGGAGATCTATCTTTCCGTGGATGGCGCAACCGCCGGCACCTACGAGCGGATTCGGCGCAACGCCAGCTTTCAGCAAGTGACAGCCGCGATCGGACGGATTGCTCGCTGGAAGGAGACACGCGGCGCGAACCGTCACGATTCGCCGCTGCTCCAGATCAACTACACCCTCATGCACTCGACCCTTGATGAGCTTCCGCGCATGGTGGAGCTTTGCCGGGAATGGCAGGTCGATCGGCTGGTGGCGCAGCACATCTACGGCGTGGACGTGAACGGGCTGCAGCGGGAGAGTCTTGTCGATGCGCCCGCGAAGAGCGACGCCGTCCTCGGCATGTGCCAGGACCTCTGTGACAAGTATGGAATCCGGACCCTTTTTCCGCAGCCCTTTGAATCCGGGGCGGCGAAGACGCCAACCTCCGAGGCAGCCCCAGCCGTCGCGCTCGATTGCTATGCGCCCTGGCGCATCCTGCGCATCCGTTGGAATGGGGATGTCTATCCGTGCGACCTGTGGCGCGGACCAGGTTTGGGCAGTCTTAAGACTCAGACATTCGCTGACATCTGGAATCGTCCACAGTACATGCGTCTGAGATGGGACCACGCCCGCTGTAGGCCGACACATCCCAATTGCAGAGGTTGCAACACGGTGACTACGGAGAATATTGAAGGTCTGGCGGTGACGTCTCAGATCTCCTTCACGCCTGTTGCAGCACTGCATTTTGGAAATGGTCGCACATGACCCGCGAAGAGAAGGCATCTCTTGCCGCCGAGCAGCCCGCCTGGATGTACGAATTCGACTTGGGCGACGGCATCAAGACACCCCTCTTGGCTGATGAGCTTCGGTCAATCCACGAGACCCGCGCGCAGATGCTGAACCTCTTGCTCGATCGAGTCTATTCCGATGGGATGGGCGGACGTCGCTGTCTGGACGTGGGTTGCAACGAGGGCTACTTTTCGCATCTACTCTACCACCGTGGCGCCCGAGTCAGAGGCATCGATATCCGGGAACAGAACATTCGTCGGGCTCGGGCGGTTCAGTGCATTCTGGAACTCGACCCGGCAAGAATCGAGTTCAGCACGGACGACGTCTTCATATTTGACGCCAACGGTGTGATGTACGACCTCACGCTGTGTCTGGGTTTGGTCTACCATTTGGAGAATCCCATGGGGATGCTGCGCAGGTTGAGAGGCATGACCCGGGGGGTCTGCCTGGTGGAGAGCCAGGTGACGAGGCAGCGCGCAGCGATCGCGAGCGGGTGGGGACAAACCGGCGTGACCTTGGAGCTGCCCGCCAGCATGGGCGTCTTCTACGAAGAACAGCAGGCGGTTGATCGTCTTGCCGCCCATGGGGGACTGCTGAGCTTCGTCCCCAACCCAGCGGCGTTGCACCTGATGCTGAAGGTTGCAGGTTTCCCGCGGGTCGTTCCGCTGCCTGCCCGACCCGGGATGAACCCGCAGTACCTGACCGAGGATCGGGTCATCTTCGCGGCGTTCACAGCCGAGGGTTGCTAGAGCACCGAACGGTTTGACGGACCGAGTGAAATTGCGGAGTTGCGAGCAGCCCGAGGCGCGAGGAGGGAGAATACTCGACGTATTTGACCGACGAGCAACGAAGGGATGCGACGCAAAT
>Ga0182021_10012500_pt1 | contig 10089 bp, 3 predicted proteins | sample 612E3MmetaG_FD_120493 | JGI IMG/M metagenome (GOLD analysis project Ga0182021, IMG submission 120493) | Permafrost microbial communities from Stordalen Mire, Sweden - 612E3M metaG (Illumina Assembly) | ecosystem: Environmental > Terrestrial > Soil > Wetlands > Permafrost | place: Sweden... | reverse complement strand
CCCTGGACCTGCATTGATTTGATTGACATTGCCTTACCGATAGCTAGCACCTTCTGACGAAGAGCTTCTGTCCTTTCAGTTATGGCTTGTTTTTCACTTTTAACTGCCCTGTTTCTGGCCGCGGTTGCAGAGTCTGATTGAACTACGGCCAACCCTCTTTGCTTCTGTGCATCTGCTCTCTGGATATCAGCAACTTTTCTTGAGCTATCAGCTTCTTTTCTACGTATTTCTGCTAATGCTGCGCTCAATATTGCCTCATTCTTACTCGTATCTGCAACGGCTTTCTGGTAAACAGCTACTTTAGTTGATGAATCAGCTTTGTTTTTCTGAATTTCTGCAAAAGCCTTTTGCTGTTTAGCAATTTCAGTCTGCCTGTCGGCCTGAATTTTTTGCACGAAAGCAAAAAGCATGAATCCCAGTGAAATAATCGCTGCAGTACCGACAATCATTAAAACGATCCTTGCTCTTTTCAACTGTCGTTTCTGGAGCATAATTTTGTTTTCCTCCTCAGCCAGATATTCCTTTTCACTGGTACGAAGGTAGACCATGGCTCTTTCATAAGCCGGGTCATATCTCTCGGCCCAGGTCAATGTAGGTTTCTGCCGTTCTCGCCAGTTAATTGCAATCAGAAGATCAGGAGGCCTCCAGAGGGTTGTTTTTCCCTGCTGGTACATCGCGGATGCTTCAGAAAGCCGAAGATACATCTGCACCGAGGCTGCCTCATCATCAACCCATGCTTTAAGCTTATCCCATAAACGCATAAGACTCTCATGGGAAACGTCAATTACGGAATCGTCGGTCAGCGGGACATTTTCACGCGGAGTAATGAAAGAGCGTTCTGTTATTCTGAATTTCTCAATTACTTCAAATAATTCCTCACTGGTACATTGAATAATCGACTTAATTGCCTTAACGCTTGAAGGATGACGTATTCCCTTATTGTCAGCACCTTTTTCCGTTATAGTTTTGAAAGTTTTTTCGCAAAGTTCCTTTCCTCTCTGACTAAGTTCCTCAAAGGCCTCATTAGCGTGCCTTGACATCGCATCACTCATTGTTCCGACCGAATCATAATCGGTATAGGTTATCGGTCTGTCGGGTTCATCAAGCTCCTGCCAGTGAGCCCATGTTCTCATCAGGGCATGCTGAAGTACCGGCAGCTGGTCGGTTTGATCTCCTATATCGTTAAGAAGAGTTTCCACCAGCTTCTGATCAATTGTAGCCCCGGCATATTTAACAGGACCTTCAATAGCAGCTCGGTAGTTTACCTTGTTCATGTGCGGAACAAGATAGTTACTGTTATTAATTAACTGAGTAAATATCTGAAAATGTGCACATTCCCCGATAAAATCGGAACGCATTGTAACTATGGTATAAACTTCAGTTTCGGTCTGACTAGCTGCTTCCTCAATCAGTCTTACGAATGCAGCAGCACTCTCCTCGTGTTTAGCATCTGTCCCCGCAGCCTGGTATCTGAAGAGTTCCTCAAACTGGTCAACAAGGACCAGAACCTTATCATTTTTATTCACCAACAGGGTTTTTACAGCCTTCGAAATGCCATCAGGGCCTGAATTCAGCAGGGTTGAAACGGTTTGTTTATCAACTTTACCCTTTTCACCTCCTGAAATATTTTTAACAAAGGCTTCCGTCAGATTGCCGATCGGGTCATTACCGGGTCTGAATGTGATAATTCTCCATGTTGAAGAACTATTATCGCCGTGCTTTTTCACCCTTGGCAAAACGCCGCAATAAATCAGCGAGGATTTACCACTTCCTGAGGCTCCAATAACCGTTATAAATCTGTTTTTCAGGAGCTTTCTGAGCACCTCCTCACTTTCAACTTCGCGTCCGAAAAAAAGATCACTTTCTTCCGGTAAAAAAGGCCTCAATCCTGGAAACGGATTAAATTTTTCTGCTTTTAAGTTTGGTCCCATAATTCAAAATATAAAACCTTACTATATTTTAACACCAATTACAAGTACATCATCAACCTGGTCGTTAGCACCCATCCAGTTAAAAAGGGTTGTCTTTAACAACTCCTTCTGTTCTTCAAGAGGTTTGTTATGAATCTCTAAAAGAAGATCTTCAAATCTTTTGACGAAAAATTTCTTGTTCTCAGGTCCGCCAAACTGGTCAGCGTAACCATCAGAAAAAAGATAAATCATATCACCTTCTTCAATATTGATCTCGTTGTTAGTGAATGAGAGTATCTTGTTATCAACAAATGCTCCGATAGGGAACCTGTCTCCCTTGTATTTCACCGGTTTATTGTCTCTGATTAAAATGATTGGGTTGTTGGCACCGGCAAAATCGACTTTTTGGGCTGCAAAGTCGAAAACACAGAGAGTCATATCCATACCATCTTTTATTGAAGAATCGCCGGTATTTTCATTTAAAGTGCTTATCACACCTTTATTAAGCTCGTCCAAAATATCAGATGCTTTTCTTGCCCCTTTTACTTGCACCGCATTATTTAACTGGTTAAATCCTACTATAGACATAAAAGCTCCCGGAACGCCATGGCCTGTGCAATCTACTGCGGCAATCATTACCTTATTTTCTGCTTCTCCCATCCAGTAAAAATCTCCGCTGACTATATCTTTGGGCATATAGAATATGAAGTAAGTTTTCAATTTGGAATCAAGCAATGTGAAAGAAGGAAGAATTGCGGTCTGAATTCTTCGGGCATAATAGATACTGTCCATAATATGTTTCTTCTGCTCTTCAATCTCGAGGTAGGCTTCATTTAACTGCGTGTTTTTTTCTGCCAGAGTATCTCTTTGTTTGGAGAGTTCTTCCTTTTGCTTTTCAATTTTAATCGTTCTCTCTTTTACTTTTTCTTCCAGTTCGTAATAATAACTTTCGAGCTGGGCAATCATCATATTAAATTTTTCCGACAATCTAGTAATTTCATTGTTCCCCAATACTTCCGCCCTTTCCCGCAAGTTGCCATTTGTAATCCTGTCCACATTTTCAACCAGTTTAATTATAGGAAGCGTAATCTGCCTTGTTTTTCTGTAAATAAGGAAAGAGAGCATTAAGATGGTAAGAACAAATACTATAAGAAACTTTATTGCTTCTATCTTAAACAAAGCCTTCTGCGCTGTGCGGTCCGAAATAATACGTATTACGGAATCCTTGTATAGATTAGAAACTGGTTTATCCTTAATTCTTAATGTATCCTTAATACCGGAAATATCCTTAACATTTGCGTCAGCTACATTATCCGAACTGTCGCTAATATTCGACCTTTCCATATAAATGTACTGATACTGATACCAAAATTTCCCGGTACGTTTTATAAAACTGATTGTCCTTTTATCCTGAAAAGATCTAAGGAGTGTATCTGCTTGATTTTCAAGCGGCAATACATCTTTATTCATACAGAAGACATAATCAGCTTTAAGGAATAATTCGACATCCATAATACCGGGTGTCTCAATCTTCAGCAGATTCTTGGAAACTTCAATTGCCTGTATTATATCGTCAGCTTTCTTTGAATAAGCGCCAAGTTCAATTATATATTTCCCATCCCTGGTTGGCTGGTAGGAGTATTTTTTTATTCTTTTTGTACTTTTCTCAATAGCAAATATGGGAGAATCAAATTGCCCTGACTTAAATACTCCCTGGAGGTAATTTTTAGTTTCCTGCCCGAATCCAAACAGATCCAAACCCATATCCGGTTTATTTGTAGTATTGATAACAACCCCGTCTGAAGAAACTATGTAGATATCCTCATTCAATGGATCCATACCCAGTTTAAGCCTTATTGATTCCAGATTGGCATTTTTAACATTATCGGTATTTGAAAAATAATCATTGACCAGAGAGGTGCTGATTTCTTTAAATCTTGTGTTAAGTTCTCCATCGATGAGGCTAAAGGCAATATCCTGGAATTTAAGTATTTTGGTTATCTCCTTTGAAATAATAGTGTTCTTTTCATCATTCCCTTTGGAAATTATAGAACGTGTATTGTAGAAATTATATATTGCAACAATAAGCAAAGCCAACAGTGTTGGGATTACAATATTGAAGATCAGTTGCCGGAATATAGTGGTTCTTCTTGAGGTCATCAGGTTATTCAGGGATCAATAATTATTTATCGAGATAATTGAAAATTTCAAATGAATCTTCAGGATAAAAATTTCGGAAATCTTCAATTACTTTGAGTGGAAGGAGATAAAAGAAAACATCTGAACCAACATGCTTCTTTTTGTATTCAGCAAGGTTGTCCTGGGAAATAGTTGAAACATCAGACACTGAATTATCTGCTGCCAGTTTCCAGAGAATTGAATCTTGGATTTCTATTATGACAGCTAATTCGGTGGCATTGTAATATCTCATAAAACCAGCAAGTAGGATCAGTTCATCTTTATCAATATTATGAAACAGCTGTGAAAGAAACTTTACCTTCTCAAAAATAAAGTCAGCAGGCGGAATACTGCCGGCTACAATCTTACCGATCAGGATTGCATTAACATGTGGTAATCTGTTAATGACTTCATTAATAAGATTTTTATCTGTTCTGCTGATAAGATGTGCTGCCTCCTGTTGTAAAAATTTTTCAGGGCTGAAAAGCAATGCGATAACTGATTCCTTGACATTTTCACCTGGGATTGAGGTCATATGCCTTAGAGTAAATGCTTTAGTCCATGTGCTTATTATATTATAATCGCGGTTTAGAATATCTTCGATCAACTGGTCATATTGCGGCACTTCACATGGAAAGAACTGATGCAGGTTCTTTAGTTTTTCTTCGTCGCTCACAACATCAACCAGTGAAACAAGTTTAGCCTTGATTGAATCATCAATAACGATATCAATCATCTCAAGTGCATAGTTTACGCTCTCTACTGTTCCGCTTTCGATGTTGGCTCTTATCTTTGCGATTGATCCCGAATCATAAGTGATTGATAAAAGGTCAAACAGGAAAGAATTCCACGCATTTGTCTCTTTTCTGATCACTTCAAGCAAGACCTCATCATTGTTTTTTGCCAGAGATATCTGTGCTGCAATATTCCATGTTATCATTCCAATAGTATCCGAGATCAGCTGATTCAGTTTATCCTTCTCTTCGTTCTCTGCTTTGTAACCTGAGTTCATCAGGCATTTCAGTGCAATCTCTTTCAGGATTCTTGAATTTGACCATAAACGCGCAAACATGAAATTTGTGCTTTCCTTTGTCATAGATTTGTTCAGAAGATGGAGAATTGCGATGCTGGTATTTAAATTTCCGGAAGAACTGATATAATATCGCTGCAATTCCTCTGAAGCATCCTTCCCAAAACTGCCAATCACCATTATTGCATCTGCCTCAAGTCCTGAAATATTAAGGCAATCACAAACCTCTGATAGCATGTCTTTCAGTTTGAATTTTCCAACCAGATAAAGACCATGCCGTTTTGATTCGATATTATTGTCACGAAGAAGTCTGAGTATTTCAGTTGTCTGAGGTAATCTCTGCCCTGCAATAATCTTTCGTGCATTTATTATTCTTTCATCTTCAGAAGGGATCTTCAGAAAATTATCGAGTTTCCTGTAATCACCCTTTGTAATTTCCATCTGGTCAATAATCTCGGCAGATTTATGTTTTAACGCTTCATCAATATCTGGTCTCCCTATTATCTTTTTTAATGCCGGAACAAGGTTCAAATCCTGCCTGTTCCCGGCATGTGATATTAGATTTTCCAGAAACCATTTGTTCTCCGTATTTTCAATAGAAGAATGGTCACCATTAATAATATTGTAATATTCTGCCTTGAATAACATAAATCCGGCAGCCTTATTTTTCAGATTTCTGAATGATATTGAGTTAAATGGTGCAATACTGTCAGAAATTACTCCTTCGAGCGATTTCCTGATTGATTTTCTATATTCAGTGTACAATCTGAGTGCAAGAAAGATCCATATTATGATTAGCCCGAAGAGAACATACGAAAAGTGGATAAGCTTTATAAATGAAATAGCCCCCAGCCCTGCCAGTAAAAGACCTGAAGAGAGCGCTGCAATTTCATTTATTGTTCCATCAATTCCTGATTGAACTTCGAACCTGATTTTTTCATCGACAGTCTGATAAATAACTTTAAATGAAGGAGATTCAATTGAATCTTTAAGGGATTTTGAGATCAGGCGGCTCAATGCCATCAGAAGGAAAAATATCAGAAACCCGGATGGAGCAGCGGGAGTAAATCCCATTGATGTACCAACAATAACTGCAATGGCTGTAAATCCGGCAATCAGGAAAGGGGATAATGCAAGGCAGGTTTTGAGACCATAATTTCTTATCAGATATGAAAAAAGAAGTAATTTAATAAGCAGAGTGAAGATCATCATACTACCTGTGAAAAGACCCAGGAAACGTGCCATATCTGCTTCGGCAGGATATTGTTCGCGGGTAACTGCCATAAATGAATACTGTATAAAGAAAGCCGTCATAACAGAGAAGGCAATAAAAATACCCATCGTTCTGATATAAGTACTTTTCCTGAATATGGACAGACCCGGCTTCTTTTCCCCTTTTTTTTCAGTATTCCCGGCAGCAAAAGTGAATTTGTTACCAATTATTACTTGGATTACAGCTGCAATTAAAATACTGCCAGTGCTGATAATCAGAATATTGTGCGGCCTGAAATTCAGGGCCAGAAGTAGTGGTATAGCATAACAACTTACAATTATCCCGATTACGAGACCCGCATCGACAAGGCCAAACAACCGTTTACCCTGACGAAGCGAGAATAGCCTTCCGGTTGTACCCCAGAATCCAAGCATAGCAAGAATATTGAGAGGACCCAGCATCACAAAAACCACTATGACAACCCATTTCTCAGGATTAAGTAATAGTGTTACCCAGAGGACCATTGTAAGTAATGTGACAAAAACAAGATTTGTAATTGCAAAATTCTTAAAACGGATTCTGGCCTGTAACCACGTATACAAACCTGTGAGTATTATCCCGGCAAAACCTGAAGCAACGTAGGCTCTGGCCATTGCTTTTTCGTCGAATATTGAAAGGAATAGGGAATGAGCGCTTATATCAAAGGCACCATAAAATATTCCCAAAAAGACCGACTGGGTAAGCAGCATCGACACCATGGACTCTTCGCCATGCTCTACACCAAGAAGATAAAACAATCTGCCTTTCATAGAAGGATTGTTAGTTCTTTAATTGAACACTAAATTAATAAATTATTGCAATCCCAATAGCTGTTATATAATTTTTTTCTAAAAGAAATTTTTTTTTTTAGGTAAGAATAGCACTGATAAACGATGAAAGTTGAAGATTATAGGGAGATTATTTGTTTCGCTCAGAATCTCACAATTTTAGTCAGACAGTACTGATAGAATATTTAGAATTCGGAAATATTAATAACAGATTGATAGTGAAAATATAGTAGGTAAATTCTGCGAACTTATTTTCTTAGTTTACTAATAACTAAATTGCTTAAAGACTTAATATCCAAATCCATACAATCGACAATTAATGATGCCTTAAGGTAGTATTTTTCTCTTTCTGATACCTTATCGGAGATACATCCAAGAAGTTCATCTTTGCTTATATTTTCAATTAACGGCCGATCCCCGGCAGATCCTTCTAATCTGGTCTTTAACTGACCTGGTGTCATTTTAATATAGACGACTAAACCCGTCTTTATCATGAATTCCATATTGCTGCCATAACATGGAGTTCCTCCTCCGGTCGAGACAACAGTATTATCTTTGGTTTCCAGATTGAGCAAAGTCTCTTCTTCAATTTCACGGAAATGATTTTCCCCAAATGAAGAAAAAATATCTTTTATTGACTGACCCGCCTTCAGTTCAATCTGAGTATCAAGATCTAAAAATTGCCATCTGAGTATTGCTGCGAGCTTTTTCCCGACAGTTGATTTACCGCTTCCCATGAATCCGATTATATAAATTCTCGTACCGTTATCCATTATAACTCCAGTTTCATCTGGGCCGGGTCGGAGTGGATGCCCGGCACAGGTGGCTCTTCTTCAGATGGTTCTGTTTTTTCGAGGGCTGCCTCCTTTTTAACTATTGGTTCAATCTCCTGAATATTATCAACCATATAACTTGTCAGTCTTTTACCTTTTGCTTTGTAACTCTTAACACCAATAAATTCTGCAACCTCAATTATTTCGTTATCACGACTTTTGTGTTTTCCGCCAAAATGAATTTCAAACCTCGGATACTCGACTTCCGTAAGACTTAAAAGCTTTGATTCCGGATGTTCGTTTATAAAACATTGCGGCTTTTCAGATTCTTCTATCATGAATCTTTTGACATAATAAAATTTCTGTTCTGCGTCCCAGTAAACAACAGAATAGACTTTCCCTGGCCTGAACTTCTCAATTATCAGGATATTATCTTCAAAATGGTTTGACAGGTCAAATCCGGTATTTCTGAAAAAACCATTTTTTGTGATCACAATTATCTTATCATCCGCACTGAATTCACCCAAGAACATACCTCTCCCATCGTCATTAAGTCTGAATACAGCATCATCGAACCATATTTTTCTTCCTCCGAGGGTTGAAAGACCTTTCTCTTTCAACGCAATCTTCTGGACAGGATTTTTTGTAACAATATTACCCATCGACGATTTCCCCTTTATATTGAGTAGCCCGAAATCGAAATCAAGGATGAGCTTCTTGAGTCTTGGCCTCGGCTTATGATGTATTTTTATCACTTCTGCTTCACCGTTAGGGTTTGCACTGAAGTACATGATCCTGGAACCCGGTTTTCCTCTGGTAAGATTATATTCCTTGTCACGCGTCAGCCCGGTTATCGCACATCTCTTGGCAAGAAGGTGGCCATCTTTACCATCCTGATATATAATGTTATAAATGGTTCTTTCGTCATTTTTCAGGAATATCTGAACATACAAAATATCATTCCCCACAAATACTTTATCGGCAACTTTCGTGATCATATAAACGCCATCCTTCCGGATGATTATTATATCGTCAATGTCGGAACAATCACAAACAAATTCATCCTTCTTAAGACCCGTACCTACAAATCCCTCTTTATAATTGACATAAAGTTTGGCATTATTAGCGACAACTTTAGTTGCTTCTATAGTATCGAAGCTTCGTATCTCTGTCTTCCGCTCCTTATCTTTACCATATTTCTTTTTTATCTGCTTGAAATAATTTATTGTATAAGGGATAATGTTCTTAAGATGGTTTTTAACCTCATCCAGCTCTGTTTCAATGCCTATTATATGCTCATCAGCTTTTTTTGCGTCATATTTGGAGATCCTCTTGATCTTTATTTCGGTGAGCTGAATTATATCTTCCCTGGTCACAGTGCGTAATAACTTGGGTTTGAAAGGAATAAGCCCTTTATCAATTGCTCCTATAACGGATTCCCATGTTTCGCATTCTTCAATATCGCGGTAAATTCTTTCCTCAATAAATATTTTTTCCAAAGAGGACATATGCCATTCTTCCTCAAGTTCCCCTTTGCGTATAATAAGTTCAGCCTTAAGAAGTGCAACAGTCTGATCTGCAGAATACTTCAGCATTTCACTGACACCCATGAAGGAAGGTTTGTTCCCGGTAATAACGCAGGAATTGGGTGAAATTGAATATTCGCAATCGGTTAAAGCATAAAGTGCGTCAATTGTCTTATCGGGTGAAACACCGGGGAAAAGATGTATGACTATTTCGACATTTGCCGCTGTATTGTCATCTATCTTTCTTATCTTGATCTTACCCTTATCGTTAGCCTTAATAATTGAATCGATGAGAGTGGTTGTAGTTTTTCCAAAAGGTATTTCGGTGATTATCAGCGCTTTTTTGTCGACTTTTTCAATCTTTGCCCGAATCTTAACTACACCTCCGCGCTGGCCATCATTATATTTCGATACATCAATCATTCCACCTGTAGGAAAATCCGGATAAAGAACAAATTCCTTTCCCATCAGATAATCTATTGAAGCATCAATAAGTTCATTAAAATTATGAGGCAATATTTTTGATGCGAGACCTACTGCAATACCCTCAACACCAAGTGCCAGAAGCAATGGGAATTTGACCGGAAGAACAACAGGCTCTTTGTTCCTGCCATCATATGACAATTTCCATT
>Ga0182021_10012499_pt1 | contig 10089 bp, 8 predicted proteins | sample 612E3MmetaG_FD_120493 | JGI IMG/M metagenome (GOLD analysis project Ga0182021, IMG submission 120493) | Permafrost microbial communities from Stordalen Mire, Sweden - 612E3M metaG (Illumina Assembly) | ecosystem: Environmental > Terrestrial > Soil > Wetlands > Permafrost | place: Sweden... | reverse complement strand
GGGAACGGACCTCAATGTTCCAGTCTATGATGATCAAAAACGATGGAAAATAGACGAGAAACGCTTTCTGCCCCCAATACGTTTTACTCTTCCAGAAGCATTAAATATTTTTCTCACCGCACGGTTGATGTTGAATTACTCCCACCGTTACGATCCACATGTAGATGCCACTTTCACCAAGTTGAGTTCGGTTTTACCGCCACCGTTAGCGGAGCAGGTGCGTAAAACAATGGATTGGATGCAGAAATTACCCAAAGATGAACGCTACCTGCGTGTCCTGACAACCGTAGCTGAATCCTGGGTATCACAGCGGCAACTGAAGATAACCTATCGGTCACTGACTTCTGAAAAACCGATTGAACGTATAATAGAGCCATACTTCATTGAGCCGGCAGCCCCCGGACATGCTAGTTATGTGATAGGTTATTGTCACTTAAAACAAACAATACTCACCTTTAAGGTGGAAAGAATAGAATTGGCAGAGATAACCGCTGAAACTTATGTTATCCCACCAGACTTTGATGCTAATGAATATCTTGGTTCCGCTTGGGGCATTGTTGTCAAAGACGAGGTAAAGACCGTTAGGTTGAGAATTCATGACAAGGAAATAGTGCGTATCCTTAGTGAGACTGTCTGGCATCCATCCCAGACGTTCAAAAAACGGAAAGATAACTCAACGATAATGACGCTAAGAGTTAATGATACCCATGAATTATTATCATGGATTTTGGGGTGGGGCGAGAAGGTCGAAGTGCTGGAACCACTTGAAATTCGCCAACTTCTTATTGATACGGTGGAGGCTATGAGGCGTATTTATTTCGATAAAAATGGGAAAAGAGTCATTTTAATCGGCAACAGATAACCATATAGCTTTTTAAGCTGGAAAGCGATAATATAAGGCATATGGTAATTGTCTAAATAGGAGGGGAGTGATGAATATCGACATTAATTCCATACCAGATTGCCAAGATTTAATAGAGAGAATTAGACAAACACTTGTAAAAGAAGGTTACAAGATAAGCAGTATTGGTGAATTGCCAAAGCCATTCCCCAAAAACGACGCTGGCGTTTTAGAGGGTCTATCCAGAGCGATACTTACTAGACAAGCTAATTGGGCTTCAATAGAGAAAATTTTGCCTGACCTTAGAAGTGGCTTGCTCAATTATGACGTTGATCAGGTTGCCGCTTTGACAACAAGCGATATTGGAAAATTTTCCATACTATATAAGAGTAAAGTGAAAGCAAGGTTTTTTGAAGAGGAATTAATTGCCATTTACGATAACTCAAAAACACTTCAGCAAATCAAGACCATTTACGGATCCGTATGCGTCTTTATCAAGGATAAGTTGCCTAAAGCAGATTATGATGCTTCTAAAAAGTGTTTTATCCGGCCTTCTGATACTCCTCTAATGAAATTATTTATTGATTCTACAAGCACTTTTAAACTTAGCCGTGTTGGCTTACCTATTTGTTGTGAATTTTTCAATAACATAGGTATTGACGAATTCAAACCGGATGTCCATACGATTAGTTTTCTGAACAGAATTAACATTGACAGAACAAAAGTGAATCTATCTCGCAAAACTACTAATGTCAGAACGACTGGAATTTCTATCGCCGAAACGCTTAAAAAACCACGTAAATATGTTGACAACAATATTTGGGTTTTCTGCGCAGAAGATCGAGGCGAGATTTGCACTGAAACTGATCCTAAATGTAATTTGTGTTTGTTGAAAACCCAGAAGCCAAGGTTATGCAATGGATTCCCCAGCAGAATAGAAATGGGCAAGAATCCTACTAGCGCTGCTTATCGATTGAAGGAGTGTGCCTTAAGCAGAAAAGAGGCCGACACGAAGTTGAATAATGCTGGCTTGAGTCAATCGGCAATAGAAATTACCCTTAATACGGTTTATGGGTTAAAACCATAGGCGGCTTTAAAAGCCAAAAAATAACCCTTTACAAAAGAAATTGTTAAACGGTTAACTGACCCTTGCGTGTGAATTAAATAAACTGCTCTTAGCTATTTTGTTGTCTAGTGCCTGACCCTGTATTTTGAGACTAAAAAATTGAATTATTATTTTGAGTGGTAAAAGTTGGTTAGCAAATTTGTCAGCAAAATATCGATTGAATTACTATCAAGAACGAATTACCAGTGCTATAATACAAACAAAATCTAACTAAAGGGAGCTAATATGAAATGGAGAATGAGGGAAGCTAACCAGGAGTACACTTGCATACTTTGTGGGGAGAGTATTAGTATTGGGCAGAAATACATTCGTCCACCTCTTAATGATACAGAAAAACTCGTAAGTCCACCCCACAAGACTACTTGGAGTCAACGGCGTCCATATTTCCACGAAGATTGTTTTAAGAATATGCGAGAAAAGTATAATCCGTTTGCACCTATAGAATACTGGAAAGACTACGAATGGGTACCCTACACGCTTTAATACTGGCGGGCATTTTGAGAGGAGCACAAAATGGAAATAACAATATTGTCCCCCGAAGAAGTAGAGTTCAAAGAAAAAGATGTCCAAAACGCCTTTGAGAAGGATTTATCAAAATTAGAAGACGGATTGGAATACGTTCGTTCCGAATTGATGATAGGTACTGGACGGATTGACACTTTAGCTTTTGACGCCAATAGTCAACCAGTTTTCATTGAGTTCAAAAGGAAGGGGCAGTTCGGTAAGGATGCGCTTATTCAGCTTATGGAATATTTGAGTTGGTTTCTTAAAGATGAGAATCACATGGAGATATTGTCGAGAATTATTCACCAACACTTACCAGATGCAAAAGAATTTGAACCGTATATTCGCTTAATTTGTGTCGTAACCGATATTGATGACCAAGTTCAGAATGCGATATACGCAATGTCAAATCATGTAAAAGTTTACTCTTATCTAGTGGCACGTGATACCGCTCAAAAGGTGGTGCTTGTACCGAAACTAGAAATCGATAATATGGAAGTCGAGTCGCATATACCAATCATAGAATCTGAGGCTGATATATTAAGTAAACATCATAACTTGGAAGAATTGTTCAGGAGTCTTAAAGTTCATTTAGAAAAAGACGGTGCAACTTACTATTCGGGGAAAAACTGTTTTAGGTTTAAGAAGGAGAAAGTCTTCGCCGAAGTGCATTTCCGCAAAAAATATATTAACCTCGAGTTGAGAGTGGGAATTGGAGTAATCAATGACCCTGATTTTAAGTATTGGAGGCAAGGTGAATCCGATTGGGGCTATACCTACATTTATCCTGCGAATGGGATTACTCAAAAAGTAATCACCTGGATAGGAAAAGCAAAGGATTTTTCTAGTGGATTAGAAAAAGATGAAAACGAAGAAGAAAATCAATAGTAATATTTTGTTTAATGAAGAGTTTAATTAGAATATACCAAATTCGTGATACCAAATATCATAGGTCTGCTACTTAGTACAGTGTATTTGCATAGTTATCATGAAACTTTGATATAGTCCGTATCAAAATGCTTTAATTGTTAGTAATACAAATAATGTCCGCCAAGTTTCATGCCTAGACAGTAGGCTCACTATCTGCCGCTAATAAAGGAACCTATTGGCCTGATTTCAGCGGCGAGGCAACCCAGTAGGGGACCATTTGTTTGTTACTTCATTTTATTCAATGCTAAATAATTGCTACGCTGGAGATGAATTAAAGATATTTGGAGAATCAATTAGCGATCATCTGCCAATAATAGCGGACTTCAAGTCTGCGATACAATCGAATGGGTGAAGAGATAAGCGCAAGTAAATATCAAGGCTGCTTCAGATCAAGAGTATGATTGACAGAAGATCTTATTAAAGTTAAAAGAATATATGACTAATCTAGATTTCGGAGAATTTACTGACTCTTCCGCTTGGATATTTGCCAAGACAATGCCATATAATCCACATTGGTATACACTGAGAAAGGATGCCAAGTGCTCTAGTTCCACCTTTAATGATGCAATAGAATATATTCGTAGTCATGGAGAGCTTCGTTTGTTTCATGAGCGAAAATATATTGAATATGATTATAACGGATATACCTATTGGACAATGGGATCGCCAGTTGAACAGACTATATTAATAAATAGGGCTTTATCTAAGATGACTGATAAAACCAAAAAATTACCCACCCTTTCTAAATCGCGTTTTATGGCAGGAATACAATGCGAAAAACGCTTGTACCTGGAATGCTATCACAGGGATTTGGCAGACTCAATCAATGCCAATCAGCAGGCTGTGTTCGACAACGGCACTGATGTTGGCGTCTTGGCCAGACAATTATATCCTGACGGTGTTCTGATTGACGTTGATTATATGCATTTCCCCAAGGCATTATCATTAACTACAGCAGTGCTGGGGGAAAAAATACGAGTTCCTCTTTTTGAAGCCGCTTTTCAATTCGATGACATACGCACCCGGGTGGATATTTTAAAACCAACAGACGAAAATGCCTTCAGTCTTATAGAAGTAAAATCCTCTTCGTCCTTAAAAGAAGAATATATCCTTGATGCTTCCATCCAATATTACATTCTTATGGGAGCCGGGATAAATGTAACACAGGTTTGTCTGGCCCATTTGAATAAAGAATACGTTTATCCGGGCGGTGAATACGATCTAACCCAATTGTTTACGATTGATGATATTACTAACGAAGCGCAGGCGCTACAGCCGGAAATCAAAATCTCATTAAAATCGATGCGGCTTTGTCTAGCAGAATCCGCTATTCCACCGATAAAAGCCGGGAAGCAATGCACAAAACCCAATAGGTGTAGTTTCTACGGACATTGCCATCAGAATGAACCAGCGCATCATGTTAGCCAGTTACCAAGAATCACTGAGAAGCTATTACAGCGTTTGGAAGAGATCGGGGTTAACGACATTCTTCAGATCCCCGCCGATTTCTCTGAACTGAATGAAATCCAGCAGCGGGTGCGCGATTGCGTGGTGAATAATACTGTATACCTGGACAAAGAAATTAAGAATGAATTAAACAGCCTTGTCTATCCCATGCATTTTCTGGATTTTGAAACTTTCAATCCGGCGCTGCCGCTTTACATCGGAACAAAGCCGTATGAGATAATAGCTTTCCAATGGTCGGACCATATTCTGGACACAGATGGCAAGTTGCAACACGAAGAATTCCTTCACGACGGCACTGGTGATCCCCGTCACGCATTCACCGAGAGCCTAATTAAAACCCTCGATAAGACCGGATCAATCGTTGTGTACTCCGGGTACGAAGCAGGACGGATCAAAGCACTGGCAGATGCGCTTCCTCAATTTTCAGATGAGCTGCTGGCGATTTTACCGCGTATTTTCGATCTATTGCCACAAGTGCGTAATTACTGCTATCATCCTGAATTTCATGGTTCTTTTTCTATTAAGGATGTTCTTCCAGCGTTAATACCTGGAATGGGTTATAAAGATCTTGAGATTAACGAAGGCGGGTTAGCATCGTTGGCCTACTTAGAGATCATAAGCCCCCAAACCACATTGGACAGATGTAACGAGCTTAGAACCAATCTCTTGAAATACTGTGAACGCGACACTGTAGCCATGGTGAAACTGGTGGAGGCGCTGAGAAAGTAACGGTTTATTCGGCAGACGCAGGAAGGCTAACCACCAACGCTCTCCCGGCATAAGCGTGAATATCGCCTGGATTCAGAGTTAATGCTTTGTCATAATCTGCAATTGCCTGATCAATTTTCCCCAAGTCGGCCAGTGCTTCACCTCGGTAAGTATAAACAAGGCTATCCGATGTTTTTAATTTAATAGCTTTGTTATAGTCAGCAATCGCTTTCTTACATTGCCCGGCGTTATAAAATGCCAAACCTCGATTTAAATAAAATAAGCTAACGGTCGTGTCCAGTATAATAGCCTTACTGTAATATTTAATAGCTTCATCGAAACACCATAACTTGTAATGTGCTAGCCCTAGATTACAAAAAGTGCCCGCACAGGTTGGATTTATTTTAATAGCTATCATAAAATCAGTGATCGCGTTCTCATATTCGCACATATGACCGTAAGCAAGACCACGACGTTCATATGCCACCGCTATATTCGGGTTCACTTCAATGGCTTTAGAAATTACCTTTATAGCCGGTTGATACCAATCTCTTTCCATAAAATAATCACCGATTTCAAGATAAGTTTCAGTTATATTGATTTTATTGGCTTTTTTCGTTTTCATTCACACTTCTCCTTAGTTATTACCGCACCCTTTAATTATATTAGTTATTCATTTTGTGCCTAATTTTTGATGATTTATGACAGTGGGTTGTTGGCACACTCCGGCGGCCTCAAGTGTTGGAAATAACTACTATTATATTAGTAGGATTCAAATAGTTACCTCGGGCATTACCAAGAAATATCCGAAAAGCGTTGGGCGAATGGATAAAAGAATATCAAGGATTGACGAACTACAGGAAATCCAACAGGAAATCATACGGGTGTTTTGTAGAGAGGGACGTACCTTGTACGAAGCCAACCTGGTTACTATCTGGTTATCTGAACAGATTGATAAACTAGCTCAAGATCGAGACCCGTATGAGTCGCGTTTGGTACAAAATGAAGATGAGCCTGACACCAAGGAGGTACTAGAGGATGATATCATTGCCAATTCAATTCAAAATATAGTTAATGAAATATTGCAGGACATTGGTGATATTTTCATTAGTAAGAAACTATCTGATTATGAATGTGAAATGGTACTGGCGGCACTCATACATCATATTATGAAAAAATCGCAGAATGATTATAAAGGGCAAAAGATCTAATCGTTACAATATTGCCCCGAGTTGGGAAAAACCGGCTGTATGTCTGAGTAAAGTAAGCCACCGTTTGTCGTTTCAAAGCAAAACCGACCCGACCGGAGTATGACCATAGCGGCAATCCGCTGTGCGATATTCATAACCCCTTTAACGATGTCACAATTAGACCCGTACGTGCCTTCGAGAACTCCTCAAAAGAATCGAAATCGAGGTTGGTGAGATTGGGGATGAAGTGCCTGTTGCGGAAGGCAGTATCACGTGTTTTAATCCACTCGTCAAAAGGCGTGGCGTTCTTCAATAGGTTCTCGGACTCAGTGAGTAACTCAAGATTGGCGAGTATATTGTACTTCGACATATAGGCTTGAATCTTTGCCTCGTCGTAACCTCGCTTCTTCAAAGCCCGCAACTGGAACTCAGACTTCGGAAAGATATGGTCCTCGTGGAACACTGCATTCTTCCAATCACGATCGGGGTATAGTAATGACAAGACGAGATTTGTATATCGGCCTTGATAGCCGTAGCTGAGGATGCGGTCGATTTCTGCGTCATTGAGCCGTGGTTCAATTTCGAGTGATTCGAATAAAGGATCAGCAGGGAACGGAGTCGTCGGGCCGCAAGCAATCAATAAATCCCGTAACCGAGTCAATGTGGTATCAGACGAACCGCCGAATGCGTTCTTAAGCGTAGAAAATACGAACCACCTGCGGATAGCAACCTGGGCATCGGCATCTTCTGCCCTGGATGATGTATCGAAAGAGAATTCGCCACGTTTCATGATATAAAAAGCGATCGGTAGCAGTGCCAAGGGAGCCACCACGTTCTTGCTGTTGAACCCAAAACGAGAGATAAGCCGTACTGTTGCCAACAGGGAGTCCTTGATCGTCTCCCAATTGTGTTCTATGGTACGAAGGTTCTTCCTCGTAAAATTATTAACTTTGTATTGAATGGGCAGGTTCTCACTAAGGTAGAGGCATGCTTTTAGCACGAAGTCCTTACCAAAACTGTATCCATTACCGAGCTTGTTAACTGAGTCGGTGAAGTCATGTATTTCACTGCGAGCATCGAGCGTCTCCCACTTCGCAGTTGCGGTTGCCAGCAAGATGTCAGAGTATTCGAGAGGCTGCCCCGCCGAATTCGCTCGCACAAATTCCTGTAGCACTTTCTCGTAGTCCTGCGAATTCTCCTGATAGTAGTTCCCAACGAGCGTCGTATGGATGCGGTTGTGCAAACGACCGATCAACCTGTTGGCATTGTCCTGCTGGTGTTCTGGCAACGTTGCCAGTCGCGTCTTCATGTCAGACTTCGCGTCCTCCGCGTCCTCGAAGTCCAGAATGCGCCCCACCAAGTACCAAAGCTGCGGCGTTTCGCCACTCTGATCAGCGTTCTCTCGAAACGTGAAACCGTAGGTCAGTTCTTCAGGGTTGTCCTCATTGGGTACTGCTGGCTTCAAAAGATTTAGGTAGAGACGCATCTCTCGCCAACGATAATAGAAATACCGATATTTTCCCCGAAGTCCTATAAGGAGCGAAGTAATGCGCTGTTGGCCATCCAAGACCAATCTGATATCCTTCGTGATTCCGGCCATGTTTGCAGATGGATTGTGCGGGGACTCTTCGTCGAAATCTCTAATGAACTCGTAGATAGGCCATTCGTCCTTGTTGGTTTGCTCCAGTTGCCAGAAGAGAAACGACCCAATGGGAAAGTCAGACATTATCGAGTCAAACAGCCGTTCAATACGGTCCGGCCCCCACACGAACTCTCGCTGTATGGCCGGCAGATAGATGTCACGATTAACTTGATGGATTATGTCGCTGACCCGAATTGGCATGTATTCCATTATTCCTGTCTCCTGCAGAACCTATTCTCCGCATTATAGGTTATCCGCTATCGTAGCGCAACATACCTCCACCTTGACAATAAAGCCACAACAGCCCGGCTTGATAGACGGGATATCGTTCATTATTTTTCATAAATCGAGCACCAACGGGAATACCACATTGCGATGACGTTGGACACTTTCTGAAAAAGGTTATTACGAGGACGGGAATCCAAGACAGCCACCTGTCGTGCCAAGAATCCTACGCCGACAGACCGATCGTAACCCCGACATCAAAACCAACACAGCCATGACAGCCAACCCGACTGCCGACGAAAACAATCTTAAACATTTTCTAAAGCTCACTTGTCAACATAACGAATGTTGTAAACTTTATCCCTCAGCTGCGCTTTACCCCTTTGTCGCTTCGGACAACATCATTCCGACATAAAGGCGAAAATGCCTAGATATTTGGAAAGCACATCGTATATTTGTTCCTTTTTGTACTCATATAATCGGACAGGAGCGTTTCCAACATAGTGAAGCTGTCTATCTTCAAAAAAAGCAATTAAATTGATGTCAAAAGCTAAATAATTCAATAAACTTCGTAATTCCCAGCGATGTATCAATCCACCAATATCATCACTCTTAAGAAAAAAGATAAAAGGGATGCTAAGATATATACTGCCGTCCCGCTGTATGAAGATAAATCGAATTTCCAAAGCATCGTCCATTATAAATTCGGCTTCAACATCTGTCTCGCATTCTGGTAACATCCTGATGTCGTCTGCTTGGCAAAGAGAGAAGAAATAGGGCGAAGCATTGTTGGCTAACATATGAAATGACTCGCCACCTTTAGTTATGTTGGCGTAGAGGGGCTCAAACCCTTTTTCTGGTAATAGTACTTTGCCCAAGGGCATCTCGAATACTTCTTCCACTCTAAGATTGTAAGTATGAACTTCTGTTGGTGAGAGGCGTTCCTTGATGGTTTCCTTTTGCTTGCTCGAATATTTCGATCTTTTCCCTTTCATTCTTTCTTCCATTGATTTATCCCTTCTTAATTGTGGTTGCATATATCACCAATACAGCCTCGGGTGCGAGCGGACGGTAATTCTTTGCGCTGTGTGGTCGGATTTGATTATATTCTCTTCTCCATTGATTTATCAAGACCTTCGCTTCTGTAAGAGTCGTAAAGATCTCTCTGTTCAGTAATTCGTCTCGCATCTTGCATTTAAAGGATTCAATATAGCCATTCTCCCAGGGGCTACCGGGTTCGATAAACAACATCTTTACTCACATTCGGTTAAGCCATTTTCTGACGACTTTAGCCGTAAATTCAGGTCCATTATCCGAGCGGTAAGTAATAATTAGATTTCCCTAATAATGTCAATAGGCCTTTATTGACCTTCGAAGATTCCTCCTTTAGACTTAGTTTTAGGGAGACGGTTTGAACTCATGCAGGTTGAGGAGTTTTAGCTGTCTCGCATATGCT
>Ga0182021_10012498_pt1 | contig 10090 bp, 14 predicted proteins | sample 612E3MmetaG_FD_120493 | JGI IMG/M metagenome (GOLD analysis project Ga0182021, IMG submission 120493) | Permafrost microbial communities from Stordalen Mire, Sweden - 612E3M metaG (Illumina Assembly) | ecosystem: Environmental > Terrestrial > Soil > Wetlands > Permafrost | place: Sweden... | reverse complement strand
TGGAGTGAACCGCGGGCGCCGCGTCCGGTCACTTGACGAAGATCCCCTTGAGATTCATGTCGAGCGCCTGCGGATTCGGTGAAAAGCGCAGACCCTCCGCCTTGCTGATCTTGGCCGCCTTGATGAGGCGATAGAGATCGCGGTTGAAGGACCTCGACCCGGATTCGTCGCCCGTCTCCAACAACTGCTGGATCTTGTCAAAATGGCCTTCTTGCAGGAGATTCCGCACCGTGGCGTCGGCCACCAGAATCTCGAGCGCGGCGTATCGACCGCCACCCTCAAGAGCCGGCATGAGCTTCTGGCAGATAAAGCCGCGAATGGCGCCCGCGACCTGACGGCGCGCGTGCACAATCTGCTCCGGCGGGAAGAACTCAAATACGCGGGTCAGCGCCTGCTGGGTCGTCGCCGCGTGCATGGTTGAAAAGACAAGATGCCCCGTTTCCGCCGCGGAAATCGCGGTCTCAAACGTCTCCTTGTCACGCATCTCCCCGATCAGAATGATGTCGGGGTTCTGCCGCAGCACAGCCCGGACGGCCAGGGGAAAGTTGGGAACATCGACGCCGATTTCACGTTGCTCGAAGACCGATTTGTCGTCGGTGAAGGTAAATTCGATCGGATCTTCGATCGTGATGATGTGGCGGTCCAGGTTCTGATTGATCCAGCTCAGCATGGCCGCCATCGTCGAACTCTTTCCCGAGCCCGTGGCTCCGCAAACCAGCAGGATTCCATCCTTCGCCTTTGCCAGCCGGATGAGCGTCTCCGAATCGATGTTGAGCTGCTCGAAGTTCGGCGGGCGGCTCTTGACGTAACGGAACACAACGCTGGCCGTTCCGCGCTGTTGAAAGCCGTTGACGCGAAAACGGCCGATGCCATCCGCGGCGTACGCGTAGTCGATCTGCGCGTCGCGTTCCCAAAGTTCCCGGAAATTCCGCGGCACCGTGTTGTTGATGAAACCCCGGACCATCTCACCCTCGATTGGATCCATGTCCACCGGCTTCAGCCGGCCGCTGATCCGGAAATAGGCGGGCTTGTTTGACTTGACGACGATGTCGCTCGCGTCGGCTTCCACGGCGAGTTTCAGGACTTCGTTGAAGAGTTCGACAGGATCCATGGAGGGTGAGCTGCAGGCGGCGGTAAAAAAGGATGTGCTTTTTATAGGTGGGTCTGCTTTGTTCAGCAAGGCTACATTCTTCCACCTGAATCCGACATGAAGTTGCGCCCCATCACCGGCACGCTCACTGCGCTCGTAACACCGTTTCGCCAGGGAAAGGTCGCGTTCGATGACCTTCGCGCGCTCGTCAATTTTCAGATAAAATGCGGAATCGACGGCCTGGTGCCCGCCGGAAGCACCGGTGAATCGACGACCCTCTCGCACGAAGAACACATGGAAGTCGTGCGCTGCGTGATCGAAACCGCGCGGAAACGCACGCCCGTTGTCGCGGGCACCGGCTCCAATTCCACGCTGGAGGCGCTCGATCTTACTCGCGCCGCCCATGACGCCGGGGCGGATGCCATGCTGGTCGTCGCGCCCTATTACAACCGGCCGACCCAGGAGGGGCTGTTCCGCCATTTCGCCCGGATTGCGGAAGTGACCGACCGGCCGATCGTCCTCTACTCGATTCCAAGCCGCTGCGGCGTTGAGATCGGCGTGCCCGTGGTGGAGCGTTTGCGCGCGAAATTTCCCAATGTCTGCTATATCAAGGAAGCCGGCGGCACGGTTGACCGCGTCGACCAGCTGAAGATGGCTTTGGGCGACGATCTCGTGGTTCTGAGCGGGGACGATTCGCTCACCATCCCCTTCATGGCAGTCGGAGCCGAAGGTGTCATCAGTGTGGCCTCCAATCTCCTGCCCCGGGAGCTGGTCAAGCTCTCCCACCTGGCCCTTGCCGGCGATTTTCGCACCGCCGCAAGGCTTCACCGCCGGCTCTATCCGTTGTTCAAGGCGCTGTTCATCGAGACGAATCCGGCCCCCATCAAAGCGGCGCTTGCGGATGCGGGTCGCATCGGTTCGCCGGAAGTCCGCCTTCCGCTTTGTGAGATCAGTGAGGCCGGCTCTGCCGCGCTCAAGCGCGCGATGGCCCTTTCCACGCGCTAGGCCGGCCGCGTCATGCCCCTCACTCTTCTTCTCAACGGATCGCGCGGCCGCATGGGCCAGGCGGTTTCGGCGGTTGCAGCTGAACTCGGATTCCGTGTCGGCGCCGCGGTTGACGTGGGCGACCAACCCGCGGCAGGAATCGAAGACTGCGACGTGATTGTGGATTTCAGCACGCCCTCGGCCACTGCGGAACTGCTTCGGCTCGCGGTCTCCAATCGCAAACCCATCGTGATCGGCACGACCGGCCATGCCGCTGCGGAGAAGCGGCGACTGCTGGCGGTTGCCGGCAAGGTGCCGTGCGTGTGGTCGGGCAATTTCTCGGTCGGCGTGAACCTCCTGTTCTATCTCACCCAACGCGCGGCGCATATTCTCGATGCGGCATACGACGCCGAGGTAGTCGAGATGCATCATCGCTTCAAGAAGGACGCTCCGAGCGGGACGGCGACGCGCCTCCTCGAGATCATACTCCAGGAGCGCAAGCTCACCGCGGACGCCCTGCGTCACGGGCGAAACGGCATCACCGGCGAGCGCTCGGCGCGCGAGGTGGGCGTTCATTCCCTCCGGGGCGGCGACGTGGTCGGCGACCACACGGTGATTTTCGCCGCCTTGGGCGAACGCCTCGAACTCACGCACAAGACGTCGGACCGCGCGATTCTCGCCCGCGGTGCGCTGCGCGCAGCACAATGGGTTGTTTCGCAGCCGGCGGGCGTCTACGACATGCAGGACGTGCTCGGGTTGCGGGACTGAGCTCGATGATCACCAGCATCCAGGGTACGCTGGCTGCCGTGTCGCCGCTCCTGGCGGTGGTCGAGCTCAATGGCCTTGGATACGATGTGAGCATCCCGACGACGACCGCGGAGAGGCTGCCGCCGCCGGGCTGCGTGGTGCGGCTCCATACGCATGTGGTCTATCGAGAGGACTCCCAGACTCTCTACGGCTTTGCCACCTCGGAGGAACGGGACTTTTTCCGGCTGTTGATCGAAAAGGTGACCGGTGTGGGACCGAAGATGGCGCTGAGCATCATGAGCCGTTTCTCACTGCCGGTGCTCCGCGGCGCCATAGCGTCGGGCGACGTTGCTACGCTGGCAAGATGCCCCGGGATCGGCAGAAAGACGGCGGAGCGCCTGGTGATCGAACTAAAGGGGTTGTTTGCTCCGGCTTCCGGAATTGCCAGTGCTACCAGCAGTACCGCAGCCGCTTCCCCCGGTGAGGGAGCAAACCCCCAGCGCGACGCGGTCATGGCGCTTATCGCACTCGGCTACAGGGCGCCCGATGCAGACAAAGTCGTGCGCCAAGCGTGGATTTCGTTGGGATCGGGCGCAACCACCGAGCAGCTGATCAAGAAAGCGCTGGGCTGAGTCAATCGCGCCGGAACTCGATCGCCATGATCTGCGTCTGATCGTCCGCCGATTGCCGGACCCGGAAGATATGAGGGTTTTCCGGCGTCGCGGGTTCGCTTCCAAAGACGAAATCCTCGATGCTCGGGCGGGTGTTCGCACGGAGGAGAGGCGCCTGCAACGGCGGGACGCGAGCACTCCAGGAGTCAAAAGCCGCGAGAGAAACCCGGTTTGTCGGCGCAGTCATCGGGGCGACCATGCGCAGCTGCTGGGCGATGTATCCTTCGGTTTTCGACAAGGCCCGGACGCTTGGCGCGTCCATGCGGACCGGCGTCATCTCCAGGGCAGATTCCGGGTTCACCAGCGCCGGCCGGGGTTGCTGAGCCGTTTCCACCGGCCTCGACACGGCATTACCGGGACGGCGGACGGTCTGCACCGCGACGAGAGCCAAACACGCCGCGGCCGCCATGCCGGCCGCGCTATACACCCATCGCACGCGGCGCGACGTCTCGAACGCGACGACATTGCCCGTCGGATATTCCGGCTCATCCTGCGCGCTGTATCGATCAAGCGCCATCGTACAGGCACGATGAATCCGGCAATACTGGCCGTAGGTTTGCCGGCGTCGCGGGTTCTGCAGGATCTCCTCTTCCAACAACGCCGCATCTTCTTGCGAGATCTGCTGGTCGATGTACAGGTTGAGGAGTTCGATAAATTTGGAATCTTTCATTTGAATTCATCCCCCATTTTTGCCCGCAGGCTTTCCCGCGCGCGAGCGATCCGGCTTTTCACCGTGCCCACGCTGATGCGGAGAATGTCGGCGATCTCCTCGTAGGACATGTTCTTGACGTTGCGCAGAATAAGGATCTCGCGGTGCTTCGGACTGAGCTTGTTCATGCACTCGCCGATCCGGTTGACAAATTCCTGGGTGACCGTGGCGTCCTCTGGAGTCTCCAATTCGGCAGGAAACACCTCAGCCAGAGTGGTCTCGCCATCGGTTCCGACCGGCTGATCGAAAGAAACGGTCTGGTCCCTCCGCCGGCGCCACCAATACCAGTAGCGATTGCGCGCGAGGTTGGTGGCGATCTGGTAAAGCCAGGTCGAAAATGCCGAATCGCCCCGGAAATTCACGAGCCCGCGATGCGCCCGGATGAACGTATCCTGCGTCACTTCTTCCGCGTCCTGCGTATTGCGCAAGAGCTGGTTCACCATCGAATAGATCCGGTCCCAGTGGCGATGGACCATCTGTTCGAAGGCGGACTGATCGCCCTGCTTGAAGCGATCCACCAGCAACTGGTCAAATGCCACGTCTTGGGCTTTCATCGACATACGTTCCACACCGCTCTGATGGGCGTATTTTTGAATTGTTCCGGGGTTCTTGGCCTCAGGTGACACGACGTCGCGATATGGCACGATCCAATGCGGGGTCAAGGATGGGGCTTTCAGGGTCTTATCGTATCTTGAACAGCAATCGGACCGAAATGTTCCAACTTGTTTGGCCCGAATGCCTCGGCCAGGCTAGATGCGCAACAACCGCGCAGCATTTCCCGCCAGCAACTGGATCTTCTCCGCCGTTTTCAGGCCGGCCTGATCGATCTCCGCCAGGATACCCCGCCAGCCGGGCTTCTCTTCCGTCCGCGGATAGAGAACGAGCGGATAATCGCTGCCGAACAGAACCCGGTCCGGCGACACAACATCAAGGACCGTTCGCCAGATCCGGGCGTCATGGATGAGAGGCGAAGCGGCGGTGTCGTAGACCACATTGGCCAGATCGCGTCGCACCGCGGGATCCGTCTCGAGAAACGGCAGGCCGCCCCCCCAGTGAGCCAGAACAAAGGTCGTTCCCGGGTGGGCCAGCGCCAGCCGGCAAAAATCCTCAAGGGGCGTCTCGACCCGGCCGGGATATTTCTTCCCGTGCGGGTCGGTCACATGGAGATTGAGCGGCATGGACAATTCGCCGGCCAGATCAACTGCCGCCGCCAGCACTGAATCATCCATCCGGCAGTGCTGCGAATGTGGTGAAAGCTCGCCGAGCCCGCAACAACCGGCGTCGTGGGCACGCCGGATTTCCTCCCGCACTGCCGCTTCTCCGACGGCAGGATGTATCGTGGCAAACGCCGCGAGGCGATCCGGATGCGCCCGGACGCAATCGGCGTAGAACCGGTTCTGCCAGGCGCAGGTTTCCGCCTTCTCCCAATACCATCCCAAAAGCACAGCCTTCTCGATCTGGCTGGCATCCAGATCGCGAAGCAGCTGGTCTACAGTGGGAAACGTCTGAACCGGCCGGCCGTCACGGCGGCGACGCGTGCACAAGGCTGCCCAGTGCGGCTCCCCGCGGGCCACCGCCCAGCCGGCGGGATCAAGCCCCACCTCGGGCGGATATAAGTGCACATGAGCGTCGATGATGCGCATATTGCAATCAGCGTCTGGGGGCACGCAGCAGTTCTCGGAGCCGGTGGGTGGTCTGGGTGCGGTCCAGGCGCGAGGCTGCGACGTCGAGCACAAGCGATTCCCATGCCGCCACCGGGAGTCTACGCTTTGGGAGCAAGTCGTTGACTGCAAGAAACACCAGGCACGCTGCCAGCGCCGCGCGCTTGTTGCCGTCGACAAACGGATGGTTCCGGCAGAGATAGAACAGGTACGCGGCAGCGATCTCGGCCGCATCCTGCATCAACGGTTCGCCGCCAAACGTCGCCCGAGGAGCCGCGACCGCCGATTCCAGCAACCCTTCGTCACGCAACCCTTCGCTACCTCCGTTCGCAGCGATGACTTCGGCGTGAATGGCCCTGACCGCCGCCGCCGAGAGGTGTTTCCAGTCGCCGCTCATGAAAGCCGGCGGAACAGCTCCCTGTTTCTGGCGATCGTCTGTCGGGCCGAGGCAGCCGCTTCGTCCGGAGCCACCATTGGATGGACCGGCGCCAGGTAGATGGCGCCGCCCTCGTGGACGGTCAGGTTGACCTGGTCGCCGACCTTGAGATGGGCGAGGTCCATCAGCGCAGCATCGAGCATGATGCCCTGCGAATTGCCGATCTTGGTGATGGTCTTGATCATGACGTAAAACATAGTTTGACATCCCCGACTGTCAAGGCTCCGCAATCCGGCCCGGACTGGGCACTGATCGCTGTGTCCGCGCATCGGAGATCTGCCGCCGCGCCGCCTCCGGTCTAGACCGGGATCATGCAGTTGAATGCAGGGTCGCCGCCGTCTTCGGAGATTACTATTTTCCAGGTTGCACTAGCGAGGGATGGCACTACGATGCAAGCGGCGCTGTCATGCACTCCACCCCTCCGCGCGACCGGCCGGCGGCGGCTGATGCTGCTGGTCCGGGGCTTCTAAAACCGAGACCCGAGGTGTGCTTGCGCCTATTGCAGTCGTCGCCACTCGACCTTCTCACTTCCAAAAGATCCCGTCCTCCGCCAAGACCTCGGCCCGGCCGGCTGGTGCGGATGCGCGTGCCGCGCATCCTAAGGAATCCGCGCAGCGGATTCCTCGGATTCCTCCGCGGATATCCGCGCGCCTGACACCGCCATCCCGCCGCGCCCATGCTCCGCCATTCATTTTCCCTCCTTCGCATGAACATCCCCTCCGCTCCGAGCGTCGCCACCACCCCGCCTGCCGACTTCTGGAAACGCAAGCTCGCCGCCTTCCTGCACGATCCGCCCAGCAAGGCGCTCGACATCGTTGAGCACGAGCAACGCGCTTCTGCCGCCTACGTTCGCGCCGGTCTCGACGAATACATCAAGGCCTATGACCACTCTGCCGATCACATCGCCGCCGCGGCCGATCGTATGCCGTTCCCCTATGGCAACATCACGTGCAAATTCGATGGCGTCGCTATCCCTTGGGAGCGGTCCGGCAGGGACAGCAGGACCCGGCGCCCTCCCGGAAAACATCCCCTTTGCGCCTCACGGTCCGCCGCTTTGCACATGGCTTCCGCATTCTTGCACTCTGGGACGAACGTCAAAACGTCACCGGCAACACCCGACTGCAGCTCCGCGAAGCCATCCAGAGGTTGGCCAAAGGCACCAGCCTCTCCAAGCCCACCAAAATCGGCCAGCTTCTCGCCAGCTCTAATCTTTAGAGGGGCTCCGCCTCAGCCCGCTGTAATGTGACGGAGACTATGGCTCTTGCAGTCAGGCTCAAGTCATCCAAGGCCTCCAATTCGTCTATCTCAACTGTCAGCCCCGCTCAGTTTCCCCTTCTGCCGCGCCACTCAGGCCGACGACCGCCTGCGCCCCTCCCATGCTGAGCCGCCCCTCCCGGCTCTCCGCAGCCTGCCGGTCGCGTTCTCCATTCTCCACCGTCCGTCGGCTGCCCCTTGCACTCTGCCATCGGTCCGCCGCTGTTGTCACGTATTGCCCTACAATCCGGCCGCCTCCCCGCTTGACCCGCCGGCCGAAGCTGGCAAATTGCCATCATGGTAAAAACCCAGATCCAGCTCCCCGACCACCTCTTCCGCGAGGCCAAACGGGTCGCCTCCGAATACGAGATGAGCTTCGCCGAGGTTGTCCGCCGCAGCCTCGAGCGCACCATCCCCGGCTATCCCCCAAAGTCCTCCGCCCCCTGGCACCCGCCTGAACCGCTCGATCTCGGTCCCATCCTCGCCCCCGTCGAGGAGTGGCGGCTGCTCGCCAACGAACAGCCGCCCGAAAACACCACCCCGTCCCGCCGCCGGCGGTCCAAATCTGCCAGCCGCCAATGATCTCGCTCGACACCAATATCCTCGGCTATGCCGCCAACTCCGCCGCAGCCGAGCACCCGCAAGCCCGCGCCTTTGTCGACCTGCTCGAGACCGAGGGCGCCGAGGTGGTGCTCTGCGAGCTGATGCTCGTCGAGTTCTACAACCTTTTGCGCAACCCAGCCATCTTCGCCAGACCGGCGACAGCCGCCGCCGCCGCTGCGGTCGTCCATTCCTACCGCCAGCACCCCCGCTGGCGCCTCGTGGATTATCCCGGCCCCGATGCCCGCCTTGCGGAGCCACTTTGGCGCGCCGCCGCTTCTCCCCAGTTTCCCCGGCGCCGCATCTACGACGCCCGCCTCGCCCTCACCCTGCGCCACCACGGCGTCACCGAGTTCGCCACCGCCAACGTCAAGGACTTCGAAGGCTTCGGATTCACCCGGGTCTGGAACCCGCTGGCAGCCTGACGGGCTTCGCCCACAGCATCATGACCTTCCAGGACCTGTTCTTGTCAAATAGTAGCGTCACTACATGACCCTGTTCAATCTCCACCAGGCCAAGGCCAATCTCTCCGCTGTCGCCCGCCGCGTGAAAGCCGGCGAAACGATCATCCTCTGCGATCGCAACAAGCCGATCGCCGAAATCCGCCCGCTGCCAGGCATCGCCCCCAAGCGACCAAAACGCCGCTTGGGACAACTCGCCGGCGCCTGCGTCGGGCCAAACGGATTCCTCCCCACTTCCCTCCGCCGAAAGGCACTCGTGGGGATGCGCCACGGGCGCATCCTGATGGAATCCGCGTTCGCGGATTCCTCCCAATCCCTTCCGACCGGGACGCGCCTGCGCCGCGTCCATAAGGAATCCGCGCAGCGGATTCCTCCGCACTTCGCCGGGCCGCATCATCCGGGTTGATCTGGGTTCATCTCTCGCTTCTACTCGTCGGCTCCCATGTTCGAATCGCTTACGGAACGTCTCGGCCAGGCGCTGCGCAATCTCCGCGGGGTCGGCAGGCTCACCGAGGAAAACACGGCGGAGGCCCTCAAGGAGGTGCGCACCGCCCTCCTGTCCGCCGACGTGCACTTCAAGGTCGCGCGGGAATTCGTCGAGCGGGTGCAGGCGCAGGTTGCCGGCCAGGAGGTGCTGAAGTCCGTCACACCCGGCCAGCAGATCGTCAAGATCATCTTCGACGAACTGGTGAAACTGCTGGGCGAGGGCGCGACCGAGCTGAGCGCAAAGCGGCCCCTCAAAGTGCTGCTCGTGGGTCTCCACGGCTCGGGAAAGACGACTTCCGCCGCGAAGCTCGGCCGGCTGCTCAAAAAGCGCGGCTACCGGCCTTTTGCGGTCGGCTGCGACGTCCAGCGCCCGGCGGCGATCGATCAGCTTGAGATCCTGGCCGGGCAGGAGGGGCTCGGGTTCTATGCCGACCGCGTTTCCAAAGACGTGCCGGCCATCGGCGCAGCTGCGCTCAAAGCCGCGGCAGAAGCCGGGGCCGACGCGATCATTTTCGACACCGCCGGCCGCCTGCAGATCGACCGCGATCTGATCGAGGAGGTAAAACGCCTGAGCGCCCGCGTGGAACCAGACGAGGTGCTGCTGGTCGCCGATGGCGCACTGGGCCAGGAGGCTGTCAATGTGGCCAGGGCCTTTAACGACGCGCTCGCCCTCACCGGTCTCGTGCTGACCAAGCTGGACGGCGATGCTCGCGGCGGTGCGGCGCTTTCGATCAAGGCCGTGACCGGCGTGCCGATCAAATTCATCGGCCTGGGCGAAAAGGCGGCGGATTTCGACACGTTCTACCCCGATCGCCTCGCTTCCCGTATTCTGGGCATGGGCGACGTTGTCTCGCTGGTTGAAAAGGCCCAGGAGACCATCGACCAGGCGCAGGCTGAGAAGATGGCTGAGAAGATGCGCAAGGCCGACTTCAATCTCGAAGACTTCCTGGCCCAACTGCAGCAGGTCAAGAAGCTCGGTTCGATGGAATCG
>Ga0182021_10012496_pt1 | contig 10090 bp, 5 predicted proteins | sample 612E3MmetaG_FD_120493 | JGI IMG/M metagenome (GOLD analysis project Ga0182021, IMG submission 120493) | Permafrost microbial communities from Stordalen Mire, Sweden - 612E3M metaG (Illumina Assembly) | ecosystem: Environmental > Terrestrial > Soil > Wetlands > Permafrost | place: Sweden... | reverse complement strand
TTTGTAACCGTTTCAACGGTTTTTTCACCTTTTATTATTATGCGGTCAACTTGAGTTAATGAATAAGTATCTGAGATCATACGTTAAAACAATTTATCATGCTATTGAGAAATAATGAGATGAGAAAAATATTTGTCCTTTTATTCATTTGCTTTCTTGCTTGCAGCCGGCATTGCGAAGGCCGGGACCGTATAAAAGAAATCAGGCATTTAGTTCAGTTTGTCGATACGAGAATAGGAGTAATTGACAACAGAGGGAGTAATTGTGTCATCGGTCCCCAGGTTCCGTTCGGAACAATTAATCCCTCCCCGGAAACACCAGGAGCGGGAGACGGCGGCTATGCCCCGGGAAAGCCTGTCAGAGGATTCGGCCAGATTCATGTCAGCGGAACAGGATACGGGAAGTACGGTCATTTTCTCCTTAGCCCCCAGGTAGGACTTCATACCGGCGAAGGAGATCATGACTCGCCCATCTCTAATGAAGCTGCTGCCGCTTCCTACTACAGGGCCCGTTTAGATAGATACGGAATTACAACGGAGGTAACCCCAACCCGTCATGCGGCAATATATCGAATTGAATTTCCTAAAACCGACAGCGCTTATCTTTTGCTGGATGTAACTCACAGTCTCGGGCGCGATATCGCGACCTACATAGGCGGAACCGTCTATTCGAATAAGGTTTTAATCGATACCGTATCAAAGGATAAAGTATGCGGAATGATACGATTCGAGGGGGGTTTCGGACAGGGTATATATCCTTTATACTTCTGCGCGTTGTTTTCACAGAAAGCTAAATTGATAGGTTTGTGGAAAAACAAAAATCTGCTTTATAATTCGACTTCGGCGGAACTTGTTGATGGAAAAGATAGAATCGGCGCATTTCTGAAATTCGAGAGCCGCAGCGGTAATACAATACAAATGAAGATTGCGATCTCCTTTAAAAGCATCGAAAAAGCGGAAAGTTATCTGTTTTCGGAAATTCCGGGGTGGGACTTTAATGAGATTAAAAAAGCGGGCGATTCCCTCTGGGATACGGCGCTCAGCAGTATTCTGCTTGAAGGAGCCGGTGAAAAACAAAAAAAAATATTTTATACTGCCATGTATCACGCGATGCTTATGCCGAGAGACAAGACGGGGGATTTTGAAGGATGGCCGGAAAACGAATCTATTTGGGATGATCAATATGCGGTTTGGGATACATGGCGTACGGTTTTCCCGCTGATGGTATTTATAAATCCCGGCATGGTCAGAGACAACGTCTCATCTTTCATTAACAGATTTAAACATAATAAATTTGTGAAAGATACTTTCGTCGCGGGGATAGATATGTTTGCCGAACAAGGCGGTAATAACGTCGACAATGTAATCGCCGATGCTATATTGAAGGGGGTCCCCGGTATTGATGTTAATGAAGCGTACAAGATATTAAAGTTCGACGCCGATAACGAACGGAACGGTTTCCAGGGATGGTCAAATGAAACGCCGTACAATGCGCTGAACGGGGCTTATAAAAAAACGGGATGGATACCCGGATCGGTTATGTCCTGTTCAATGACGCTTGAATATGCTTACAATGATTTTTGTATCGCGTCGGTTGCAAAAAAACTTGGATTGAATGATGACTTTGAAAAGTATTTAAATCGATCGGAATTATGGACGAATCTCTGGAATCCGGATCTGGAAAGCAAGGGCTTCAGAGGTTTTATTTGTCCGAAAGATATAAATGGAAAATGGATCCCCATCGACGCCGCGTATAGTTGGGGTTCGTGGAAAGATTATTTCTATGAGGCTAACTCATGGACTTATTCTTTTTTTGTGCCTCATCAACCGGATAAACTGATCGGACTGAACGGCGGCAAAGAGAAATTTGCCGAAAAACTCGATTTCGCGTTCCGTAATAATCTGATTGAACTTGCCAATGAGCCTTCATTCCTTGCGGTCCGGGCCTTTGATATGGCCGATCGCCTGGATCTGAATTGTTACTGGGTCAATTATATTATGAGCAATCTGTTTGACGAGACGGGCCTTCCCGGTAACGATGACAGCGGCGCGATGTCTTCATGGTATATATTTTCAGCTATGGGATTTTTCCCTAATGCCGGCCAGGAAACTTATTATATTAATGCGCCTTTCTGCAAAAAGATTATTATGCAGCGTCCCGGCGGTAAAAATATAATCATCGAAACTCCGAACGCATCCGGAAGAAATGTCTATGTAAAATCATTTTCAATAAACGGCAAAAAATATAAGAACCCGTGTTTCAAGCACAGTGATATATCGAACGGGGCAAAACTAAAATTCGATGTGACGGATCAGCCGGTTTCCCAATTAAGCTATTAAGTTTTAAGGCAGCTTAATTTATCTCTAATTCGTCTTTTGAGGGGAGTTTTGGAAACTGTCCATGCGGCTCCGTTTGATACCAGTATACTACCGAGGAAATATCATCTCGTCTCGGAAGATAACGGCCGTCGTTATGCCAGCCTAAATCCTGAATTGTTACCTTTAAGCTTTTTTCAAAACGGATGGGGTCCGTAATATGCCATCTGTACATACCAAATCGCTGCATTACGCCGTAATGCCCGTCGCCGCGGATTACCTGTGGGAGCCCGGTATAAGGACCGCAGAATTCAGTATAGTCGGTTGATTCGATGCCGGTGTTATTTTTGTTCCTTGTATCAAAATCATATGAACCGCAGAAGTAATCTTCTGTACCTGTTCCGCAGATGGTAGGGAACTGACTGTCTCCATCGGCGTAAAATTTAATTTCACCTTCACCCCACCATCCGTTATTATGAGCTTCAAAAGCAATATATGTGCCGACAAAATGTCCCCTTCCATATACATTATCAAGCATGACATAAGGCTCCTTATAGGGAACAATTCTGTCTCTTCGGAACTGCGCGTGAAAATATGCCGCATCCGTTGGAACTTCGGTTAATATATAATCGATCTGGTAATACAATGTCATATCCTGACTATCGATGTTTTCCATTGTAATTCTGCATTTTTTATGAAAAGGCATCGGAAAGTAACAATTGAAAGCGCTTCCGGGATTTACTACTATTGCAAGTGAATGCAAAAGCGAGTATTGACCCCATCCCATGCAAAAGAAATCTCCAACCGGACATTCTACCGACGGTTCCGTTTCATCATCCCAAAAAATCCTTAAAATTGAAAATCGCCAGTTGCCGGTCGGAGTCATCCAAAAATGTTGAATTGAACCCGGACCGTTAATCTCTGCCAGCGTAAAAGTTGTTTTGGATCTGATCACTATGCTCGGACTTACCTTCCACCCTTTGCCGAGATCTCTTGAGGCAATTGAACCTGTACCCGAATCAGCCATCCCTCCCCTTCCTTTTTCACCCGTTAAATTTTCGGGACTTATGGAACGGCTTTTTGCATCCGATAGTCTGTAAAGATTACCAAGATTGCTTTCAATACCATTGAAATTTTGCTGAGCGAAAGCCGGTATTGTTAGTAATAAACTATAAGATACACAATAAACGAGAAGCCTCATCAAATATTTTGTCGGCATGTTCATTCTATTTTTATTTTAGAATTTAGTTGAATCCGCTGAAATGTACCGCTTATTTCCGTTGCCAAAAATGCTCGTAATCGATTAAATGTAATTTAATTATTTCCACGGTTAGTTAAAAAGAAATATTTTTCAATGCTTTCTGTTTGTGAATATTCCAACGATACAACAATGCTGAATTGATAAAGAGCATCTTTTCCGAAAGGGAATTAATATTTCGACCGGCTGCAGATCAAATTTTTTATAGAATGGAGGTATTAATTCCTAATCTGAAACCGCTTCTATCGATATGTGTCAGTCTCCATGCGCATTCCAGACTTACCGGAAATGATGAATATCCGACACTGAAGCCGGTTTCCAACAACGGTCGCATTAATACCGAAAATGATATCGGCATTATGGCGGCAGATTTATCCGACATGTTCTTCCACGCGGCATTGAAAAATGTATTCAAGCTGAGATTTTGAAGTAAAGGGATTGGCAGTATCCGGTATATTTCTTTTCTGAAATTATATTGAAAATTAAGAGTCAATGCCTGATCTCCAAACATGTTGCCCACACCGACGGTTCTGAATGTAAGATCACGCCCGGTTCCGCTGATATTTCCGGGCAGGGCATACTGCATCTGAAGGGGTACGGGACCGTTTGAATATATCCCGTTGATCTCGATGCTCAGACTTGATGTATTAATGGCGTTTATCTCAGTGAGGATATTCACATTATAGGAGACAAAATCGAGGTCGCTGGCAAGGTATTTAGGACTGCTGATCAATATTCCCGCGCCGAAGCTAACAAAAGAATGCCCGTTCGATTCTTTTCTTTTTAGATTATTCTCTAAAACATCATCCCGAAAGTCAAAATTCACACCGAAGCTGAGAGTATTTAACCGCGCGGCATAGATGGGAGAATTGACGGAATCGGGAAAAGCGGAATTATTGTTGCTGAAATTTCGGTGACTGATTCCTAAAAGAGAAAAAGTTGTATTTGTCTGCGCGGAATGATCGGTATGATTTGAATATACCGCGTTCATTCTCATAAAAGATAGAACTTCCCCGTCTAAACGGAAATCAAATCCGTTTGTATAGTAGTAGTTTCTAATATCCCGGCTTGAGAAGAGAGAATAAATTGTTGATGTCAACGGACTGTACATATTTGCGGACGAAAAGAGCACCGCGAGTTTATTATAAGCATTGAGCGAAAATATTAAAGACCTGTCCTCAATAGGGTAATACGCGGCGGAGACACTCTCTTTAAAACGCTTATCGGAAAAACCGTTTGAGAGTGTCGCCCTTGCATCTGTCGTATTATCGAACAGATTGTTCCCGGAACCGGTAAAACTCAGCGTATGACCTTCAACATGATTAAACTGGTAAATGGTCAGCGGACCGCTGATGGAATAATGATCGCTCAATTGATATTGAGAAGAAAAAATCCTTGAAGCAGTGTAATAAAATCCCCTCGACCAGGATTGAATGCTGTCAATTCTTCCGTATGCCTTTGTTTCTTCTTCGGTGAGAGGAACGGTTTCCTGATTTGCCCGGAAAACAGAATCCACCCTTCCTTTTTCCGGCATAATTGCCTGTATGGATTTTACGGGGCTATTTCCATTTGTATCGGAATTAATTTTATAATTCCCAAGCAAAGAGCTTAATTCATATTCGGTCTTCAATATCCCGATATAGTTGGATGTTATATCCATCCGGTAATCAAGCGGCAAATATATATCATTGGAGCAGGGAATGAACTGCTGAATCACGGAAACATTTTCAAATTGGTTTCCGACATTGGCATTCTGGTTAAGGACGGCTTCAAATTTTAAGATACGGCTCGAGCCGGCGGCAATATATAAATGTCCGGTTAACCCGGGGTCATTTTTATCGACCGGTTCGAAATATATTTTAAATATTTTCTGGTTATCCATCATGAGTGTATCTTCAAAAAAATATTTATAATAATTCAACGCACCGGAAGAAACGGGACCCGGGAAAGGCCTGTTATAATATATTAACTCATCCGCGCATAAATTTTGAATTCTTGAAGTCCCCAACAATGAGTTTAGGGCAGAAGGCAGACGCGAATGAGATTTTTGGCCCTCAATTACTTCCCTGAAGGAGGATGGACTATAAAAAAATCCCCTGCTTGAATATTCATTGATCCCGTTGATCCTCATCGGTTTTGTTTCCCAGATATTCGAAATGAGGTTTATTGATTCCTTGAATGTCCCGTCATAAATTATGATTGAACCTGTCCCGAAGCCGACACCGTTGTTTTCGCGAATAACACATCTGCTGTGTGCGATAAACTCGTAATTCTTTAGATTCGAGAACATTTTCTTTTTGGCGGTTATAGCTCTCATGATAAGATCGTAAGCTGAATATGTTTTGAGTGAATCGGATATCATTTTGCGTAAAACCGGGTGTGGGGTCAAATAAATGCACGTAAAATTTTTTATAGTGCCCGTATCAACCGAAACCGTGTCGGAATCGTATCCGATGCTCGAACAAATAAAAATATTCCTACCCGGATGCAGTGAAATTTCATAAAAACCTTCGAAGTTGGCTGTTGTTGCCTTTGTTCCATCCGGATCCCGGACAATTGCATAACTTATACCTTTACCCGTAGACCAGTCAAGTATTTTTCCTTTTACTTTGAAGTCCCGTGCCGCTATAGAGCAGTAAATCAAAAGCAAACTTGTTACGATGAATTTGTTAATGATGCGGCACCTCGTTTGTTAATGATTTGATTTTATACCGGCAAGTCCGGCGGTTACGGGAAAGAACCTCAATAGATCAAACAATTGTATTTTAAAAAAGTTGCATTATTCAGGTAAAATAAGGTACTGAAAAAATTACCCTTCCTTCATTGCGAATGAATCCTGACGGGGATAAGACTAATTTTAACATATTAATTTACGGAGAATAATAATGGCGTTTTCAATTCAAAATCATTACTTTGTTAAGATATGAGATGTTGGATATGTTCAGAGGTTCGTCAAATTTATGAATAATAACCGTTCATAATGCTAATAGGCTTTTTAAATGAGGTCGTCGGGTCGCCGTTATATAAATACACTAATTCCAACTATTATTTTTCTGTCGGTATTAATCATGAAACAATCAGCCCAGACAAGAAGAGATCTAAAGATTCGTGAAATTGAAACCGGGTTGTTCGAGATCAGGCTCGATAATATTTCGCTTCGCGTAACCAGAGACGGCGGTAAAATAATATCGTTCAAGCTCGATGAACAGGAAATGCTCACTCAGAAGAACGTACACGGGATGTACGGTTCGACCCTCTGGCCCGATCCCCAGAGTTCATGGAATTGGCCGCCGCCCCAGGTGCTCGATGAAAACGCTTATGATGGCGGAATCAAAGGGGATTCTGTTTCTTTGATAAGCGGAAGAGATGAAAAAAACGGTTGGCAGTTTGAAAAAGTTTTTTCTGCGGATGCCAAAGACTCATCGATAAAAATATGCTATCGGATAATAAATATTTCTGATGCAGCGAAGAGTGTGGGACCCTGGGAAATTACGAGAGTGCCGTACAGCGGTTTAAGTTTTTTTAGAGGTGGGGAACCTGCCGGACTGCCTGCTTCGGATCTTAACACCATTATTATCGGTAACGGAATTGTATGGTATGCGCCGGATAATATTCCCTTCCCCGGCGGCAAAAAATTCTTTGCTACGGAGAAGGGGGGATGGCTGGCTTATGTTTATAAGAATATCTTGCTGGTCAAAAAATTTCCCATTATCAATCTTAAATACCTCGCAAAAGGACAGGGCGCGATCGAGATATATTCTCAAGGTGATATGACGTATACCGAAATTGAGAACCACGGCGAAAACAAAAGCCTGGCTCCGGGGGAATCGATGGAATATAATGTCAGATGGTATCTGAGAAAACTGCCACCGGGAATTGAACCCGTACCCCAAAACGATCGCCTGGTGCTTGAGGTTGAAAAGATTATAAAATAGTTCGGAGACAATAAATGAAAAAATACCGGGTTTTAAAAGAAATCTTCTTATTGCTCATAGTGGTTTCCTGTACAAACCCCCTCTTGGCATCGGGAGATGTTCAAAAAATCCATAAAACCGCCGAAGGAGTTATTCACCGGTTAATCGGCGATCGGTCTCAAAATATTATTCTGCAAAAAGATTTCCCGGACGAAAAGAACGATGCCTTCGAAGTCTCTGCTTCAAACGGAAAAGTAGTCATCAAAGGCAATTCCGCCACGGCATTAACGAGAGGTTTTTATACCTACATCAAGAACGCGTGCAATTCGCAGGTTACATGGAGCGGAGAACATATTTCGCTTCCTAAAATATTTCCCGATTATAATTCCGGTAAAATTATCTCCCCTTATCAGTTGCGCCTCTATTACAATGTCTGTGCGTTCGGCTACACAACTGCTTTTTGGGATTGGAAACGGTGGGAACGGGAAATCGACTGGATGGCTCTGCACGGCATCAATATGCCGCTTGTGATGATCGGGCAGGAAGCTGTCTGGCAGCGCATCTGGAAAAGCTTCGGACTTACAGATAACGAGTTGAAAGATTATTTCACGGGCCCCGCTTTTTTACCCTGGCACAGAATGGGAAATGTAAATAAGCACGGAGGACCTCTCCCTCAAAGCTATCTCGATAAAAGTATATTTCTTCAAAAGAAAATAATCGCGAGAATGAAAGGGCTCGGGATGAATCCGGTTGTGCCTGCTTTCGCCGGTTTTGTACCTTCATCGCTTAAACGCGTTCGGCCCGGCGCTGAAATAATCGATATGAAACCGTGGGCGGGATTTGAAGAAGGATGCGGTACATATTTACTGTCACCGAAATCGGATTTGTTTCGCGATATCGGCAAAAAATTTATCAGGGAGTACAAAAAATTATTCGGAGATTTCCATTATTACCTCGCCGACAGCTTTAACGAAATGACCGTTCCGGTTACCCGCGAAAACCGTTACGATGAATTGGCTTCTTACGGAGACGCGGTATTTCAATCGATCAACGCCGGCGATTCGAACGGCGTTTGGGTTATGCAGGGATGGATCTTTTATGCCGATTCAAGTTTCTGGGATAAAAAATCCGCAAGCGCTTTATTGAGCAAGGTGCCCGATGACAGAATGATAATTATCGATCTTGCCGATGAAATATTTCCGGGATGGAAAAAGCACGATTCCTTCTACATGAAGAAGTGGATCTACAGCATAATACATAATTTCGGCGGACATAATAATCTTTTCGGGGACCTGAATTTCATCGCAAAGGATCATGTCGGTGTGTTGAACGATCCCGGTAAGGGTAAACTCGTCGGATATGGCCTTTCGCCGGAGGGAATTGAAAATAACGAAGTCGTTTATGAACTCTTAACTGATGCCGCATGGAATAACGGGGAAATTGATATTCGCGATTGGCTGAAGAACTATTGTAAATCGAGATACGGAGGCTGTCCGCCCGGAATTGAAGAAGCCTGGTCGATCCTCCTTGATGTTGTTTACAGTTCATTCGACGGAAGCGCATATCCTTTTCAACTGAGACCGCCTTTCCCGGCTAAAGATATAAACGACTCATATCAAAAAGTTGCGCGCGCGCTTCAGTTATTTGCAGATAACAAGGATAAATACGGCCGGCAGAAATTATTTCAGAACGATGTTGTTGATATTGCTGCTTTTTACTGGGGCAAAACCGTCGGCAGGCTTCTATATGAAACCGGCACCTATTATAAGCACGGTCAAACGGAAAAATTTGACGAGACATTTAACCGCGCCTACACGCTTATGCTCAACCTGGATAAGTTATTGTCGTACAGAAGGGATTTAAGACTGGAAAGATGGATCGGCTATGCCCGTAAATGGGGCATTAATGAGAGTGAAAAAAATTACTACGAGGAAAATGCAAAGAGGCAAATAACAATTTGGGGCGGACCCGATTTATCCGAGTACGCTGAGAAGTTTTGGAGCGGCCTGGTTAAAAATTATTACGCCGCCAGATGGAATAATTATTATAAATCGATTAAATCCGGAAAACCATTTGAAATGAATAAATGGGAAGAGAATTGGATCGTCACACCGTACAAATCAAAGAATGAAACTTTAAAAGATTTATACGGATTTATTGATTCCGTGAATCAATCCCTTCAATCCTCTCTACGCAAATAACGGCGTGATTGCTTTAGAATTTGACCGTAAAGATCCTCCGGCTCTTATAAGAATCGAGAGCTAAAAGAGGAGTGCGTTATAGAAAAGAATCCCGCTGATGCGGAATTAATCGCGGCCGGCATCGCGGAAATCCCGAATACCGTGTATTCTGAATTATATCAGAAAAAAAAGGCATTGATGTCCTTGTTAATAATCCCTATTTTTGATACGTAAATGAAACTTGATGAAATTTTTGTTATTTGCGGTAAAAAAGCCAATCTCAGAAAAGAATAAAATCCGTACTAAGATTGAATTTAATAATATTTCCATCCGGGTCAATCATGAAATCACTATTTACAAAATTTATTAATATATGTCCGAAGACAGGTAAGTTCAACGGCTTTAAAAAAACCACGGGCCTGG